>Ga0137377_10001888_pt1 | contig 15124 bp, 10 predicted proteins | sample SagtaG_22_FD_104815 | JGI IMG/M metagenome (GOLD analysis project Ga0137377, IMG submission 104815) | Vadose zone soil microbial communities from Sagehorn Ranch, Mendocino, California, USA - Sage2_L_40_16 metaG | ecosystem: Environmental > Terrestrial > Soil > Vadose zone | place: USA... | reverse complement strand
GGTCCGAACATTGGACTTATCGGTAACCTGGCGACTTACGGACAGATCAATCCCTATGGATTTGTCGAAACGCCTTATCGCAAAGTTTACAAACGCCTGCGAGCAAGCGATCCGCGTTTAATTGGTCGCGAATTCCGTGGCGTTGTTGGACACGAATACGAAGACGTACAATCCGCCAACGGCGAAGTGCTCGTCAAGGCCCGTGATCGAGTACATGTTGATGAAACATTGTTTGCCAAGCTGTCGCAGGTGCTAGGTGATGCTGAATTGCGGGTCAAGCCTTTTGTTACTGACGAGGTGGACTATCGTACCGCGGATGACGAGGAAAACTACTGGATTGCCCAGGCAAACGCGAAGTTGGATGAGAGGGGTGAATTCACGGAAGCTCGTATTCTTGCTCGCTACCAGGGTGAGTTCGTCATGGAGAGTGCTGATTACATGGACTATATGGATGTATCGCCTCGCCAGACTGTCAGCGTAGCAACCGCGCTCATTCCATTCCTGGAGCATGACGATGTGAACCGAGCATTGATGGGTGCGAATATGCAGCGCCAGGCTGTTCCGCTCCTGCGCCCGCAGTCGCCAATTTGTGGTACGGGCATTGAGCGCCAGGTAGCAATTGACTCCGGACAGGTGCTTGTCAGCGACGTCAATGGCGAGGTTGTCGGTTCAACTGCTCGCCAGATCCAAATCGTGGATGACGAGGGTGAAGTACATACCTTCCATTTGCGCAAGTTCGTGCGTTCGAACGCAGGAACCTGTATTAACCAACGACCAATTGTCCGTAAGGGCGATTATGTCACTGCCGGAGAAGTTATCGCCGATGGTTCTTCAACAGAAGATGGTGAGCTTGCACTTGGGCAAAACATACTCGTCGCCTTTATGAGCTGGGAAGGTGGCAACTACGAAGATGCTATCCTCATCAGCGAACGCATAGTACGTGAGGACCTCTTCACCTCTATACATATAGAAAAATACGAGATAGACGCACGCGATACTAAACTTGGACCCGAAGAGATCACGCGGGATATACCGAATGTCGGCGAAGAGGGACTAAGGAACCTTGATGAGCGCGGCATTATCTATGTTGGTGCTGAAGTTGGGCCACAAGATATCCTCGTGGGTAAGATCACGCCCAAGGGCGAGACTGAACTCACTGCCGAGGAAAAGCTCCTGCGAGCCATCTTTGGTGAGAAAGCTCGTGAGGTCAAAGATACCTCTCTACGCGTACCACATGGTGAGCGTGGGAAAGTCGTCGAAGTCAAGGTATTCTCACGCGATCAAGGTGATGAACTGCCGCCAGGTGTCAATCAACTGGTGCGTGTGAGCATTGCCCAGAAGCGTAAAATTGGCGCTGGCGACAAAATGGCTGGACGCCATGGCAACAAAGGCGTCATCTCGCGGGTACTGCCAATTGAGGACATGCCATTCCTGCCTGATGGCACGCCGGTAGATATCATCCTCAACCCATTGGGTGTACCGCACCGTATGAATATCGGACAGATTATGGAAACCCACCTGGGCTGGGCTGCTGAAGCTCTGGGTATCAAGATCGCTACGCCAGTCTTTGATGGAGCCACCGAGGAAGACATTGAAGAATACCTGCGAAGTGCCAAACTTCCAGATACAGGCAAGATAGAGCTCTTCGATGGACGAACGGGTGAGCCATTTGATCACCCGATCACCGTTGGTTACACTTATATGCTAAAGCTGGCGCACCTTGTCGAAGACAAAGTCCATGCTCGTTCAACCGGTCCATATAGCCTGATAACGCAGCAGCCACTGGGCGGTAAAGCGCAGTTTGGTGGCCAGCGTTTCGGTGAAATGGAAGTTTGGGCGCTCGAAGCGTATGGTGCAGCGAACATCCTGCAGGAAATCCTGACCGTCAAATCAGACGATGTCGTAGGGCGTGTTAAGACCTACGAAGCTATCGTCAAGGGTGAAAATATCATGGAGCCGGGAGTACCCGAATCCTTTAAAGTCTTAGTCAAAGAATTACAAAGCCTTGGCATTAACGTAGAGGTTCTTAACGAAGACGAGCAGAAGATTCAGTTCGTCGAAGATACCTCGAATGACGTAATGCCAGAACTGGGCATTAACCTATCCGGTTTCGAAGGAGACCAATAATTCAGGGTTAATCCATTACCTTTGACTAATAGGTAGTGGATCAACCAATCAATTGCATCCAACATGGTAGGGGCGCAATCCACTCTGCGCCCAAGAAGGTGGCTGGGAACGCCGTTTGTAACCCAACACCAGGAGGCAACATGCTCGAAGTAAACGATTTTAATGCAATACGTATTAGCCTTGCCAGCCCTGAGCAGATTCGTAGCTGGAGCTATGGTGAGGTAACGAAACCGGAAACCATCAACTACCGCACACTTAAACCGGAGAAGGATGGGCTTTTCTGCGAGCGCATCTTTGGTCCAACCAAGGACTGGGAGTGCTACTGCGGTAAATATAAGCGTGTACGCTTTAAAGGCATTGTGTGCGACAAGTGTGGTGTCGAGGTGGCGCGCTCAAAGGTACGTCGCGAGCGTATGGGACATATCGAACTCGCCTCTCCTGTCAGTCACATCTGGTACTTCAAGGGAACGCCGAGTCGCATTGGTCTCTTGCTGGATCTCTCGCCGCGTAACCTGGAGCGTATTCTCTACTTTGCCCTCTACGTCGTTACTCATATCGATGAAGAAGCCCGCCAGCAGGAATTGATGCGCATAGATGAAGAGCTCATCAAGCTCGATCAAAACCTGGATGAAAAGGTGGTCGAGCGTATCGATAACCTGAAGGAGAAGCGCGAAAACGACATTCATGATACGCTTAGCCGCACAACAGTAGATCAGCAGGAGATTGAGGCACACCGCGAACAGGAACTAGAGGCAGCAAGGCGGGCAGAAAGTGTAACACTCGAGGAGCTACGTGCGGCGATGGGCCAGGAAGCTGAAGAAGACATTATCTTTGCCCCGACGGACCGCGTAATTGTCAAGCAAGGTGATGTGGTCACGCCTAAAGACCTCGAAACGCTGGAGCGGGTTGCAGAGACCTGCCGTAATGATATCGCCGAAAATGCACGCCGTGAACTCGAAGTCATACGGACGGAAAGCGATCGCGAAGCCAAGCGCCTGGAACTAGACTACCAGGGGCAAATTGACTCGGTGCAGACCCAGTTAGAAACGCAGCGTGTCGATAGACGTCAGCGCCTGGAACAACTGCGTCGTGACCTGGAAGGTCTCAAGAAGATGGACCTCATCCAGGAGAACCGCTACCGCGAATTGCGTGACTCTTTTGGTCCAAACGTATTCCGTGCAGGTATGGGTGCAGAAGCAGTACGCGAACTGATTAGCGCGCTGAACATGGATAAGCTGGCTGGAGACCTGCGGCACGAGATTAGTTCCACCGTTGGTCAGCGGCGCAAGAAAGCCACGAAGCGCCTGAAGGTCGTAGAGGCTTTCCGTAAGTCAAACACTTCGCCTGAATGGATGATCTTGACAGTTTTGCCTGTCTTGCCGCCCGATCTGCGACCGATGGTGCAGCTTGATGGTGGGCGTTTCGCCACATCCGATTTGAATGATCTCTATCGGCGTGTGATTAACCGCAATAACCGGCTCAAGCGCCTCTTAGAGTTGGGAGCACCCGAGATCATTATTCGCAACGAGAAGCGTATGTTGCAAGAGGCATGTGATGCTTTGATTGACAACGGGCGGCGGGGTCGCGCCGTTGCTGGTTCCGGTAATCACAAGCTGAAGAGCCTATCCGATATGCTCAAAGGTAAGCAGGGCCGCTTCCGACAGAATCTGCTTGGTAAGCGTGTCGACTACTCGGGTCGTTCGGTGATTGTAGTAGGGCCGGATCTCAAGCTACACCAGTGTGGCTTGCCCAAAAAGATGGCCCTTGAACTTTTCAAGCCGTTTGTCATGCGCAAGCTGGTTGAGCAAAACTTCGCACACAACATTAAGAGTGCGAAACGCTTTGTCGAGCGCGTCAAGCCTGAAGTGTGGGATGTGCTCGAGGAGGTGATTAAAGATCATCCCGTGTTGCTGAACCGTGCGCCAACCCTGCATCGACTGGGCATCCAGGCTTTTGAGGCCGTACTGGTTGAAGGTAGCGCCATCCAACTGCATCCACTTGTTTGTTCAGCCTTTAACGCTGACTTTGATGGTGACCAGATGGCGGTACACGTGCCGCTCTCTGATAAGGCACAGGATGAAGCGCGCCGATTTATGCTCTCAACGCGCAACCTGCTCTCACCAGCAACAGGAGAACCGTCTATCGGTGCAAGCCAGGATATGGTGCTGGGATGCTTCTACTTGACGCAGGATCGTCCTGGTTTGAAAGGCGAAGGGCGTGTCTTTACCGATACGACCGAGGCCATGTTAGCCTTTCAACATGGAGTAGTTGACCTGCAAGCACTGATCAAAGTACGCCTCGGTGATACAGATATCTATGATGTGCCACCACCCGCAAAGGCAACCATGCATGCGGATGGGAAGCTGGTGGGGACAACCGTGGGGCGAATCATTTTGAATGATGCATTGCCGGAGCGGTTGCGCTTCAAGAACTACCCTATGAAGAAAGAGAATCTCAAGCAGATTATCGGTGAGTGCTTCAAAGAGTATGGGCGCGCTAAAACCGCTGAGTTGGCCGATGAAATTAAACGTCTCGGCTTCGCCTATGCTACACGGGCAGGCGTTACCATCGCCATTAGTGATGTCAAAGTGCCGGGAGAAAAGCAAGGGGAGCTGGAGAGGGCCGATGCCAAAATCGCCGAACTCGAAGAGCAGTACCGTGAAGGTCTTATCACTGAGAACGAAAGGTATCAGCAGACAGTTGATGCCTGGAACGAAGTCACGGAGAACGTCACGAAGATGGTGGAGTCAACCCTCGATCCATATGGATCGATTTACACCATCGCGAAGTCGGGAGCAACCAAGGCGAAGTTCCAACAGATTCGCCAATTGTCGGGTATGCGTGGTTTAATGGCAAGCCCATCGGGTAAAATTATCGATATCCCGATCCGTGGTAACTTCCGAGAAGGCCTGAGCGTGCTAGAGTACTTTATCAGTAGTCACGGCGCTCGTAAGGGCCTGGCTGATACTGCACTGCGAACTGCCGAGTCTGGTTACTTAACCAGGCGTTTGATCGATGTTGCCCAGGACGTAATTGTCACTGAGGAGGACTGTGGCACCACGGAAGGAACCCTGATTACCGAAGAAGACAGCAGAGAAATGATGTTGCCAAGTATTCGAGACCGCCTGATTGGCCGTGTACTGGCAGACCCCATTCCTGGCTTTGACTCGGTAGAGGTTGGTGACGAACTGACTGATGATATTGTCGATCAAATCGTCAGCTCGGGCGTCAGAGCTGTGCGTGTACGGTCAGTGCTCGGTTGCCTGGCGCACCGAGGGGTCTGCCGCAAGTGCTATGGACGTGATCTTGCTGCAAATGCCCTTGTCAGTCTTGGTGCAGCGGTAGGAATTATTGCCGCGCAGTCAATTGGTGAACCTGGCACGCAGCTAACAATGCGTACTTTCCACACTGGCGGTATTGCAGGCGCGCAAGGGGACATCACACAAGGCTTACCGCGTGTCGAGGAACTGTTTGAAGCGCGTGTACCGAAAGACAAGGCTGAGATAAGCGAAATTGACGGCGTGGTAGAAATCGTGAAAGACGAGAATACTGGTGCTCGTACAGTTCGCGTCGTCTCTACTAATGTCTTCTTCGATGAGTATCAACTACCTGCAGGAAGTCAGATACTCGTCAACGACCAGGACAAGGTACAGAAAGATCAGGTGATTGCTCTGATGCCTGCCGAAGATGGCAATGAGCCAATGCCTGTAGTGGCTCGTACCGAGGGTGAAGCGCTGATAAATCCTCAAGGGCTGCTCTCCATTCGTTTTGAGGAGCGAGAAGAGAGGTCCTATTCAATTCCAGCTGCACGTAACATCGTAGTGAGCCAGGGTCAGAAAATTCAAGCTGGAACTGCAATCACTGCCGGTCAGCGGGACCCGCAGGATGTGTTGCGTATCCAGGGGCGTGAAGCTGTGCAAATGTACCTGGTCAAAGAGGTACAACGTGTCTATCGCAATACAGGTGTTTATATCAATGATAAGCACATCGAAGTGATTATCCGCCAGATGCTGCGCCGCGTTAAAGTTGATGAGCCGGGCGATACTGAAATGCTGCCGAACGACCTCGTCGATCGTTTTGTCTACGCGGGTACCAATGCCCAAGTGTTAGCTGAGGGCGGCGAACCAGCAACCGCGCAGACTGTGCTACTTGGTGTCACCAAGGCTTCACTCAATACAGATAGCTTCTTGGCGGCAGCCTCTTTCCAGGAGACTACTCGCGTCCTCACGGAAGCAGCAATCGAAGCTCAGACTGATCACCTGGTAGGATTGAAGGAAAATGTGATCATAGGTAAACTCATTCCTGCTGGCTCAGGGATCGCGCAACGGCGCCGTGAACAGATTGCCCGACAGCAGCAAGCAGCAGCTCGACTAACGGCATCACCGGCGGTCGCTAGTGTTGGCGTGGGGGCTGGTGTAAGTGCCAGTACTCTTGGCGGCGTGGTACTTGACAGCCTGGAGAATGAGTGATACTATATGACACCGCATGTATGTGAGATACTGGGCGTAGTAAACTGCGCCCCATAAAAGGATAGGGAGATTCTTTCATTGCCGACGATCAATCAATTGATCCGAAAGGGCCGTTCACGAAAGAAAGAGAAGGTAAAGGCCCCGGCGCTGCGTTATTCATTCAATGCGCTGAAAAACCGAACTTCATCCCTGCGTGGATCGCCACAGAAACGTGGCGTCTGCACACAGGTGCGTACAATGACGCCCAAGAAGCCGAACTCGGCAATGCGTAAGATTGCTCGTGTTCGCTTGAGTAACCGGATGGAAGTGACGGCTTACATCCCAGGTGAAGGGCATAATCTGCAAGAGCACTCCGTCGTCCTCATTCGTGGTGGACGCGTAAAGGATTTACCAAGCGTGCGCTATCACATTGTCCGTGGTACGCTGGACAGTGACGGGGTTTCAAAACGTCGCCGTGGACGCTCCAAATATGGAGCCAAGCGGCCAAAATCAGGACAGGCCACCGCAAAGGGCGGTAAGTAGCAGGGGCGCAACTGAACGCAGCTTGCGGAGCGCGTTTCAGTCTTTCGCCCCGGAGAGCTACCCGATACCACCTGAACGCCTCAGGTAGGTCGGCAAATCACACGTCATCGCGAACACTTGTAAAAAGCGCATATATAAGCTTTGACTTCAATTGCGATGAGAGTCGAGTGTCCTCCACGGCGTGGATAGGCACTCGCCTGTAGGCGTCTGTTAAGATTGTAAGGGTTACCCTTGTGGACTACCCTCTCAATCGAATCGACGCCTTTTCTGGTGTTTACAGGAGGAGGCAAACCTTGCCAAGACGTAAAAGAGTGGTGCGGCGCCCAGATGTTCCGGATGCAAAGTATAAGAACCGGAACGTGGCCCGCTTTATCGGTAAGTTAATGTTAGATGGGAAACGTAGTCTGGCTGAGCGGATCATTTACGATGCGTTTGAGCTTATTGAAGCAAGACAGAAGCGACCCCCGCTCGACGTATTTGAACAGGCGCTGAAGAATGCAACACCTACACTGGAAGTGAAACCTCGCCGTGTCGGTGGTTCAACTTACCAGGTTCCCGTCGATATACGCAGGGAGCGGGGCAACGCGTTGGCAATGCGCTGGCTTATTCGCTCTGCCCGTTCCCGCGCAGGAAAATCTATGTCGGAGAAACTTGCTAGCGAGTTGATGGATACTGCTGCTGGACAAGGTGCGACTATTAAGAAACGTGAGGAGACCCATAAGATGGCGGAGTCTAATAAGGCTTTCGCTCATTATCGCTGGTAACAATACACATGCCTAGAGAATATCCACTGGAGAAGACCCGAAATATTGGTATTATTGCTCATATAGATGCTGGCAAAACGACCACGACTGAACGCGTGCTCTTCTACACTAAGAAAATTCACCGGATGGGTGAGGTGCACGAAGGAGCTGCTACGATGGACTGGATGCCTCAGGAGCAGGAGCGCGGCATTACGATTACGTCAGCTGCAACAACCTGTTTTTGGCTGGATCATCGTATCAACATCATCGATACGCCTGGCCACGTAGACTTTACGGCTGAGGTCGAGCGGTCTTTGCGTGTTCTAGACGGCGGCGTTGTCGTCTTTGATGCGGTTGCGGGCGTCGAGCCACAATCAGAGACAGTATGGCGTCAAGCGAATAAGTATACTGTTCCTCGTATCTGTTTTGTAAATAAGATGGATCGCATTGGCGCTGATTTCTGGCGTACAGTGGAGATGATTCGTGAGCGCCTGGGTGCGTCACCTGTTCCAATCCAGATTCCGGTTGGGCAGGAAAGCAATTTTAAAGGCTTCCTAGATCTGATCGAGCAACAGGCAGTTATCTTTACTGATGATCTTGGCACAAAGTCCGATCATACCCAGGTGCCTACGAATATGGAGGCCGAGTTTGAGCGGGAGCGAGAGTTGCTAATCGAGCGCGTGGCCGAAACAGATGAGGCGTTAACCCTCAAATATCTTGAAGGTGAGGAGATTAGCAAGGAGGAACTGGTCGCGGCGCTCCGTCGAGCAACGATTGCCGGCACACTTGTCCCGGTCCTCTGTGGCTCAGCTCTTAAAAATAAGGGCGTGCAGGCAATGTTGGATGCTGTAATTGCCTATCTGCCTTCTCCGCTTGATATTCCTGCTCCAACTGGTATCGATCCCGACACCCATGAGGCGGTTACCCGTGAGGTAAACGACTCGGCACCGTTTAGCGCACTGGTCTTTAAGATTGTTTCTGATCCTTTTGTTGGACGCCTCTCGTACCTGCGTGTCTATTCAGGTACGCTGATCAAAGGCGCGGCAATTGAAAATAGCACCAAGGACAAAACGGAACGCATTGGGCGTCTGCTACGTATGCATGCCAATCATCGCGAGGATATCGATGAGATCCGCGCTGGCGACATCTGTGCTGCTGTGGGCCTGCGCAACACCTTTACGGGTGATACCTTGTGCGATCCTCGGCACCCTATTATTCTGGAGGCTATCACATTCCCGCAGCCAGTGATCTCGATCGCCATCGAGCCAAGGACTCGCGCTGATCAGGATAAGATGGCGATTGCTCTGAATAAGTTGGCAGAAGAAGATCCGACTTTCCAGTTGCACACCGATGCAGAAAGCGGCCAGACCATCATTAGTGGAATGGGCGAACTGCATTTGGAAGTGATTGTAGACCGCCTCTTCCGTGAGTTTAAGGTCGAGGCAAACGTGGGGCGCCCCCAGGTAGCCTATCGCGAGACGATTACACGCGAGGCCCAGGCCCAGGGCAAGTACGTCCGGCAGACAGGCGGTCACGGTCAGTATGGGGACGTATGGATCAGAGTGGCTCCTAACGAACGCGGCAAAGGTTTTGAGTTTATCAATGCCATTGTTGGTGGTGCGGTGCCCAGGGAATATGTTAAACCTGTCGAGAATGGCATTCGCGAAACATTGGAAAATGGTATCGTTGCCGGATACCCAATGATCGATGTCGTAGCCACCCACGATAATGGGTAGTATCATGAAGTTGACTCTACCGAAATGGCATTTAAGACCGCCGGTTCGCTGGGGATAAAAGAGGCGACACGTAGAGATGCTACTATTCTACTTGAACCTGTAATGTTGGTAGAGGTGACTACCGCCGAGGAATTGTATGGCGATATAATCGGTGATCTAAACCGGCGCCGTGGAACCATTCTAGGTATGGAAAACCGTGGGGCAATGTATGTCGTGCGGGGCCATGTTCCCCTCGCCGAGATGTTCGGCTATGTGAACGATCTCCGTTCGATGACTAGCGGGCGTGCCAGCTATTCAATGGAATTTGCACATTACGAACCTGTGCCGAAAAATATCGCCGATACAATTGTCGCGAAGGCGACTCGCTAAGGGTTAAGGGATTCGTGAATGGTGAGCAGGGTGGGGACGCAGGTTATTGCGTTCCTGCTTTGCAATCTATAAAGAAGCTTCGGAGCCAAAACCAGGGGAGAGGCCTACCGAGCGTCAGGACACCCGCAAGGAGTGTCCCTACGATGACAGCGTTATCTTTTTGAAATGTAGAGGCAACGTAGTAGTTGCCACACTATGAAAACTAATGAAGTGCTATCGCAAAGGTGCAGCCCCTGACGCACGTATGTTTGCACTGAGCACTAATGGAGGACGAGGAAAACTCATGGCAAAGAAGAAGTTTGAGCGCACGAAGCCGCATGTGAACGTGGGCACCATTGGCCACATCGACCATGGCAAGACCACCTTGACGGCCGCCATCACCAAAGTGCTGGCCAAAGCCAGCGCCGCCAATAAGTACGTGGCCTTTGACCAGATTGACAAAGCGCCCGAGGAGCGCGAGCGGGCATCACCATCGCCATCGCCCACGTGGAGTACGAGACCGACCAGCGCCACTACGCCCACGTGGACTGTCCGGGCCATGCCGACTACATCAAGAACATGATCACCGGCGCCGCCCAGATGGACGGGGCCATCCTGGTGGTGAGCGCGCCCGATGGGCCCATGCCCCAGACACGCGAACACATCCTGCTGGCCCGCCAAGTGGAAGTGCCGGCCATGGTGGTGTTTTTGAACAAAGTGGACATGTTGGAAGACGAAGAGCTGCTGGAACTGGTGGAGTTGGAAGTGCGCGAGTTGCTCAGCCGCTACGAGTTTCCTGGCGAGGAGGTGCCGGTGATCCGCGGCTCGGCGCTGCACGCCTTGGAGAGCACGGGGGACCTGACGCGCCAGGATGAGCAAGCCGCCTGCATCTGGCAGTTGATGGATGCGGTGGATAGCTACATTCCCACCCCGCAGCGCGCCACCGACAAGCCGTTCCTGATGCCGATCGAAGACGTGTTTGGCATCAAAGGGCGCGGCACGGTGGGCACCGGGCGTATCGAGCGCGGGGTGGTCAAGGTGGGTGACGCGGTGGAGATCGTGGGCATGAAAGAAGAGACGCGCACGGTGGTGGTGACGGGTGTGGAGATGTTCCAGAAGACGTTGGATCAAGGCCTCGCCGGCGACAATGTGGGCTGCTTGTTGCGTGGAGTGGAGCGCAGCGAGTTGGAGCGGGGGCAAGTGTTAGCCAAGCCGGGCTCGATCAAGCCGCACAAGCGCTTCCAGGCGCAGGTATACGTGTTGTCGAAGGAAGAGGGTGGGCGGCACACACCGTTCTTTAATGGCTACCGGCCGCAGTACTACATTCGCACGACGGATGTGACGGGGGCCATCCACTTGCCGCAAGGAGTGGAGATGGTGATGCCGGGCGACAACATCGAGATGACGGTGGAGTTGTTGCAGCCGATTGCCATGGAAGAGGGGGTGCATTTTGCCATTCGCGAGGGCGGCCGCACCGTGGGGGCTGGCGTCTGCACCAGGGTCGAGAGCTAAGCAATGTAAGGGTACCCCATGCGGGGTGCCCTGTGTAGGCAAGGTACCCACTTGGATGCCAGGCTTCCTACATAGGAGAAAGATATGGCTACGGGAACTAAACAGCGGATTCGCATTCGCCTAAAGGCATACGATCACCGCATTCTCGATCAATCAGCAATGCAGATTGTCGATACGGCGCAGCAGACAGGTGCGCGAGTCTCAGGCCCAGTGCCCCTGCCCACGGAGATCGATAAGTTTACTGTGATGCGTTCGCCATTTATTGATAAAGATGCGCGAGAGCAATTTGAGATTCGTACACATAAGCGCCTGATAGATATTATTGAGCCGACCAACAAAACAGTTGAGGCCCTTACACGATTGAATCTGCCCGCAGGCGTAGACATCGAAATCAAGCTGTAGAGAAACATCGTCAAATTAGGGACAAGGTATCGTCTCCTGGGACCTGGAATTGTGTGTTCTAGGATGGCGATACACGAGGTCTCTACAGCAAAGAAGAGAGGGAAGGATATGCTCAGTGGATTGTTGGGCAGAAAAGTCGGTATGACCCAGGTATTTGGGCCGAATGGCGCAGCTATCCCGGTCACAGTGATCGAAGCTGGGCCGTGCATTGTTACGCAGATTAAGACTACTGCCCGTGACGGTTATGAAGCTGTCCAGATTGGCTTTGAGCAGGCGAGACTGAAGAGCTCTACCCGCCCTGTGCTGGGGCATCTTGGACATAGTCTCCCTTTGTTAAAAGCGCAGCGCAAGCGTCTTCAGGCCTACCAGCAAGAGCAGCGGGGGAAAAAGGCTACAGGCGATGCTGCTGACGAGGAATCGCAGAAGGATACAACTTCTTCAAAAGATAAAAAGGACAATCAAATCCAGAAGTTACTCAAGGTGCAGCAAAATCGACAGCGTCGTCCAGGACCGGAACTTGGTCCCTTTAAGATATTGCGCGAGGTAGGATTGCAGGAAGGAGCCACCTTGGAGAACCTGGAACTCGGTTCGAAATTTGATGCAAGTCTCTTCATAGTTGGCGAATCGGTTGATATCGTTGGCACCTCCAAGGGTAAAGGTTTCCAGGGTGGTGTCAAACGACATGGATTCGCCGGGGGGCCAAAGACGCATGGCCAGTCAGATCGCACGCGTGCACCTGGCTCAATTGGTTCGGGCACCACTCCTGGACGAGTGCTGAAAGGCACACGCATGGCAGGTCACATGGGTAATGCACGTGTGACGATGAAGAAATTGCAAGTGATTCAAGCTGATCCTGAGCGTAACCTGCTTGTGGTCAAGGGTTCCGTACCCGGTGCCAATGGCGGTTTGCTCATGATTAAGAAGCATGTGAAGAGGTAATCGAAATGCCCTCGACTACAGTGTATAACATGGCCGGAGAGGCCGTAGAAGAGCTCGAACTGAGCGAGCAGGTGTTCGGGATTACCCCAAACGTGGCGGTTCTCCACCAGGTTGTCACTGCACAGCTGGTGAATCGCCGTCAGGGAAATGCTTCGACGAAGACTCGCAGTGAAGTATCGGGCGGCGGTAGAAAGCCGTATAAGCAGAAAGGAACAGGCCGGGCTCGACAAGGTAGCACTCGTGCTCCGCAGTTCCGTCATGGTGGTACTGTATTTGGTCCCAAGCCGCATCCCTACCATCATGATGTACCGAAGAAAATGCGTCGCCTAGCAATTAAGTCGGCTCTATCCGATAAAGTTGCTAATGACCAACTGATCGTTCTCAAAGATTTGACGTTAGAATCTCCGCGTACTAAAGAGATGCTGGCGATTCTGGACAACCTGCCAGTGAATGGCAGACGATTTCTGATGATCTTGCCAAAGCGTGATGAAAACATCGTGCTTTCGGCTCGCAATATTCCTTCTGCCAAAGTGCAGCATGTTTCATCGATTAATGTCGTGGAACTACTGAAGCATGATTACGTGATTATGCCGAAGAAGGCTGTGCGCTGGATTGAACTGGTCTTCGGCGAAGGCTTAAGCGTCGAAGCGGCAAGTCAAAAAATTGCTGCGGAATTAGATGAAGAAGCTACTGCTCCTGAACAGGTTGATATAGCAGAAGAGCCGACTGAAGCAAATGACGAAGTAGCAACCGAAGCGACTGATGAAGGAGATATCGATGACCTGGAGCAGGCATCGGAAGCATCAGCGACAGCAGACGGCGAGGAGGAATAGACAGTGGAAATCACAGAAGTATTGCGCCACGGTATAGTCACTGAAAAAACAGTGAAACTGCAGGATCCTGAGACGCATGGGAAGAAGAAGAATAAGAGTAAGAGGGGTCAGTATACCTTTGCAGTAGCCTTAGAGGCCAATAAAATTGATGTTCGCCGTGCAGTTGAGACGATTTTCAAAGTAAAAGTTGTCTCGGTCAATATCATGCGCATGCCAGGTAAGAAACGCATGTTACGGCGTAGAGGAACCGCTCCAAAGCCTTTAGAGGCTCGCGAGTGGAAGAAGGCGATTGTCACCCTGCGTGAAGGGGAGTCAATCGACGCATTGAAAGCGTAAGGTGTTGAGAGATGCCAATTAGACAGTACCGACCAACATCTCCTGGACGTCGCGGCATGTCGGTTTCGACATTCGAGGAGATTACGAAGACAAAGCCAGAGAAATCTCTGGTGGTAAAGCTGAAAAAGCACTCAGGTCGCAATAACCAGGGCAGAATTACCACACGCCATCGGGGCGGTGGAGCCAAGCGAGCTTATCGTCTAATAGATTTTAAGCGCAACAAATTGGGAGTGCCAGCTAAGGTAGCCGCGATTGAGTACGATCCGAATCGTTCAGCGCGTATCGCGTTGTTGCATTATCTAGATGGCGAGAAGCGATATATTATCGCACCATTGGGGTTGAAAGTTGGCGATAGGGTGATGGCAGGGCCAGAGGCTGATATTAAGCCAGGCAATGCACTTCCATTGAAGAATATTCCAACTGGCACAACGATTCACAACATCGAGTTAACGAGAGGTCGTGGTGGTCAAATGGCCCGAGGCGCGGGTGCGGGTGCCCAACTCATGGCAAAAGAAGGCGATTATGCATTGTTACGTTTGCCATCAGGTGAGCAGCGCCGGGTGCATATTCTCTGCATGGCAACGGTTGGACAGGTAGGCAATGTAGATCATGAAAACCGCAGCATCGGCAAGGCTGGACGTGCACGTCATATGGGGCGTCGTCCCACAGTTAGAGGCTCGGTTATGAATCCTCGTGATCATCCCCACGGGGGTGGTGAGGGACGGTCGCCTATTGGTGGTCAGCCACAGACGCCTTGGGGCAAGCCTGCTTTAGGTTACAAGACACGCAAGAATAAGAGGACCGATCAATTCATTGTGCGCCGTCGCAATGCTGGCAGGAGGAGGAAGTAGCATATGTCACGCTCAAGAAAAAAAGGGCCATATATCCACGAATCGCTGAGAAAGAAAGTATTGGCCATGATGCGAAGTGGCGATCGTCGGGTTATCAAGACTTGGTCGCGTGCTTCGACTATCTTCCCCCAGATGGTGGGGATGACGATAGGCGTTCATAATGGTAAGACGCATGTGCCTATCTATATTACAGAGAATATGGTGGGCCATAAGTTGGGTGAGTTTGCTCCTACGCGGCACTTCCGGGGTCATGCGGGGGGTAAGAGTGAGAGGACCACGTCGGTCCGCTGAGGTAAAAGATGCAAG
>Ga0137377_10001878_pt1 | contig 15154 bp, 12 predicted proteins | sample SagtaG_22_FD_104815 | JGI IMG/M metagenome (GOLD analysis project Ga0137377, IMG submission 104815) | Vadose zone soil microbial communities from Sagehorn Ranch, Mendocino, California, USA - Sage2_L_40_16 metaG | ecosystem: Environmental > Terrestrial > Soil > Vadose zone | place: USA... | reverse complement strand
GTTGTCTAACTTGTCAGACCCGCCATCACTCTCCGGGACCAGGTGGTGCGCCTCCCAGCCTCCCTCACCCTCCCCTCCACGGCTAAGCAGACGAAGCGAGACCCCGCAAGGAACAGCATGCTGTTGATCAGCCAATCTGCACTCACCAGCCGTCATCGACCTTACCCACGCTGCGCTCAAGACGGATGGTGGGAAAGCCAACGATCGTTTCCTAGATATTCGCTCTGTAAATCTTTCTCATTTATCGTTTCTCGCCGAAGGGTCGAAATCAGATTTGCTCTTCTTAAGCATCGAGATCAGAGAATTGCGAAAAATGATCCTCCGTTTCTCATACAAAGAGCACTCTCGTGTCGCGAGGATCAACTACTTTTCACGTTTCTTGGATGGTAACGGTTCTGGTAACCGTGAATGGTAACAGTCTGCTGCCAAAACTCGAGAACGCAAAGGGAAGACACGGCTGGACCGCACTCCTATGGCCCGCCTGAAGACGTCGTGGCTCAAAGGCCCTTTGTGAGGCTATCTTTTTGAGCAATGCCATACAGGGTGATGAAATCCTGATGAGTCGAGCATGAAATGGCTAGGCAGTCGACTAGAGCACTTTCTTTCGAAGAGGAGGTAAACGAATGGGATTCCGCGAACTAGAACTCAAAACAGCATATGACTCGAATGATGACGATGTACTCCACGACTTCTACATCCCCGTATTATCGCTAGCGAAGCGATATCGTAGATTATCCGGTTTCTTTTCATCGACAACACTAGCAATCGCAGCAAAAGGAATCGCTCAATTCATCGCCAACGAAGGGGAAATGGATCTAGTAGTTGGAACGAGTCTTAGTAAACAAGACGTGGATGCTATCAATTCAGGAACGATTGAGCCAGACAGGGTTATTGCCGAATCAATGATACGAGAGTTGGAGAGCATCGAGGGTGAATTCATTCGAGACCACGTTCGGGCTCTGGCGTGGATGGTAGCCAAGCGGAAATTGCGCATCAAAGTCGCAATCCCTCTGGATGAGAATGGCACCCCCCTCGACATGGAAGCTTCCGAAAGACGTGGAATATTCCACCAGAAGGTAGGTGTTTTGATGGATGAAAATAATGATATGATCTCGTTCAGCGGCTCAATTAACGAAACCGCTCACGGCTGGACTCAGCACATTGAGGAGTTCAAGGTATTTAGGAGCTGGATTGCGGATCAAAGTTCCTATCTCGAGAGTGATTTGTCTAAAATTCGAAAATATTGGGAAGGCCATCCGAAAAATGTGGCAATAACCGACGTGCCCAGCGCAGTCAGAGATCACCTAATCACGATGGCGCCTGGTGGTATGGCCGAACTGAAGCTCGAGCGATACTCGAAAAAGACAATCGTTCTTCGGGACTATCAGAAGAGAGCTGCAGACTCCTGGATGGCTCAAGGGCGAGGATTCATCGAAATGGCTACGGGCACAGGAAAGACCTACGTGGCTATTTCCGCCATAGGACTCCTACGAAAAAGAGAGCCTAAGCTGCTAGTAATAATCACGGTCCCTTTCATACACCTTGTCACGCAGTGGGCACGCGAACTTGAGACTTGGGGATTCTCTTCCATTCAAGCACATGGAAATCTCAATATTTGGAAAGATGATTTGACGAATAATATCTTAGACCTGAATAGAGGCCATTCAAAGCTGGTCATTGCCGTCACCACTCACGATACATTCTCCGACCCGAGGTTCGCAGAAATCGTTTCTCAAGCCCGAACCCCCATGATGCTCGTAGCTGATGAAGTACACGGTTTGGGCGCAGAGCAAGGCAGGCTAGGCCTGAAAGAAGAATACCAATATCGCATGGGCCTAAGCGCAACTCCTAGGCGGTGGTTAGATGATGAGGGAACCGCCGCCCTTGAGAATTACTTTGGAAATACTGTTTTTGTCTATTCTCTGGCAGACGCGATTCGAGCCGGTTACCTCGTTCCTTACAAATACTATCCACACTTCGTGGACATGACACAGGAGGAACTCGCAAGGTATGAGGAAATCTCAAGGAAGCTGGCCAAGCAGTACGCTGCCTCTCAACTTGATCAAGAACGTTCCCGGCTATTGGAGCTTCTTGCGATTCAAAGGCAGGCAATAGTCGTTGACGCTGAAAATAAGCTTTCAGAATTTGTTAAGATAATCGATTCTCTAGGTCAAACGGAATATACCCTTGTCTATTGTTCCCCTCATCAGATTGAGAGAACACAAGATATCCTAAATAGAAAACAGATCATTCAGCATAAGTTCACAGCTCAAGAGAGCAAGAGCGAAAGAGACCAAATCCTCTTGGATTTTGCCGACGGCAAGTACAAGGCTCTCGTTGCCATGCGTTGCTTAGACGAAGGAGTCGACGTTCCTCCAACCCGTCTCGCTATTTTCCTTGCCAGTTCAGGAAATCCGAAACAGTTCATCCAACGGCGAGGAAGAATACTCAGGCCTTTCTCGGGTAAGCGAGAGGCGACGATTCACGACGTAATAGTCGTTCCCAGTTCGGACGTTCAAATGGACAATGACCTATTCGAGATGGAACGCAAGATCTTACGCAGAGAATTAGCACGCGTACACGAGTTCGCCAAGACGTCATCAAATCAGACCGAGACGGTGAATGCTATATATCCAATTCTGAGAAGGTATCGCTTGTCCTTGACTGAAGTATTTCCAACTTAGTGCATGCGTTTTGAGTCAACCCGTAGAAATAAACAAGATGATACTTCATAGAATTCGAAGCTCGAATATCGATCCGAACGTAAAGGAATTCCTTATTGAAATTCTCCAGTTCGAAATTGCGAATCCGAAGGAGATGAGTCCCAGGTACAAAGAAGAATACTTGAAGATGATCCAAAAGCACATGCAATCGGGCAAGGAATTGCACAAGTCTTGAAGATCTTCTCCATCGAACTCCAGAATTATCGCCAATATAGAAACGCAAAGGTGGAACTCAGCACGGATGATAGAAAGAACTTCACAATAATTCAAGGTCCAAATGGGGCGGGCAAAACCAATCTCATGAACGCGATTACTTGGTGCTTGTACGGCGTGGAGCCTTCCCTTTCCCAGAATTCAACATCTTTCGAGAGGGCAAATGGGTCAGTGTTCGGCAGCCTTGGAGACGAGGATACACTTGACGTCAGAGTCAGGATGACCTTGGGAGATTCAAAGCCTGAATATTTGTTTGATCGAAAAGAAAGCTATTGGAAGCATGGAAAAAAGGCTGAAGACATTGTCATAAATCAAGCGCGCACCGTAATGTATCTTGATGGATATGATTGGAAGAATCACCCGTACCCGAATTCGTTGGTCAACCGTGTTCTGCCCGAAGGGGTCAGCGGCTTCTTCTTCTTTGATGGAGAGAGATTAGACGAGTTCTTCAAAGCTGAGAGTAGCAAGAAAGTGCGAGAGGCCCTACTTGATGTCTCGCAAGTAACTGTATTGGATAATGCGCTCGGCCGACTCGACGGCCTTAAGGACGATCTTAGAAGAAGCGCAAAGGGGCTCAATTCTCAAGCCGACACAATTCTCGAACAGATCGAGACCTCGAAGAAAGAGTTCGGAGAAGAACAGAAACACATGCGTGAACTTGATGCCCAAAGAACCACAACTCTGAAACTTATCGCGGAGATCGATGAACGATTGAAGAACTCACCCCGGGAAAATGTGCAGATTCTCGGGAAGGAGAGGGATTCTCTCAACCTTGACGTCGCTGGTCTCCAAGAGGAATTGTCTCGTGCTGAAGATCGCCTCAATGAGGCCCTCCTTGAATTTGCTCCTCTGATCTACGCCAAGAGTGCGTTGGACTTTGCTTTCAAGGAAATTGAGAAGAGGTACAAGACCGGCGAGTTACCTCCGAAAATTCGGGAAGAGTATCTCAACGATCTCTTGAAACAGGGCAAGTGCATTTGCGGCACTGACATCTCCGCTGCAGGAGACCCCCGACAAAATGTGGAGAAGCAATTGCATGCGTCTCTATTCTCCGACATTGATGACAAGATAAGGGTCGGCAGGTTCGAGTTAGGAGAGATGCGCAAGAAAACACCAGGCTATCTCAAAGTCACGAATGAGTTAGGTTCAAAAATGGCAAAGGATTCGGAGACTATCAGACGCAAAGGAGAACGACTGAAGGAAATATCTGAGATTCTCTCAAAATACGATGAAGAAGAAATCCAAAGGTTGGAGAGCGATAGGCTCAGATTTGAGGTGCAGCGGGACAAACTAAACCAAGACATTGGCCTCGCAAAAGGAGACATTGATAGGAGGCGGTCAGAAATCGCCGGACTTGAGACTCAACACAAGAACGAACTAAGAAAGAGTGCTAAGTTCGTTGTTGTTCAAGCTCAAGTAGACATGTGCCAAAAGGCAATCAATGCTCTCGAAGAAATTAAGCGTGCAATCGTCGACGAAATCAGACACATAATTGAGGCAAAAACAAAACAGTACTTCTTGAGTTTGATGTGGAAAAAGAACACATTTGTCGATGTAAAAATCGACGAGAATTATTCACTGAGCGTAATGCACAGAGGTGGATGGAATGCTCTCGGTATTCTCTCTGCAGGAGAAAGGCAATTGCTTGCATTATCGTTTATGGCTGCGCTCAAAGAAGTCTCGGGTTTCCACTTTCCAGTCGTGATCGATACTCCACTCGGCAGAATTGCCAAGGAACCCAAAGACAATGTTGCGGAGTCGCTCCCCCGGTATCTAGAAGGCACGCAGGTTACAATGTTAATGACGGACCAAGAGTACACTGAATCGGTACGCAAGCGAATGAGCCCGAGAATTGGAAAAGAATTGAGTCTTGTTTATGACGAGATCAAAGACGAAACGAAGGTGATAAAATTTGCCGGTTGAGGATTGGCCCCGGAATTTTTCCTGCGATGAAACGAATCGAAACACATACGCAGAACTGACCGACAGAAACCAGACGCTCTCTCCGTTTCGTGGCAAAGAATTCGCCGATGTATTCAGTGTTGCAATGGCTATTGGATTCAAAATGTCGAATAGAATCCCTCTAAAGAAACTGGCCTATAACATTCCATTCAGTGCCCTCAAAGAACGAGAGTGGCTGATTGACGCGATAGCAATTGCCGACGCAGCGAATCTTGACATTTTGCTTGATACACCCCGAGTGGTCCGCATCGTGGAGGAATATGCAAATGGCGGCATCGAGCGCTTGAAGGAGATCGTGTTCGGTGGGCTACCCGGCGATGCGCGAAAGAGAATAGAAGCAGAGCTGATGGAACTGCTCCCCCCCTAGGCTACCCGTTGACTCACCTCTCTCGGCGCACTGATGGTTAAGAGCCTCCCAACTCCCTTCGATACTGCTTCAATTGCGAAATCCACCTCTTCGCTTGTATTGAACCGACCCAGCCCAAACCTAACCGAATTGTGCGCGCGACTCGGAGTGAAGCCGAGGCCTAGAATGACGTGAGATGGTTCCACTTCATCTGTTGTGCAAGCTGAGGAGGCTGAAATTGCGACCTCGGACCTGACTGACTGGATTAACGCCTTACTCTCAACTCTGGGAAAATACATGTTAAGATTATGCGGGAGTCTTTGAGAGGGGTGGCCGTTGAGTTCCGCTCCTACTAACGCCTCAAAGGACCTTCTCATTTTCAGGGTCCAATTGGTGAGACGGGCGGCCTCTTGGTGCATTTCTCGCCTGGCAATTTGCAATGCTTCACCCATTCCGACTATGGCTGGGACATTTAGTGTTCCCGAACGCAAACCTCTCTCCTGTCCTCCTCCGAGCAGCATCGGGGCAAGCTGCACTCTTGGTTTGTGCCCTCTGATATACAGAGCGCCTATGCCCTTTGGTCCGTAAGCCTTGTGGGCAGAGATAGACATCAGATCTATTCCCAGCGCTTGAACGTCGACAGGAATGTGTCCGACGGCTTGAGCGGCATCAGTATGGAATAGAATTTCGTGCTCCTTTGCTATCTTGCCGATTTCGCCCACGGGCGCAATGGTCCCAATCTCGTTGTTTGCAAACATGACTGAAATAAGAGAAGTATCGCTAGTTATCGACGACTCAAGTTTGTCCAGATCTATGATTCCTTGAGAATCAACTGGAACCCGTGTAACGAGCCATCCTTGACCCTCTAGGTGGTGGAGAGGGTCAAGAACTGCCTTGTGTTCGGTCGTACTTGTTATCATGTGTCGGCCCTCGGCGGAACGCACCCTCGCAATTCCTTGAATTGCAAGATTATCTGCTTCCGTAGCACCGCTCGTGATGATGATTTCGTGAGCTGATGCGTTGATCGTTTTCGCCAGCTGTTCTCTCGACTTTTCAACTGCGTCCGCAGCTTTGGCTCCATAGAGATGATCCGTACTGGCAGGGTTTCCGAAGTCTAGGGTCAGGTACGGCATCATTGCTTCCAGGACTCTGGGATCAAGCGGTGTTGTAGCATGGTTGTCCATGTAAACTGGCAATCTCAAAGTAAGATCAAGCCATCATGTATCTTGTGAATGTCTTATTGTTGGCTGCTGTCCCTCAGAGGGAAGGAGGCCTCGGAGGTCTATGAGAGACTTGATTCTGCCGTAAAGCAGCCCGACTCCGCGATTCATATGAGCCTTGAATTGCGGGAGCAAGTCAAGCACAATGGACAAGTCGTCCTGAACAAGTCTCTCCTTGAGCAATGCTATGAATAGCTGGTCCCACTCGCCAGTCAAGGTATAACGGTTGAACTCTTGCCCTTGCTCGTCGTAAGTCGACGTGTTTGGGAGACCAGGTTCATTCAGCGATAGCGTAAGAGCAAGTCTGCAAAGGACATTGGGCGTCAGTCCCGTTCTCCCCTTGAGCACCTTGAGTTTGTTAGTCGCTTCGGCACTCACACGAATTCGATTGAAGCTCAAGCGGCTATCTCCAATACATTCTCCCAGAAATACCCGGGAGATACGGATGTCGATTCTGAGGAGTCCTCGTACCGGAGGAGGTAGGCCTTAGCGATATTGGGCTTCAGTTTGGCGAAGTGGATCTTATCGATTTCGCTATCGGTAGAGAAGATAACGACTTGGTGACTGGCGGATGGGAAGAATCGAGCCACGAGATTCGTCCTGTGATCTGCGTCAAGGCGGGCCAGAGGCGTGTCTATGATGAAAGGAAGCGGCTTTCCTGAGACTCTAGCAAGTGCGGTTAACATCGCAATTGCGTACAACTCCTTCTCCCCGGCTGAAAGAGTTTCTTTGGGGACTTGCGTTCCATCCTGCCGAAAAAGAATGGTGGAGAACGTCGTTGGATCGATTAGGATGCTTGAGATCAAGTTCCTTTTGTTAGTCAGCTGATTGAAAACCTCCACAAACCGATCGGATACCATCCTAGTTCTCTCGTCTCGGAGCGACTTTGAAAACTCAGCTAGAGCCTGCTGAGCCTGTTTTCCGAGTTCGACTCTATCCTTCGTTGCTTCGAATTGATGCTGTTCCTCAGCTAGTCTTCTGATTTTTCTTCGATTTTCGCTTAGTCTGTATTCGAGGTGGTGCAGCTTCTCGTCAATCAGGCCCATCTCATGATGGCGTTCACCAAGTCGCTGATGAAGTGAGTTCAGATTCTGGACCAATGGTGAGACAGCTTCGTCAGGTGGAACCCTTGAGAGTTCATCGTCAACAGCCCGGAATGAGCTAACCTTTTCCTCCAATGCATTTGTCGTGGAGCGAAGTTGAGCAGGGACCCAGTCTTGAGACATTTCAATCCACTGAATGATTCTTTGCCGGTCACCAGGTGACAACCGATGGATGAACGTTCTTTCATCTGCAGATGATGCAAGGGTCGAATCAAGAACGTCGCTAATTTTTTTGACAAGAATGCCCCGATGTTCCTGATCGACTGGGATGCCCTTCCAAAAATCTTCATTCAGGAGTTTTGCATTCAGGGTCTTCATTGCTAGACGAAACGTTGATTCGGCTGCCAAGGCGTTCTCGTACACTTCCTCTTTCAACAGTCGCACTTTCACCGACTGTCCAAGGGACGGCGCGAGGGCGAAGGGGAGAAGGGAACCGGCCAAATCTCTCAATGTACCTTCCAGAGTTGTGATCTCTGTTTGAGCATCGACCTTCTTTTCTCTCAGATAGAGGCGGCGGTCTGCGAAGCCTCCGCCCTCGGAAGCAAGCTCGTGTTCTCTTCTCTCGATTTCGGACATCAATTGGTCGACCTCGCTTTGCTTCTGGGCCACGTTCTGTCTGACAGTATTCGCATCGAGTTCAAGTGCTCGTTCTTCCTCCACGAGCATTTCGTAAGACTGAGTGGGCGACGCCAATTCACCCGCTTTCTTGGAAAGATGGATGCGTATGTCTGTTTGAAGATGCTTAAGAACATCGACCCCAAGAAGCGAATTGAATGCATCAATCAGGTTACGATTGTCAAGCTGATCTTCAGCGAGTTTCTGTATTAGCTCGCCATCGAAGAAGAACAGCTTGGATAGTCCGAGGGGTATCAAATCAATGAGAAAATCTTGAGCCTGTTGCTCTGAAACATCATCAAGAGGTTTTCCGTTCCGGGATACGTCGAGGGCTTCGTAAATCTTTCCGGATGACTCTGTCCAGTGCCGTCTGACGGAATATGTTGAAGATCTACCTTGATGAACGTGTTCGAATTCCAATGATACTGATGACCCTTCGGACGCAGCCAATCCGAGGCGGTGGTGGATTCTGCTTCTCAGGTATTGCTGATATTCGGGTTTCGGTAGTCTCGAGCCGCGGAAGTTTGGTCCATACAAACAGAGTTTGATTCCTTCGAATAAAGTGGTCTTACCCGCTCCGTTCCTTCCTCCGAATATGATAATCGGTTTTTGGTCCTCAACGATGCGCAGGTCAAACACGTGTTTGCCTCGAAATACGCCAAAGTTCTCAACCGACAGTTCGGTGAGAATCATTCTGCAACCCCCGAGAGCGGTCTATCTTCTGGCTGTTGGTAATTGTGCGAGGATCTCTTCAGCAGTGCGCCATTCTTCACCAAGGATTCTTTCGATCTTGGAATACACTGACGATCGCCGACTCATTCCTTGCGCGGACAATTCAGCGCTGATGAGTTTGACAAGTAACATGGATGGGATCTTATTCTCATTGCAGACCTTTTCGAGGAGGGCAAGCTCAGACACCCCAAAGGGTCCGATGTCATCCCTTGCCCACAGAAGGTCGTTTCCGACTACATCTCGGTAGATTTCGGGAACCGAGTCTTGCCAGTCGCCTCGTTCAGTTCGCCAAATGCGTCTAATTTCGAAGAGCTCCTCTCGTCCTATGAGCTCAGCCGCGGGGTCCGGGCCACTCTTTTGCACCTGTGATTGTGCATGAAGAAGCTTCCTGAGTACTTCTCTGCAGAACTCTAATTTGTATGGTCCCGGCACCATCTTGCCATTCTTCGTATTGAAAGAGACGAATCCGGTTCTTCGCTTGTATTCCCGATATTTCGGTTTCACTTCTGGATCCTGCGTGGACGCGAGTAGGTTTCTCACCTCAAGTAAAGGTTCCATCCACTCTTCGCCCGAGTCGATCAACGCTTCCATTGTCTTGTCTTGGCTAACCACGGTGCAAACCCAGCAGCCGAATCTGCTGTTTCCGCAAGATGGAGTGGTGTCATCAACGACCAATGGACATTCGCCAGAGTTGGCTGTACGGTACAAAGCTACGAGGTCTCGGTTGTTGTTGCCCCAAGGACAAGGAATCTGTAAGAGATAGCTCCAAACATCATCGAGACTGAAATCTCTGATAGGTGTGTAGACGAATGCACCCGAGAACCGCGTATGCCGAGATAGAATGCTTCCCTTTATCTCATGAAGGCTCATCACTTGCGCTCGTGTCATGCTCTCTGACCTTCGGACGCCTAGAACAACTATCACTTCTCCATGCTGAGACACTTTTTCTCTGATGAACCGATCCGCAGGTCTGATCTTCATTCTGTCCGTACACCACCTGAACTGTTGTTGTGGAGCAGGATACCCACGACCGATTAGGTTGACCCAGAATGTTTCGGAAACCTGAGGGTGGACTTTCACTGCCGAGAAAGGCATTTGCTTGGTCCGAGCGGTCTCGTTTACTTTCGAAAGTGTCGTATCAATGTAGTCAACTATGACTGGTGTTTCGACTAGAGTGTCGGAAGCTATGACAAAGATTGGTTTGGTTCTCTTATCGAGAGGTAACTCCGCGAGTGCGGACCATACCAGCTGCAGGGCCGCGGTGGAGTCCTTTCCTCCGCTATACCCTATTATCCAAGGCCTCGTATCCGACGAGTAGACCTGCCGAATCTCTTCGTAAATGTCGCTAAGGCCCCGCTTGTCAAATACAGAGGGCTCGGTAGTCGTCAATTCCAGCTCGCCTCCCTTGTTTGATTCCCAGCGAATTGCTTCTCAGCCCTCGCTTCCTCCGCCGTTAGACTCAGTCCAAGTCGACGCTTGATGTAATTCGTCGTTAGAATTACGCTAAATTGCGCTTTGCTAAGTCGCCCTCTGACAATCGTTCTTCCCCGCCAATCTCGATCACCCTTCCGCCAGTTCACAGTTCCTAGCTTCTCCAACGTCTTCTTCCATTTTGTTGGGTTGCTAACTATCAAAGAGTTGCCCGCAGCACCCAGAGATTGGAGTACGACACCGTGCGCGTGCACGTATTCCTTTCGGAGTTCAGCACTCGACATCCTCTTGTCTAGAAGGAGAGACCATTCCGGAATGCACCTTGATAGTTCAGTCCAGAAATGCACAGCGATCTCGTAGTCGGCTTGAGACACAGGTTCTTGTTTTTTCCTCTTGCCAAGGAGAGCTTTCGTAGCCTGGTACACACTGCTCAAGGTGAACAGCTTTGTTGATCTGTTCGAAATCGTAGTTTTCTCCTTCTCAATTCGCTCATGAAACAGCGGGACGCTGAGCAATAGCTCCCGAACCAGCCCGGCCAGGGGATCTTTGTGGTCGTACAGGACCCCCAGCGATCTTGAAGGTCTAACTGCATAGTTGTTGAGGTCGGCGAACATTTGCTGGCTACGCTTCAAGCCTGCGTCGACGAACAGTACGACGGGAATCGTTTCGTGGCCAAGGTCGGGTTTCACTTTGAGGGCCTCTTCGATCGCAGCCTTCCTATGCTGTCCATCGTTGATAACGAGTCTGGATTCCATTGGAATGTGAAGAATGCCGATCTTCTTTTCGGGATCATAGTCTTCCAATGGAGAGAACTTAACTCGAGAATCGATTGAAGCTGTGAGTGCGGAGAATGTGTAACTCTTCGGGTTCTGAACGATGTACCGGGCCATCTCCGGCACTCTTGCACGATTGATGACCCTTTGAGCTCTGAGCTCTGGAGGGACGGATGATTCGTCGAACAAGAACAGCTTTGAAACTAGCCGGAGTGGACACATGGTAGTGTAGAATTCGCGCCCCGATTGTATGCCCCTAACCACGGGGAAGGCGTGAGTGTAAGTCCCGACTTGCGACGCGGTTTGCCGCGACGAAGACATTATGGCGAACTGGCCTCATGTGATATTTAAGATGGACCTTTATTTTTGAAGTCCAGAATCGTATTCTATTTCTTGTTCAGGTAGTCGGGTGAAACTATTCCATCTTCGACTCATACACCAATTTGTGAATAAGCCGAATCGTCCCCCGCTTGTACTCAGAAGCATAGCAGACCACCTTTACTTTGTCCTCTATGCACTTTCGCAACAACCTCGCGAATGCTGGGTCGTTGGCCGAATTCACCTCAAACGTTGTGACGTCGGGTCGCATGGCAAGGAACAAAACCGCAGCGTTGTTGCCAGACCGGGCCAAAGCAGCTAGAAGCTTCAGATGCCGCTGACCTCTCTCCGTAGGAGAGTCTGGATACGGCGCGATTTCGTTCTCTCCTAGCGTGGCTCCCTTAACCTCTACATAGCAAGTCCCGCCATTCTGGAGTTTGAAATCGAGGCGAGACCGCCGACACTGACTTCGGACGAAACCGTTGCGTAGTGCTGGAACTCTGGGAGTTCCCTGTTGCGGAAGGCCTTACGAATCAACGTGTTTGGAATACGGGAGTCAAGCACGACCGGTATTGTGCCTTCGAACCCGACAATAATATCGAACGGTGTAGTGTTTCTGAGCGGGACAGGGTTCAATAGAAGCTTGGCACCGGGCGTTAGTATCTTTGACAGCCTGCCTGTGTTTGGCAGAAACGCCTTGACGACTTTGTCTTGAGTTCTAACAGAGACAATGAACCTTTTCCTTGCTAGGAAACTTCCACAAACCAGAGGCCTCTGTATCGAAACCGTGGCAATCATCTCCCGCTGCGGTCAATCAGGGTTTCATAAATGACAAACAAATACTTGCCGAGGGGTCCTTTCGTAGCGCGTGCTCAAATGGGAAGTGCGAACTATCTGGCGGAAAGAAGGGACCCACGAAGAACAACTGCAGTGAGACAAGGTCTCACAACGCATAGTCTTTTGCCCTACGTCCATGAGCCAAATCAAGCGCATTGGAAACCACTCCTTTGCGAGTAGTTGCTCTGTCCGAAGCCGATATATTCGAACGATTCCCAACCTTTGAAGGGCATTCGTTAGCCCGCTGAAGAAGTTTGACTCCACTCGACACGAAAGTAAAACATATTCTAGACACTTTCGAAATAGAATGTTACGGAGATCACGGTCAGATAAGGAAGGCTGACGTAGTGAATGGAGCGCCCTCAACTGATTATTTTGAGTTCGATCTCGTGGCAAGAATTGGCAGGGTCGGAATCCTTATCGAAAACACGGAACAAACGCAAGGAAATCGGAGGAAGATACGCGGCATAGTTGACCACTTTGAGGAATTCGTTCATTCCCCGACGCTCTGGAAACGCAAAATCCGTCTACTAACAGGTATCCCCGCAAACAAAAGACGAAATTTCGTGGGACTTGACAGATGGATGTACGTCTATGTTGGAACATCCAATGAGCTGATCGAGAGACATCTAGACGAAGCCGTTTACCCAGGAAAACCACTCAAAATTCTCAATGTCGAGAATTTTCGATATCTCAAGTTTCTATCAGACCGAGTGGGAAAATTCGGCAAGTCTGAGTTGCTGAAGAAACTCGAGATTGAGCCAGACGAGGCAGGGGACAACAGGGCTATGGCACAGCCGCTAGCTATTCGTCTGCCGACAAAACAGATTTCGAAAGACGGTACGATGGCTGACCTCTTCATTTTCTCAATGCCTGTCTTGGATCTGCTCACGATCTCAAGGGTTGCAAGATACGGCTCTCTGGGGACCTGGATGCCTGAGCTAGGAGGCAGAGACTATCAAAGAATTCTTAGCCCAGAAAAGCTGAATTCTATACGGGACTTTCTCAATAAGGCAAAAGACAAGGCTACGTTTCCGAATGCAATAACCGTAGTACTTTCGAAGGATATTGGGCATTCTCCAAAGGGCGACTACACCCAACTCTCGATACCCAAGGCATACGGATCTGTTGAAGTGATCGACGGCCAACATAGGCTGTTCGGATACGCTAATAGCAAATTGAAGGATTCCGAGCTAGAACATGCTCACCTACTCGTAGTAGGGCTCCAATTTCTCACCAACACCGAACGTACTCTGACGCAATGGTCGGCGAAGACCTTCGTCGAGGTAAACAGGACCCAGACGAAGGTCCCTTCTCAACTGATACTTCTGATCAGCAATTCTGTGATGGGAGAGAGAAATCCCAAAGCTCTGGCAGCGCGAGTTCTTGTTGAACTCAACACACAGGTGGGCGGGCCCTTGCATGACATCTTTCTTACTCGGCCTTTCCAAAGAAAAAACCGAGTAGGCGGCCCTGCAGTGAGAATAGTTACCGTGGTCGCGGAACTGGCAACACTCTTCGATCAAAGGAATAGCACTGGCTCTCCGCAGAGGCGCATTCTTTACAATCGCTTCTCTAATTCGGCTTGGGCTTCGCTTTTGAGGGGAGGGAGCACCCCAATCATAAATGAGGCTAGGCAGATCATGAGAGCCTATTTCGAGATTGTAACCAGAACTTTCCCTGCAGATTGGAACTCAGGAGAGTCGCTCATTTTCACTTCAAAGTATCTCGCGTCATTTTGCAGGCTAATGATCGGATTCTTGGAAAACAACCGTAGCCTCGCGGAAATGGAATCTCGGTTGAATAGTATGAAGATAGAACTTGAGAATTTTATCCAACAGCATAACAGGACTATTGGCCCAAGCCAAGAACTCTTCTGGAAAGGCAATACTTCAATTTCGACACCCCTACCACTTGGTTTCATCCCGGCCGCTCGGAGTTCAATAATCGACATTCGCAGATTCTTGGAGTCACTAGTTAGATTGTAGGGAGCCAACCGAGCAGAAAAACAGCGATGGGCGGGCCCATAAGCCACTCTATCGTCTTGACGGCATTTCTTATCATAATTGTACTTATCATAAGTCGCCAAAAAAACAACGGATCCCCGTCGGACCATGATAGGACATCAGAGTCTTTTTCCGTCCAGAGGGCCAAGAGTTGGATTTTGAAGGGGCCTTCTAGTGCCTGTCCACGCGGCGTTCGTAACTAAATTGCCGCGAATCAGTGGCCATCAGACGGCTCAATGGGAAATTCCTCTTCTTTTCGTAGAAGACCCGTTTAGTGAGCGAAGCATTAGGTCATCCTTGTGTTCAAGCAGCTTAATCTCGTAGCCCTCTCGCGTCTTGTCTGTCACGAGTAGTTTGGTTGCTTGGACATTGCAGATGTAGCCATCATCCTCGATTAGATTCAGTCCCTCCGCCCCGCTGCCGAGGACGTCGAAAAGAACGTTGAGAAGATTGTCGACGTCTTTCGTCCAGGTTGTTTCCGCAACTGTTGGCGGTCCTTTCCAGCGATGGAAGACAACGAAGAGCGTAACTAATCGGTTTCTCAATTTTTCCTTCGCTCCTTGCAATTCCTGCTCCGATACTTGCCGAAGGATCGCTTTTCGTAGCTCGGCTTTTCTCTTAGTACCCTTACTGCCTGCGCGAATTGCAACTGGTTCGAGTGGAACGAAGGTCTCGAATAGTACTACTTCCTTCGTGATTTCTTGCGTCATTTTTTTGCTACTCCCTACGCTTCTGTATCGACGAATACAACATCTGCCTTAATCGAATTCCCCGAAGTCTGTCTTCTAGGGTGTCTGCTTTCCTAAGGCGACCAGAATTTCTTGGCATAATTGGTCTCTTTTCTTGTCGGAGTAGCTGTCGTAGTATAGTTCTAG
>Ga0137377_10001875_pt1 | contig 15158 bp, 11 predicted proteins | sample SagtaG_22_FD_104815 | JGI IMG/M metagenome (GOLD analysis project Ga0137377, IMG submission 104815) | Vadose zone soil microbial communities from Sagehorn Ranch, Mendocino, California, USA - Sage2_L_40_16 metaG | ecosystem: Environmental > Terrestrial > Soil > Vadose zone | place: USA... | reverse complement strand
CTGCACGCGCGTCTGTTCGAGCTGTTCCGTTTCGGGGGTCCGTGCACCCGGAGGCGCACATGTATCAGCCAGGATCCGGTCTTGTCCGCTCGTCGGCGTGGCGCCGCCCGTTCGGTGCCCTGATCGCCAGGTCACCGGTGCTGGGGGTGGTGACGGCGGTGGCGGTGGTGGTGGCCGGGTGCGGGATGTTCGGCTCGGGAAGCAGCCACCGGGCGGCCGCCCGGTGCCGGCCCTGGACGCTGCATGTCGCGGCGGCGCCCGGTATCGCCGCGCCGGCCGCGGCGGTGGCGGCCCGGTACAACGCGGCCGGGCAGCGGGCGCGGCGGTGCGTGAGTGTCGAGGTTGATCAGCGGGACCCGGCGGCGGTGGCCGGCCAGCTGGCCGGGCAGGGGGTGGTCACCGGTCCGGTGCCGGTGGATGCGTGGATCCCGGACTCCACCGGCTGGATCGACCTGGCCCGGCAGACCCCGGCCGGCGCGGCGCGGGTCGACCCGGCCGCGGTCTCGGTGGCCGAGTCGCCGGTGGTGTTCGCGGTGGCGGCGGCCGCGGCGGCGGGGCTGCGCCGGGCGCGGCTGGTGCCGAGCTGGCGCAGCCTGGTGCCGGGGGCCTCGTTCGTGGCCGACAACGCCTCGGCGGCGGCCGCGTTGCCTGCGCCGGTGCAGATCAAGATCCCGGACGCGGCGGCGGACGCGGCGGGGCTGTCGGCGCTGCTGGCGATCCGCAGCGTGGTCGGGCACGGGCCGACCGGGCTGGTGAAGTTCGTGGCCGCCATCCACGTGGCCGAGTTCCTGCGCACCCCCGACACGGCCACCGCCTATGCGGCGCTGGCGCGGCCGGCCCGGGTGCCGGCGGTGATCGTGGTGGCGGAGCAGTCGGTGTTCCAGCACGACGCCGCCGACCCGGCCCATCCGGTGGTGCCGGTCTATCCGGTGGGCGGCTCGGTGGTGCTGGACTACCCCTACGCCGCCGCCACCGCCGACCCGGCGCACCGGGCCGCGGTGGCCGCGTTCGGCGCGGCGCTGGGTGCCCCGGCGGCCCGTGCGCTGATCCAGGCCGCCGGGCTGCGGGCGCCCGGCGGGGCCGCCGGGCCGGCACTGAGCCCGCGGCTGGGGTTCGACCCGCGCCCGCCCGCGCACATCGCCATGCCCGGCCCCACGATCGTCGACGAGATCGAGCAGATGTGGCGGCGCGCCCTGCTCGGCGCCCGGATGCTGATCCTGGTCGACGTGTCGCCGTCGATGGGCGATCCCATCCCCGGCACCGGGCATGACCGGCTCGCGGTCACCGCGTCCATCGCCGCGCAGGGGCTGACCCTGCTGGACGACAACGATCACCTGGGCATGTGGGTCTTCGACACCGGCCTGAACGACCCCAAAGACTACGAGCAGCTCGCCCCGATCCGCCGGATGGGCGCCAAGCTGCCCGGCGGCCTCACCCAGCGCCAGTACCTGATCGGCTCGGTGATCCGGGCGCGGCCGCAGGTCGACACCGTCACCGCCTTGTACAAGACGGTGCTGGCCGCCTTCCGCCAGATGACCCGGAGCTACGTGCCGGACCGGTGGAACGGGATCATCGTCCTCACCGACGGCACCGACCAAGACCCCCGCCCGCACGCGCTCACCCTGCCCACCCTGCTGCAGCAGCTGCAGGCGGCCTACGACCCGCGGCGGCCGGTCAACGTCGTCACCATCGGCTATGGCCCCGACACCGACTTCGCCGCCATGCAGAAGATCTCCGCCGCCACCGGCGGGGAATCCTTCCAGGCCGCCTTCCCCAGCCAGATCAACCAGTTCTTCGCCAAGGTCATCGTCCAGTTCCTGTGCTCCAGCAACTGCCCACCCACCTAGGGCGTGTCCCTAACCCGGACCGGTTTGAACGCGCCGAGCCGCTGCTCTCGTACTCCTACTGGCGACCCGTTTCGTTTCGTACATGTGCCGGATGGATGAACCTGAGGGTGATGTGTGGTGTTCGTTGGCCATGAGAATGAGCTCCGACTGCTCCAAGATCTGATGGGAGAGATCAGGGCAGGCAGCAGCGGAGCGGTGTGGGTAGCAGGCGACCCCGGCAGCGGCAGAGATGGTGCGGCAGCTCATCGGTGTCTCACCCGGCCCGGCGCTGGGCGGGCAGCTCACCGCCGCCGGAGGGAACCCGCTCTACCTGCGGGAGCTGATCGACGCCGTACGTTCGCTGACGGCCGAGACCGCGCCTGGGTCGGCTTGTCCCGGCCGGCTGTCGGCCAGCCGAACCAGCAACGTTGCCCGCCGCCGGGCCACAGACCCGGCGGCGTTTTACCCCGGACCATTCGCCCATGCCAGGACTAGCGCGATCGGGGGAATCCTCGGAAGGGTCAGTAAAGGCCGCCGCCTGCGCTCCTTTACTGGGCTGCTTTATTCAGGAAACCCTGAAGTGATCGTGAGCAGAAGTGACGCGGCCATGTCGTCCGCATATCCACGGGTTCTGTTTCGCGGATTTAGCGGGCGAGACAATGGTCTCTATAGCTGGGACCTGCCGCCTTCCGCGGCCGGGCCGCACACGGTAGCCGCCACGATCCGGGCGAGGCGATTGGCTAAGGCCTGTTCGCCTGGGAGTGACGACGCAAGACGCAACACCGCGAGCCCGTATAGAGGAAGCTCAGATATCATCCATTGATCAAGATTTATAACGGAGGTGTTCACTGGACGATCTGACCGAGATCTGCGGCAATCTCAGCATTTACGGCGGCAGCATGATTGGACAGATAGAAGTGGCCACCCGAGAAGACCTTGATGCGGAAGTGACCTTTGGTGTGCAACCGCCAGGCGTCGGCCTCCTCGATTGTAGTCCTCGGATCCGAGTCGCCAGTGAGGACGGTGATCGGGCAGTTGAGCATGCGCCCCGGAACGCAGGAATACGACTCGATCGCCTGATAGTCAGCTCGGAGGGCCGGAAGCGCGACTCGAAGGATCTCCTCGTCATCGAGCAGCGTCGGATCGCTACCATTCAGCAGCCGGATCTCGGCCACAACACCGGCGTCGTCGCGCTGGTGCACCTTCTCCCCGCGGATGATCGCAGGGGCACTACGACCGGAGGCGATGACACGGAGAGGCGCATGGGAACCTTTGTATTCAAGCCGCCAGGCCACCTCAAAGGCGAGAGTCGCCCCCATGCTGTGCCCGAAGAATACAGTCGGCTTGTCGCTTAGGCGCAAGAGCTGCTCTGTGATCTCGTCGGCCAGTATGTCTATATTCTTGATGCAGGTCTCCTGTCGGCGGTCCTGCCTGCCGGGATACTGCAGTGCGATCACGTCGACGGCTGGAGAGAACCTCCCAGAAACGGGATGGTAATAGCTGGCCGATCCGCCCGCATGCGGGAAACAGACCAGCCGGGTCGTGCTTATGCCAGACGGGTGGTAACGGCGGATCCACGCGCTGGATTCAGTGTCTGTAAGAGTCATGCTTCCTAGTCCCTTCATCCATTACCGGACTGTCGCAGACAGTCAAATATCTCCGATATAGGAAAAGCCCTAGACTTCCCGTTCTATCATCGTAAATGAAGCCGGTGAGCCGTGTGAATTACGTGCAGCCATCGTCATTGATCGTTAGCGTGGTCCGTTGCTCTATCCAGCCGTGGACGCCGCTCCGTTACTCGGAGCCATCGTTTTTGGAGGGTACATCGCTCAACCGTTTCTTGGGGTCATCACTCAACGTCGCTAACCAGAGTGGGCCCACAGAGAAGCACCGGCAAATAGGACAAAACGCTTGCAAGCGGAGGCTTGCTTGCCAACTTTGTCACGCCCGGGAGAAATGATCAATTATAGGTAGGCCGGACTTGCTGGGAGGTGCCGCCGTGTCCGCGGGACAAGCTGTGCTCACCGAAATGCATGACAGCTCTCATCCCTTTTGTTCACTGTTCGACGGGTCGAGTACCTGCATCGCCCAGTTGGACCTCCAACTGCGCATTATCGGCGGCAGCGCTGGTTTCGCTGGAGTGTTCGGGCTGGAAGTAGGGACGCTTCAGGGCCACCCACTCACCGAGCTGGTACATTTGAGTGTCAGGGAGAAGCTCTCGCGGCAGCTGCTGTCCCTGGCGCACGGTGAGAGAAGCCGGTTCACCGACCGGATCGTCACCTCCATAGGGGCCAGGACATTCAGCTTCGAACTGACCGGGATCGCCGTGACGAATGACGCAGGACAGGTCGATTCCCTGATTGTCCTGGTGCAGCCGGAAGGCACAGAAGGCGGCTCGGCGATTCGTCCTGTAAGGACCAGAAAGCCGCTGACGAAGATGGATGCGCTAGTGCTGGAAGGCGTTGCCTCGGGCATGTCCACAGTACAGCTCGCCGCTAATCTGTTCCTCAGTCGCGGCGGAGTCGAATACCATGTCAGCGCGCTGATGAAGAGCCTCAAGGCCACCAACCGGTCGGCACTCGTATCGAAGGCATACTCGGCCGGATTGTTCAGCGTCGGCAGTTGGCCACCCCGAGTAATCGCGGACTTCGTCGACTGACCCGAATGTGCGAAGGCGGCCCGGTCACGGCACAACGACGCACGCGCGCGCCCCAGTCACGGCGTAACGACGCACGCGGCCCGGCCATGGTGTAACGACGCACGCGGCCCGGTCGCGGCGTAACGACGCACACGGCGGCGAAGAGGCCACTGGCAACGGCTGGTGCAGGCAGAGCGGGGACTGGTTCAGTCAGAGCGGGATGTTGCGGTGATGACCGCGGCCGGCCGGCGCCGAGGCCAGCACCTCGCCGATCCGGCGCCGGGTTTGCGCTGGATCGATGACATCGTCGACGACCCCGATGTTGATCGCCCTGGCCACGCCTCCGGCGATCAGTTCATGTTCTGCGGCGAGCGCAGCAAGAAGAGCCTCGCGTTCGAGCCCGGAGACCTCGGCGAGCTTCCGGCGGTGGAGGATCTCCACCGCCGAAGTCGCCCCCATGATGGCGACCTCGGCCTCGGGCCAGGCGAACACGGCAGTCGCGCCCAGGGACCGCGAGTTCATCGCGATATATGCGCCGCCATAGGACTTCCGCGTCACCAGAGTCACGCGAGGGACCACCGCTTCGGCGAACGCGTGCAAAAGCTTCGCGCCACGACGGACGACCCCGTCCCATTCCTGAGTGACGCCGGGAAGGTATCCCGGAACATCTACTAACACTACAAGGGGTATACCGAATGCGTCGCACATGCGTACAAAACGCGACGCCTTCTCCGCCGAAAGCGAGTCCAGGCAACCGCCTTTACGCAGCGGGTTGTTGGCGATCACGCCGACCGTGTGCCCGCAGATCCTGCCGAGCCCGACAATAATATTGGGTGCCCATTTCTCCTGTAGTTCCAGAAATCTGGAACCGCCCTCGGGAACATCGAGTATGGCTTTGACCAGCGGGCGGACATCATACGCCCGCCGCGGCGAGCCAGGAAGGAAGGCCCGGAGATCACTTTCGTCTCGGACCGAGTCGAGATCAAATCGGCCCGGCTTAGCGAACAGTGTCACGACCTCGCGGGCCCGCAGAAAAGCGGCCTCCTCCGAACCAGCCACCAGATGTGCCACGCCAGACCTGCGGCCGTGTGCCTCTGGCCCACCGAGCCCATTCATGTCGATCCGCTCACCGGTGACTGCGCGGACCACATCCGGCCCGGTCACGAAGACACGGCCGCCATCGGACATGATCACAAGATCGGTGAGGGCAGGGCCGTAGGCGGCGCCACCGGCCGCAGGGCCGAGTACGAGCGATAGCTGCAGTACCCGGCCGGAGGCCCGCACCATCGCCGCGAACATCTGCCCGATGCCGTCCATGGCAGCGACGCCTTCGGCCAGTTTGGCCCCGCCGGAATGCCAGATGCCGATCACGGGACAACATTCACGGACTGCTGAATCGATCGCGTCCATGATGAGCGGACACTCCGCCACACCGATCGCTCCGCCGCTCGCGGTCGCGTCGGTGCAGTAGACGATCACCATCGAGTCGTTGATCTGCCCGCGTGCGACCGCTACTCCCGCGCTGGTGCGCTGATGAACCACTTGCAGCGAACCAGGGTCGAGCAGCTGCGAAATCCGGTACACGGGATCGCGACGATCGGTGACAGACTCTCCGGAATCGGTCACACCAACAGCAAAAACTGTCGTCATCACGCGCCTCTCGCTCGGCCTGATACCCCACCCGCCCAGTCGACCCCTGCCCACACCAGTAGATCGCGGCGAGTTCCAGGAAATACCTAGCTTGCCGGTTGACCACCGGATGGCCGTCTGTGCCGCCTACGTGGTCTCGTGTGCTGTGTCTGGCGTGTCGCCGAGCGTGACTACAGCTCTTGCGTGATCACTTAAGCCTTTCGAGGGAACCGCGGGCAGCATTGCGGCGGCGAAGGCATCTCCCGGTCCGAGCGTAGAACTGATGCTGCTCACCGGCACCCGGCATCAGGCCGATGAACCGCTCGCCGCCACCACGATCACGGCGAGATCTCCCCGGAGCCGCGGGGGATCAGCGTGGTGCGCAGGTAGATGCGCTGCGTCGGGCAGCTGTCGCCGCGGAGCCGGCGGAACAGAAGTTCCGCTGCCACCCGGCCCATGCTCGCGGCGTCCTGGGCCTCCACGGTGATCCCCGGCCGCAGTATGTCGCCGAATTCGACATCGTCAAACGCCACCAGTGCGATCCGGACATTCTTGCGGGCACGAATGGCACGCAGGAACATGACGGTAATGCGGCTATTACCGGTGAAGAATGCGGTCGCCGGGGGAGAATGCTTGAGCATGCGGTCAACTGCCGCTGCGACTCCGTCCCCGGTCGGTGTCTCCATGTGCACGAGAGCTGGATCGAACGCCAGCCCGCTATTCGCGAGTGCCTGCCGGTAACCGCGAAGGCGCTCCGTGGCGGTGAAGATCTCGGCGTTGTCGGCTATGAATCCGACCACCCGGTGCCCGGCACGGATCAGGTGCGTGACGCCGTCGCGGGCACCGTCGAAGTTATCTGCCAGGACTGCGTCGGCGTCGATGTCGTCCGGGGGGCGGTCGACGAAAACGATCGCCACACCGGCCTGGATGTCCGGCAGCAGGTACCGGTGACTGTGCGCCGCCGGGACGACGATCAGCCCATCCACCCGGCGCGCGCAAAAGGCACGGATAACCTGGCGCTCGCAAGCTGGGTCCTCGCCCCAGGAAGCGGTCATGAGGATGGAGCCGTTGGCGAGGACCACCGCCTTGACCGCGCGCGTGAGCACCGACTGGAATGGCTCGGCTATGTCCTCGAGTACCAATCCGACGCTGGCCGTCGATCCCTGCCGCAGGAGCGCGGCATTGTCGTTGCGGCTGAAGCCCAGTTCCGCGATGGCCGCCTTGATGACCCGCTCGGTCTCCGGCCGGACGTATTCGCCGTTGACCACCCGGGACACGCTTTTTATGCCCACACCGGCGCGGGCCGCAACGTCGCGCATGGTCGGCCGCGTGGCAACACGCCGGGCGGTGCGCGGCAGGGCGTCATCTGATGCCCTGCGCCCCGCCGCCCGGGAGTCGGCTGCCTCTTCTATTGCCATGGTCATATAACGATACTCCGCTGACATCGTTATCCAGGCCGGCAGCGTCCAGGTTACTGTACGGAGTTGGCTGTGAGCCCGGCCAGTCGGCTCGAGACAGCCGCCTCGCTCCAGGATTAACGCCCGTCACCTGGGCAGGCTAGGCTTCACCCGACGACAGCCAGTGTCAGGTAACGCCTGTGGCCGTTGCTGACGGCAACCGCGACCTTATAACGATACGATAACAGTCCGGGGTTCCCGCACGCTAGCCGCCCGGTCCTGGGCAAGCTAGTCAAACACGAAGTGTGCGGACAACGATGTCCCTTGGCCAGCTTCTTGGGCCGCCGAGGGCTGCGCCAGCCGATTCGACACGGGCCGGGAGGACCACGTGCCGCAGAGCACACGGCGGGTGACCGCGCCTGCGGTGACACTGCGGGCCGCGCGCCGGGCGCTGCCGCCAGAACGCATCCTGCGCGTTGCCCGCCTGGGCCGCAGGCGGCGTGCGGCAGGTACCTTACGATCCCGAACTGGCGGAAAGGCTGGTAGACGCCCGGATCAGATTATGTCTTCAACCTCCGGCGCTGGGAAAGAGCATTGTGGTTTCCCAGCGGAAGACAGCGAACACCTGTGTCGGCCGTGGCTCTGCCTAAATACCGTCGGCGCCATAGCTGCACAGCCCCGGTAAACCCGCATGAGTCATTTCCTCCGCAGAGATAACAGAGGTGGTTCAAATGGGTAACGCAATCTATTCCGGGCTCGGCACCGAAGCCCGTCGGTCCGGATGGCGATTCAGCGGTAACGGGATTCTTAGATCTTTCTTCGAACGATCGGGAATGTGTATGGCGAGGTTGGACAGCGGCATGCGCTTGATCGATGCTAATGCCGATTTCACCCGCCAGTTCGGGCGGTCGCTCACAGAACTCGACGGCAGTCGCTTTTGCGACCTGTTGCACCAGGACGTCCGGAGCAAGGTCAGCCAGCAGTTCAACTGCTTGCTGGCGCAGCAGTGCCCCCGGTTCACCGAGCCCCAGGTCGCATTCCACCAAAGAGACTCGGCCGTTTTCAGCGGTGAGTTGACCGGGATCGCGGTTCCCGGAGACGCAGGCCGGATCGATAGCGTCATGGTTCTCGTTCGCCCCGAGAAGGGTGCGGAGAAAGGCCAGCCGGCCTCCGGCCGCAAGGTAATGCTGACCGACATGGATGCTCGTATACTCGAAGGAGTGGCCGCCGGGGTGTCGACCGTGCGGCTCGCCTCGATGCTCTACCTCAGCCGTGGCGGCATCGAGTATCACGTGAATATCTTGCTGCGAAGGCTGAAGGTCAACAACCGGCCCGCGCTGGTCTCGAAGGCATACTCGATGGGGTTGCTGTGCCCGGGGTGGCCGCCGCGCGTACATCCCGACCACATGAAGTGAGGTGACTCGATCGGCGTGCGCGCCGATCGCCTCGCCGATCGCCTCGTGGCCGCCGCATCGAGTTCCGCAGGGGGACGGGGTGGGCAGGACGTGGCCGCCGTCGAAGGCGGCCCGGGCGCCGGTGTCGTCCTGGTCGCACCGGCGAAGGGCTCCTCGCCGATGGCCGGGGAGGAACCGCCCGCCGGCCTTCGCCGGACCCGGGCTAGGCAAATTGTTAGTCTTCACCCCGTCAGTCACGAACCTGGGGCTGATTTGGTTGACTTTTGCCGAGTATGCCGTGCATGATAGCCGTATCCGGTCCTTATTGACCAGTTGCGCTTTCGGCTTGCGCTTAGATAAATGATAAATTGGTGCCACCCGTCTCCTGTGGTTCATGGGAGGGATGCCTGTCATGGTAAATTTGAAGGTCCTGCTCGTCGGCGGTCCGGAGTCCCTGCCCGGATCCGCGCGCGTCCAGGAAGTCGCTGATCTCACAGACAAGGTGAAGCTGGCCTTTGGTGCTGGTTATGAGCACTTCTCGCACAGCGGTGAGGTCTCGCTCGTTGATGGAGAGCAACTGCCGGTGTTCCGCTGGTGCGGCGAGACCAGAGTTGCGGAATAGCGGGCATGGCCGATTTCCATACTCACCCACTCGGGGAAAGGCCATCGCGCAACAGCGCTGCCTAGCTCTGCCGCTCTGCCTTCGGATGGATGGAATTCCTCACGCGCAATCGATGGAGTTTCTCACGCGCAGAAGCGAAAGCACTCCGCCGTGAACGACTCCTGGATGAGCAGCGCGGGAAGCCCGCCGACGAAGACCAGGTACCGCCTGCTGGGCTCAACAGGCCAGGAGTCCCCCGGTATATGTATGGAGAGGATTTCGCGGAAGGACTCGACTCGGTGCCTGCGGAGGAGCCGGCCGATGGGCTCGTCGGTCCTGAGCAGGTCCGCACGCACCGACGCAGGCATGGTGTTCAGCGAGAACACAGACTTCGCCCGCACGAAAATCGTCCCCGAGGTGGCCCCGACCAAGTGCGTCGTGCGAGTCACCAGGCTGGCGGCGGGCAACGACATGAGCGCGGCGGTCTCTTGGTCCACCGGGGCTATCGACTGGTGCAACCGCGCAGTGGCTATCTGTTCGCCCACTATTTGTTCGAGCATGCCAGTGACGGTGCCGTCGGCCGTCAGCAACAGCCGGCCGGTCAGGCCGAGCTTGTTGAGCGTTGATGCTCCCCGCCCATCGCGGGGCGTATAGCTTGCAGTTGAATTGCCGGAAGATCGATCGGTTAGCGGATTTTCCGCGAGCCTCATGGGCCACCTCGATGTTCGTGTGAATGCCGCAGTCGTCAGCGACCGTGCGTGGCGCCTTAGGCTGCCCGCGTTTCCGGGCAGCCGACTCGTTTCCGGGCAGCCGACTCGCGATTGATTCCTGTTGCTGCCCGTGTATTCACGAACTCGGCAAAAGACCTTTTGCGAAGTCCGGTGCTCACGTGATGACAGTATATCCAGGGCGGCAGTGTTTCGCCTGAGGAAAGACTAGGGGTTTCCCGCGTGTGGTTCATGAGACTGTCTTGCGACGAGGCCAACCGGTCCCCGGTATGAGTAGTGACCTGTTAGGCGGCCGGTCATCGGTAAGGCCGGTGAAGGTGCATGCGCTTAGCCCCGAGAGGCATATTCATGGACGACGCGGCACGGCCGATCCTGTTCGTCAGCCTGCCAGAAGCTGGGCTTATTAACCCGCTGCTCGTACTGGCGGGTGAACTCTCCCGGCGCGGTGCGAGGGACGTCTGGTTTGCCACCGACGAGCCCCGTCGCCTCGACGTCGAGGCGACGTCGGCCGTGTTCGCCTCGCTCGGCGGGGTGATTCCCGAGCTGTCGGCTGTGAGCTGGGACGATGAGGTCTATCGCCAGGTGACCCAGACATCGCGGTTTCGGGCCTATCGCGCGACGGTCAGGCAGACCTACAGGCCCGCCCTGGCGTTTGCGAAGTACCAGCAGCTCGAAGCGGTGGTCGACAAGGTGCACCCGGCCCTGATGATCATTGACTGCGAGACCAGGTACGCCATCGATCTCGCCATCGCTCGCCGGATCCCTTACGTCATGAGTGTCCCGTTCATGCCCAGCAATGTGCTGACACCGTACACGGCGTTCGACCGGTCGTATGTTCCCCGGAGGTTCCCGACCCCGAGCTCGGGCCTGCCGTATGACATGAACTTCGCGCAACGGATGAGCAACCGGTTCTTCAGGCTGCGGGCCCTGGCGATGTTCCTCAATCCGGCCATGGGCAGGGCCGTCCGTGAGGACTTCGCGATCCGCAGGGCGCTCGGCCTGCCTCGGGCAAGCTCGATGACCAGGGTGGACATGGCCGAGATGGTCCTGTGCTACGCAATCCCCGAGCTTGACTACCCGCTGGACGTTCCCGCCAAGGTCCGGCTGGTGGGCGCGATGATCCCGCCGTTGCCGCAGGCGCCCGATGACGAGCTCACAGGCTGGCTCGACGCGCGCTCTTCGATCGTCTACATAGGACTTGGCACGCTCACCCGGTTGACGCGCGCGGAAGTCTCCTCGCTCGTGGAGGTGGCGCGCAGGCTGGATGGAGCCCACCACGTCCTGTGGAAGCTGCCGGCAAAGCAGCAGCACCTGCTCCCGCCGCAAGAGTCTTTGCCCAGCAACCTCAGAGTCGAAAGGTGGATGCCCTCGCAGGTCGACGTGCTCGCCCACCCGAACGTCACGGCGTTCCTCACCCATGCCGGCGGCAACGGCTTTTGCGAGGGCCTGTACTTCGGCAAGCCGCTGGTCGTGCGGCCGCTCTGGGTCGACAACTTCGACCAGGCCGTCCGCGGCGAGGGCCTGCGGGTCAGCCTCACCCTCGATCCCCCGCGGACGGCCGATCCGGACGACGTGGCCGGCAAGCTCACCCGCGTGCTGGACGACCCGTCGTTTCGCACACAGGCGGAACACCTCGGTGCGCTGCTGCGGGCAGCGGGCGGACGTGAAGCAGCCGCTGACCTCGTGCTCGGATTGCCGGCGCTGGCCTGAGCTGATCCGGGAACGCCCATCGAGAGGGGAAGCCTGACGATGACGAATGCTCAACCGAAAGTGGTCGAGTTCCCGGTTCGCCGGCCCGGCGAGCCGTTCCCGCCCGCCGAGTACGCCGGTTACCGCCGTCACGATGGCCTGGTGAAGTCCCAGCTCGTGGGCGGAAGTACGGTCTGGCTGGTCACTCGGCACGAGGACGTTCGCGCAGTGCTCACCAGCCCGAAAATCAGCTCCAATCCCAACCGGGAAGGCTTCCCGAATGTTGGCGCGACCCTGGGCGTGCCCAGGCCGGACCAGATCCCGGGCTGGTTCGTCGGTTTCGATCCGCAGGAGCACGGCCGTTTCCGCAAGGTGCTGATCCCGGAGTTCTCGGTCCGGCGCATCCGTGAGATGCGTCCGGCGATTCAGCGCACGGTCGATGAGTGCATCGACGCGATGCTGGCCGCGGGCGACTCTGCGGATCTCGTCGCCGGGTTCGCACTGCCTGTGCCGTCGCTTGTCATCTCCGCACTGCTCGGCGTGCCGCCCGCCGATCGGGACTTCTTCAACTCCAGGACGCGCACCCTGGTCTCCATCCGCACGTCGACCGACCAGCAGCGCGACACCGCCGTGCGGGAACTGCTTCGCTACAGCAACAGGCTCATTGCCATCAAGGAGAAGTGGCCGGGCGACGACCTGATCAGCAGGCTGCTGGCGACACGCGCCATGACCGCCGAGGAACTGTCGGGAGTGCTGCTGCTCGTGCTCATCGCCGGCCACGAGACCACGGCGGACAACATAGCGCTCGGCGTGATGACCCTGCTCATGCACCCGGAGTGGATTGGCGACGACCGGGTCGTGGAGGAGCTGCTGCGCTTGCACTCGGTGGCCGACTTGGTGGCCCTCAGGGTAGCCACCGAGGACGTCGAGATCGCCGGGCAGCTCATCCGGGCGGGCGAAGGCATCGTGCCACTGGTGGCTGCGGCCAACCATGACGAGGACGTCTTCGAGTGCCCGCACAAATTCGATCCGGCGAGGTCCGCCCAGCAGCATGTGGCCTTCGGGTACGGAGCCCACCAGTGCCTTGGCCAGAATCTCGTCCGAGTTGAATTGGAGATTGCCTATCGGACGTTGTTTGAGCGCGTCCCCGCATTGAAGCTGGCGGTACCAGTGGAAGAATTGCCATTCAAATACGATGGTGTGATATTTGGCCTCCACGAACTCCCTGTCCACTGGTGACGGGGCACTTCGGGTGCAGGCACGGCCGGCCGCGGGATAGGGCCGCATACCAGTCCGTATGTACTGCGATCCTGCTGGCGCAGAGCTAGGTGAAACCCTAGATTCACGCTCCCTGACTGAGCCCGGCAGTGGTTCAGACTAGGGATTTCCATGGCCATGCAGCCAGACACTTGGCGAACGGCCTGCGGGTGACGAACACGCCGAAAATCGGGTCGAAAGAATTATGACACGCTGCCCAGGGAGGTCCGTGGACGCATGAGCCAGGTACAGAAGCTCCGGGACTATCTCAAGCGGGCCACTGCCGATCTCCAGATGTCACGGCTGCGGCTCCGTGAGCTGGAGGCGGCCGCGAGCGAACCGATCGCGCTCGTGGCGATGAGCTGCCGGTACCCGGGCGGCGTTTCGAGTCCAGAGGACCTCTGGGCCATGCTCCTCAGCGGGGGAGATGGCATTTCCCTGTGCCCGGACGACCGTGGGTGGGACCTCGGTGCCGACGACGCGCTCTCTGCGCTGCACGGCGGGTTCCTGCATGACGCGACACTGTTCGATCCCGGCTTGTTCGGGATCTCGCCGCGTGAGGCACTGTCCATGGACCCTCAGCAGCGCGTTCTGCTGGAGGCGTCGTGGGAGGTCTTCGAGCGGGCAGGGGTCGATCCGACGTCGCTGCGCGGCAGCCGGACGGCCATGTTCGTCGGAGCCATGCCTCAGTTCTATGGCGTGGGCCCGAATGACGACATCGAGGGTTTCGGGCTGACCGGCAACGCGACGAGCATCCTGTCCGGTCGGCTGGCGTACTTCTTCGGCACGGTGGGCCCAGCGGTGACGGTGGACACCGCGTGTTCGTCCTCGCTGGTGGCGCTGCATCTGGCCACGCAGTCGCTGCGCTTGGGAGAGTGCTCACTGGCACTGGCCGCGGGCGTCACCGTGATGTCCAGCCCCATGACGTTCGTGGAGTTCGCGCGCCAGGGCGGCCTGTCCGCGGACGGGCGCTGCCGGTCGTTCGCCGACTCCGCGGACGGCACCGGCTGGGCCGAGGGCGTGGGCGTCCTGCTCCTGGAGCGGCTGTCGGACGCCCAGCGGGGCGGGCACCCGATTCTCGCGGTCGTGCGAGGCTCAGCGGTCAACTCCGACGGCGCGTCGAACGGGCTTACCGCACCCAACGGCCCGTCACAGCAGCGCGTGATCGAACAGGCATTGATCAATGCCCGGCTCGCGGCCGACCAGATCGAGGTCGTCGAGGCGCACGGCACGGGGACGGTCCTCGGCGACCCCGTGGAAGCGCAGGCGCTTCTGGCGACGTACGGCCGCAACCGCGACACGGCCCGGCCGCTGCTGCTGGGCTCGATCAAGTCGAACATCGGCCACACCCAGGCGGCCGCCGGGGTGGCAGGCGTCATCAAGATGGTGCTGGCGATGCGGCACGGCGTTGTTCCTGCGACCCTGCACGTCGACGCACCGTCCTCGCACGTCGACTGGACGGCGGGCGCCGTACGGCTGGCGACCGAGCCCACGCCCTGGCCGGAGCGGGGAGAGCCCCGGCGCGCGGGCATCTCGTCGTTCGGGCTCAGCGGCACCAATGCCCACACGATCATCGAGCAGGCCCCCGCCGTGCCGGAGGCGAGCCCGCCGGCCGCGATCACCGGGACACTCCCGTGGCTTGTCTCCGGCCGGAGCCGCGAGGCCCTGCGCGCGCAGGCCGCGCGCCTGGCGTTGTTTCTACGGGAAGATCCGGTGCGCAGTCCCGCGGACGTGGCCTTCTCGCTGGCGACCGGCCGGGCCGCGCTGGAGCACCGGGCAGTGGTCACCGCGGCCGATCACGGTGGCGCGATCGCCGCCCTGACCGCGCTGGCCGAGGGCCGCCCAGCGGCTGGCCTGGTGGAGGGCAGCGCGCGGGGGCGCCCCAGGCTGGCGTTCCTGTTCGCCGGCCAGGGGTCGCAACGGTCCGGCATGGGCCGGGAGCTCGCCGCGCGATTCCCGGTGTTCGCCCGGGCGCTCGACGAGCTGCTCGAGCTTCTGG
>Ga0137377_10001874_pt1 | contig 15158 bp, 18 predicted proteins | sample SagtaG_22_FD_104815 | JGI IMG/M metagenome (GOLD analysis project Ga0137377, IMG submission 104815) | Vadose zone soil microbial communities from Sagehorn Ranch, Mendocino, California, USA - Sage2_L_40_16 metaG | ecosystem: Environmental > Terrestrial > Soil > Vadose zone | place: USA... | reverse complement strand
CACGAAAGGTGGTGAGAGAATCTGCGTTGCTATCACGGTTTCCCCTGTCAGAGATGAGAAGGGCACGATCATTGGCGCTTCCACGATCGCGCGGGACATCACCGAGCGCAAACGGGCCGAGGCGGCCCTTTCCAAAATGAGCCAAAGGCTGATCGAAGCGCATGAGGAAGAACGTAGCTGGATTGCCCGCGAACTTCATGACGATATCAATCAGCGTGTCGCGTTGTTAGCCGTGGATCTGGAACGCCTGAAGCAAAATCCCCCCGGCATGGCAGAGCTCAGACAGCAACTCGAGGAGCGAATCAAACAACTGAACGACCTTGCCGGCGATATCCAGGCCTTGTCACACCGCCTGCACTCTTCGAAGCTGGAGTATCTGGGGCTTCGATCGGCAGCGGGCATTTTCTGCACCGAGGTTGCGGATCGACAAAAAGTGAAGATAAATTTCTGCTCAGACAACATTCCGGAAGACTTACCGGAGGACATCTCTATCTGTCTGTTCCGCGTATTGCAAGAAGCCCTGCAGAATGCGATTAGGCATAGCGGCTCACAAGACATTCAAGTATCCCTCAGTGTTGAGTTGGATGAGATCCGACTGACGGTGCGGGATTCGGGGGCTGGCTTTGACCCCAAGGGGGCGATGGAAGCGCAGGGGATTGGCCTCGCAAGCATGAAAGAACGCCTGCAGTTGGTGGGTGGTACTCTTTCCATTGACTCGCAACTGCTCAACGGAACAACGGTCCAGGCCCGCGTGCCTCTCCGCAGCAGAAAGAAGTGCGCGGGAGCCGGTGGATAGACCGGATGGACCTCCAACCTCAGACAATTCTGTGCCAAGGGTGTAGACTGAACTGGGGTCAATGGCGACAGATTCATTTCGCGTTCTTTCCGTAGATGACTTTGCGCCGTGGTGTCAATACGTCCGTTCGACGCTCCAAAAACAACGGCAACCACAGGTGATCGGCGAAGTGTCTGACGGACTTGAGGCCGTTCAGAAAGCCCAAGAACTGCAGCCAGACCTGATCCTGTTGGACATCGGACTGCGACAACACCGCGGACGATGGCACCGGTCCGCCGCGCTTGCAAGCGGACCGGTGTGAACTCCGATTTCTCTCAAATGTCTTATGCCGATGCTCCTGCAGCGCGTCCGGCCACCCTCGTCTCGACCATATCTCTGAGGAAACGTCCTGTCCGTTCCGCAAACGTCAGTTTGTCCGCAAGGCAGGTTTCCAATAGCAGACTGACTCCATGATTCCCGACTGCTTCGGCTGCTCCAATTAGCGTGCGGTACTCGGCAATCCGAAAGTTTGCAAGGTGATGGAGTTTCATTAGTGCGAAAATCCGTCTGGCGATCGGACCCTGGATTTCAGCCAACTCCCTGCGGAAGTCCTCGATGAACGTTTCCTGCAACCGCCCACTGAGTTTTGTGGGTTGCTCGCCAAGAAGTCTGAAGCATTCGTCGAGTGTGGCAAGGACCTTGCCTGAAACGAACGCCCTCGCCTCCAAGGCTTCTTTGATCTGGGGATCTTGGGCCAGCTGCCCAATCTCCTGGTAGATCTTCTCGGCTTTTTCGGCGCCCTGTCGTACATCGGTTAGGATCATCACAAAAAGCTCTTTCGGGGTTGTTATTGGCATAGGCTCGCTCCTTGTGCAAAAAGTTTTTGCACAGTGCGTGATTCAACTCTGGAAGGAGTGGATGCGCAAGCTGGCAAAAGTGACAGTGCCAGCTTAGAACTCGGATGGAATTGTACGTTTATACCTGATGGCGCCTCTCCAGCGGTGAGCCGCCGACTCGCGGGCCCGGCAGCGGTGTTCAGCTTATGAATCCCACTGTCAAATAAAATCCAGCTTGAGATCCGCTGTAGTAATCTCCATCCCAGCGCCCACTTGTCTGGGAAGAGAGGTTTATTTATTGCGCTAGGTTCTGTCAACTTTGACAGGTCCGCGGGAACTCCTCCGATTTCAGAATCTGTAAGTGCCAAAAAAGGGTTGGCACGAAGGGGTATAGCGTAAGCGACGCTCCCGGAAGTGGGCGCAGCCAGAAGCGGAGCGCGACGAGTCTGGCATGTGCCCACTCTTTTTTTGCGCAAGGACACGACAACCATCCACACATCCCGGGGCCCGACGGAGTCCTGAGCCGAATCAGCCCCTTGCGTGGGCCCGCCCTGGTGCGGAAATTCTGCGAAAGTACCAGCGGCTCGTTGCAATGCAACGCAACTAGCGTTGACAAAAAAGAACGTCGATTTCACTTATCGGTTTGTTTCATGTCGTCGGTGCGAGTCCACGTCACGCATGAAAGCAACGCCCATGCCTTAGCGGCAACTGCTAGAATTAACGGCACATTCCGATCGCTACAGCACCCAATGGAGCAAACCGTCCATCTCGTGCTGCAACCCAGTTCTCCGGTGTTGCGCGGAACCACGCCAGTCCGCCCAAACTTAGTTCCGGACAGAAATCTAACCAAATCTAACCAGCGGAGTCACGGCCAAGACTTGGCGGGAATAGAATAACCGTCCCGAATATGGAGGCCGTTATGACGGTCGGGAAAGTTCTCGTGACAGGCCTCAAGATCCTTGCCGTGTGTCTTGTGTTCGCTTCGTGCTTCGCCGGAGTTCTTTCGGGCCTCACCAAGATTGCACAGCAGGCGCCTCCAGCAGAGCAGGCAATCTCAACTCTGCCTGAAGCTCCCCCAAAGCCGCAGCCACAGCAGATGCCCGAGAACCTCGGCACCTTTCTAATCTTTTCGGTCTGCGTCGGAGTCGTTCTATCGTACCTGATTCTGCGATCGAGCTGGCATGGTTGGCCCCTGGTTGGCGCCATCCGCATCGGCATATACGGCGTCTCGACCGTAGCCACACAAGTCGATTCCGTATTTTTTCTGACGAACAAATTGACCCGCGGAATGATCCGGGCCATCTTTCTGCAGGGAGCAATTGCAACGGCCCTGTTTGCTCCTCTGGGGGTTTTGCTGCTGGGCAAGTGGCGTGCTGTTCCGGTGGCACCGGCGTTTCCCGCACCCACCCGCATGAGTGCGTCCTCAGCCGCGTCGAGACTCTTGCTGATTGCGGTCGCTTTCGTGTTTCTCTATATGTTCTTTGGCTATTATGTGGCCTGGAAGAGTCCTGCGGTCCGGCAGTATTACGGAGGCGCGGCATACTCAGGTTTCCACGCCTCGCTGAAAGCCAACTGGACATTGCGTCGCTGGATCTACCGCTTCAGGTGTTTCGCGCCCTGCTCTACGCCGCCTGTTTGTACCCGCTTGTCCGCATGCTTCGTGTTGCGCGGTGGGAAACGGCGCTCGCCATGGCGCTTTTCCTCTCGGTTTGGACTACCGCGCTACTTCTCCCAAACCCCATGATGCCCCCAGCCGTCGCGCACGTCCATTTCTGGGAGACCTTGGGCTTCAGCCTGGTCTTCGGTGCTCTTGCTGGCTGGCTCCTGAGCCCTTCGCAGCCAACCGCCGCTGTGACCGCCACAGCCTCCTCCCCCTGGCGCGCTGGACCAGCCCGCCATGCCGGCCGCGCTCTTGCGAGCCGCCACGAAACGGTTGAGGCTGTAAGGGGAGCAATTTGCGTTGCTTACCGATGCAATCGTCAAAGGGGATAAACCTGGTCTTGTGGACACAACGGAGAACTCAGGAGCGGTTCAGGAGATGTCCGCATTCCCCTCCCGAGCCACTCCGGCCGATGACAAGCGGCACAGACCTGCTGGCCGGCACAAGGAATGGCCCAACTACGACTGACTCGCTCGAGATCTTTCCCGACCGTCAGATGCCGGCGTACCAAGCGTAGCCACCTTCGGGAGACGCTGAGCCCAGGCCCTTGCCGAACTGTTTGAGGTTATCGGTTATCGTGAGGCGGGTGATGTATTTGACACTTTTGTAGCCGAGTTGCCGGGGAACGCGCATGCGAAGCGGTCCGCCGAACCTGACGGGAAGCTCGCCGCCGTTCATTCCGTGCGTCAGCAGAGTTTGCGGATGCATCGCATCGGCCATGTCGATGCTCTCCCACCAGTCGGGTTGGATCGAACGATAGACAACGTATCGCACTTGAGGGAGCGCCCCGACCAATTCCAGGACGTGAGAGAGCGGAACGCCAGTCCATTCGCCAATATAGGACCAGCCTTCTTCACACTGAATCATGGTGATGTGGCTACGCCGAGGAAAGCTCCTGAGCTCCGCAAGCGAGAACGATGTCGGGCGAGCGACCAGGCCATCGACGGTAAGACGCCAGTTGGAAAACGCTCCCTGCTGGAGCCGGTGAAACTCTTCGCCCAAGGGGGCGACTTCATTCGCGAATGGATCTCTGGAAATCTGGCCTTGAGAAAACTCACGCGCCAAGGAGTGGCGTGTCAATAGCCGCTGCGCCGCGTAGGTCAGCGTTTCGCCAGGCCCGTAGAGGCCGCCGAAATCCGGCGGGATCAGTCCATAGCTGCCAGCGAGCTTCGCCGCAACGACGAGCCCCGATGCGCCCGCAGTAGCCGCGAGGCCGGTGGTAATCAGTTGACGTCGGGAGAGCTTGCTCATACTCGCTCCAGTGGTTCGGCGGCGCGACCGGTGATCATGGCGCGCAGGCGGCTCCGGAATCCCGCAAGAAAGACCATAAAGACGTGAACCAGAAGGAAAGTCACCAGCGCTCCGGTCAGGAAAAAATGTAAGGTGCGCGCGGATTGCTGGCCACCCAAAACATTCACCGCGGCCGGAATTGCCGAGACGAAGGATGGAGACATGGCCAGGCCCGTCCAGCTGATCAGTGGAAACACGACAAAAATAATGAGCAGATACGCCAGGCGCTGCAGCACGTTGTACGACCAAGCTTCCTCCGCACTCGGCCGCTCGAAGCGCAAATGCTGGGCAATGGAGATCGCGAGGCGCCTGACGGAGACGTCAGAGAGAGCGGGCAGCAAATTCCGCCGAAAATGCCCTCGGAAGAATCCCACGGCAACGTAAAGTAGGCCGGTCATGATCAAGACCCAAGCAGATTGGAAATGGAGATAGCGGCTCCAGCCATTCTGGTCGGGGAGCACGTAGCCGTAGCCGGTGGGAACAGCGGCTCTGGAGGACGCGATCGGTATCGTGAATAAAGGAGGAGTATTCACGTTGCCGGTCTCACCCCAATAGAACCGCGGATGGGACACAACAATTTCTAATCCACTGACAAGGAGGGCCAGGAACGAAAACGTGGTGAGCCAGTGGGTGACGCGAACAAGAAAAGAGTGCCGCAGACGAAGCGCTTCGGCCATTAGCGGAGTTGTACCAACTGCGCGGTGGTTGTGCAAGAGGTATCTACGAAAACTATGCCCAAAATCCTAGTCAGTGCCCGGTCAAGCCTACCGGTAAGAACTAGGCCAGTTGCCGGGATGAAGATAACGGAGACGGTAAGTTTGGCGCATCGCAAAAGAATACACACAGAGGCCGGGAGTTTCAAAATTCGCGCCACACCTGGAGTTGACGGCGTTTCTTGTGCTTTGGATAAGCCCTTTGCGTCACTGTTACTTTTGACAGTTGCCCCGAGTGCTTTTCCCTGCTTCACTCCGAGACACACTTGCGCAGGAGGAGTTTGCCATGGGGACTCAGACAGTATTGCCTGCCCAACCCGCGACAACAAACAGATCAATCATGATGACCCCGCATCTCCCAATTCGGGTTTTCCTGTTGAGCGACCATCGGCTTCTACGCGGTGCGCTCGCCCGCGCTCTTAAGAATCGCGCTAACATTTCGTTGGTCAGCGCACAAGAATCCTCGCTTAACATTTCCGCAGAGATCGTCGAGTCAACCTGTGATGTATTGTTGGTGGGCCCCGTCAACACGCGCGCATTTGATAATCAGGTTTTCGATCAACTGCAGAATGCGCTCTCAAATTTGAGAATAGTCATGATGGAGATGGAAGCAAGCGTCGCTGACGTTATATCTGCAATCCTGTCTGGTGCGCAGGACTTGGGCCAAGCGGAAGGTCCAGTCCGTCCCCAAAAAGTAACAGCCCCATAGTTGTACGGCTTCCTTCGGGTGCTAGAGATAAGAATCTACAAAGACTAGCTCCCTCTCCCTGCTAATCTGCTCGTGGTCCTCTTCGGACGTCATGCCTTATAAGGCTAGCGACTCGGAAGCGGGAATCCTCCGACTACTCGTTTCTCAAAATATGGGGATGTCTCAATCGGGTCCAGCTCTAATAGAGCCCCCCGTTGACAAAACGCCGCATTCCCGTGGCTCGCGACAATCTACTGATCTTGCAGCGCGGCGATTCAGCCGCTCTCACGCACGTTTTCCATAGTTTATGGCTCAACAGGCTCCACGCACGAAATGACAAGGAGAGGAAACTTGACTGGTACGGTGAAATGGTTCAATAACAAGAAGGGATACGGCTTTATTGGTCGAGAAGACGGTCCGGATGTCTTTGTTCACTACTCGGCGATTTTGGAGGAAGGATATCGCAGTTTATCGGAGGGAGATTTCGTGGAATTTGACATCGTAACGGGCCGCAAAGGGCCGCAAGCCGCGAACGTTAAGAAAAAAGCACATTGAATGGAACAACTTCTTGGTGCCAACTTGTGGTATTTATCGGGTTCATTAGAATTGATCAGAGCATTAAGCAGCATCAAAGGCTCAGGTTGTCTCGGCAACTTGACCTACTCTCGTACTTCACTCCCGAACCGCGCTTACGTCTGCGAATCCTAAAACCGTGCCGGCAATATAAACCAGTGCATAGCCGCGACGTTGTCCATTTTCTTCCCTTGCGTTGGTCTCTAACCCTTACGGGCATTTAAAGACCTGCAAGATCTGCCAGCCGATGCGGTTTGATTGCTCGTCAGGACTCGGGACCCCGAGATCAGGTGGCGCGGTCCATTTTTGTGTGCCGGTGATCACTAAGAAGTGTTCCTGCGTCACTGACAATGGTGCCCTGGACGGAGTAAAAGCACAAAATTGCACAGGCCCTCCAAAGGAGATTACTGCCTGGCTTTGGCTGGGAATGTGCGGTTTACCACGAGCACGGTTTCGTGAGACACACGCGAATCATCGTCACCCACTACGGCGGGCCCGATGCACTGCAAGTAGTTGAAGAAGAGTGCCCCGACCCGAAGGGTGGAGAAGTGCGGGTGAGAGTGCTGGCCGCAGGTGTCTCCTTGCCCGACCTCATGGCGCGCGAAGGCATTCATCCCGAGACGCCCACGGTTCCCTTCACGCCGGGGTGGGATCTGGTTGGCGTGGTGGATCGGCTCGGCGACGGCGTCTCTGGAATCAGACCGGGCCAGGTAGTGGCCGCGCTGCCGATCAGCGGCGCATACGCCGAGTTCATCTGCCTCCCGCAACGGGAACTTGTTCCAGTGCCAGCTGGGTTGGACGCCGGCGAGGCCGTCAGCCTCATTTTGAACTACATCACGGCGTACCAGATGCTGCACCGCTCCGCTAAGGTCAAACCGGGCCAGCGCGTGCTGATTCACGGCGCGGCAGGTGGAGTCGGCTCGGCATTACTGCAGCTTGGGCGCGTCGCCGGGCTGGAGATGTATGGAACGTTATGGAACGTGTTCATCGCGAGGGGCGTCGGCCGTTGCCGAGCTGGGCGGCATCCCAATTGATTACCAGCATCAGGAGTTCGTGAAAGAAATTCACCGCCTCACGAGCGAGGGCGTGGACGCCGTCTTTGACCCCATCGGTGGCACCCACATCTGGCGTTCCCGCAAGGCTCTCCGTCCTGGTGGAAGAGTCGTGGCCTATGGCAATACTACCTCACTGCGTGGGGAGGGATTGGCTTCCGATCGTCCAGGTCGTCGCAACCGCCTTCATGGAATCCCCATTTTCGCACTGTATATCGCCGGCGGCTGGCTTCTTCCGGGCCGGAAACGGGTAATCCCCTACAGCATCCAGTGGCTCAAACGGCTGAGACCGGTATTGTTTCGACAGGATTTGATCGCCCTGTTTGACCTCCTTCGACAGCAGAAGATCAAGCCGCTAATCGCCGAGCGACTTCCTCTTGCCGAGGCAAGACACGCACAGGAGTTGCTTGGGAAAGGAGGGGTGATCGGCAAGATCGTACTTGTACCCAAGGGGTTAATCACTTGAATCAGGAGTAGCCTAAGCTTAAGAAAACGGGTGCGCAATCCAGGGTGACGAGCTGCGCCGATAGATTACGGCATCCAATCTGCGACAAACACATTTATTTCGTGCGGGACCTTCGCGTTGCGGTTCGAAACAAACACGAGCTTCTTGCCATCCGGTGAGAACTGCGGAAACGCGTTGAAACCGCCCGCGAACGTGACGCGTTCGAGACCGCTGCCATCGCGGCCGGTCGCATAGAGCTCGAATTGACTCGTAGTGGGATGCTCATAGTTTGAAGCGAAGATAATGCGCTGACTATCCAGGAAAAAGGACGGTGCAAAACTGGCGCCGGGCAGTTTTGTGATCTGCTGCTGATTTGACCCGTCGGCGCGCATGACATACAGATCCATCTCACTGGGCTCAACCAAGCCTTGTGCCAGCAGCGATTTGTAGTGAGCAATCTCTTCCTCGCTTTTGGGATGATGGGCCCGGTAAACAATCCAATTGCCATCGGGCGAGAAGAACGGCCCGCCGTCGTACCCGAGCGTATTGGTTAAGCGCCGAACCTCCGTTCCGTCCACATTCATGCTGTAGATGTCCAGATCTCCGTCGCGCGAGGAAGTGAACACGATCTTCTTGCCATCCGTGGAGAGTGTGGCCTCGGCGTTGTATCCCGGTCCGGTTGTGAGTGACTTGATGATTCGTCCGTCATCCGTCGCGTAGTAGATTTGGTATGCGGAATAAATGGCCCAAACGTAGCCATGCGAGTAATCCGGACGCGGCGGACAAGCTTCACCCGCGAGATGGGTAGACGAATACAACAGGTGCCTGCCATCAGGATAGAAGTACCCACACGTGGTGCGGCCTTTGCCGGTTGATGCTAGATGAGGGTCCGAACCCTCGGTATTCATGACAAAAATCTGATCACACTGGTAGGGCTCCCGGGTCGACATGAAAATGAGACGACGGCCATCGTAGCTGAAATAGGCTTCGGCATTTTGCCCGCCAAACGTCAATTGCTTCACGTGTCGCAGGTGAGTTTCGTGCGGGTCGCGCAGAGGATCGTCGGAGGTACCGTGTACCACCGGCCCGGCGGAGCTGAGGCCAGAGGTGGCCGTCTTTTCTTGGGCAAGCATCGAAACCCCTATAAATAAGGTTGCCACGGACAACATCACGGCCAGACGCGCGAGATGGAACTCAGACTGTCTTTTCACTTGCGCACCTCAAGTGTCACTTCGCGCGTGACTCGCTCGTTGCCCCGCAGGACCGTCACGGTCACCTTATCCCCGGGCTTGTGCGCGCGGAGCGCGTAGGTGAAGTCGTAGAGGTTATCGATCGTCTTGCCGTCGAACTCCACCAAAACGTCACCGGCTTTGAAGCCTGCTTTTCCCGCTGGACTACCATCGCGCACGTCGGAAAATTTAACGCCACCGTGCTCCACCTGCCCGAAATCCGGGATTGAACCGAAATAAGGACCATATCCGCCACCTGCGCCCATTACGCGCGCAACTGGCTCTGACACGCGCACGTATTGAGGTTTGTCGTTCAATGCATCCAGACCGTGCAACACATTCCACACAAGTTCGACCACACGTGCGCCGTTCACGGCATCGATCTTGTCCCACGTGTCTGACGGTTTGTGATAGTCGGAGTGCAAACCCGAAAAGAAGAAAAGCACCGGCACCTCGTGTACCGTGAAGGATGTCTGGTCGCTGGCGCCGTAACCAGAGGCGGAGTAGCTGACGGCAAACTTCACGCCGCTATTCGCCTCCTCCACAAGTTTCTGGAAGTCCGGCGATGTCCCCGTTCCTCCGATGTACACCCGGTTGTTCGACACGCGTCCAATCATATCCATGTTGACCATCGCGATGGTCTGCTTCAGGGGAAACGTCGCATGGTTTGCGTAGTACGCGGACCCCAACAACCCCAACTCTTCACCCGCAAAACAGATAAAAACGACGGAGTGGCGCGGGCGCTCTTTCGAATGCGCCAGCGCATCGGCTAATTCCAGTACTCCACTTGTCCCCGAGGCGTTGTCGTCGGCGCCATGATGAATTTGGCCGCGCTGGCGCGGTGCGAGAGAATCGTGCTCGCCGAGCCCCAGGTGGTCGTAATGCGCCCCTACGACGATATATTGATCAGCAAAGGAAGGCGCACTTCCGGGCAGCTCCGCAATCACGTTTGCAGCCTTGCGGTGGATACGATCAATCTCAACGGTCAGTGCTAGCCGCGATGAGCCGTCAAGCGCCATCGAATGATTAGACAGGTCCTTATCGATGGCTTGGCGAAGCTCTTCGAGGGTCTGCCCTAAAGGCTTAAGCCAACTATTCACCGTGTCGGCTTTCACCTGAATGACCGGAATGGTCATTTCTTGCGGGCCGCTCACTTTGTCCAGGCCGAGCAACGCATCGGGCTCGCCCGGGTGATTGCCAAGATCGTTCACCAGCACGATGGCTTTGGCCCCGTGATTCTTGGCATTGGTGGCCTTGTTCGCGATCTCCGAATGAGAAGTGAGCTGCCCCCCGGCAAATAGGCTGTGCTCGTCGTTTTCCTGAGGTTCGTGGCGCAAAACGATGGCGATCCGGCCACTCACGTCGAGGCCCTGGTAGTCGTCGTAGTGGTACTCGGGCGCGGTGATGCCGTAACCGGCAAATACAAGCGGCGCCTCGATGCTGGCACTGGCGGAGAAGCTCAGCGGAACAAAAGTTTCTTGTAGGTTCAGCTTTTCGGAATGTTCGCCCTGCCCATAAACGGCGACGTTCTTGCGACCGAGCTTTGCACCCACCACCAGGTCAAACCGCTGAAGATATTTGCCGTTGTCGCCTCCGGGTTTCAATCCGAACCTGCGAAAATGGTCGGCGATGTAGTTGCCCGCCCGGTCCAGTTCCCTTGTTCCGTCGCCGCGACCTTTGAGTTGATCGCTCGACAGGAACTTGATGGGCTCGAGAAACTCTTGAGCGGAGAACGGTCCTCCCGTCTGCGTCCAGCCAAATTCAGTGGAGTGTTCTATTAGGGTGAGCAGACCTATGCTAAGTCCGAGGGCGGCGAGCACCCGGTTTCTGCCGAGTATCGGAGTGTTCCAATTTTGTAGCCTCACACGGGATCCTTTGTGAATCACCTCCGATTATAAGGGCATTTTCGCGTTGTTTGGCTTCTGGGTGCTAGCGGATGGTAGCCGGGCAGGCACGCGTGGAAATACCCATGCGACATAGCTTGGTGATTACTGTTACCATGCGACGAGGTTTCTCCGCGGCACGACGACAATCTGGCTTCGTGTTTGGACATACTCTCCTTGTTCGCGGTCTTGACTATTTCAATTCACCCGTTTCGCCCAGAATCTCGCGCAGCCGGGAGATCGGTATCGCCACGGCCATGTGGCCATCGCGGCCGGTCACGCTTTCCGCTTTTAGCAGAGAATCATCAATGGCTTCCTCCGTAGCCTCCACAGCCGCTTCAAACAGGGGTGAGAGCGCATCTTCGCCCAAATGCGAAATCGCGGGGCCGCGCGGCGCTCCAAAGCCAATGCGGTTTGTGCTTGAGAAAGCGATCACAAAATCGCCGCTGCCATTGCTTCCGGTCGAGCCTGTGCGTGCCATCCCCAGAATCACACGCGCCGCGAGACGATGAAGCTGGCGAGAGTCGAGCGGCGCGTCCGTGGCGATAACCATCATGCATGAGCCGTCGGCCGGATTTCGCGGCGAGGAGTCCAAGGTGTGGCTTTGTTGAGAGGGCGGCTGCAATTTCTTCCAGACCGGGACTCCCGCGATCGTAAGGCGGCCACCAAAATTTGTCTGTACGAGGACACCCAGCGTAAATCCGCCCTCTTTTTCAGGCAGATGGCGCGAACTCGTGCCAATCCCGCCTTTCCATCCGAAGGCAAGGGTGCCCGCGCCCGCCCCGACAGAGCCCTCTTCGACCGGCCCGGCACCGGCTTCCTGCAAGGCGCGCTTGACGTGTTCCGCCTTGACGTGAAAACCCCGGATATCGTTGAGCCACCCGTCATTTGTTTCGCCGACAAGCGGGTTCACGCTTCGGACATTTTCATTGCCCGGAAGAGCCAGGATCCAATCGGCCAAGGCTGCGGCTGCGCTCCACACGCTGAGAGTGTTTGTCAGCACAATGGGTGTCTCGATTTGCCCGAGTTCGTTGACTTGCGTGGAGCCCACCAGTTTGCCGAACGCGTTGTAAGTGAAAACCGCACCCGCGACTTTGTCCTGAAAGACATTTCCCGCATGCGGCAGGACCGCGGTGACACCCGTGCGCACGTTCTCACCCTGGGTGATCGTGACTTGGCCCACCAGCACGCCCCCTACGTCCGTGATGGCGTTCTTCGGTCCGGGATCATAGATGCCCGGGCGAATTCCCAGCTCGCGGGCTCGCGGCCGGTGCTCACCGGGATTCAGAGGATTTTGGGCTCGGGACGCTTGGAACGAGAGCGCGAAGATGAATAGGAAAAGGGTAAGTCTGTACACGCGTGTTCCTCCGAAACCACTATATTCATTTGGCGTGTACAGATTCGACTAGAAGCCCGCCGGAGCGCAAGACTCGCTCTGCATCTTGGTTTGCGTTGTCCCCAATGCGGCTTTAAAGAGGGAACAACTCCATTCTTACGGAAGAGCCCGCTTTCTCAATGTCGCAAGTTCTGTCTTGTGCATTTCTGTTGTCGGCGCCGGCTCGAAATAAAAGGAGCACACGTCCTGCGTAGCGACCTGATATTCGAGAGCAAAGCAGGCGTAGAGCAGCTGATTTTGGGGAATCATTGGAAATGCGCCAGCGGTCGGCGTGTGCTTCCAGTTCGAGGAAGTTTGTGGTGGCACAGCCCTTGTTGGAGTCAACGGTCAGGACGTTATAGATCGCTGGCAGACCGTCCGTTACCGCCCGCGATTTCTAACAGCTCCTTGGTGATGTTCCCTCGTCGAACGTTGTTATATTCGAGCGTTACATCCTTGATTAAGCCTTCGGCATTGTCCGTGGCATTCTTCATGGACACCATGCTGGCGCTTTGTTCGCTCGCCTTGGCGCTCAACAGGACTTGGTAGGTTCTCCCGGTGGGAGAAACTCCCATTTTGGACCGAGGATTGAGCTTTCGAGCGGCGGCTTGGAACCCTCTGGCAATAGTGACAGTTGAGGCCTGCCCTTGGAGCAGTATCCTCCATCAGCTTGGACTGGGTAACACGACCGGCCGAGGCAGCAAACCGAGGGCGCGTAGACGTCTCGAGAAGACACCCGAAATGCATGAACCACAGGAACGGGCATATTGTCTTCTTTTTTCCTTCGCAGCGCTGGCGCGGACGAGTCAGCAGGTTCGTTTCGGCAATGACCAACTCTCGCAAAACCGCCATCGCTCGTAGATCTCTGGGCTCTAACGTCGGTAAGCGGTTGTATCGTCTTGGCACCTTATTTTGGTTGAGCAGCGGACTCCTCCCGTTTCTGGAATTTTCAGCTCGAGCTCAATTTCGTCAGGCTGCTACGGTCCAGGCACCCGAACCTTCAACGCCTAAATCATCGGAAACGGGAATAGCCGCCGACCAACACCTCGGCCAGGACCCCGCAGGAGCCATCAGCGGAACCATTGTGGACGAGACGGGAGCGCTCATCGCGGGAGCCCATATCAAGCTGTCGCAGGAAGGGTACCCTGATCAAGACGCGATCTCAAACACTGACGGACAATTCTCCCTTCGCAGCAGCATCCCCGGGCCATTCCAACTGACCATTATGTTCGAAGGCTTCGCAACCCAGACCTATTCGGGGGCCGTGCTTTGGGGAGAGAACTACGCCGTTCCGCCGATCACGCTCACCGTCGCTGCTACTGTGACGAATGTGCGGGTCTCCATGTCACTGGAACAGATCGCGGAGGCTGAGATTAAGGACCAAGAGAAGCAGCGCATCCTCGGTGCGCTTCCCAATTTCTACGTCACCTATGACCCTGCCGCACCCCCACTCACCTCGAAGCAAAAGTTCAAGCTCGCTTGGAAAGCCACGACGGATCCTGTCAACATTCTCGTAGCCGCGGGTACTGCGGGAATGGAACAGGCGGCAAATTCTTTTCCAGGGCATGGACAAGGTGCGCAGGGCTATGCCAAGCGCTTTGGCGCTGTCTACGCCGATTCTCTCACAGGAACTTTTATTGGCAGTGCCATACTCCCGTCAGTGTTTAAACAAGATCCGCGCTACTTTTACAAAGGAACCGGGACGGTTCGTTTTCGGATCCTTTTTGCGCTCGCCAGTTCGGTAATCTGCAAAGGTGACAATGGACGCTGGCAGGCAAACTACTCCGCGATTGTTGGAGGTTTTACCGCGGCTGGACTCTCCAATCTGTACTATCCAGCATCGGATCGGAGCACATCGGCCTTAACAGTCGAAAATGCCTTGATCGGGATTGGCTCATCGGCGGCCGCCAATGTCTTACAGGAATTTCTGTTTCGGAAGTTGACACCACACGCACCGAACTACGCTCGAGCCAATCCCTGATGCACTAGCTGTGGGTTGTCGTCTGGAGATTCTAGGGTGCAGCCATTTTTCGTGTAGATCGAGGATCATGCCATTGACGTGGAACGCCACCGACGTGATGCTGGGGTCGACGAGGGCCGCCGGCTCGAGCTGTACCCGGGCCGTCGCGAGGCCGGCCTCGTTATGGCATCAACCGGTAAAGTTGGCTCCAGTACCTGGGTTACCGGTATCATGATTTCAATGCAGGCATCGGCTCCCCTCGGCTGAGTAACTTGGCAGTGCAACGACCAAGGGCTCGGGAGAAAAGGAGCCTACATATTCATTGCATTGGGCGTTCAGGCGAGCGCCTTTTTCACAGCGAATCCGCCCACATCCGTCAGCCGGAAGTATCTTCCCTGGAACTTATACGTCAGCTTCTTATGGTCGATTCCCAGGCAATGCAGGATGGTCGCCTGCAGGTCGTGGATATGAACCGGATCTTCGAGAATGTTGTAACAATAGTCGTCTGTTTTGCCGATGCTCAAACCACGCTGAATTCCGCCGCCCGCCATCCAGATCGAGAAACACCGCGGGTGGTGGTCGCGGCCATAGTTGGTTCCGGTAAGTTTGCCCTGGCAGTAGACGGTCCGGCCAAACTCGCCGGCCCAAACGACCAGTGTGTCATCCAACATACCTCGCT
>Ga0137377_10001871_pt1 | contig 15167 bp, 14 predicted proteins | sample SagtaG_22_FD_104815 | JGI IMG/M metagenome (GOLD analysis project Ga0137377, IMG submission 104815) | Vadose zone soil microbial communities from Sagehorn Ranch, Mendocino, California, USA - Sage2_L_40_16 metaG | ecosystem: Environmental > Terrestrial > Soil > Vadose zone | place: USA... | reverse complement strand
GGAAGCCTACCAATGCCGCAGTGATCATTCTCGAAGATAAGGTTGGCAGCGCTGGTTCTAGTGCCCATGCAAACCTCATTGAATCGGACAGTGATTAAGGTAATGTCTATTTAGTTCTATATTCACCATTATGCTCTGATAGCTAATCCAAAACACCGTTTCAAAAACAGATACTGCTTCACATCACACAAGCAGTCCCTTATTCAACTGAGGAGTGTTTTGACTGTCTAAGGGACTCTTCATTGGTCTCTGCTGTATAATACCTTTGCTACAATTTTCATTTTTTACTGGCTGCGGCACTTCCAGGCCATCGTATTTAGAACCCCTACAATTTAATACACTTGATATAATCTTATTACACTTGCGGACACTTGATCACATTTCCATAGCTTGATATTACTTGGATAGCTATCTGGTGCTTGGTCAACTACTTGAGGGGTCTTGGTGATTGGCATACAGCTTGGGACTGCTTGATAAGGCTGCTTGACTCAAGCGGAGTTAAGATCGGCTACAAGACATATTCAAGAAGTCTCAAATATATTCAAGACATATCAAGGACAAAAATTGGTGATTTTTGCCAATCACTATCAAGCGTGCTTAATGGTACTTGAAAAGTCGTTCAAGAGCCTTCAAGTAGCCTAAAGCGTGATCAAGAATTTTTTGAGTTTTGCTGATATGCACACATGTTCAGGTGTGCAATCTTTTTCCAATGGACCTTATCTGATGTATTGGGATATTGTCATGTCTCCTTGTCAAGTATAAGGCCAACCCCATTCAGCCTCACCTCAAGTGCAGTACTGTGTTGGGAAATATGCCAAGGATCTCCCGGCTCACCTGCGGGCTCATTATTAGCTCCCAACAAAGCTGTTTAACAGCATTCATACATAATTAGCTTTCATGTACATAACTGTACTACACATTTATTGATTCTCAACGAAAATAAAAAAAGAAAACACAAAATTTGTGACAAAAATGGTCCGGTTCATGGTTCGGAAGACATGAGAACCAGAACTGGACCATTTCGGACTGAACCGAACCTTACCATCCCTACAAACAGCTCGGCCCAAGCCCGAGCGGTCTGCCTATCCAAGGCCTCCGCCAAAGAGTTGCGTAGGACCAGGAGCTCCCTATGAACTGATCATCGGGACTCAGCCCACGATAGCAGCGCCGGAAGCCGACGGGAAAGAGCGTCAGGATATCGCCGATGCCGGTTCGAAGCCAACCGCAGAAGTACTCGTAGGAGCGCACGGTGCAAAACGAAGTTGCTGAAACCTCCCGGTGCTTCAGTCCTGCTAGAACCCGACAAAGAGATCGTGGAAGATATCCCGCCGGACAAACTTGGCGACCACGGACGGGCACGATGCACATGGTAGGGGTGGAGGGTAGAGTGTGTTAGGGTATCTCGGAACGCCTGCAAAAAAATACCCAAGTCCGATAGCAAGGTCAAGAACAAAGTGTACGGATACAGTTTTGCATTTCAGAGTCTCGGCCTCGCGGCGTATGGGACTCACGACTTGAGCTGATGGCAGCGAACTTTGTTCAGTAGGTGTTCAGTAGGGATGAGGGCACCTCGTGTTGCGACACGCGCAAGTCGGGGTCAACGGGATCGGCGGACGGGATCACCGATCGGCGTGTGGGACTACTCGGACTCCCGATCTCCGGGGTCGCCGATCGGTGCGAGTACAGTATATAGCTCATATATAGCTCTATGCGTATATCACGCAGCACACACTAGCTATTATTTAAGTAGACAGCGTTAGAGTAGATCGACTTCAGTCGGCTATACACGGACTGAAGTGAGTATCACGCATCAGACAGCTTACAGTAAGACACCTGAGTTACTCTTATTACTCGTAGCGCAATCATTTAGGTATCTACTAACTTATGTAAACAGTCTGCCTATACATGGACTGAACGCGCGTTATCTTATGTGTTAGTTATCGCTTTGCTTCAACACCTCCAAAGTCACACCGAGTCACACCAAATTCTTACAAATGAAAGGAATGGAGGGAAGGGTTGTTCATATTGACAAAGACAAAATATAATATCATATCCTATCTACCAAGTATCAAGATAAGTCCATTCCTTCTACACCCTCCAAGTCAAAGGCGAGCCCGTCGAAGTCATCGTCATCGTAGTGCGAGGCGGCGTCTTCCGCGTTAGAAGGGGACGCAGGTGCGTTGCCATTTCCACCAGGCGCAGGAGACCTGGAATGGACCGAAGGCGATGACGGTAAGCGTGATGGTGAGGGCAAGGGTAAGGGTGAGGGGGACGGGGACGGCAAGGGCGATGGCAAGGGCGACGGCGACGGCGACGGCGTTGAACGTTGAGTCACGGCCAGGAGCTCCAGGTATTGCTCCCAGGCGAACTTGCGCCGTTTCAGGGCGATGGAGGAACGCGCGGATGCGTTCGACTCCCGGTCTTCTGCCGCTTTGAGTGTGGCCTTGGCAGCGGCCTTGTCGAAGGTCGCGGCCCTGAGGTCGGCGGCGGCGTTGCTACACTCGAGGGTAGCGGTGTCGATTTCGGCGCGCCAGGAAAGGAATGCGTCGAGGGGAGCGGACTTGGTCCCAAGCAAGGGGACATCGGGCAGGATTTCCGGGACCAAGTCGTCCAGCGGAATTGAGAATGGTACTGGCCTCAGGTTAGAAGGGGGAGAGGCCGCCTTCCCTCTGGCACGAGTACGACTCCGAGTACGAGCTGGCCCCAATACAGAGGCAGCGCGCCCCCGGGCACGAGTGCGGGTAGGACCTGGAAAAGGGCAAGAAATAAATTAGTATCAAGGCAGAGGAAAAGAATAAATAGACGTACCTGCGGGCCCAGACTCCCGCACACACTCCAGCCCACCTTCGAGACATCGGCTACACGAAGCAGACCCGGGATTTGCTTCCGGAGGTGCACATTTTTGCTTTCGGCGGCGGCAATGGGCGCAGGCGGTCTTGGTCACAGAGCGACGCCCTGGGACCTCGACACCCACAAAGCGGAGTCGAGAGGAGCGTTCCCCATTTGTGGGAAACGGCGCGGCAGAGGTGGTGGCACGAGGTGTGAAAGAGCGAGAGCGGGAAGGGGAAGTAGACATGTCGTTATGGTGGGGATGATGGAAGGAAAAGTTGAAGCCGGCCTCGCGCATCCTGGTGCAATTATATAGGCCAAGACACTGACACGAAACCACATGGGCGGGTGGGCGGCGACAGAGCATAATAGGCCCACAACCGCGTAGCACAAGATCCGCTAGAAGCGCTATAGCCGATTGGCTAGCCACACGGCAACGAGCGGGTCGCTAAGGCCACAAAACGGAACAAAAGGCGGACGGAAAGAGACGGGTGGCCATGGCCAGTCAGAGGGGCCACAACCACAAAGGGCAAGGAAGTTAGGCAAGTCGAATAGTGGATTAACGCTAGAGCGGGTGAAGGTCCCGCGGAACAAGTGACCTGCCACTCCAGCAGCAAAGACGATGCAGGTAGAGTTGGGTGGAGTCCCAGAACGATGGGACGGGTGTCCGGTCAGGTCCCAAGGAAGGGATGGGTCAGGGTATCAGCAGAAGTACGGCGAAAATGCAGGAAACGGTCGGAACGGAATCGGCAGGAACGAAAAGGATCCGGAATGCTAAGATCTCCACAGAACCATGCCCGGAGCATGCCCCTCGTCGAGAGTCCAGAGGTACAAGTCTATCTCTAAGACCGCTGCACTGTTTGCTGGGATCTGAGTGGCGTCCGTCATAAGTTTGCAATGACTTGAATTCATTTCTAGGCGATATTACATATTGCTTCCATCCCAAATTCCTATACTCTATGATATGATCTTACCTTGAGCAGATAACGCTACAAATGTCAGTGCAGCCGGTACATTACCAAACGGATACGCATATACTCACTCTGCAAATTGTCCCGTCGGGCCGACAGATCGGTCCAGGGTCATATACGTCCAGGAAGACGACTACAATTTTATATACATAATAACGTTTGACATGCAGTAGAAAGTACGAACGTTTTTGTGATATTACTACGATATGAAGGATGCTCTACACGACATCAAGTTCTTGTAAGAAAAGATCATGAGATGCAAGAAATATATGTCAAGTATAAGAAATTTACTAATAGTTTTGTAAAAACAAGCACCCTTTTTCCTATGTTGCTTCACTGGGCTTGCAATTCAGGGTGATATACAGCACCGGAAACATGCCTCTTATACATGGAGGGTTTATAGACGGTGATATTGATCATCGGAAATGTGTCACATATGCACGGAGGGTGTATAAGCGGTTATATTCACCATCGGAAATGTGCCGCTTATGTATGGAGGGTGTATAAGCGGTTATATTCACCATCGGAAATGTGCCGCTTATGCACGGAGGGTGTATAAGCGGTGATATTCACCATCGGAAATGTGCCGCTTATGCACGGAGGGTGTATAAGCAGTGATATTCACCATCGGAAATGTGCCGCTTATGCACGGAGGGTGTATACGCAGTGATATTCACCATCGGAAATGTGCCGCTTATGCACGGAGGGTGTATAAGCGGTGATATTCATGATCGGAAATGTGCCGCTTATGCACGGAGGGTGTATAAGCGGTGATATTCACCATCGGAAATGTGCCGCTTATACACGGAGGGTGTATAGGCGGTGATATTCACGATCGGAAATGTGCTGCTTATGCATGGAGGGTGTATAAGCGGTGATATTCATGATCAGAAATGTGCCACGTATGCACGGAGGGTGTATACATCATGACTTATACACCATCTGTGTATAAGCGGGGTCATTTGCTCTCTCCATTCTCCTTCTCCATATATTATCCTCTTAGTCCTACTGTATCTGTGCAACTATTTGTTTGATTCTAATCCTATGCTCTAAAACAAATTATCAATCCCACTTCAGCCTTTTGTGCATGTTCATGTCATGTTCTGGACATATCGCTCTCAGGGGTTTCATCTCTTCCTCCCACATTCCCCTTATCCTCGACATTGCCAACAGGTAATGTGCAAGCACAGAGTCATCCATCTCATCCTTCCCCCCACCCTTTTTCTTCTCATATCGTCCACTCCAGCTGAAGTCGATCAGCTTCACCTTGAGATCAGCGCTGAAAAGAATGTTTGGCTCTCGCAAGTCACCAAAGATGTATCCATTGGTGTGAAGTTCCATTAAAACAACCTTGATCTGTGCACCAGCATCTGCCGGTTGTTCTTTGGGTTGCTTGCCGATGTAGTCCATAATGACCATATACACCACGTTCAATTCCAAGTACAGGCTGGAAGCCACCCTTTGACCCGGTCTGAAAATTTCATCTGAGCCTGCCATCTTCTGTAATGGGCCATAGTATCAGAGCTGAGGAGCCCACCCTCTGTCCACAAGAAATTCGTAAATGTTGATTCTGTACCTCCCTATGAATTTGACCACCACCTGTTCAGGAGGAGCGCTTCTCTCTCCCTTGGCTTCCTCAGCTTCCTTGGCTTTGATGATCTTTGCAAGGTAGGTGACACATCTTGTGTCATCTTCCAATGACTTCTGGTACTGAATATGCATCATCCTTCCATCTTTGGCAGCATATGAAGTGCGATATGGGAAGTAGCGGGGATGCAGTTCGTTCGGAACCAAAGGTGGACACTCTGACTTGACCACCCGATCATAATATATCTGAAGCTCTTCAAGAGTTTTCCAAAGAGCAACCAGGATCCTGGCATTGTTGTAGACTCACCTGTCCTCCTCTGTTGAGGAGACCGCCATCCACCTCATCTCTGTCAGCCATTGGATAATGATCTTGTCTGTGAATACCCCGCCCATTACAGCCAACCATGGGCTGCCAGCTGCGATCAAGAAGGTTGGGCAGCAGCACTTCTCCCTGATTGTCTTTCTCTATTTAGAAGTTACACCTGCGATCCACGCCATTCCAGTTATAAATAACACACCATATTGTCAATCCAAGACTGTCTCATCCCCACACTTGCTTGCAAACTCGGGTCACAGCCACCTTCCCTGAGCTTTTGCTTCACTTCCATAATCATGCACGGTATTTCGGTACCATCCACCTTGATAACCCCATTAGGCCTCATATTGTCGGGATTTCGATGTTTGAAGACCATGGCATCCAGGATGTTGCTCAACCTCTCACATACTCTTTGACCAAGGGTGTTCTCTAATGGCCCAACCTCAGATACTGTGTGCATAAGATTATAGACCTTTTCGAGATCCTCCACCATTGGCTAAACCTCCAGATTGTTGACCATGCAGGTAAACTTGTCAAAAATTGGGTGGAATATCTGTATGCATGGAGCGATCATAGACAGCTTTAGTTCCTGACCCTTCTGACTGTCATACTGTATATGACTTGAGCCTCATCTGCTTGGCTTTTAGAATACTCCGTTGATTTCGCTCCCTCCAACGGTGTCTTTCCTAGGCTTCCCAGCGTCTTCTCGTAGCCTATCCACCATCTAGGTCACACCTGATTAAGTATAACAGATTAAATGTATGATTGAATTCTTTCAATGCTCTGACCTTATCCACTGGTCCTTCATCATCAACCGCGATATCTTGGTGATCAACATGTTTCTTTATGATGTCATCAGGTAAGGTTTTGGAGGCAGTAGAAACATGTAACATACTGATCACTTGCATGAGGAGAACCTCATAGTCTGAGAGTCTAAGCTCCAACACCTTGACACCTTCCTAAAGGGCCTTAATGGTATTCTTCTCATTAACTTTGATCAAAGGGAGTATATCCTCCCAATTGGATGTGTTAAGAGTCATTTTACCTACTATCCTCCACACCCAAAGGTCACAAAGTTCAACATCGACGAGGTGCATTCCAGATCTCTCCTTGACCTTCTTCTTGATGTCTTCTACCTTTGCAGTGTTTGGGTCCTCGATCTTAATTCTCATAGGTCTTTTTTTATGGTGATCAAAGCCATCATCGACAAGAAGAAACTAGATGGTTATGATAGATGGTGGTCGGTAGAGGTTGATAGTACAGTACGGTGATGGCAGCGGGGATGATGACAACTACATCTTGCATAGCAATTGGATAGCGATTGGACCATCCTCCATTCTTTGACTCTGACAGGTACCCGAAATTCCCCTAACATGTGCTCAGGTCTATGGATCATGTGAACATAGGGTCTGAGCTGCTAGTGAACTGGTGGTCTGTTGTAATACTGTATTGACCTCCATCTAACCCTAGGCCATCAATCTTGATCTTATTAGACCATTCCACCCTCCTTTAGTCTGCACATTGAGGTGAGAATGCTGAAAAGAGATTCCAGTAGTAAATATGATGAAGAATATTAGGTATCATGATACAGTATTAGTAAAATATGGATATGGTGTGTGATTAATTCATCACAATGTGCCACATATACAAGAAGGAGTAGGTGTGTGCATCTGGAAGGTTTGCACATCAACCTGACTTTGGGAAACCCTGGTAATTGCTGATGGTGCTATGGTCGAACCTGCGGAGGTTTGGCTACGCTGTTTAAAGACTCCTGCTCTGAACCTACTGCAGTTCAGGCTATCGCCAGGGGTGGGCTACACTCTGGTAGCGGGCCACTCACTGGCTGCTGTTATAACGCGTTGCTGGAGAAGGGAGAACTGAGACTGAAACGAGAGGGGAATGCTAGGGACCTCTGAGATTGGCTATATTAAGCTTGGCTCGGAAGCCAATACATCTACCTATATACAACTTACAGTTTTTACTTTCCTTAGAGGCTCTAAGGCCTCTAGGCTTCTATCTAGCTCACTGGTATACTCTTGATTGCTCCACCACTTCCACTTTCATTTCCGCTCCCATCCGCTCTGTTTGTGCTCAGTTCCTCACCTCATCATGCATGTTTCCAAGTCCTGATGTCACCTAAGTTAGTTCTAATGTTAGCCAAGCACTGGCTGGTCATCAGCCAATCAGGTAGCTGGCCACACTATATCTAAATGAAGGGCATAACTTGTTGCCACTTTTGGGAGGTGAGGGGCTTAGAACTGCTACTTTATGGAGATTGGCTAAGGGCTCTTGGCACCACCAGACCAGTGCTTTCCAGCATTTCACCGAGCACTCTCCATTGCTGACTTGACCCTGCCAGTCGGTCCATCTGTTCTGCTGACTGCCACAGGCTGCTTTTCTGCTAGATACCACATATATCACCACTCTCTCAGATCTATGCATGGTTGTACAATACATAGCCTTGCCTTTCTTATTCTGCATCTACAGTCTTGCCTTCTAATTCTTTATCTAAAAGCACGGTCTCACACCATTGTTGGTTTCTACTGCCAAGTTGCTCTTGGGGTCTGGATAAGCACTCTGCCCAGACCTGCTTGTGTTGTTGTAGGCTAATGGCATGGCAAGCCCCTTGTTCCGATGGCCTATACCTGCTCCAGTGTTACTTCACCTCTAGGCTTCTGAGATGTTGATGTCTTTGGAATTGGCTGAAGGGCCAGCAACAGCTTGTCTTCAGTTCGGTCTGTCCTTTGTTCACTGATCCACTTGGTTCCATGTGACTAGGTGATCAGCTAGCAGGGTTGTAGAGCAGGGTTGTGATAACATTATGTTGCCAGTGGGCCATGTAGTTTGGTTGTGAGGGGTTGCGAGGTCCTGGGCTATATAAATCTGGGACTTGGGCTTTAATTTGTTCTCCTTTTTCTATCATCCCCAGTTGACATGTATGCCTCCCTCTCTTTGACTCCCACTTCTTTGACCTCAAATATGCCATTGCCTATCACTCGGTCATGGTCTTCTCAACAGCAGATCATGGATGTTGTGGGTCCGGGGCATCGGCCTGCTACCAGAACTGCTTGCACCTTTTGTCAGCGCCGTAAGCAACGCTGTGTGCTGCCTGTGAAGAATCCTCAATCCTTGACTTGCAGCAAGTGTCTGGAGGGTGGGATTGAATGTGTGCAGGAGCCTGGGCCCACAGGTGCATCTTTTCTTATCACTCATTCTGTCCTACTAATGCCTTAGTCCTTTTTAGCTCATATGTGTGCTTATCACCAAGGGCAGGCTTCATCACCTGCTTCCGACTTGAGATCTGTCCCCTTTGCACTGCCTCCAGATGATTCTGTCCCAGAAATCATACCCAGTGAAGAGTTGACCTTTTGGGAGAAATTATCAGCAATTGTCACACATCAAATGAAAAATAATGTCAGATAATGGAAATTCTGCTCAATAGTTGATAATAGGAAATTACAGACCATTGCCTTGCATTATTAGACACTCAAATTTCTCTTAATTCCTGTCAATTGATCTGTAATACAATTTCTCATTCCATTCCATTACCGAACTGTACAGGATATTACCATACAACATGCTTTCTCAATCTCATTGCCATTCCCAATCCCCTCGCTGTTTCCTGATCCCTTCCATGTTCCCATTCCCCTCCTTATTTCTGGCCATGTTTACAGAGGATCTGCACCTGGGGCATTATCTGGGGCATCTCCAACAACTCCAGCAACATTCCATCCACCCCTGTCATGAACTCCATGATACCCTCAGCAACCAAAGTGGCATGTTTATGCACATATTGGTCATGAATGTCAGATGACACATCATATAGTATGAGGGATTTGAGTTTGGAGGAAGAATCAGATGGGCGGGCTCAAGCAATGAGTGTTGAGTGCACCTCTGCACCTGCCTGTGTGATGTCAATGCTCGGTGGTAAATTCTGAATCACAGGCATAGAGAGTATGCATATGAATATACTCCTCCAGCAAAAAGACCCTATGTTCACACTCCTGTTCAAGCATGCATACATTATCTCAGCTGACCATTTCCATTGTTTTACAATAAGGCCATATGGTAAGACACAGACAATCATACAGCACTGGATTGCTTACCCCGTAACACTGAATATCACTGGCCCAAGACTCTTTGGGGTATCATGTTCGGCAATCTGACTCCCAATATACCTTAGTTATGCATGATGGGCTTCAAGATGTGGGGAGGTGTGTGGGCGGGGGTTGTACAAAGAGAAGAGCACTGCATTAGTTCCGAGGCACAGAAATCCTAGGTGAGAACTTATAAGGAACGGCGAGGCAAACGGTGAGGCAAACCCATGCTACAGGTGTTTGTGTGCCATTATGGAGAGGCCCTCAAGTGCATGAGCAACTAAGAACTTGCCCATAAATCACAGGTGGCATAGCATGTATGCTCACGCACCTTCAGCATGCCACCCAAACACGACTGTCCTCTTGCTGTTTGTCCCACCATCTGTGATAATGGGTACACTGAAGTGGGAGACAAATTCAACAACTGCATAGATGGCAGTGGCTTGAGCATTAGGAAAATGGCAAAAAAACTTAGAAGGCTTAGCTGGGCTTATTCCAAAAATAAGCCTAGTAAGCCACTTAAGCCACTTATTTTGTACTTAGTGAATTATGGAATAAGCCAAGATGACAATCCATAAGCCATCATGAGTAGTTCAAGTAGACTAAGTAGGTATAAAACAGGTAAGTAGCATAAGTAGTATAAGTTTAATCAGCCTGGGTGCCATTGAGTGGCCTCAATGCTGCACCAAGTGACCTGTCTTCCCATCAATCTCCCTTCAAATCTATCGCCAACAGTTTAGAATGCGGGTCATGGCCTTGAGTGACATGTTTGCTTTCTTTTCTTTGATGGCATCATGTTGCATCGCAATGCCTGTGTTGGCAATGTAGAAAGGAAGTTGAAAGGGTTGTTTCTTGATACTGCGCTTCTCCTACAGGTAGTCACGCTTGGCACTTTAATGTGCAGGAATGGGGATGGTATTGTGATAGCACCTGAGATAGAGGAGTGGCGGATTCATGGTGGAAACATTCACCCATTCCATGACTTTAGGCTTACTATGTGCAGAACAGTGAAAGAGGTGAGCTTATGCATACAAAGGTGTGAAAGATGGGGCGTAAATTGGGGCACCAAGAGATGGTAGCATGATGTGAAGCCAAAGGTGTCAAGCAACCAGGTCAGGAGAAGTGCACCATTTGGATTTGTAGCAAGCAAGATAGAGTTGAGAATAATGGCTGTGGCGATATGGTGTTGCTGGCTAATAGTAATGTTTGGGCTCTCCAGGCAGGCATGCATACTGCAGGTGCCAAAACGACCCTGGGCAATCTCCCATAGATGGTCAGCCATGGCATTAAAGATGAGATTGTTAGCTGGCTGTCTGAATCTGAGGCAACACCCGCAGGCGACGTCATCAAATTGATCCAAGGGACCACCATAAAGGGGGCTCACTGAATAACATAGTTGCCGAATTGATCGAGTAGCAGTGGCAGTGCTGATACGTGCCCCATGCATATGTGTGTGGGAAAGCGGACCAAATGGCCGACCAAGTGGGTGGACCAACTGATAGTGGAAGAGGCAAAGCCAGCAACCCATAAAGTCAGGTGAAAGTTAGGTAGAAGTTGGGCAGAAGTTGGGCAGAACACCAAAGGCCATTGGACCATCACTCTGAAGGCATGGCCAATCACAAACAAAGATGCGACCCTCTAACGAGAGGGCTAAGTACATTTGGCCAACTCAGACAAAGCCCAAAGGGGACGAATGTTAACACTCACATTGGGACTAGACTGGCTATAGATGCACCAATGAGTTGGCCTAGTTCAACACACATCAAACATGATTGGACGAATGACAGGCAGTAGGGGTATTGGTTAGCAGGCTCATGATCAAGGCGGGAGCATCGGAGAACACAGATCCCACCCACAACAAAGGGTTTGAGATAGAGGGTCTGTGTGGGCTTACTAGATAGTATAAAAAGTGTAGATGTGTAGATAGTTGTCAGTAGTTTTTCCTATGAGCGTTCCCTGTTAGCATACACAGTGCATTCCATTCCCTTTTCCTCTTCATTCTCTTCTCTATCATCGTGTGACCCAGTGGCCGACAGTGCGGCATCAGCAGAGACAGCGTCGTCTCATCTCAGCACAGGCTACAGTCACAGCGGACTGTACCCTCAATCGGACTATGTTGAACTTTGATTGGACAGAGTCAAACTGCGTCGGACTTCCATCAGACAGCATTGTCCCACCACAAGCAAGCTACAGTCACAGTGGACTGTACCCTTGATCGGACAGCGTTGGAGACTGGTTCTACATTAACCTTTGGACTTGAGCAGACTCTAGGCCTTTCTCTACGCATACAGAGAGGGTTTGGGTTATCAGCGCATAAGCCCACAAATGCTGGGCAATCAGATTAGTCTCCTCTGGAGTCTGCACACATTCTATGATCTTCTGTGCAGCCCAGGTGCCATTCTTGTGAATACAAATTATCACTAGATGACAGCTGACATGCTTGAGCATGGCCATGCATGTGGGAAGAGCACACTTCTCGAAGAGCTTCTGAACAACCTGTACCATATTTTAACGACCATGTTGATGGGATGGAGTAAATGACCTTGCCCCTAGGCAGGTCCTTGGATTTTACCTAAGGGAAAAAGTACAGTAAGACAGGGAGAGAGGTACCACACTTATAGCTATACGTACTGTGCTGTCTTTGGACTCAAACTGAAATTGGGCAAATGCATTAGAGAAAGCTTTAGGGGCAGCTAGCGGTGCTTGTGCTTAAGATGGAGTGCTGATGTTGAGTAGAATCTTGACACTATAGGTGAGAGAGAATTAACAGTTGCAGAGGGAGGGAGACCCGAGGCACCACCAGTAAGGACCTCACCAATCTGACGGAGAGTGGCAATGGGACTTCCAACAACACTGCATGCCTTGGGATCACCAATGATGGTCTCAGCCTTGATAAGGCTGGGGAGAAGCTTGGGCAGGAAGGGATGGACTGTGATGGGTGAGTTGACAAGCCTGGACATGTTGTTGATGATGCTATGAGTGAGAGGGGTCAGGTGTTTGGGAAGAAGAGAGGAAGGGGGTGGCATCAGCACATACTACAGGAGAAGGACTTGTTGACTTCAACTTGTGCATGACACGTCTGTGTCGTGTTACACGTGACTACATGCACACGTCACGGTTGACTTTTCTTTTCATCCGTTCACTTTCTCAGTCTTTCACTAACTCACTTTCCTTCTCTCCCTCTCTGGCTGAACCATGTCTTTAAACATGCTAGGAGCAGTTTCAACAGTTGTTATTGTTTTATAGTCATGGCTGGCATACTTGGCAAATTGGCTATCATCGGTTTAACTTATAAGGGGTGTGCTGCCGTCCACAAGATCCCCAACTTTGTCGACGCTGCAGCATCTGGCTTTACCTATGACTCTCTCACTGGCCCGATTATCTCCAGTACTCCCCACACAGAAGCACTTGGTGTGCCTTCTATTCACTGTATGGATTGTTCATTCATGGCACATATCTTTGGTGGCTTTTTGGTGTCTGGTTGCAATGTTGATGATGGCTTTTCAGGTTGACAATGAAGCTATCTGTGACATCTGCAAGAATCACCTCAATATCACATAGCCTAGCTTTACAAACTTGAACCAATTGATTGTGCAGGTTGTCTCATCTGTCACCACACCACTCCGCATTTTTTCTGACTCACACTGCTTGTGTATGCTGTCAAAGTGAGCATTCCCTTAATCCTAGTACATCAATGGTCATCATGTCACAGTACCAGCACTATGTGGCACTGCCTTCACATCCCATCTATGTGTGAACGTCTTTGTGCCCAACTACCACAGCTATCCTGTGCCTCATAGGCCATGGTGCCCAACTCTGACTCTTTGAGAGAGAGTTACGCACCACACACCTTTATTTTGCTATATATGTGACTCACATATCACCGCCTTTGAATGACTTCTCCATCATCCAAACCAAGCATACATGTGCCAGTCGTCTCGACAACCCTGGGGCCAGAGGTCATTTCCTAGTCGAGATAAAGCAGAACAAATGGCCATTCAATATCCTGCCCGTGATTATCATTATCCTCATCGTAGTCTGCTGAAATGTCGGTTGACCCATATCACCAAGTCCAGTCTGAGATACAGAGCTCATCACTGGCTGCCAAGCAATTCCGTGCCTCATTTCTACTAATTTGAAGCACTGCATGGGAAGGCAATAAGGAGCTTAAGTGGGCCCGCAATGAGGTTTGTGGAGAGTTGGTGTGAATGATGTATCAGAACTGTGCTCACTGCCTGCTCCTCTCTCCACATTAGCTCAAGACAATGCTCTTGGAACTGAAAACAGACTTGGGACATTTAGAGGAAAGTGTCAGGTATGTGACCCCGCCTTCTCTCATGGCAAAGACCTACTGATAGAGGGATTGTGACTAGAGGGACCGCGACTGCAAGTGCAACCACAACCGTAATTGTGATTTGCGAAAGGGACTGCAACTGCAACTGTACATTTTATATAATCAGTACCCATGCCTAGACTACAAAATACATATTTTTGGTGTATATCTTGAATGCTTAGCAAGCATAAGTGAAAAAATAAGCCAACTAAGTTGAGGAATAAGTGTGGTAAGCCTAAGTTCAAGAAAAGAGATTAGCTTAGCCAAGCACAGTCGGGCTTAGTGACATCTGGCTTAGTATGGGCTTAAAAACTGTGTTAAGCCACATAAAGCCATGTTAAGCCTGTCTAAGCATTTTTCCCATTTTTCTGATGAGGACACCCAACAGCCATGACCTCTTACATGATGCAAATGGATCCAGAACCCATGCCGACTTGCAGACCATCAGCATTAGCAGCGATCAGTGTGGCTGCTTGCTCATGCATAACAACGTTACCTATAATAACCTCAAGTGCTAAATATGTCCTTAATCTATTGAATCATTTCCACTTGAAAGGTCAAGTTTCTTTAGGAAGAGTTAATGACAACAGCATCAAGCCCAGCTTCCACTAGCAAGGCAAGGTAATCTTGGTGGGTGGGTTGTATGTCAATTGCTGTGGCTGAAAGCAAGGGGGTAAGTCTGATTTTTGAGGAGATTGGATCACACAAGAAGAGAGACAAGATGACCATGCGCATTGACAATAGGCAGCTTTCCCTTTTTGGAGTCATGAAGAATGTCATTGGCATTGGAGAGAGTGATGCCCTTAGAAGCTGTGATGAGGTTGGTAGTCATAACATCAGTAAGACAGGTGGTTCAAGACTGAAACTGGACATCCTAAGAAGTGACAATTCTGACAACACTAGTATCTGTTCTATCATGTTAGTGAGAGTTTTCTTGGGTGTAATAGATTGACATCATATCTCCCCATCTCACACACATATATGTGTATGAAAAATAATTTGTTCTAAATAAATGAGTCAACCAAAGAACTGAG
>Ga0137377_10001869_pt1 | contig 15169 bp, 15 predicted proteins | sample SagtaG_22_FD_104815 | JGI IMG/M metagenome (GOLD analysis project Ga0137377, IMG submission 104815) | Vadose zone soil microbial communities from Sagehorn Ranch, Mendocino, California, USA - Sage2_L_40_16 metaG | ecosystem: Environmental > Terrestrial > Soil > Vadose zone | place: USA... | reverse complement strand
GCGCCGACCATTGTCGTGCATCCCTGCGATGAAACCTCGTTGCGCGGTGTCGTCGACAGCGCGGCGGCAGGCATCATCCGGCCGGTGTTGGTCGGACCCGAAAGGAAAATCAGGGATACGGCCGGCAAGTTCGGACTCGATATCTCCGGGTTTGAACTCGTCGATGCCCCGCACAGCGAGGCGGCGGCGGCAAAGGGTGTGGAACTCATCCATGCCGCCAGGGGCGAGATGCTCATGAAGGGCAGTCTGCACACCGACGAGTTGATGCGCAGCGTCACGGCGAAGGTGGGCGGCCTGCGGACCGACCGGCGGATCAGCCATGTGTTCGTGATGGATGTGCCCGCCTATGCCGAGACCCTGTTTGTAACGGACGTGGCCATTAACATATTTCCAGATCTCGATGCGAAGCGGGACATTATCCAGAACGCGATCGATCTGTATACAGAAGCCGGCTTCGGGAAATCACCGCGTGTGGCGATCCTGTCGGCGGTCGAAACCGTGACCTCCAAGATTCCCTCCACCATCGAGGCGGCGGCGCTTTGCAAAATGGCGGATCGCGGGCAGATCACCGGCGGCGAGCTCGACGGACCGCTTGCTTTCGACAACGCCATCGATGTGGAAGCGGCTCGGATCAAAGGGATCAAATCCGAGGTCGCCGGCCGGGCGCAGATCCTGCTCGTTCCCGATCTCGAAGCCGGCAATATGCTGGCGAAGAATCTCGCCTACTTCGCCAAGGCAGATGGTGCGGGCATCGTGCTCGGCGCCCGGGTGCCCGTCGTTTTGACGTCGCGTGCGGACTCGGCGCGCGCCCGGATGGCTTCCTGCGCTGTAGCTGCGCTCTATGCGCATGCAAGGCGTCAACATGCTCCAACAGTTGCCGCGTGATCGCCATGGATACGATCCTCGTCGTCAATGCCGGCTCCTCAAGCGTCAAATTTCAGGTATTCTCGGTTGAAGGAGAGGGAAAGTTACAACGGCTGATCAAGGGCCAGATGGACGGCATAGGCAGTCGTCCTCGCCTGCGGGCGAGCGGCCCGAACGGCGATCCGATGGCGGATCGCGCCTATCCGATCGAGGCGGTTGCCGGTGTGCCGGCCGCGATGGCGGTCGCGGGCGCCTGGCTGCGCGACGAACTTGATATCAACCCCATCGCCGTCGGCCATCGCGTCGTCCATGGCGGGCCTGACCATGCACGCCCAGTGTTGATTGATCATGGGGTGGTGGGGCGGCTGGAGCGATACGTGTCGCTGGCGCCACTGCACCAGCCACATAACCTCGCGCCGATCAGGACGCTCCTGAACAACTTCCCGGCTCTGCCGCAGGTGGCCTGTTTCGATACTGCCTTTCATCGCGATCACGATGCGCTTGCGGACCATTATGCGATCCCGCACCAGCTCCATGCTCAAGGCATCAGGCGCTACGGCTTCCACGGCCTGTCCTACGAGTATATCGCCAAGCGCCTGCCGCAGGTTGCGCCCGACATTGCCGGCGGACGCGTGATTGTCGCCCATCTCGGCAGCGGCGCCTCAATGTGCGCGATGAAGAATGGAAAGAGCGTCGAGAGCACCATGGGATTTACCGCGCTCGACGGGCTCGCGATGGGAACGCGCCCAGGCCAGCTCGATCCCGGCGTCGTGCTCTACCTTATCGCGGAAAAGGGCATGTCGGCATCGAGCGTGCAGGACTTTCTCTACCGCGACTGCGGCTTGAAAGGCTTGTCCGGCGTCAGCAACGACATGCGCGAGCTCGAGACGAGTCAGGATCCGCGTGCGGCATTCGCGGTCGACTACTTCGTCTACCGCGTCGGTCTCAATGCCGGTATGCTGGCGGCGGCCTTGCAGGGCCTCGACGCTTTCGTCTTCACCGCCGGCATAGGCGAAAACTCCGTCAGTCTCCGCGCCCGCGTTACCGAGAAGCTGGCCTGGCTCGGCGTCGCGCTCGATCCGGCAGAGAACGCCAGGCACGCTGAGAAAATATCGCGCTCCGACAGCCGCATTCCCGTCTATGTCGTGCCCACCGACGAAGAGCTGATGATTGCGCAGCACACGCTGGCGCTGCTGATGAACCGCCAATCGCCAAACCAGAAACGCGAGAGAGTGTCATGAACATCCCGGTATTTCCCGAGACCAAGGTCGCGCTGAAAGGCAAGAAGGGGCTCGTCGTTGGTATTGCCAACGATCAATCCATCGCATGGGGTTGTGCCAAGGCGTTTCGGGCGTTGGGCGCCGACCTTGCCGTCACCTATCTGAACGAAAAGGCCAAGAAGCATGTCGAGCCGCTGGCCCAGGCACTGGAGTCGCCAATCTTTATGCCGCTCGATGTCATGGTCGAAGGCGAAATCGAAAAGGTGTTCGAGCGGATCGGTAAGGAATGGGGCCAGCTCGATTTCCTGCTGCACTCCATCGCTTTCTCGCCGAAGGGTGCCCTGCACGGCCGCGTGGTCGACGTCGACCGCGAGGGTTTTCAGAAGACCATGGACGTGTCCTGCTGGTCGTTTATGCGAATGGCGCATCTGGCAGAGCCGTTAATGAAGAACGGCGGCACCATGTTCACCATGACCTATTATGGCAGTCAGATGGTGGTGAAGAATTACAATGTCATGGGCGTTGCGAAAGCGGCCCTCGAGGCTGCGGTGCGCTACATCGCGGCCGAGCTCGGCCCGAAAGGCATTCGCGTGCACGCCATCTCGCCCGGACCGCTGGCAACGCGCGCGGCATCGGGCATCCCCGAGTTCGACGAATTGATGGATAAGGCGCAGTCGCAGGCGCCGTCACGCAGTCTGGTCAGCATCGACGATGTGGGGAAGGCGACCGCGTTCCTCGCGCTCGACGGCGCCAAGCTGATCACGGGAAGCGTACTCTATATCGATGGCGGCTATCACATCATCGATTGACGCGCGGCGTTTTTGCTTCAGCTGTAGTGCAGGCCGATCACCTCGGCGACGCAGGCGGGGCGCTTGCCGCCCTCGATCTCGATCGCCACACGATAATGGACGCGCAAGCCGTTGGGCGGCACTTCCTCGGCTTCCGCAATGCTGACGCGGCCGCGCAGTTTTGACCCCGCCGGCACCGGCGAGAGGTAGCGGATGCGGTCCGCGCCGTAATTCAGCGTGTTTTTGAGCCCCTTCAGGCCCATTACCGAGCGGATGAACATCGGCGACAGGCTCAATGATAACAAGCCGTGCGCGATGGTCTTGCCGCCCGGCATCTCCGATTTCGCACGCTCCTGGTCGACATGGATCCACTGCTCGTCGCAGGTCGCCTCCGCGAACTTGTTGATGCGGTCCTGCGTCACTTCGATCCAGTCGCTGACGCCGACCTCCATGCCGACGGCGGCCTTCAGCTCCTCGAACCCGTTGAAAATCCGCATGGCTTTGATCCGTTCTTGCGCGCGTTACAGCTTCATTTCCGGGACCTTGTCTGGAACGGTGAGCTCGGCCTCCGTCACCGCCAACACCTCGGCGACGGTGACGCCGGGCGCCGTTTCCTGCAGCGTCGCCTTGCCGCCGGGAAAGGCGATGACCGCCATATCGGTGACGACGAGATCGACCGGCCGCGCCGAAGTCAGTGGCAGGTTGCATTTGGCGACGATCTTGGACTTGCCCTTGGCCGCGTGCTGCATGGCGACTATCACGCGTTTGGCTCCGCTGACCAGGTCCATGGCGCCGCCCATGCCCGGCACCATCTTGCCGGGGATCATCCAGTTGGCGAGGCGTCCGCCGGCATCGACCTGCAAACCGCCGAGCACGGTGATGTCGACATGGCCGCCGCGGATCAGGCCGAACGACATCGCGCTGTCGAAGGTGGCGGCGCCCGGCAGCGCGCTGATCGGCTTGCCGCCGGCATCGGTCAGCAACGGATGGGCCATGCCCTGCTCGGGGATGGGACCGGTGCCGATCAGGCCGTTCTCGGATTGGAAGAACACGTTCAACCCCTCGGGCACGTAGTTCGCGACCAGCGTCGGAATGCCGATGCCGAGATTGACGAGGTTGCCGGGCCGAAGCTCTTGCGCCACGCGCCGGGCAATGATGGTTTGTGCATCCATGGGTCACCCGTTCGCGATGAGGTAATCGACCAGGGGGCCGGGGGTCACGACATGGTCGGGCGCGATGACGCCGACCGGAACGATGTGTTCGGCGGTGACGATCACCGTGTCGGCTGCCATCGCCATCACCGGATTGAAGTTGCGCGCGGTGAGGGCGTAGGAGAGGTTGCCGGCATAGTCGGCGAGAAATGCGTGCACCAGCGCGAAATCGGCGCGCAGCGCGGTCTCCAGCAGGTACGTCTTCCCGTTTACATCGATTTTCTGCTTGCCCTCCTCGACAAGGGTCCCGACGCCGGTTGGTGTCAGCACGCCGCCGAGGCCGCAGCCACCGGCACGGATACGCTCGACGAAGGTGCCCTGCGGGATCAGGTCGACGGTGATCTGTTTGTCCAGCATCTGCTGCTGCGCTTTGGGATTCAGCCCGATGTGGGTGCCAATCATGCGTGACACCTGCGCGCCCTCGAACAACTTGCCGACGCCCTTTCCGGGTGTGGCTGCGTCATTGCTGATCAAGGAAAGGCCCGACTTCTTCTGCCGCACCAGCTCATCAAGCAGGCGTACCGGTGTCCCGACACCCATGAAGCCGCCAACCATGATGCTCGCCCCGGCCGGGATCATCGCAACGGCTTCTTCCACGGAGACGGCCCTCATGTTGAACCTCCAGCCAGCAAGCGGTCAGTGAAAGCGCGGAAGCGATGATGATGTTGATAAGAGGCCGCCAGCGCTCCATTGATCTGTATCAAGGCTTTCCGTCATTCCGCGGGGACGGTGGTGATGCCGATGCCTGCGAGCGCGTCGCCCCATAGCTTGCCGATCTCGGTGTGACGCCTTTCCAGGGTTGCGCTCACAGCGTCACGAAACGGCGCGAGATCCGCGCCCTTCAGCAAGAGGATTTGCGCCTGCAGCAGGCGGCCGCTCTCGAATTCGATGCGGCGCAGCGCCATCACGAAGGGATCGTTGGCGTTGGCGTCCACCGGGAGCAGGGCGGCCGGCCGGATCCCGGCATGCACGGCATGTGCAAGCGTCGCAAGGCCGGCTGCCGTCGCCAGGGCTGGATCCGGGATTGCTTCAACCGGCGCTGGAAGCCAGGCCGCCTCCCAGCACGCTCCCATATAGCCCAAAGCGAGGTCTGGCACCCACGAAGTTGCGCGCAGCAGCAAAGAAACGATCTCAGTCTCGCGAAAGACCTGGGCGTTCATTTCGGTTTGCCAGGCGGAATCGAGTTTCGCCGGCAGGGCAAACGCGTACTGCCTTGCCAACGCGCCGTGGGCCGAGATCAGGAAGGCGGCGATCCGCGTCTGCTGGCGCGGCGGTACGCGGCGCTCGGGATCCAATGGTCCGAAGAACGCGCTCATGGAGTCACCCCCTGGACGGGAATGGCCCGCAGATGATCGTAGCCGGCTGGAAACGGAGCAAGCGTGCCGCCCGCTTCTTCCGGCGCGATCCACACCGCCTTGTCGCCTTGCCAATTGCCGGCAAGAACGTCCTGGGCGAAGCACGCAAGCAAATCTGCCGTGAGAGCGGGCTTCTCCAGGGTGAAGGCGTGATAGGCGCGAGGAATGATCACCAGCGAACTGTTGGGAATTTGGACCCGGAGGGTTTCATGCAACGCGCGCGGCGTCAGAAAATCGAACTCGCCGTTCAGGATCATCGTTGGCACGGCGATTGACGGGAGCAGCGGCGTTAGCGGCTCGAAATCGAGGAAGGATTCCATCAAATTCTGGAGCGCGTAGACGTCGTTGACCAGCCAACCTTGCCGCTTCACGCTGTCGAGCCTGTCCAGCAACGGCTTCAGCCATTGGTCCGATAGGTTCATCGGCAGCAGGAGATCCTGGAGATAGCTGGTGCCGCCGAGGATAAGCCCGGTGCGCAGGGCGTTGCCGAGGAGCAGGAGTTGCGGCGGCAGCTCCGCGAAACAGCTCATCGGCACCAGTCCGGCCAGCCGCTTGCCATGTGCAATGGCATAACGAAGCGCGATCAGGCCGCCGAAGCTGATGCCGCTGAGAAAGACGGGGCCGTCGCCGAGCTTTCCGATCAGGAGATGGAGCGCTGCAACCTGATCATCCTGACGGATGAAGAGAGCAGGCTTGTCGGAGGCGCCTTGGCCGAGCAGATCGAAAGTCGCAACACGAAATTCCCTCGCGACCAGCGCGTCGCGATAGGCGGTCCATAGCTCGGCGTATTGGGTGAGTCCATTCACCAGGACATAGGTGGGTGCGTTCGCGGGACCGTCGATCTCGTAGCGGATTCGGTAGGATCCGTGATTAAGGAAGGGCATCGCGGCGTCCAGCGGGAGATTCAGTACACGCATCCTCGCCGGTGCGGTCGGGATTCCCTTGAGTTAGATCAAAGGACGGGCCGCGCCACCATGCCTAGCCTCCATCGAGAAAGTTTTAAGGAGGAGTGCGCTATGATCGGAAGGCAAGCCTTACGGCAATGCTTCATCAGCCTGCTGTTTCTTTTGATCGGTACCTCGTTCGTTGTAGCGCAGCCGTTCACGCGGCGCTCGTCGCAGGTGCAGCATGACGGGTTGAAGAAATATTACGAGATCTCGAATTTCCGGCTGGGCGGAAAGTATGACCTCTCCGATCCGTCGAAGTGGGAAGACGGCGGCGAGGGCGGCACAACACTGGAATCGCTCGGGGCCGGCAAACTCCGGACGGCCTACATCGCAGTCGGCACGCCGCGGCGCAACGCGGCTGGCGAGATCACCAACGCGGTGATCATCAACTCCTACTATTCCGGCGATTCCACCGACATGTACGAGCAGTGGGTCAAGGGCGCCGCCTTGTCCGGTAGCGTGCCGATCATCGGCCCGAGCCGGCCGATCGATACCGATCGCTACTATGTCATCATGGTTGATCCGCTCGGCACCTGGGGCGCGAGCAAGCCGTCCGATGGTCTCGGGATCAAGTTTCCGCAATACAGCTACTATGACATGGTGCAGGCGAACTACCGCATGCTGCGCGACCATCTGAAAGTCGCCCGCGCGGCGCTTGTCACTGGCGTTTCGATGGGCGGCACGCAGACCTATGTCTGGGGCGTCATGCATCCGGAGTTCATGGGCGGGCTGATGCCGATCGGCGGCACCACGCAGTCGGACGCCGAGGACCCGGTCGGCAACTGGACTTTCCAGTTGATGACCGCGGCGATCGAAGCCGACCCGGTATGGCAGGCGACCAAGGGCGACTACTACAAGCTGCCCAAGGAAAAGCATCCGATGCCCGGCGTGGCGTTCGGCTGGTCGGTGCTGGGATTGACCGGCTATGACTTCGCGTTCCGGACCACGCAGAGCTTCGCCGCGGTGCAACCGGAAGTGTTCTACTGGGATCCGCCGAACGAGAAGGCCGGCAGCAGCGTGACCACCCGCGCCAAGCTGTATGACGCCGTCGATCTCGTCTGGCGCAACCGGGTGGGCGAGACCCACAACATCAATCCCTATCTCGGCCGTATCCAGGCCCGCACCATGGTGATGCACATCACCAACGACCAGTGGCTGAACTACAAGCTGGCCGAGCGCGCCGTCGACCGTGTGCCCGGTGCCCAGATCATCGCCGAGGAAAGCCCCGTTGCTCATTACGGCGTGTTCCCGATCATCAACCACCGGAAGAACGATCCGAAGTTCGTTGCGTTCATGGATGATCTGGCGGGCCTCGACCGCGCGCAGAAATATGTCGACAAGAACTATCGCGTGCCCGGCGTGGCCGCGAACATTGATCCGAACAAGTCGTTCTGGAAGGAGTATGTGACCTATCCTTACCCGGTCAAATATGCGGCTGCGAAGGACAAGCGCGGCACGTCCTGGCAGATCGGCTACATGGACGAATACGCCGGCACCGACAAGGATCCGAAGGTTCTCGTCATTATCCATGGCAAGGGCGCGTTCGGCGGTCACTACGGGAATATCATGCAGTACGCGCTGCGCAGCGGGCTGCGTGTGATCGTTCCCGATCTGCCGCACTACGGCATGTCCGGGCCCGGAAATCTCGACAAGAGCCCGGCGCGCACCATGCAGGACATGCGCGAAGTGATTTATGACCTCGTGGTCAACCAACTCGGGGTCAAGAAGGCGTACTATCTCGGCCATTCGCTCGGCGGTCAGGTCGTGATGGGCTACGCCCTGACCTGGCCGGATACGGTACAGGGTCTCGCGCTCGAAGCGCCGTCCGGCCTCGAGGAATATCCGCGCGACATCACGGTCGCCAAGGACAAGAAGGCGCGCTTGTTCGACGAGGCCTTCGGCCGCGACTTCGACAAGTGGAAGCAGACCTGGGACCAGACCGGGATTCTCGCCGCGGAGATCGGGCGTTCGGAGCAGAACATTCGCGATTTCTTCTACTTCAAGAAGCGTGACCCGGACACCAACGCCGTGTCGGCGGCCAAGAGCGGCTACTTCTTCAGCGACAGCGAATATGCCCAATTCCACACCGAGCAACGCGTCGGGCTGACCAGGGGCAATCCGAAGGAGCTCGAACAGTGGTGCAACGTCTTCATCTTCGACGTCTATACGATCGGGGCGGAGTTGCAGCAGGATGATCCGAAGAACCTTTACGAGCGGCTGACCCAGATCAAGGCGCCGATCTTCCTGGCGTTTGGGGACAAGGAGCCGTTCATCCCGACGCCCGCGTTCAACGGGCTGACCGACCTCGGACGCGACGTCATCACGCCGTTCATGACGCGCATGACCAATGCGGGAAACCGGCCGATGCTCAAGATCTATCCGGAGACCGGGCATTTCATCCACACGGATAATCCGGTCGAATATTCCGTCGATGTGGTGGACTTCGTGACCAGGGGAACGGTCGACACCTCATCGCCGCTCGGCACGGACCGCATGATCAAGGGCGCCGTGGTATCGGCATTGCCGGTGGCGCCCACGCCACCAGGTGCTGCACCCACGGCCGGCCTGAACAAATAGGGCCGCGTTATGCCAAGGGTGCAGGCGGGCGAAGTCGAGCTAGGCTGGCGGGAGTGGGGAGGAGGCGACGTCACCGTCGTCTTTCTCCACGGCAATCTCGCCAGCAAGGACTGGATCGAGCTCGCCGCACCGTTGTTTCCGAGCGGTCTGCGGGTTATCGGGATCGATTGGCGCGGTTGCGGCGACAGCGACCGGCCGAAGCCTGCGGCCGACTATTCCAACTACTCCATTCAGCAGCACGCCGAGGATATGCTGGCTGCGCTCGATGCGCTGGACATCGAGTTCTGCCATCTCGCTACTCATTCGACCGGCGGCATCATCGCGGCGAGGATGCTGTTGATGCAGCCGCAACGGTTCGGGCGGGTATTCGCGCTTGATCCGGTCACCCCGCTCGGCATGGCCTTCGACGCCGATCAGATTGGCCTTTTCCGGGCGATGATGGAGAGCAAGGAACTGACTCGGACGGTGATGGCGACCGCGGCGTCTTCGCTGTTCGTGCCGGACAGCATGGCGCCAAACGCGATCCCCCGCTTCCGCGAGGGGGCAGGCGAAATTCAGGTGCTGTTCGACCGGATCATCGAGCAGACCTTTGGGGTCTCCGAAGGCATCTGGATCGGGACACCCGTCAATCTCACACGCGAGCGGGAGAGCAGGGAATTGGAGCGCCGCATGCCGGAGATCCGGCACCCGCATCTGGTGTTGTGGGGTGAATGCGACGGTTGGATTCCGCCGGCCGACCTCAAGACCATGGCGGCGGCGATGCCGGACTGCCGCCTCGTGGTTGTGCCCGGCATAGGGCATTCGATGAATCTCGAAGTGCCGGCGCTCTACGCGGGCTATTTCGGCGCATGGTTCGGAGGGCTCCGAAAGTAAGTCGAAATCAATTTGTCCTGTAAAAGAGGAGTTAGTCATGCCGGACGCCAACCTTTCCGCCGATAATTTCCGTGCGACGCTAACCGAAACCCTCGAGCGCCTTCGAAAGGCGAGCGCCGAGTATTTTGAGTTGCTCGAGAAGGGCCTGAGTTCATCTCAGCTTCCGGTCGCTGACCAGGCCAAGCAGTTCTGCGGCCATATGCAGCGGAACGTCACCGCGACGTTCGATCTCGGCGAGAAGCTGATCAAGGCAAAGGACATGCAAGAAGCAGCCAAGATCCAGTCCGAGTTTTTCCAGGACCAGATGCGATCGCTGACCGACCAGGCAAGGAGCATGGGCGAGTCCGCCATGAAGGCAGCGACGGGCGTCTTCACCCCGAAGAGCTGATGTCAAGTTGCAGGATCGCCAGGGGGCCGGCAAGCTCCTTTGCCGACCCCATCCATCAAGAGAAGGCGATGGCGCTTCAATTTCTGGTCGGCTGTGTTGTCAGCGCGATCAACATCATGGTTCATGCGCTGGTGACCGTCGGCGCGGTCGGCATTGCCCGATCCGCGGGGGCGCGGAACACCGAGTGGCCGAGATTGCGCCTGATGGTCGTGATGGTCGAGACCGCGGCGGCCCTGATGGTGGCGCACACGCTGGAGGTTTTCGTTTGGGCGCTGGCCTACGCGACCGCCGGCGTGGCTCCCCCCGACAGTGATCTGCTTTATTTCGCCTTCGTAAACTACACTACGCTCGGTTACGGAGATATCACGCCTGTGCAGGCGTGGCGGCTGACCGGGCCGATGACTGCAATGAACGGCATATTGTTGTTCGGCTGGTCAACCGCTGTCCTGTTCGAAGTGCTATGCAAGGCGGTCGAACTTCGTGCGTCGATCAGTCCCGTAGATCAAGCTCAGCGAGCTGCCGCCGATCGAGAAGTATGATCTGGCGCTGATTGCTGCCAATGAATCCGATGATATAGAGTTCGTGCAGCCGCGACAGTGCGCGGGACACGGTTTCCAGTGTCAGGCCGAGATAGTCGGCGATGTCACGTCGTGACATCGGCAGTGGCATGACGCCCGCCGCCGTAAGTCGCCGGTCCATCTCGATCAGGAAGGCGGCGACCCGCTCCAGCGAAGTCTTGCGGCCCAGCAGCAGCATGTGGTCTTCGGCATGTTGCAGGTTGTTCGTCGTCATGCTGAGCAGATTTCGCGAAACCATGGCATCGCTCTCAGCTGCGATCTCGAGGCTGCGCCTTTTGATCAGGCGCACCGTCGTATTCACGATCGCCTCCGCCGTAAACCGATGCTCGGCTCCATTTTCCAGCCCGAAGATGTCGCCGACGAGGTGAAACGCGCCGATCTGGCGCCGGCCGTCCGAAAGCAGCTTGTAGCTTCGGACCGCACCGGTCTTGACCTGGTAGACGTAGTCTGCCGGCTCCTTTTCGCCGTAGATTTCGGTCCCCTTCTTGTAGGTAAACTCGTTTAGACTGACCTTTGTATTTGAATCACTCTCTATTCCGAGGTCGCCGAGAGAGGTGGAACGGGGGAGCGGATCGGTCGTGATGCGGACGAACATGGCCAACTCCTGAATTCATTACTGAAGATGGTCGCTTAAAGGGTCTTGCAATCCATGGAGGAATTTCAGTCTGCGGAACTTGCCGCCGCTTTCCCGCAACTGTATTTTCACCTAATGTCGGGTATCCAACTATTGTCCGAAGGTGCATTGTACCAATGGACAGGAGTGCAATATGACGCCTCGTGCGTTCCGGCACGGGTAGATGTTGTTGGCTGGCCAAATTTCGATCTACGAGGGCCTTCGAAAGTTGTTGTTTAAAGGATTGGTGCGATCACTCGATATTGATATTGCAGCATTTTCCCGTTTTTGGCTTAGGACGATGAGCATGTGTCCGCGACCGCTTGAGTGTGATTCATCGGGCAGATGTCCTGCCCTAATTTGATGGCTGGGAGGGACCATTGGCTGGCCTAGTCCACGTCATAGATGATGATGCTTCATTTCGGAGGGCGATCGAGCGGCGGCTGAAATTTGCCGGCTATGAAGTCGAAACCTATTCATCGGCCGAACAACTGCTCGATCGTTTGCCGGACGTCGAGAAACCCGGATGCATCCTGCTCGACGTACAGATGCCGGGACTGACCGGCCTTGAGCTGCAAAGCCGGCTTGCCGAGCGTGATTCGATCCTGCCAATCATCTTCGTGACGGCGCATTCGGACACGCCGACGACGGTGCGGGCCATCAAGGCGGGCGCGGAGGATTTTCTGACCAAACCGGCTTCGGCGGAGCAATTGATCGAGGCTATCGAGCGCGCCATGGCACGCTTCGAATTCACCCATGATCAACGAAAAGAGATCGATGCCTTTCGCGTGCTTGTGGCGACGTTGACACCGCGCGAACGTCAGGTTTTCAGCTTGATCGTCCGCGGCAAGATCAACAAGCAGATCGCCTATGAACTGGGAACCACCGAGCGGACCGTGAAGGCACATCGCCACGAGGTGATGGAGAAGATGCAGGTGAATTCGCTCGCCGCACTGGTTTCAATTGCAGAGCGGCTTGGCATGCTTGATCCCAGGCATGGCTGGAACTCCTGAACCGGAGCTGGTGTTCCGTGTTCCCCCGGAGTGGCCCTGCACATAAGTACAATATGAGGCCTGATGCCCATGTGTCAGCATAGTGTATGCGTACCGAGGGAACTTGCAGAGAGCCGCCTTGCCGACGCGCAACTCCGTCTTTGTGGTGGACGATGACCCGTCAATGCGCACGGGCATCATGCGGCTGCTGAGAGTGTACGGCTTCAAATCAAAATTGTTCGATTCCGCCAATGCGATACTTCGCCATGACGATTTCGGCGAGGTGCTTTGCGTGATCCTGGATATCGATTTGAATGGCGAGTCCGGCATCGGGGTATGCCGGCGCCTCGCCAATAGAGGACTGAGGTTGCCGGTCATCTTTATTACCGGCAAGGACAGCGAAACGGCCCGCGCCGCCACAGCCGAACTGGGTTGCATCGCCTACCTGACCAAGCCGTTTTCGGCGCCGTCACTCATCGAACCCATTGAAAGAGTGCGTGCAGCCCCCGCTTAGGCGATCTTCGGTTCACTCGTCGATGTCCTGTTCGAATATCTGCGCGGGCGCGCCCTTGTGGACGACGGCGAACTGACCAAGCGGCAGCGACGTCGTGAGCGACAAAAGGTTCGAATCCAAGAATTCCAGCCGCAGCATCTTTCCCGTATTCATTTCCTGGAGCAGCAGCGGATCGGCGACGGTGCCGGCGATGCAGGCGTTGGTGAGGCACCAGGTATAGGGCACGCGATAGGGCTTGCCTTGGTCGACTGCAAGTATGACCGGATTTGGCAGGTACATGCCGACGGGGGAGAACACCTGCAGCCGCCTGGCGCTGTCATCTTCGCGCTCGATGATGTCCAGGCGGACGGCCGTTTGGCCGGTCGCGAACGTCCCGGCGATCGAAGTCCGGCAAAGCATTTTTGCCCCACCGGGCTTGAAGCAGAGTTTCTTCCAGTCGCCATAAGTGACGTCCTTCACTTCGCGCTGACCGCGGGGTGTCATTTCGGTCCCCGTGGGCGCGGCCGCCGAGCCCGGTTGCGATGTGGCGGACTGGTTGAACGCAATGCTCGCGATCGCTGCCAACCCGAGCGCCCAGAAGGAGGGCTTCTCATAGCTTGTCTTCAATTGCGGTTCGATTCGATGTGAGCCTGTCATGGCCTCGCCTCCAGGTTTTGGCCTTGCCTATTTCTGTTCATCCAGAAACTTCGCCACCAGCGGCGACCAGATCGGGATGGCGTCGGGAGAGCCGATAAAGAAATGCCCGTCGTTGCCGAACGGCGGCACCAAATGGTATTCGGCCTTGCCGCCGGCCGCGGTAAAGGCTTCGTGCATGCGTTTCGACAGAGCAGGGCCGAAGAAGGTATCGTTCTCGATGTAGATCCACAGCATCGGGACGCGCGATGTGCGGCCGAACTCACCGGTTGTCTCCACCAGTTTGTCGGGCGCGCAATTGTTGTTGGGCTTGCCGTCAACACGGCCGCCACGGCCAGCGGCAAAGGTAATGATGGCCTTGACCGGCGGCGGGTTCAGGCTTGAAAGCGCGATCGAGGCCCATCCGCCGGCGGATTGCCCGACGACGATGACATCCTTCGGCACAATGCGCTTTTCGGCGGCCAGGTAATCGATGATCCAGAGGTCAACTTGCGCAACGGCCAGCCCGGGAGCACGGAAATTGGGATTGCTGCACTTTCCAACCTTCGAGAAGAACGGACCGTAGAGTCCATGCTCGGGTATGTCGATGGCGGATGCGCCGTATCCGGAGCCGACAGGGGCCACAACAAGATAGCCGCGCTGGGCAAACCATTTGGCGGCGTCGCGAAACTCGACGAGGGGGAAGAAGCCGCGCTGAGTTGGGTTGAGCGAAACGCCGTGGTTCATGATGACCAGCGGGAATGGCCCGTCGCCGACCGGCCGGACCAGATAGGCGAACATCGGAAGCGGCAGCGGCAGCGCCCAGATCTCTTCCTGAATGGGCTTTGACCCGGCCTGATCGTTCGCGCGCGACGGCGCAATCGAACTGACCAACAGCAGCAGAAGCGCCGCTGTCACACTCCGTAATCTCTGCTGACACATCTTCAGTCCTCCCGATCTTGCAACCCGGGCAATTGCTCAGCCGACAAAGGTACAGGCAACGATGATTGGGCCGAGCACGGTCAAGACAACGTTGCCGACCGCATAGGGCACCGCGACGCCGAGCACCGGCGTCTGGCTCCTGGCGATCTCGCAGCATCCGGTCACCGCGGCGTCGACCGTCATGGCGCCGGCGAGCGCGCCACAGGTGACGACCGGGTTCATGCGGAGCACGTGGTGGGCAAACAGCGTCGCCACGATCAGCGGAACCAGCGTGACGACCAGGCCCATGCCGACCAGCTCAAGGCCATGCGACTGGATAGCGACCCAAGCAGTGCGGCCGTTGGCCAGCCCGATGGCGGCGATGAACCCGCCAAGTCCGAGGTCGCTGAGCGTCTGCTGCGCGACGGGCGGCATCGCTCCCATGGTCGGCCGGCGCGAACGCAGCCAGCCGCAGACGAGACCCGCGATCAATGCGCCGCCGCCGCCGCCGAGCGTCAGCGCAACGGAGCCAACCTTCACGCTCAAGAGACCTGCGAGCAGGCCCGCCGCGATACCGGCAGCAAGGAAGGCAATATCGGTGCGGTCTCCCGAACGCAGGATCTGGCCAACTTGCAGGGCTGCGCGTTCGATGTTGCGGGTGCTGCCGACCAGCGTCATGACGTCGCCGACATAGATCCTGGTATCTGGGCTCAGCG
>Ga0137377_10001865_pt1 | contig 15176 bp, 1 predicted proteins | sample SagtaG_22_FD_104815 | JGI IMG/M metagenome (GOLD analysis project Ga0137377, IMG submission 104815) | Vadose zone soil microbial communities from Sagehorn Ranch, Mendocino, California, USA - Sage2_L_40_16 metaG | ecosystem: Environmental > Terrestrial > Soil > Vadose zone | place: USA... | reverse complement strand
CGGATGTAACCGCGCACCGCCAGGTCGACGATCGTGCCCGTGACATCGCGGGGGCCCGCTACCCCGTCCAGCACCGTCCCAGCCTGTCCCGGCCGCATATCCGTGCGGGGCGCGGACTGCATCGCAGGCTGGTCGTGGCCGGTCAGCGCCGCCGCCTCGCCGGCCTGGACCGCCGCCCCGCGGACGAGGCGGGCTGCGGACCCCGGCAACCGGCGGTCACGGCCCCTGACGAACATCACGCCGCCCAGAACCGCGAGGACCGCAAGGAGGCCGGCCAGGGCGCCGCCGGATACCGGCGTCATGGCGAAGGCGCGTTGGATCAGGCGGTTGGCAGGGGCGGGACTATGTCGATGAGCGCCAGCGTGAGGTTGCGAAGCCGCAGGAGCGGCATCGGGTGGGCGGTGAGATTCGACAGGATCGCCAGATCGAGGTGCAGCGCCCCTTCGGCCGCGCTCGGCGGCGCGGCGGTGAACCACGAGCGGATCGCCCTGGTCCAGGCGTCGATCATGGCTGCCAGTGTGGTGCCCGGCGCGTTCCCTCGCACGACCACACTGGCCGGCGCCTGGAAGAAGACCGGCAGCTCTATCGGGTCCAGGACCGGGGCCAGCCGGTAGTGGTAGGCGGTCTCGACCTGGATGGTGAGCTGGCCGGCGTCGGCCGGCAGGTCCGCGAACAGCTCGCCGAACAGGGCCTTGAACTGCTCGTCGAGGGGGCGCTGCGGGCCGCCCTGGCCAAGCCGGGCGATGTCGATCGGCGCCGTGGAGTGCAGGGTCGGGAGCAGCGGGTCGGCGAAGCGCACCTCGGGAGTCGTGTAGACGAAGGGTTCGGCCATCGGCGGCAGGCCGGGCAGGATCTGCTCGTTGCGCGTGATCCGTGCGCTTGACCAGGCATCCTGCCGCTGGAACACGTCGAGCCCGGTGAGCGAGACGGTGCGCTCCGGTATCTTCTGGCCGTCCGCCTGAAGGAGGTATCGCCCGGTCGCCCGGTCTGCGTAGCAGTAGCCGAACGAGGGCTCGGCCGCCGCGCCGCCGCGGGCCGCAGCCCGCCCGGCGCCCGCCGGTGCGTGCGGGACGGGGTCGTAGTGCTCGGGGTCGACGAGCACGGCCGGTGTGCCGACCCCGGCGGGAACAGTGCCGGTGATCGTGACGAGCAGCGCCCGGACGGTGCCACCCGGATCCGCGGGATCGGGAAGGTCAGCCGATCCTTCTGTGACTTCGAAGGCGTAGGTCAGGTCGGCCTGGCCGGCGGCGGTGGCCGGCCGGCTCTCGATGGCCAGGCCCGAGCCGCCGAGCGCCGAGGTGACCCGGCGCAGCAGTTCAACGAACGCTCCCGCCGCGACGGCGGCGTCCTGAATCCGTCTCGCATCCTGGGTGGTGGCGTCTATCCCGGCGAGGATGGTTTCCAGGTCCGCCCGTACGTGCGGGTACACCGTCACGAACTCGGCCAGCGCCGGGAACAGGACGTCTGCCTCGGTGGACGCCGCGGTCCCCGAGAGGTTGAACTCGACCCGGCCGTGAACCCTGTCCTGAACGTAGTGGAAGGGCAACGACCAGCTGAACGTGTACGTCCACTGGGCCAGCGCGGCCAGGTCGGGGGAACCGGGATGGTCGGCGGTACCCGTGTGCCCGGTCATGCTGGGGGCGACCGGGAAGGAGCGCAGCACCAGCGGCACCGGGAAGGCGCCCAGCGGCCTGGTCAGCGCGGCCGGGCCGCCGCTTTCGTCCGGCACGACGAAGCTGAGCCAGCTCGAGGCCAGGTAGCCGGTGATGCCCTGCGGCTGGGCGATCTGGTGCTCGATCGAGGCAGCCTCCCAGGCCAGGTCGAGTTCGAGCGATCCGACCACGACGCCGTCCCTGTTCACCGTCTCCGGTGCGGCGAGCAGGAACGGCAGCGGCGCGCCGGCCGCGGTCTGCAGCGGGAGCTTGGGCGAGGTCAGGGTGATCTCGCTGCGCTCCTCGCCGGCGGACCTCTTGTCGAGCACGCCCCCGAACAGCCGTGGCGCCATGGTCGCGAGCGGGTCCTGGATGTCCGCCTTGACGTCCGCCCGGAACTGGATGCCGGCCCGGGTGTCATAGGCGTTCGACAGCCGGGAGAGCAGTTGCTGGTAGAAGACCTCTCGGACCGGGCCAGGGTCGGCGCTTTCGCCCGCGTACAGCGGGATCATCCAGCCGCTGACGGCAGTGGCGATGAGCTTCTTCTGGTCCAGGATCTGCTGCAGGTAATCCGCCGCGCCGGCGGCCCTGGCCATTACGATCCGCAGGGCCGAGACGAACTCTGGGGTCAGCGTGCCGTCGACGGCGGCCAGGAGCGCGCGGCCCCACACATCCATGTCCACGTCGGCGAAGTCCAGCTTCCGGGTCGGCGTGGGTGAGATGCCCCCCGCGTGCAGGTCGTAGTCGTAGATCGGGACGGCCTGCCTGCTCTGCAGCTGGTTGGAGATGGGGCGCGGGGCGAACAGATCCGGGTTGCCGGGGTTGGCGACGGTGTAGGAGATGGCCTGGCCCGCCCCGGTCCCGATCCGGACCGCCCAGAGCGCCGCGCCGTCGCGCGCGGCGGAGGCGGTGGCCCGGTTCACCCCGCCGGCCACCTTGAGCACGTGCGAGCCGGGGACCGAGAGGGCTGCTTCGAAGTCGCGGGCAAAGGTCTCCAGGCCCAGTGTGTCCTGCGCGCCCAGCGGCTGGGCGAGCGGGGCGATCGTCGTGTCCGCGGACCGGATTCCGGCGGTGGTCTCCAGTTCGCCGAGCACCGCGCCGCCGGTGCGGCCGAGCCTCAGCACGACCGAGAGCTCGTAGATCTGGTTCGGGTTGAGCCGTTCGGCGGAGAGCTTGATGAAGATCGTGTGCTGGGCCGGCGGCGCGGGCACGGTGGTGGCGCCGGCGGCCCTGTCGCAGATGAAGGCGTAGACGGAGGCCGAGCCGGTGAACAGCCATCCCATCATGGCGGCCCACTGGGAGCCGTCGAGGTCGACGGGCTGGCCGAGCAGGGACGTGGTGACGGTGGCGGCGACACCGTAGGCGTCGGTGAGCTGGTAGTAGAGCGCGGTGTAGACGTTGAGGTCTCTCGCGGCGCGTTCCGCGAGCGAGGAGGAGTGCTCCCCGGGGCCATCCGGGTAGGGGAAGGTCGAGGAGCCGCTGTAAGACTGCTGCGCCGCGCCCGTGGTGGCGGCTGTGGCGGCGGCTGTGGCTGTGGCTTGCGCTTGCACGTTCGAGACGGTGAGCACGTATACGCGGCCGGCGGTCAGCGGGCGGTCGGTCGTGAGCGTCACGCCGAGCCCGTCGGCCGACCTGACGGCGGAGGCGATCGCGATGCCGCCGTCGAGGCTGTAGTTGCCGGCCGTGTTGGCCGAGGCCTCGTCGAGCGGATCGGTGAACTGTGCCCAGATCTCGCCCGGGCCGGCCGCGGTCGCCCGGATCAGGCCCTGGTAGCGGCTCGGATCGAAGGTCAGCACCAGGTCGAGCGTGGCCTGGCCCGCCCCGCCAGAGACCCGCCAGGCCGAGGAGACGGAGGGCCACTGGCTCAGTGCGATCAGCGGGTCGGTGTATCCAGTCACCATGGGCGGTTTGTTGAACGGCGGCTGCGCCTGCGCCGGCGGCGACGTCAAGGTGGTGACCAGTGTGTTGCCGTAGTAGTCCTGCCAGGAGTAGTCGACCTGGAAGATGGAGCCGAGGCCACGGTATGGGTCGCCGGAGGCCGGGGGCAGGTTCCCGGCCCCGGGCGCCGGTGCGATGGCGAAGCGCGGATAGGGCAGGGACTGGCGGTATTCCCAGGTCTCGCTGGCCGGGGCGACGCGCACCTTGTCGAGGGCGGGCTGCACGTCCGCGGCGGGCGGGACCGGGCCCGCGGGCAGTCCGGCGTTGCTGGCCGAGAAGTACACGTTCCCGGCAACCCGGTAGCCCAGCATGCTGAACGTGTTCGCCAGGAGCAGTTGCGCGGACTCGGCGTCCGGCTCGATCGGGACGTCGGCGGGCTTCGCGCGGGACGCGGTGACCGCCGCCGAGCCTGGCACGACGGTGGCCGTGCGCAGCGCCGGGCCGCCGGGGATCGTGATCTGCTGCCCCTCGGTGAAGATGCCGCTGACCGCGGCGTTGCGTGAGGCCAGGGCGGCGAGCTCCACGCCGTAGTAGCCCGCGACGTCGGCGAGCGACGCGGTGTGCGGGCTGGTCCCCGCGGTGATCGTCATCTTCGGCAGGTAAATCGCGGTCAGGGGTGGCAGCGGGTCGGGCAGTCCGCCGGTCCAGCGCGGGTTCGCCTCGTTCAGGGCGGCGGCGCTCACGCCGAAGGCCGCCTCGACCGACGCGAGCGCGGCGCCGCCCGGCGGGGCCTGGTACACCGCCCCGCTGACCTGCAGGCGTACGCCGGCGGCCAGCTTGAGGCCCGAGTTGCCGGCCGCGAGGTCCGCTATGTCGGAGTACGTGCGCTCGGCCAGCAGCGCCAGCGAGAGCCCGGGTGCCGCCTGGACCGGTGGTTCCATCGGCGCGGCCTCGGCGAACACGACCGCCTGCGAGGTGTCGATGCTCGTGGCGGTGACCACGGCCGTCAGGTAGTCGCGTACCCGGTCGGCGTCGGGCAGGGCCTGGCCGGCGGCGTACACCACGATGAGAGACACCCGGGCCTCGCCGCGGTCGTTGAAGATCCGTTCCGGCAGGCCCCGGCTGCCCGCGTCGTCGTGGTAGTACAGGTAGAACCCGCCGGCCCGGGTGATGCTGGCTTCCCACAGCAGCCTGATGAAGGACGACGGGGTGTTGAGCAGCAGGGCGCCTCCCGCGGTGGCCCGGGTGGAGGCGGCGCCGGCCGCGGGCGGCCTCGTTTCCGTGGACAGGTTCACCTGGGAGATGCCGAAGGTGACGGTGGCCTGGGCGTCGGTCTGCAGACCGGACCCCGCGGCGGAGGTCGCATCGGGTGGATAGGCGAGCAGCAGCTGGTCGAACGCGCCGTCGTCGGTGCCGATCTCGTCCACGATGCGTTCGAGGAGCACGACGCCGGCGCCGCCCGCGCCGGCGATCTCGTAGGTGTCCGCGGTGGTGGGGCTGGTGAGGATCGGCGGGATCCGCTTCACGGTGAACTCCACGACCGTGGCCCAGCCGTGCGACTCGATCTCCGAGGCGACGGTGCCGCCCGTGGCCTCGTCGTAGGTCGCCAGCCGCACGGCGAAGCGCGGGGCGATCTTGCCGGGCGTGCGCGGATCCGGCAGGTCGGTCAGCGCGTAGGGCAGCGTCCAGATCCGCAGCGTCTGCACCTGGTCGGCCTTCGGCGGCGGCCCGTAGGGGAGGGTGACGACGGCCGGGGACTGCCATTCGGCGACCGTGGTGAGGGGGTAGGAGGCCAGGCGCCGCTCGCACATGGGGCCTGCGCCGAGGGAGGCGAGCCCGATGTCGAAAGGCGCGTAGGTGGCCGCCCTGGTCACCTGGGCGATGCGCAGGGCGTCGGGCGAGTTCGGCTGGACCACGATCGGCAGTTTGCTGGCTCCGCCGGGGTAGACCAGCCAGGACGGCCCGGCCAGCTTGAGGATCGTCACGTTGAGCTCCCCGCTGGCGGCCTGCACCTGCGGCACCTGGATCTGCTGGCCGGTCAGGGCGTAGAGGCCGGCCATCGGGGGCAGGGCGAGGTTTGGCGATGATCCGGTGACCCACATGCCCTTGGCCTTGGGGGTGATGCCCGCGGTGGGCAGGCGGGTGCCGTGCAGGGTGTAGCGGGCGGCCATCCGGGAGAGCTGGCGGATGCCGAGCGTGCGCTGTATTTCGGCGATGATCTCGCCCACCTGGTACTGGGCCAGGTGCGGGACGTCGATCCAGGGGGTGGCCGCGCCCGCGGCGTCGGCGTCGGCGAACAGGCCGGCGATCGAGCCGTTGGCGGGGGCCATGGCGAGGATCTCGACGGTGGTGGCCATGCGGCTCGCCACGGCGGCGAGCGTGTCGTTCTCGCCGGCTTTGTAGCCGAACGGCGGCAGGTCGAGGACGGCCACGTCGGCGAGCAGCCGCGGCTGGGAGACGACCGTGCTCTTCGCCAGCAGGTCGGCAAGGCTGACGTTGAAGTGCATCGCCACGTCGGCGAGGCAGTCGTTCGGGCGCATCGTGTAGGGGGGCTGGTTGCCGTAGCCGATCATCTCGCCGATCCGCAGGACCGGGCGGGCGGCGTTCTGCTGTGCCAGCTCCGTGCCGGTAAGACCGGCGATGCCTTTGGAGGCGTAGGCGGGCTGGGCGGCAAGGGTTGCGAAGGAGCTGTCGGCCTTGGCCCGGCAGGTGATCAGCGGAGTCAGGAGCCGGGATCCCGCGGTGAACAGCGCGCGGTCGGTCATCAGCTCTGGCGCGCCGCTGAGCAGGTCGGCGAAGCGCGCGCCGAAGTGGCGGGCCACCGTGATGAGCGTGTCCCCGGCAGCGGCGACGTAACGCGACCCCTGGTAGACGATCACCGCCCCGGCGCGCAACAGCGTGGAGTTGCCGGCGTTCGCCATGGCCAGGGCGGTCGGCGTGACAGCGGACTGGAGCTGCCCGGCCGACACGGTCTCGAACGAGTCATCCGCTGCGACCGCCACGGTGGCGCCGACGGTCATCTGGCTGCCGATCGTGAGCGGGTGCCCGGGGTTGGCGGCGAACAGCCCGGCGACGGTGAGCCGGTCGCCCCCGGCCAGCTGCCCGGCGGCGTTGACGTGATCGGCGATGCCTTGCGGGGTGTCGGTTCCCGCCACGTACTTGAAGTCGCGCAGCGAGTCGAGCGCGGCCTGCGTCATCTGCCTGGCCAGCAGCAGGAAGTAGTCCGACTGCACCCACTGGGCCATCGAGAGCGGGCCGCCGGCCGACCGCGGCGGGCCGGGGCCGGCCGGCGTGTCGGCGACCTGCACGGCGAGCTGGTCGAAGTAGGCGCGCAGGCTGATCAGCGTCGCGTCGTCGACCGCGTTGTAGTCCGCGAGCGTGTAGTCGCACCCGGCGTAGTCCGCACCGTATTTCAGTGCGTTGATCCTGAGGGCGGGCGGCATCGGGAACGCGGTCGCGCTGGACTCCCCGGCCGCTCCGCTCGGCACGTCCATGGTCATCAGGAACTGCCGGCCGAGGAAGGTGTCCACGTCCTGCGGCGCGATCGGCACCGGCTCAGAATCCGTGCTGACCAGCACCGCGTCGAGGAGGTAGGTCAGGTCCGCTTCGCTGACCACGAGCTGGTCCACCTGCTCCGGCGTGAGGTCCGCGGTCTGCCCGGCCGCGACGACCCACCGCAGCACCATCTTCGCCAGCAGCTCGAAGGAGGTGTCGGCGGCCGCGGCGGCGGTCTGCGCGACCACTTGGGCCACGGTGCCCTCCGTCTCCGGCACCGTCTCGATCAGCGGCAGGAACACGTAGCAGGGCACCTGCTTGACGTAGGACCCGCTCTGGTCCCACTCGTCGTGGGCGACGGTGAGGCCGGGCGCCAGCCATGCCGTCAGGGGCTTGACGCCGCCGGACGAGGGTTGCAGCCGGGCCCACCGATCCGCGGCGGCCGCGGTGGCGGCCAGTCCCGTGCGCGGGGCGCGCCTGTGCACCTGCCGGCGGTCAGCCGGGCCGGACAGAGAGTGCGCGCCGCCTGCGGGCCCCGCCGTGATCCAGGGCGCGCTGCCGGGGTTCTCGATGGTGAAGGTCTCCTCCAGCCGCATCGAGAAGCTGAAGGACAGCCTGATCGTGAACAGCCCGAGGTCGATCCTGATCGACACCGACACGTCGACCGACACGATGACCGTGACCGACACCGACACGTACGACTCGCAGGTGACCTGGAGCAGCAGCGACAGCGAGACGTTCACCTCGGCCTTGATCACCGAGAAGTCGACGCTGCCGTAGAGGCGGCCGGCGATACCGAAGGTGCCGCGCAGCCAGAAGTAGTAGGAGTCCTGGAGCTGTGCCGGGCTGCCGGTGGCCGTGCTCGCGGGCAGGTACGGGTTGAACGGGGCGAGTACGCCCTCCATGATGCCGGCCGCGGTGACGCTGAAGCCCGCCCTGAGCGCGCCGTACTCGATCGATTTGCCGAAGCCCAGCTGCATGCCGAAGCCGAAGACGAGCACCGGGCTGAAGGTGCCGTTGAGTGCCTGGGGTGCCAGGCCGGTCGTGGCGCTCGAGAGCCGGCCGAAGTAGCAGCCCGCCGAGCCGACCACGGGGACGCCGGGGAAGACGACCGCCTCGACGGTGAAGGAGCGCGAGAAGTCCGCGTTCCAGGGAAAGCCGAGGTCGACCTGGAAGTCACCGTTGGTGTACACGGCGACGGCGAACACCGGCAGGGTGATCGTGTAGGCCCCGATGCTCAGCCGCCGCATCGCGTCGGGCAGTGTGATCTCGCCCTGGTACACCCCGACCGTGTCGCTGACCTGGCGGTACATGATCTGGAAATCGAGGCCCTTGAACACCTTGGCCGCGTCACCGGCCAGGGCCAGGCGCAGGCCGTAGAGGTGGGGGTCGTTGAAGACCACCTGGGTCGTGACCAGGTAGCCGCTCTCGCCGTCGCCGTCGCCGAAGCGGAGGATCCCCAGGTCGGCCCCGATGATCCAGGCGGAGGCCGGGTCGAAGGCGACCTCGGGGATCCGGCCCGGCTCGGGGTCGGTCAGCGTCGCCATGAGCTCGATGGCCCGCTGCACGGTGTCGGCCGCGGTCAGCCCGGCCACGGTCACGTGCTGCCCCATCGCCAGCAGCCTGAGGTCGACGTACTTGTTCCCGGTGCCTGGCGGCGCCGGGGCCGTGCCCGGGCTGCTGGCGTCCCACGGGCCGAGCGAGGTGGTGTCGCCCTCGGCGTCCGCGCCGGCGTTCCAGGGGAAGGAGCCGCCGAGCGTGACGGCCACCCGCCGCGCCGCCTGCGCGTTGTAGACCACGCCGATCGTGTCGATTCGGGCGAAGCCCAGGTCGACCGGGCCGATGTCGATGCCGAACGCGACCGTGTCCCGCGCCGGTTCCTCGCTGTTGAAGGTGTACGCCAGCGCGGGGCCGCCGAGCGGGATCGCGTTGAGCACGCTCCACGGCGCCTCGAGAGCGAACCGCGAACCCGTGGCCCAGCTCACCATCGTCTCGACCATCTGGCCGACGGTCGTGTCCTCGGTGAACGTCAGTGTGGCGACCCAGTCGCCGTCCTCGTCCGGCCCTTCGACCTCCCCTGCCAGGGCGCCCCAGACGATGCCGTAGCTCTCCTTGTCCGGCGCGTAGTCGAAGAAGATCTTGATCGCGATGCCTTGCCAGGTCCAGTCGGTCTCCAGCCGGCCGAACCAGCCGCCCTCGGCGCCGCCCGCCGCCGGGGCGTCGTAGCCGAGGGCGAGCGAGGCTGAGACCTCGAGCCCGGAGATGAAGGGCACGGTCCACGGCTGCGCGGTGCGGCCGGTGAACCGCCAGGAGCCCTCGTCGACGGCCGCGGTCAGGCTCAGGCCGGCGATCCCGTATTCCGCACCGATCTGCCAGGAGGGGGGCAGGAACTGGTTGGCCAGGGCGGACAAGCTGAACACCGCGTCCGGCGGCTGGATGGCCAGGAAGATCCAGCCCGATTCCGGCGCGTAGGAGGCCGTCAGCTCGAGCGGAACGCCCGCGCCGTCCGGGTCGATCACGACATATCCGGTCAGCTGCCCGGCCACCATCCCGGCCAGCCGGCTCGCGGCGAACTGCACGGACTCGATCGAGAACACCGGAGTGCCGGAGCCGCCCGCGTACACCGGCCAGTCGATGTTCAGCGCGCAGCCCACGCCGTAGTCGCCGGTGTCCGGGGCGAAGGAGCACTGGAATCCAGTGACGGCCAGCGCGGGGGGCAGGTCCAGCCGGACGCTGGGGGCGAACGCCTCGATGACGTCGCTTATCCGTAGCACACCGGAGATCAGGTCGCCGGTCAGCGCGAGCTGCGGCCCGGTGGCGGCGAGCATGACCGTGCCGGCGTCGGATTTGGTGCCAAGGGTGAAGGTGCCGCGCACCGTCCAGTCCGTCTGCCGCGCGCCCAGGTCCGCGGGGTTTTGCACGGTCACCTCGGCCGTCACGTTCTCCACCCGGACCGTTCCGGTCAGGGTGAAGGCCGCGCTCGTCGCCATGCGGAAGCCGATGTACTCGACCTGCCCAGACACCTCGTCGTAGACAAGCTGGGCGTTCTGCAGCCCGAACCCGGCCAGGCCGTCGAAGGGGGCAGGCAGCGACCGGACCAGGTCGATGCCGCCGGCGAGCTGGTAGAAGCGGCCTATGCCCGGGTACGGCGGCGGGAAGGCACCGACAAGCTGCCACTTGCCCTCCGCCACCGGAAGGCGGAAGGCCACCTCCGCCTGCGCGCCCTCCAGGGTGCCGCCGACTGAGGCGGCGGGCGGGGCCGCGCTGTCGGCGGTGTAGATCTCGAGGAACGGTGCGCTCAAGCCGATCCACGGAATCTCGTCGAGGGTCCAGCGCTGGTCGTAGACGTAGCGGCCGTCAGCGACCACGACGCCTTCCGGCGCGGTGAAGGTGATCCTCGCGGCCAGCGGCACGCCGAAGAACGAAGTCGACCCGGTGGCGATGATGGCCACCAGATCCGGGCCGGCTGACTCGGTGTCGAGGGACGCGCCGGTCAGGACCAGCCCCGGGTCGGCGCCAAGGTACCCGGCGTAGAAGTCGTAGATCCCACCCGAGTTCAACGCCCCGGGGGCCACCGACAGCGTGCCGTCGGCCGACAGGTTGGCCTTGAGCTCGGTGAGCAGTTCCTGCAGGGCCGAAGCCGCGCCCGAAGCCAGCCGCTCGGCCGCCTGCCTCGCTCCGTCCAGGACGTACTGGAAGAAAGCCGTGCCGACCCGCAGCTTGTCGTTGTTCGCATTACGGTAGAAATCGCGGACCGAGCGGAAATAGGCGTGCAGTGGCCCCCCGCCGCCCTCGGCCCGGTATTCGCGGACCAGGCTCGCGGTGCTCTCGGCCGGGTTCTGGGCCGCCACCGGGTTCCAGTCCGATATCGGATGGTTGAGCCAGTTCGCCGCGCTCTGGATCCTGCGCGGCACCCGGGGGGCGTAGTTCAGCAGCGGCGCGAGGAACGAGCCGGCGGTGACGAGTTCGTACTCGTTGTACCCGACGACGTTGGTCGGATATTGGATTCCGGTATTGCTCAGACGGGCGACGTGGAAATACGGCTCGCCGACGTTCAGTGCGATGCTGGCGCTGCTCTGGCCCTCGAAGACGGGCGACCACGCCGCCTGCTGCATGCACCAGGCGTAAAGGGGCGCCGGGACCTGGCCGAGCTGGATGAACAGCACCTGGTCGTTATGCATGGTGAGCCATTCGAGCTCGGCGCCGACAGCTCCGACCAGAGGATTCCACAGGTAGCGCACCCGGCTGGCGGCCTCGACGGCCTCCAGCCAGGTGGCCCGGGGGCCCCGGCCGAGGAGGAAGTCCCGGTACTGCGCGATCTCTCTTCCGGTCAGCGGGCGGCCCTCGTTGGTCACGCCCATGTCGAGCTGTGTCTCGGCGAGAACCTCGCCCTGCGCCCTCTCACCCGATATCAGGGCCGGCAGGCGGTCCTGCTCCCGGTGCGCGAAGAACCGGTCGCAGGAGAGCACCACGATGGGCCTCGCACCCGGGGCTGTGCCGCCGCCGTCGGGCAGATTTTGCGAGGCCAGCACCGAGGTGATCACCTCGAACATCCGGTCGCTGGCCGGTTTTGCCAGCTGCATCGACTCGTTCTCCGACCGGATGCCGTAGACGGGGCAGATGCCGAAGTTGTGCTCGCCCGTGGTCAGCAGGCTGATGATCGCTGCCTTGTCCGCCCAGTCAGTGCCCGCGTAAATGTCCCAGTTGGGCTCCGGCACCGGCGACGGCATGAAGTAGGCACGCTGTTTGAAGCTGCCGTAGCCCAGGGAACGCTGTTCCGTCAGGGTGATGGCGGGCCGGTCGCCGTGGAACTGGACCTGCTCCGGCGCCCCCCACCGATAGGGCTGCAGCCGCAGGAAGTGTCCGGTGTTGAGCCGGTCGGCCAGGTTGACCGACTCGTCGGCTCCGCCAGTGAACCCCAGGGCGACCTGCGGATTCACGGCTTGCCCCTGCCATGCGATCAGCTCGACCTGAGCGCCACCGACCTCGCCGTTGACGTCGTCTTCCATCTCCGGAAGCAGCGCGAAGAGCTTCTGTAACGTCGCGTCGTTTTCTGGGCCGGGTGCGTAGTAGACCTGGATCTGTCCGGCGTAGCCGAAGCCCTGGCTCGCCCCGTCGGCGGGTGCGGCGAGCTGGCGCAAGATCGCGACCGTCGATGCCTGGTGCCCGATCCCAGGCGTGGCGTCGGCCCACATCCTGATCGCCGGGTTCTGCGCAGCGCCGAGGAACTGGCGGAACGCCAGCAGCGACTGCGCCTGGCTGAAGTCCCAGTAGGGGTTGAAGTAACGGCGGATCTTGTCATATACCTCGCGCCAGCTCATGACCCGCCTCCCCCCTTGCGGTACATCGCGTACCAGCCGAGCCCGGACGGGGCGCCACCGCCGGCCGATGGATTGCCGTACAGGTAGCACAGCGTCGAGCCTGGCGGCACGGCGAGCAGCCCGAACAGCTTCAGGGCGATCTCGGTGAACAGCAGCAGGAAGGCGCTGCGCTGGCTGTCGTACTGGAGCCAGATCTGGCCGAGCGACAGTTTCAGCACGGTCTGGAGGCTGATCAGGCTGGCGCCGCCGCCACTGCCAGGAAGCTGCAGGCCGACCATCGCGCGATAGCCGTTCCCTTCGGCGTCTTCCCGCGGGCTGTCGCGGTCGCCGGCGGCCGACCATGCCGTCAGCAGATGTGCGGTCAGGCTGGTCCGGCCGGCCAGGTTGCCGGGGGTTCCCAGGGGGAGCCGGTAGTCGACGCCCCACCACGGGCCCCCGTCCACCCCGGTGAGCCGCGCACCGGTGACGGCCGTGGCGAAGCCCGCCTTCGACGGCGGGGTGTCCACGCTGCCGGAGAGCAGCCCCGCCACCTCGAGGGCGAACTGCCGGAACAGGCTGCCCTCCCGTGGCGTGCTGGTCGCCACGTCGAAGCGGATCTCCCCGGCGTCCAGGACGAGCAGGCTGTCCGACGGGTTCTCCGGCGGGAAGGTCATCAGGATCCCCAGGTTGGAGAACGCGAGGCCCTGGCGCGGCTGCTCGCCCATCCCGGCCGGGCCGGAGCCGAAGGAGAAGACGTCGAAGTCGAACTCGCCGCCCGCCTGCGCGCCGCCCCGCAGCATCCTGAAATCCAGGTAGCCGGACAGGCCGAACCAGGAGCCTGCCAGCGGAGCCGCTCCGCCCGCGGCGTCCCGTTCGGTCCCGGAGTTCCTGGTGGACATCACGGCGTGGGTGATCTCCAGCTTGGCCAGCACGTCGTGATCGAAGTAGAAGGACGTGTCGGCCGCGCTCGACATGCTGTACAGCGGCTGGCCGTTGTTCGTCTGGAGCGAGCCCTGTAAGACGATAGCGCGGTAGGGATTGCCGCCCTCGCCCATGTGGTCCACCGGGGTGCCGAACCACGTCGTGGTGGTGAGCTGCGCATAGCTGTGGAAGGAGCGCACGGCGGTGTTGGCGAACGACACTTTCAGCGACAGCAGCCGGAAGTCGTACTCGGTGCCCGTGGCGGGCGGCACGGGCTGCGCGGCCTCGCCCGGGGCGGGCGCGGCGAACGCCGGGTCGGCGTAGTCGATCAGGCCGAACATCGAGCTCGCGCCGACGATCGTCGGGCCCGGGACCGATCCCTGCTTGTTGGACACCGGGGTGATCTCGATGCCCAGATGGTGCGCGTTGAAGCCGGCGGGATCGGATATCCCGGCCATGATGCCGGCCAGGTCGTCTGGCACCTTGGCGATGTCCATGCGGAGGACCAGGATGCCCGTCCAGCTCTCGTCCGCGGCGATCGCGTTGAACCTGGCCAGGTCCTCCCCACCGGTGCGCACCGCCTCGGCGAAGTAGTCCTTGAGCCATTGCGAGAGCACCACCGCCTCGGCCGGATCGGCCGCCCGGAGGGTCTCGGCCGGCGGCGGGGCCGGGTTCGAGACCAGGTCGGTGGGCGCGGCGAACCGCCCGGGCTCGGTCCAGCGCTCGGGGTTCGACACGAGGCTGCCCGCGCCGTCTGCGGGGTCGTACAGCCTGCCCTTCCGGCCCTTGATGATGAGCACGTTGCGATAGTCGCCGTAACGGTTGCGCGTGCCGACGTTTGCCGACAGCTCCCATCCGCCGATCTGCACGGTGTTGGCGAAGAGCGGCACGCTGCCTTCGCACGTGCCGCTCCCGCGGAAGGCCGCGCCCAGGCAGTCGGCGTTGGCCGCCACCAGCAGAACGTCGCTGCTCTGGAAGGCTTGCTGCAGCGCCGCGGCCGGGTTGCAGAAGTACAGTCCAAGCGGCGGGTCGACGGTCTGGCCGAGCACGACGCGCGTCCACTGCCCGTCGCCGACCGTCGCCAGCAGACCGGTCGAGGTGACCGTGGTGTACGGGCTCGCGGCGGCTCCGGCGCCGGGCGCGCTCCCCTTCCGCCCCGCCCGCCCCGCCGGGCCCGCCGGGGCCGCCGGGGCCGGGACCGCCGACGAGATCAGCTGGCGCCGGGTGGGCTCGATGACCTGGCGCTCGAAATCGGCCACGACCGCGGCGGACGAAGAAGCGCCGGATGACGAGCTTTCCCCGGTCCGCCGGGACCCACCGGGACCACCGGGACCACCGGGACCACCGGGAGCGGCTCGTCCACCATGACCGGAACCCTGAGGCCGTGCGTGGCCCGCAGCCGCGCCGGGACCACCGGGACCACCGGGCGGCCCGGCGAGGCCTGAGTACGGTACGAGCGGGAAGGGAGTCTCGGGCGGGACCGGGCCTGGAGGAGTCTTCCAGCCCATCAGCCCTGTCCCCTGATTCCAGATCGGGTCGTCCTGCCCGTACAGCGCCGCGCCCTTGGGCTGCGCGATGTAGGGGACGTACGCCCTGCGCGGTGAGATGATCGTCGCCCACGAGGTCGTGTACGTGGTGTTCAGCAGCGGCAGCGAGGCGTCGACCGGCGCGGTCACCGGCGAGACGTCGGGGAAGGGGTAGCGCGGCGCGTATGCGGCCTGGTAGGGGGCGAACCGGATCCGGTCGCCGACCTGGTCCTGGCGCCGGGGCCGAAAGGAGATCACCTCGGTGCCCTGCAGCCCGCACAGCAGGTCGGCCGGGTCCGGCGCGCCGTCGGCGGCCAGCTCGAACTCACCCATGGGGGCCAGCTGCATCGCCCGCCCGGTACCGGAGACGAGCGCGCCCTCGTTGAACACCAGCGCGGCGGGGG
>Ga0137377_10001864_pt1 | contig 15177 bp, 14 predicted proteins | sample SagtaG_22_FD_104815 | JGI IMG/M metagenome (GOLD analysis project Ga0137377, IMG submission 104815) | Vadose zone soil microbial communities from Sagehorn Ranch, Mendocino, California, USA - Sage2_L_40_16 metaG | ecosystem: Environmental > Terrestrial > Soil > Vadose zone | place: USA... | reverse complement strand
CGGCTGAAGGAGCGGATCGAGTGAGCCTCGACGAGCTCCGGATCCCGAACGAGGACGAAGCTCGCGAGCGGGCGTGGCAGGTGGTCCGAGCCGCCTACGAGGCCCGCGAGCCCGTGACCTGGCCGCGCCGTCACGCCCGGCCGCTGCTCGCGGCCGCCGTCGTCGCGGCTGTCGTCGCCGCCGCGCTCAGTCCCCCCGGCCGATCGGTCATCCGCTCGCTGCGCAAGGTCGTAGGCGTCCAGAACGCACAGCCGGAGCTCTTCTCGCTCCCCGCTCCCGGACAGCTGCTCGTCACGAGTCGCGGTGGAGCCTGGATCGTGCACAGCGACGGCTCTCGCAGAAGGCTCGGCGCGTACCGCGGCGCAACCTGGTCGCCGCACGGCCTGTTCATCGCGGGCACGCGTCCGAACGAGCTCGTCGCGCTCGATCCCCAAGGACACGTCCACTGGACGCTTCCGCGCCGCTCGCCACGGTTCCCGACCTGGACGGGAACGCGAACCGACACGCGGATCGCCTACCTCTCGGAGGGTCAGCTTCGCGTCGTCGCCGGGGACGGAACGGGCGATCGGGCGATCGGCTCGGCAGCGCACGTGGCTCCGGCGTGGCGTCCTGGCGCCCGCCACGTGGTCGCGTACGTCGCGCGAGGCGGGCGAGCGGTCGTCGAGGACGTCGATAGCGGCGCCGTTCTGTTTCGGACGAAGCGCGCCACGGTTGCGAAACTCGTCTGGTCGGACGACGGTCGCCTGTTGCTCGTCTTCGCGCCCAATCTGTCGCGTGTCTACGACCGCGGAGGACGCCTCGTCGGGACCGAAGCCCCGTCGGATGCGACCCACGACACCGACGCGAAGTTCGTCCCCGGGACACACCGGCTCGCATTCATTCGTTTCCAAGGTCTCCAGAGCGATGTCTTCACCAGCCCCGGAGGGCGCCTCGTTTTCCGGGGCACCGGCGTCTTCCGCCAGCTTGCCTTCTCTCGCAATGGTCACTGGCTGCTCATCACGTGGCCGACGGCGAATCAGTGGGTGTTCGTTCGGAACGGCCGTCGCAAGATCGTCGGCGCCGCGCAGATCGCGCGTCAGTTCGGCGGTTTCCCGCGGATCGAGGGCTGGTGCTGCGGCTCGTAGCCCTCGGGGCGGTCGCGCTGGTCGCGCTCGCAATCGGCAGCGCCGGTCCCGCCGCGCCCACCGGCGGCACCCCGCTCGCGCTCGTGACCGCCGAGACGCTGAACCAGCTTCTCGCCGTCGACCTGCCGTCCGGACGCGTCGTCCGCCGCTTCCGAATGCCCGCCGATCCCGAGAATGTGGAAGCCAGCGGGCAGGCCGCGATCGTCGTCAGCCCCCGGGCCGGGGCGGTGACGCTGCTGAGCATCGTGCCGCTCCGCGTCGTCAAGGTCCTGCGCGGCTTCGGCTCGCCCCACATCGCTCTCATCCCACCTTTCTCGACGGGCGAACTCGCCTACGTCACCGACGACGCCCGCGGGCAGCTTGTGGTGATCCAGCTGAATCGCAGACGAATCATTGCCCGTGTCTTCGTGGGCCGCGGGGCGCATCACATGACGGTGAGTCCCGACGGCACGCGCCTCTGGGTCGCTCTCGGCGAGCGGGCTGAGCGGATCGCCGTCGTCGACCTGAAGCGCCCCGCCCGACCGCGGCTCGTCGGCTACCTCGATCCGCACGGACTCGCGCACGACGTCTCGTTCTCCCCGACCGGCAAGGTGGTCTGGGTCACCTACGACGACCGCTCGCGGGTCGGGATCTTCAGTGCGCGGACCGGGAAGCTTCTACGGACGCTGCCGGCAGGCTCGCCGCCTCAGCACGTCGCCTTCGACCAAACCTCGACTGCCCGCTACGCGTACGTGACGAGCGGAAACGGCGGCACGCTTCAGGTGCTCGCCCTCCGCACCGGCAAGCTGGTTCGGACGTATCGAACCCCGAACGGATCCTTCAATCTGGGGATCTTCGGCGGCGTGCTCCTGGTTCCGTCTCTCTACCGCGGCACCCTGACGGAACTACTCATCGGCGCAGGCCGGATCGTCCTCTCCAAGCGCGTCGCGCCCGCTGCCCGCGACGCGGCCGTTGCAGTCCTTCCGTAAGCTCAGCGCCATGCTGGCGGTGGGCAACTCGATTCCCGACGTCCAGGTCTGGCTGGGGCCGCAGGAGCGGATGTCCCTGCGTGACATCGCCGCCGAGGGTCCGGTCCTGCTCGTCTTCTATCTCTTCGACTGGTCGTCGACCTGAACGAACGAGATGGAGCTCCTGCGTGACAGGAGCGCAGAGTTCGAAGCCGCGGGGGTCAGACCCCTCGGAGTCTCGCGCGACTCGCCCTGGACGCACATCGCCTGGATGCAGGCGCTCGATCTGAGCTTCCCGCTCGTTTCGGACTGGAACGCCGACGCGGTGCGCGCCTTCGGGGTCGCGCAAGAGTTCCGTGGCATGCGGGACGTGGCGGAACGAAGCGCCTTTCTGGTGAACTCGAACGGTACGGTGCGCGGCTCATGGCGGTACGAGGCGGCGGACGTACCCGACTTCGACGAGCTGCTCGCGGCCGCACAGGCTTTGTAGCGCTCGCCTGCAGTCTCTATCTGCTTGCCGGGCTCGCGGCGACCTGGCCCGCCGTCACGGACATGGGCTCGTCCTTCTTCGGTACGGGCGCGAAGGGCTACGGCGAGGCAGCGCCGGGGGACCATCTGCAGACCGATTACCGGCTCTGGCTTCCGGGCCACCAGCTGGAGAACGGGCGCGCACCATGGCTCGATCCGTACACCTTCCGCCCCGAGTCGAAGCCCTCGGTCAACTTCGCGGCCTGGCCGTTCGCCCTGCCGTACTGGCCGCTCGTGGCGGCCTTCGGACACGTGTGGGCTTGGAACCTGTTCGTGCTCCTGACCTACCTTGCGGCCGGCCTGTTTGCGTGCGGGTGGCTGCGGGAGCTCGGGCTGCCACGCGGTCCGGCGCTTGTGGGCGGCCTCGCTTTTGCGATCGCGCCATACCGGGCGATGCAGAGCGCCGGACACCTGCTCGGCCCGATCTCGATGCTGCTCCCGCTCGCGCTCTGGGCTTTCGAGCGCGGGCTCAAGCGCGGCATCGGTTGGTTCGTCCTCTCGAGTGCGGCGATCGTGTCGATTCCGCTCTCGGGACAGGTTCATCTCGCGCTCGGCGCGGTGCCGTTCTTCCTCGCCTACGCGCTCTGCCGGACACGGGCGGTGAGACCGCTCGTGGTGGCCGGAGTCGCGACGGTCGCTGCAGCCGGCGCAGGCATCCTGATCCAGCGGGTTGTGATCGAGGGATCGGTCAGCTCGGGCGGTCGCTCGCTTCAGGACGTCGGCCGCTACTCGGCGAACGTCGTCGACTTCCTCGCGCGCCATCCGACCCACGGCGCAGAGCGCTTCGTCTATCTGGGTCTCGCCACTCCGGTCCTGGCCGCGTACGGCCTTCGGCTGCTGTGGAAGGAGGGGCGCAGGGCGCTCGCCTTGCTGTTCGCGCTCGGATCGCTGATCCCAATCCTCCTCGCCTTCGGAACCAACATCCCGACCTACAGCGCCCTCTGGCACGCGTTCCCGCCCTTCCGATTCCCACGCGTGCCGTAGCGGCTGATGCCGATCGCCTGCCTGGCGATTGCTGCACTGGTGGCGCTGGCCGTCACCCGCCTGCGCTGGGCTCGCTTCGCTCCGCTCCTCGTCGTCCTCGTCCTCTTCGCCGACCTCGACACGCGCGTTTACAGCGCCTCGGACGCGGACGAGTCCAACGCGGCCTATGCCGCGATCGGCCACCAGCGGTCCGGGCGCCTGCTCGAACTGCCCGTCTTCACCCCGGACGAGCACTACGGGAGCGTCTACCTCCACTACGACATCCAGGCGCTCCGCGAGCGGCCACTCGGCTACTCGACGCTCGCCCCGAAATCCGTGGACAAGCTCGTGCAAAAGCTCGAGCCGCTGAACTGCGGCGAGTGGCCGCCGGGAACCCCGGCACTGATCGACCGGCTCGCCGTGCGGCCGATCGCCTTCCACCGCGCCCTCTTTACCCTGAGCTCACGCGTTCCGGATGCGTCCTGGTTCGCCTGGCGCGCATTGGTTCGCCATGGCTACCGCCCCTTCGCACACGACGGTGAGATCGCTGCGCTCCGCCGCGGTCGCGGCTCAGAGGCAAACCCGCTCCAGGAGCCGCTGCGCTCGCTGCCCTTCTACTGCCAAGGCTGGTTCACCCAGAGCGACTTTGGCCTCTGGATGGTCGAGACGCATTCGAGCGTGTGGCTCTACGGCTCGACGCGCGTGCGGCTGGGCGTCAAGTCTCTGTTACCGCTTCGTGCGCGGTTCTCCCTCGACGGCAGGCAGGTGGCGCAGCGAACCGTGCGGACTCCTACGACTCTGAACATCCGTTTGCGCGGCGAGCGCTGGCACCTGCTCACCTTCGACGTGCCACGGCTCGTCCACACAACGAAAGACAAGGTCGGCCTGCGCCTCGTCTCGTTCGCGCGACTCGCTACATCCCCATCGAGTGGTAGCCGGAATCCACGTACAGGGTCGTCGCGGTGACGTTGCGGGCCGCGTCCGAGAGCAGGTACTCGGCGGCGGCTCCGACGTCGTCGGCGTCGATGTGACGATGGAGCGGCGAGCGCTCCTCGACGATCGCCTCCATCGTCGGGAAGCCGGCGATCGACCTGGCCGCCAGAGTCCGCACCGGACCGGCGGAGATCGCGTTCACACGGATGTCCTTCTCGCCGAGATCCCAGGCCAGGTACCGAATCGAGGCGTCGAGCGTCGCCTTGGCTACACCCATCACGTTGTAGTGCGGCACTGCCCGCTCGCCGCCGAGGTAGGTCATCGTCAGGATCGAGCCGCCGCCGGCCGCCTCGATCAGGGGCTCAGCCGCACGGGCAACCGCGACGAGCGAGTACGCGCTCACGTCGACCGCGAGCCAGAAACGCTCCCGCGGCGTGTCGGTGAAACGCCCCTCGAGATCGGCCGCGTCGGCGAACGCGACTGAGTGGACGAGCAGGTCGAGCTTGCCGTCGAAGGCCTCTCGGACCTCCGAGAAGACACGCGCGATGTCTTCGTCCGAGCGGACGTCACAGGAGGTGACGAGCGGGCTGGACACAGTCTCGGCCAGGTCGCGCACAGAGGACTCGATTCGCTCACCCTGAAACGTGAACGCGAGCTCCGCCCCGCCCTCGGCCAGCCGACGGGCGATCGCCCAAGCAATCGACCGCTTGTTGGCGACGCCGAGAACGAGTCCGCGCTTGCCCGCAAATGCCTTCTCCACGGGAGGCGAGTCTATGGTTTCTCCGCTAATGTGAGCCACTTGCGTCGCCTAGGGGTCTTCATCACGATCGTTGCGGCGCTCGTCCTCGTGTCGACCTCTTCCGCCGGCCTCCAGCCCGTCCGGCACAGCTCTCACGGTCGCTCGCTGCCCGTCGTGCGCGCAGGTGTGATTCGCGTTCCGGCCGGTCACCGCAAAGGCCTCGTGACGGTGATCGTCGACCTGCAGCTCCCGCCCCTCGCGGCCTATAACCGCAGCCTTCAGACCTTGGGCGCCGAGCGCCGTTTGAACGTCGCCTCGCGCTCGTCTCGCGCGTATCTTGCCCAGCTGGCCTCGGCCCAGCGCGCAGCCGCCTCGCAGCTCCGGCGCGCGATCCCTCGGGCTCGGATCGCCGAGCGCTACCGGATCGTCCTGGACGGCTTCGCGGTCCGCCTCCCCGCTCGGGCCCTACCGGCACTCGCGCGCCTCTCTTCGGTCAGCCGCATCTATCCGAGCCTCGCGTACACGCAGCAGACGAACCACAGCCCGTCGGTGATCGGCGCGGACACCTACTGGGCGGCGACGGGAGACCACGGTGAGGGAGTCAAGATCGGGATCGTCGACGACGGCGTCGACCAGACGAACCCTTTCTTCAACCCCGCCTCCTTCACGTATCCCACCGGGTTCCCGAAGGGCCAGACCAAATTTACGACGCCGAAGGTAATCGTCGCGCGCGGGTTCCCGGGCCCCGGCTCGGGCCGGCAGGGTCGCCTGCCCCTCGACCGCGCCACTTCGTTCCATGCGACTCACGTCGCGGGGATCGCCGCGGGAAACGCCGGCACGGATGCCCCGCCGGGGCCCGACCATCCCTTCGTGGCGGGCCTGACCGGCGTCGCTCCGCGCGCCTGGATCGGGAACTACCGCGTCTTCAACACGCCGACCCCGAGCGGCTACGACGCCTTCACGCCCCAGATCGTGGCCGCGTTCGAGTCGGCGGTCGCGGACGGCATGCAGGTGATCAACTTCTCCGGCGGCGGGCCCGAGGTAGAGCCGCGAAGCGACGCGCTGGTGGAAGCTGTGCGCAACGTCGCCAACGCCGGCGTCGTCCCGGTCATCTCGGCCGGCAACGACCGCGACGATTTCGGTCTCGGGTCGGCCGGCTCGCCGGGCATCGCGCCCGACGCGATCTCCGTCGCGGCCGTCTCGAACACCCACGTCTTCTCGCCTGCGCTCGGCGTCGTGACGCCTGCGGCGCCCACGACCGTGAAGCAGATCCCGTTCCAGAGCACGGGCCCCGTGCCCGACGCGTGGGCGAACAACGACCAGACCCTCGTCGACGTCGGCTCGATCGTCGGAACCGACTCGCAGCCGGTCGAGCGTCACCTGTGCGGCGCGGCGTCGAACCCGAACGGCGGCACCTCGACGCTCCCCGCGCACTCCCTCGACGGCGCCATCGCGCTCGTCTTCCGTGGCTCGTGCGCGTTCGCCTCCAAGGCGGCGCGGGCGCACGCGGCGGGGGCCGCCGGCATCATCCTGGTCGACAACCGCCCCGGCGAGGCGAACCCGCTGCCGATTCTGCTCGAGCTCCAGAGCGGGATGATCTCCGACCTCGACGGCGCCCACCTCCGCGACTACCTCTCCGCGAACGGTGGCCGCGCGCCCATCCGCGTGGGCACCGATCCGCTCGAGCTCAATACCGGCCGCAGCGGCATCGTGACGAGCTTTTCCTCCGCGGGCCCGACACCGTTCGAGCACCTGTTGAAGCCCGACTTGGCGGCGCCGGGAGGCCAGATCCTCTCCTCGACGCTGCCGGAGTTCGCCGGGTCCCCGTTCGCGGTCTTCGACGGAACGAGCATGGCTGCGCCGCACGTGAGCGGCGCCGCCGCGCTGCTCGTCCAGCACCATCCCACCTGGACACCCCGCCAGGTGAAATCGGCGCTCGTCTCTACCGCCGGCGCTGCCTGGCAGGACACGGCACGGACGAAGGAGGCTTCGGTTCTGCTGGAGGGCGGCGGCCTGATCAACGTCGCACGCGCGGACAACCCGCTGCTCTTCACCGACCCGGTCTCGCTTTCCTTCGGCGACCTGAACGCGAACGACAGCGCGCAGCGACGAAGCATCCTGTTGACGCTGACCGACGCGGGGACCGGGAGCGGAACCTGGTCGGTCGAGCTGCAGCCGCAGTCCGCGAGTGCCGGTGCCAACCTCGACGTCTCACCGGCAGTCGTCGTCCCGCCCGGCGGGACCGTCGACTTGCCCGTCGCCGCGCGAGCTAGCGCCGGCGCGACCGCCGGCGACGACTACGGCTTCATCGTCCTGCGAAAGGGAGCGGTCACACGGCGGATCCCGTACCTGTTCCTCGTCACGCGCCCCGAGCTGGAAAGCGAGACCGCCTCGCCGCTGAAGAAGTTCAACGTCGGCGAGACGCTGACCGGATCGTCGAAGGTGCGCTCGTACCGCTTCCCGACCTCACCCTTCGGCCCCGCGCCCGACTACTTCGGCCCGCCCCAGAACGAGCCCGGCGCGGAGAAGGTCTACGTCATGCACGTCAGCGGCCCGGTTGCCAACGCCGGGGTTGCGGTCATCGCCCAGTCGTCGAACTCGCTGATCGACCCCTGGTTCCTCGGCTCGCAGGACGAGAACGACGTCCAGGGTTACGCGGGAACCCCGGTCGGCGCAAACTCGCTTTCCTACACGTACCGCTCCGACGTCGAGGCCGCGGGAGCCGTGTTCCCAATCGAGAAGCGCTACTACGTCTCGGTGGACTCCGGCGCCGACCCGTACACAGGCCAGTCCTATCCGGGCCGGTACATCCTGCGCTCGTGGATCAACGACGTGACCCCGCCGCAGATGCGCTTCCTGACGCGCGTCGTCACGGCGGGCCGGCCGTTGCTCGCAGCCCGCATCGTCGACGGCGGGGCCGGGGTCGATCCGCTCTCGCTCGTGATCGGCTACCGGCGGGTGCTCGTGCTCGCGAGCTACTACGACCCGTTTTCTGGGATCGCGCTCTTCGGGCTGCCGAGCCAGGCTCCTGTGATCCCGCACGGTAGGACCTCGGCCGCGATGCAGGCATCCGACTTTCAGGAGTCGAAGAACGTCGACCAGATCGGCGCGAACATCCTCCCGAACACCTCCTATTCGAGCTTCAAGATCCGTGCGGTCGCCCGGCCGACGGTGACGTGGCTCGAGCCGCAGACGGGCAGCTGCGCCGCACGCAAGACCTCCCTCGCCGCCGTCGCAGCCGCGCCGAAGAAGATCACGTCGGTGCGCTTCTTCCGCGGCAAGCGCCTGATCGCTCGAGGCCGCGGCTCGGCGGGACTGTACGGGGCGACCTGGGCGCGGAAGGTGCTCCACCGCGGCCGCTACGTCCTGCGCGTCGTCGTGCGTGACAAGAGCGGTGCGAAGACGAGCGCGCGCCGCGTCGTTCGCGTGTGTCGCTGAGTCCAGGGCGGGTCGCCGTCGTCACCGGCGGCTCGAGTGGGATCGGCGCCGCGATCGCACGACGCCTCGCCCGGGACGGCTGGCACTGCGTGCTGCTCGCGCGAGGAGAGGAGCGTCTGGCGGAAGTCGCGCGAGAAATCGACGGCGAATACGAGGTCTGCGACGTCTCGGACCGGCCGGCGGTGGATCGAGTTGCGGCGGCTGTCCAGGTACGACATCCGCAGGTCGCACTGCTCGTGAACAACGCCGGCATCCCGGCGCGGACTCGCTTTCTCGACGGCGATCCGGAGCGGATCGAGCAGGCGATCCAGATCAACTACCTCGGCAACGTCTGGTGCCTGCGGGCGTTCCTGCCCGCGCTCGAGGCAGCCGCGCCGAGCGACGTCGTCAACATCGTCTCGATCGCCGGGACCGTCGCCTATCCGCCCTCGGGCCCTTACTCCGCCGCAAAACACGCCCAGCTGGCGTTCTCACGGGCGATGGCTTCGGAGCTCCCCGCACGCGGGATCACGGCGCACACGGTCAATCCGGGCTTCGTCGAGACCGAAGGGTTCCCACAGACCGCGCTCGTCCGGCGGCCCTTGCTCGGCCGGGCGGTCGCGGGACCGGAGCTCGTCGCGGATCGCGTCGTCCGTGTGCTTCGAAGCGGTCGCCGCGAGATCACCGTTCCGGCGTGGTACCGGCCGGCGGCGCTCCTTCAGGCTCTTGCCCCCAGCCTGCTCGGCCGTGTGATGGGTCGCGGAGCCCGGCCGAAGTCGTCCCAGCGAAGCGGCTGAGGAGCTACTCGCCCGAAGCGCGGAGCGACGCGAGAATCTCGCCCGCCTCCGGGAAGCGTCCAACCTGCTGCTTGGAGAAGACGAGCAGGCCGTCGGCGATGACGTCGTACTGGCTCTTGGCGCCTGCGATCGCTTCCGCCTCGAATCCCTCGCCGGTCAGCTCGGCCGCGAGACCCGCGGCCCGTTCGTCATAACCGTCTCAGACGGGGCAGAAGAAGATTTCGACGCGCACCGTCACGATGGTACCCGCCACTCCGGGTTGCACCTCAAATGCCGGGCTTTCGGAGCAGGTACCAGCCGATTTCGGCCGTGCCGTCCGACGGCGCCAGCGCCTTCGCCTGCTCCCGTTGCTCGCCCTCGCAGCCGGCGAGGTCGAGGTACGCGTCTAGCTCGCGGCGCTCGCGGGCGAACTCGGAGCGCTCCAGCATGAGCCCGTTCGCCTCGAACAGGTGGCGGAGGTCGTTGTCGGCAAGCGTGCGGGTATGGCTCGGGTCGCGAGTCCGCTCGAAGCGGTTCAGCTCGAGCGCGACGAGCGGATCGACGGGCGCAATCTGATCGACGACGAAGACGTGTCCCCCGGGGCGGGTGACGCGCGCCAGCTCGGCCACGGCGAGCTCCGGTCGCGCGATGTGATGCAGGGTGCGGATCGAGCAGGCGAGGTCGAACGAACCCGGCTCGAACGGAAGCTTCGTCGCGTCGCCCTCGACGAAGGTGACGTTCGGGAACGCCTCAGCCCGCCTGCGCGCCTGCTCGAGCATCTCCGGGACCACGTCAACTCCGACGACCTCGCGCACGAACGGTGCGAGCGCGAGCGCAAGGGCCCCCGCCCCCGTGCCCGAGTCGAGCACACGCTCGTCGCCCTGAGGGAGCACGAACCGGCGCACGCGCTCGGCCAGATCCGCGGCGCGGGCATCCTGGAGCTCCCCGATTCGGTCAGCTGTCTTCGCGAACCGTCCGCGCGTTGCGTCGGGCGTACTCAATCGCCTCCTCTCTCGTCGTAATCGTGCCTGCTGCGCGCTCCTCGGCGATCTCGTCGAGCAACCGGCCGATCTCCGGCCCGGGGAGCAGGTCGAGCTCGTCGCCTCGGATCAACGGCTCGGCGGGATCGTTCTGTCGCGCGGCGATGACCGCATCGCGAAGGCCGGGCGCGTCGATGAACGCCAGCGCCTCCAGCGACCACGGCTCGGTTGCGCGTCGGAACCGGTGCAGCTCACGGTCGGAGTCGTCGGCCGGTGGCTTCGCGGTCAGCATCTTCCGGGCGAAGCGCCGCGTCTCGTTGGAGACCGGCAGACGCCTCAGGTTCTCGCCGAAGACAACCACGAGGGCGTAGTCCGGGTGATCGCAGGCGTCCAGACGCTTCTGCCCGTCGAGCGCACCACCAAGCGGCGCGAGCAGGCCAAGCTCGTCGAGCCGGCGGAACCCGTCCGGAGAGAGGCGTCGCAGCTCGGCGAGGATGCGTTCACCGGCCGGCTCGGTGACGAGGTGCGCGTTCTCCCGCACGAGGCGCTCCGTCTCCGGGGCGAGCCGGAAGCCGAGCTCGTCCGCGAGCCGTACCGCGCGCAAGAGCCGCAACGGGTCGTCTTCAAAGATCGACTCCGAGACCGTACGAACAACGCCCGCCTGGAGGTCGGCTGCTCCGCCGAAAGGATCGACCGGCTCGCCGCCCTGCAGCGGGCTGGCGATCGCGTTGATCGTGAAGTCGCGGCTGGCGAGGTCGGTTTCGATCCCGTTGGGCAGTGGTGTGAAATCCACGGTGCGCCCGTCGTCGAGAGCGACGCGCCAGGCGCCGTGCCGCTCGGAGAGCGGGAACGGAGCTCCTCCTGAGCCTCGCGCGTACTCCCGCGCCGCCCGCTTCGGGTCGCGGCAGGCGATGTCGAGATCGACGAGCTCTCGCCCGAGCAGCTGGTCTCGCACTGCTCCGCCGACGATCCAGGCCTCCTCTCCCGTCAGCAGCTCTTGCGCCAGCTCATGCATCGATGACGGTCCTTCGCGTGCGCCGCGGGTCCGACCTGATCCCGCAGACGATTTCGTAGTTGATCGTGCCTGCCACACGCGCATGATCCTCCGCCAGCACGCCCTGGCCGAGCAGCGTCACAGGTGTTCCCACTGGAAGCTCTCGGTCGAGCTCGACGGCGAGGGCGTCCATGGAGATCGTGCCGACGACAGGGCGAGGCTCACCGGCAACACGCACCTTCGTTCCGGTCAGGTCGCGGCGAAAGCCGTCCGCATAACCCACCGGGACGATTCCGATCCACGTCTGGCGCTCGGCAACGAAGCGGCGGCCGTAGCCCGTGCTCTCTCCCGGCGCGAGCTGCTTGACCTGTGCGAGCTCGCTGCGCCAGAGAAGCGCCGGCTCGAGCCCGTCCTTCGCCGGATCTTCGCCGAAGGGAGAGAGCCCGTAAAGCGCGACCCCGCAACGGGCCGCGTCGAAGCTTGCCGCCGGCAGCCGAAGGGCCGCGGCACTGTTGGCGAGGTGACGGGTGAGGTGCGAGTAGGACGCCGTCGCGTCCGCAAATCGCTGAATCTGCTGTTCGGCGAACGCGGCGTCCGTATCTGCCGTCGCAAGGTGGCTCATGATCCCGACGACATCCGCGGAGGGAGTGGGCAGCTCGGCGAGACCCCAGCGTCCCATCCCGGTGTCGAGCTTCAGATGCACCGGAACCCCGTCCGGAATCTCCTCGTGGCCGATCGCGAGCTCGAGCTTCGCCTCGCGGGCATCCGCGATCTCGCGGTTCGAGGCGGGACCCATGACCAGGATGCGAGCGATCGGAAACTCGTCGCGCAACTCGAGGGCCTCGGGCACCGTCGCGACACACAGCGCCGCCGCACCCTCCCCGAGCGCAGCTCCGGCCACGTCGACCGCACCGTGCCCGTAGGCGTCCGCCTTCACGACCGCCCACAGCTGCGAGCCCTCGAGCGCCCGCCGCAGCGTCTGCGCGTTGCGGCGCACGGCGCCGAGATCGACGGTCAGCTCAGATCGGGGCACGCCGGTTCCTCGTCGAGCTCGGTCACGCGAGCGTGCGCGGAAGGGCCGCGAGCAGATCGCTCGCGACCAGACCCGCCTGCTGCGGGGTCTCGACGGACGCCTGGCCGAGCGCGGTCGCTCCGGCGGCGGCTGCGAGACGCGGTTCCAGGCCCTTGGCTAGGAAGGAGCCGATGATCCCGGTCAGGACGTCACCGCTGCCCGCCGTTGCGAGCGACGGTCGTCCGGTCGAGCAAACGAGCACACCCTCGCCCGGTGCGCCCACGAGCATCTCGGCCCCCTTGAGCAGGACAACGCAGCGGTACCGGTCGACCGCGCGCTCCAGCGCCTCGAGGCGATGCGCGTCGACCCAGTCGCTCTGCTCGTCGATCAGTCGCGCGAGCTCCCCGGAATGCGGTGTGAGCACGGTCGGTCCGTTTCGCTCGAACGGTTCCAGCTCGAAGAGGCCGTCGGCGTCGACGACCGCCGGCAGATCCGTCTCTTCGAGCAGCCGCCGTACGAGGGCCTGCCGCCCTTCGCCTCGGCCGAGCCCCGGCCCGATCGCCAGAGACCCGGCGCGCTCGACGGCCTCGAAGGCCTCGTCGATGTCCCGCTTCACCGCTTCGAGCAGGCGCGTCTCGATCACCGGCAGCGATTCCTTGGGAGCGCAGACGGTCACATAGCCGGCATCGGCGCGGAAGGCAGCGCCTGCGGCGAGACACACCGCGCCGGTCATTCCCGGCGAGCCGCCGACGACGAGCACCGAGCCCGCGCTGTACTTGTTGTCCCGCGGCGCTCGGAGCGGCACCCGGCCGAGCACCGCGCGACTCACGAGGCGGTGCTTCGTCTCGCTGGGCTCGAGCCCGATGTCGGCGACCTCGATGTGACCGGAGAGAAAGCGCCCGGGCGCGACCTCGAGGCCGAGCTTCTCGCCGTGGAAGGTGACAGTGAGGTCGGCGTCGATCGCCGCGCCGGCGACCTCGCCCGTCGACGCGTCGACCCCGGAGGGAACGTCGACCGCGATGATCGGAGCACCGAGGGCGTTCATCCGCGCGATCAGGCTCGCGGCATCGGGCCGCGGCTCTCCCGCGAAACCGGTCCCGAAGAGCGCGTCGACCACGACTTCTGGCTTCCCGAGCTCAGCTTCCGGCTCCTTCTTCGCCTCGACAATCCGCACCTTCCGCCCCGCCTCAGCGAGCACCTTTGCGGCAATTCGCCCGTCCCCGCCGTTATTTCCTGCGCCGCAGACGACCGTGAACACCTGCGCGGAGGCGAAGTAGTCCAGTGCGTGCCGGGCGGTCGCCTGGCCGGCCCGCTCCATCAGCTCGTCGTTCGGCCCGGGAAAACGCTCCTCGGCGGCCCGCATCTCCTCCGCGGTGTAGAGCGGTTCAAACATCGGAGACGACGCAGACGGCCGTCGCCAGCTCGCGCGAGTGGGTCATGGAGAGCTCGATCCGACCCGCGCCCACCCGCTCGGCCCAGGCCTTCGTGCGCCCGGAGAGCGCGACACCAGGCTTCGGCCGGCCGGCGATCTCGATCTCCCGCCAGGTGAAATGGACGCCAGAGCCGAGCGCCTTGCCGACCGCTTCCTTACCGGCGAACCGCGCGGCGTAGTGCTGCGGCGGGTTCGGCCGCGAGTCGCAGTAGGCGCGCTCCGCCTCGGTGAAGCAGCGGGCCCGGAAGTCGGGGTAGCGTGCGAGAGCGCGCTCGATCCGCTCGATCTCGATCAGGTCGACGCCCACCCTCACGCGCTGCGCAGGAACTCCGGCAGGTCGGCGATCGAGTCCAACACTGCGTCCGGGGCGACGCTCCATCCGTGCGTGTCGCCGCGAAACTTGCCTGTGCGGACGAGCACTGTGCGCAGGCCGAACGCGTGCGCACCGCCGACGTCGGCGTCGATGTCGTCGCCCACCATCCAGGTCTTCTCCGGATCGGCGTCGAGCGCTTCGAGAGCGGCCGCGAAATACGGGCCGCTCGGCTTGCCCAGGACGGTCGCCTGAACTCCCGCGGCGTACTCGAGCCCGGCGACGAAGGCGCCCGCGTCGAGCAGGGGTCCGCGGGCCGTTTGCCACCACCGGTTCTTGTGCAGGCAGTAGAGCTCGGCACCCGCCTCGAGCTCGGCGAACGCCCGGGCGAGATTCATGTAGCTGAAGACCTGATTCGTGTCGGGCGTCTCGTCCGCCCCACCGAGCAGGACGGCGTCGGCGTGGTCGCCGACCATCTCGACGCCTTCGAGATCCTCGACGATCGCGGGCATCGTCAGCGCGAGCACGCGCTTGCCGGCCAGAGCGTGTGCAGCCGCGTAGGGCGTCGTCTGCAGCTCCTCGTCCTCGAGCTCGATCCCGAAGCCCCGGATGTCCTCTGCGAGCTCGCGCCGCGACCGCGTGGTCGCGTTGGTGACGAAACGCAATCGATGTCCGTCCGCGCGCAGGAGATTGACCGCATCGGCGGCCCCGTCGATCGGCTGACTGGAGACGTGGAGGACGCCGTCGACGTCGATCAAAATGGCGGCCATGGAGCCCGAGTCTATTCGGGTCACCCGCTCCGTCGCGATCCCGGAACGGGAGATCGAACTGCGGTTCTCCCGCTCGAGCGGACCGGGCGGCCAGCATGCGCAGAAGTCGGAGACGAGGGTCGAAGCGCTCTTCGACGTCGAGGCTTCCGGCGCGCTCTCGGACGTTCAGAAACGGCGTGTGATCGCAAAGGCGGGACCGGTTCTGAGGGCGATCGCCCAGGACGAGCGCAGTCAGTGGCGAAACCGCGAGCT
>Ga0137377_10001852_pt1 | contig 15210 bp, 16 predicted proteins | sample SagtaG_22_FD_104815 | JGI IMG/M metagenome (GOLD analysis project Ga0137377, IMG submission 104815) | Vadose zone soil microbial communities from Sagehorn Ranch, Mendocino, California, USA - Sage2_L_40_16 metaG | ecosystem: Environmental > Terrestrial > Soil > Vadose zone | place: USA... | reverse complement strand
TGATCCGGGGGGTCTCTTTCGGCATCGTCGTCAGTCTCACCGCAGGCGTAGTCTTCGGGTTACCAGGCGTCTATGGCATGCTCCACACGGATGTGCTGGGAGCATGGCTGGTACCAGCACTTGGCTTGGCCGCAGGATTGGCGCTCAGTCTGAGCTTCGGCCTGACCTGGGGCCTCGCCTTCGGGGTGATCGTCGGCTTAGCGGCAGGGGTTGGCATTGCTGGCCCAGATCTCGTCGCAGACCTGATCATTGGTCTGGGCTTCAGTCTCGCTCTGGATGTGCGAGGAGGCATCACCACACGGCTCGAAATCAGCCTGGTTCCTGGTCTTATTCTCGGAGTCATTGGCGGGCTCACCGCAGGACTGCCAGGTGGTCTGGCAAGCGGCCTGATGGCAGGGATAGGGAGCATGCTAGGGCTGTATCGGAGGCACCATTATTTTCTTTGGCTCCATCTTTACCTCGATAGTTGAACCCCTCTGAGCCCTGGCAGGAGGTTTCGGATTCTGATCACTCACCACACCTGTTGTAATACCAGCTATTGGGCTTAGTTGAAACCCGATAGCCGTTGCCTTTGCTTGCGCGTCTTGATAAGACATTCCGCGGAGATCAGGCACATCAAGCAGTGTAACAACTGCCGTCGGAGTACTGCCACCCTTGATAAATGGGATATGAAACAGGTTCAGGTAGGCACTAAAGCTTAGTAATACTATGCTTGACAGGAGGAGTACCATAATAATAGTAGCGAAGCGGGAGCTAGCTCGATTCTGGCGCACAACGCTGGAACGTGGGGGAATCTGATTGTACGTAATAGGTACTGATGTATGTCCAGGTGTCAAAGGACCGGCCACGGTTTCAGCCAGTTCACTATCACCCAGCGACTCTAAGGCTCGCGCCAGTTGTGAACCGTCCCGGAAACGCATCTCCGGCACTTTCTCCAGACAGCGCAGGATAATCTCTTCCAGTGCCGGGGGGATATCTGGATTGAGTTGGCTGGGTGGCGTTGGCGCGTCCTGAATATGCTGCATGGCGACCGCGACCGGCGTATCACCATCAAAAGGCGTGCGACCGGTGAGCATTTCATACAGGACGATGCCCAGCGCATACACATCGGCAGCAGGGCTGACGATCTCCCCTTGTGCTTGCTCTGGCGCGTAGTACTGCACGGTTCCTAAGGTCATGCCGGTGGTGGTCAGGCGTTCCGCATTAATATTGTTATACACACTGGCGATACCGAAGTCGGTCAATTTAATCGACCCGCCACGACCGACCAGCACGTTCTGGGGTTTCACATCACGATGCACGATCCCGCGACGATGAGCCGCGCCCAGACCAAGTGCGACATCGTGGGCAATGATGATGGCGCGGTCCACATCAAGCACCCCCCGCGAACGCAGGTAGCGGCGCAGATCAGTGCCCTCGACCAACTCCATGACGATATAATAATTGCCATCGGTCTGCCCATAGTCGTAGACCTGCACAATATTGGGGTGCTGCAAGGCTGACGCTGCTTTCGCTTCTTGTTGAAAGCGTTTCACAAACTTCTGATCGGTACTGTAGACTTCGCGCAGCACTTTGACAGCCACGACGCGGTCCATACGCGTATCCCGCCCACGATAAATGGTGGCCATGCCACCTTTCCCGATGGGGTCCTGTAACTGGTAGCGATCACCCAGAACTTCGATCTGCATAGCTCTCCACATATGTGAAAGGGTAGTGGGAGCCGCCCATTCACGAAAAACGCACTACATACATGCTATATGCTCGCACACACTATTTTAACGCATTATGTCATTTAATGGAACACTTTGTGCTAAAATAACACTTCCCTCCTGTAAAGTTTTACGATCCAGGTTTGCCTAATATACGTTCATCGCCTATACGACGTGTTATGTGTCGCTCATCCATGTGTTCGAGAAGAGGCAGGATATACTTTCGGGTAGTTCCTAAGGCATCACGTGCCTCGGCCGCCGTCATCTTACTATGCTCTCGCAGGTAGGTTACCAGTTTTGCTACTGCTTCCTCATAGCTCTCGCGCAGAAAAAGCACGGTATCAATGGAGCTTCCTAACTTCACCAGTCTCCCTTGCTCAATCAACGCTGCCAAAACCTCAGTGCCCACAATGGCCTCTGACTCAGCACGTCCAGGGGGAGTGAAGGGAGACTCTCGGAACAGGCGCAGGAGGCGCTCGACTTGCTGCTGTTGAGTAGCATTAAATGCAGGTACAAATCCTGGTAGTCGAATAAATCCACCCGATGTGCCTGTTACACTGATAGCCTCTGCCAGTTGACCTTCCTCCTGCAATGCCAGGAAAATCTCCGATGCCATTTTTGGAGGCAGATGCAAGCGCGTGCGCCATTCCTCTTTTGAAAGACCACTGCGCAAAGGATTCTGGCGGTGCTGCTCACTCACCAGCCGAACAGACTCTTCTTCCAACGCCTTCCATACAGCTTGCGCGAACCAGAGCGTGCCGACCCTGCGTACACGCCCCTCAGATAACAACGTCTCCAATGTTTGCAATGTCACATCTGGTGACAAATTGCTTCGCTTAGCAATCTCCGCTAACTCATACCCTACCACACCGTGTAGTGACTTCGCGCCAGGCCGAGACGATTCTCGTCTTCTATCCAGGGCCGCCAGTACCAGTTCGCCTGGTGAACCGCGTCCGAGCGTCTCCAGAGCAGTCAGTACGGACTTCTGAAAACGGCGGTGATAACGTGGTTGAACATCGATCACTTCGCCACCACCAACTGTCGTACTCGGTGATGGAATACGCAGGATAAAGCGATCACGCCGGGCAACCACAGCCGGACGACTTAAACGCACCTGTGCCCATGCACTCTGACCGGGCTTTAGCTCCTCGACATCCAGCAGCCTCACTTTTGCAGGCACTTCCTGAGAGCCACTATAGAAGTCAACGAGCGCATTATGCCCAAGCGGTCGTGCTGCGTCAGCCAGTAATTGAATACGAGCATCAATCAGCATTGCGGGTTGTAATTGTCCGGGTAGAGTAACCACGTTGCCGCGCTCTAGCTCGCTGCGAGACACATTCGCCAGATTCATGGCTACGCGGCTGCCTGGAGTAGCAACCTCAACCTGGTGTCGATGCGTCTGCAGGCTGCGAATGCGCGTTTTAAGCACCTGTGGCAGCACTTCCACTTCCTGCCCTGTGTTGAAGGCGCCATCTAGCAACGTACCCGTCACGACAGTACCAAAACCAGTCATGGTGAAAACACGGTCAATGGGCAGACGAGGACGGGCAATGTTTTGCCGCTGCTCCGTCTCGTTAAAAATCCGCTCCAACTGTGCAACTAATGCAGGAAGTCCCTCTCCCGTATAGGCGGAAACGGGGATGATCTCAGCACCAGCTAGCGTGGTCGGTTTGAGTTGCTCCGCCACCTCCTCGCGAACGAGTTCGAGCCACTCTTCATCGACAAGGTCAGCCTTGGTGAGCGCAACCACGCCCCGTCGCACGCGCAGCAGGTCGAGAATTGCCAGGTGCTCGCGTGTTTGCGGCATGACACCCTCATCGGCAGCAACCACTAATAGGGCTGCATCGATACCACCCACACCTGCAAGCATATTCTTAATGAACCCCTCATGCCCAGGCACATCCACGATACTGACCTCGCGTCCACCCGGTAGCTTCAACCAGGCAAAACCCAGGTCAATGGTCATGCCACGTTCTTTTTCTTCAGCCAGTCGATCGGGATCTATGCCAGTTAGTGCCTTAACCAGGGTGGACTTGCCATGATCGATGTGTCCAGCAGTTCCAATACAACTCATACCAATAAACCTGTGGAATAAACAAGTAGCTTTCGCCCCATTGCGCCAGGAAATGACAGTATGGCACAGGATGATAACGGGTCCTAGTATACTACAGGTAGCTTGTTCTGGCTATTGTTTGAACGGTACTTTCACACCAATTTAATGCTACTTTAATGCTACTTTAATACAACATGCAGAATTTTTTATTGGATTGGCCAGGGTGGGAGTGGCGCCGACCTGGCCAATCCAATATATTTATATGTGATATACTGTTGGTGTGCAATTACAGCTCCAAGACAATATCCTCGGGATGGGGTTATGAACGAAAAAATCCAGTCTGTGCTCAACTCACTACCACATAAGCCGGGCATCTACTTGATGAAAGATGCTCAAGGCACGATTCTGTATGTCGGCAAGGCTATCTCCCTCTACAATCGCGTGCGGTCCTACTTCCAGGAATCTAGCGATCTCAGTCCGAAGAACCGCAGCATGGTAGGGAAGGTTGACGATATCGAGTTTCTCGTCGTTAAAAATGAGGTTGAAGCGCTTGTATTGGAGAGCAACTATATCAAACAGTATCGCCCAAAGTACAATGTGCTTCTACGTGATGATAAAAACTACCCCTACATCAAGGTTTCGCTTACAGAGGATTTTCCGCGTGTCTATCGTGTACGCAGTTTTCAGCGTGATGGCAATCGCTATTTTGGGCCATATACAAACTCTGGTGCGGTAGATTCGACGTTAGACCTGCTGAATAAGCTTTTTGCTTTCCGCACCTGTCGCTACGATGCCAGCACGTGGGCGCCACCGCGCGATGGCGAGCCACCTGCCGGGTGGAAGCAAAAGCTGCTGCCCCGTCCCTGCACGCAGTACTACATTCATCGTTGTATCGCTCCCTGCGTCGCTTATGCATCGCGAGAGGAATACGATGTAGTGATCCAGCAGGTGATACTGTTTCTAGAAGGCAAGCATGACGAGGTAGTCAAAACCTTGCAAGAGCAGATGCAGCAAGCGGCTGAAAATTTGAACTTTGAAGAGGCCGCACGCATGCGGGACCGAATTAAAGCGGTCGAGCGCATCCTGGAAAAACAGCGTATCATTCACACCGAGGGGCAGGACGACCAGGACGTGATTGCCTTTGCCAGCGGCGAAGATGAGACATGCGCACAGGTCTTCTTTTTCCGCAGTGGGAAACTGATTGGACGAGAATTTTTTATCTTGCAAGGGACGCGCGACAGCAGCCCTGGCGAAGTGATGAGTTCATTTCTGCAACAGTTTTACGAAAGTTCCCCGCATGTCCCCGCTGAAATCATTGTCGAGGCCGAACCAGACGACAAGGCGGTTGTCCAGAGCTGGTTAAAGGAGAAACGGGGAGGCGCGGTCGCGATTACTGCGCCCAAACGCGGCGAAAAGTTGCGCCTGGTGGAGATGGTCAAACAAAATGCGCAGGAGGTGTTGGAGCAGCAGCGTATTAAATGGTTAACCGATAGCCAGAAGACACAACTGGCGCTGGAGGAGCTTCAAGAGGCACTTAACCTGGCTGCGCCACCGCAGCGTATCGAATGCTACGACATCTCGAATACGCAGGGCACAAATTCAGTAGGAGCCATGGTTGTTTTCGAGGCGGGCCGTCCCAAGAGCAGTGAGTACCGGCGTTTCAAGATTAAAACTGTTGAGGGCCCTAACGATTTCGCAAGCCACCAGGAGATGTTGCGCAGGAGATTTCGCAGGCATGCCTCAAATGAGAGGGAAAGTGATGTTCATGAAGAAGAAAGAGAGGATGAACATAGCGTACAGACGGAACAAGAAGTGCCATTGCAGCATGATTGGGCAATGCCTGACCTGATTATCATCGATGGTGGCAAAGGACAACTCAGCGCTGCAATGGAGGTATTGCAGGAGCTGCATATCGACATCCCAACCGTGGGACTGGCGAAAGAGAACGAAGAAATTTTTGTACCGGGATCACCAGACCCGATTATCATGCCCCGCTCGTCGCAGGGACTCTACATGGTGCAGCGTATTCGTGACGAGGCTCATCGCTTCGGCATCACCTACCACCGCAAGCTGCGCTCTGAGCGCACATTTAAATCGGTATTAGACGAGATTCCAGGCATTGGGCCTAAACGCAAACAAGCTCTGATGAAGCATTACGGCTCAGTCCGGGCAATCAGCGCCGCCAGCATCGACGACCTCGCATCTCTCAATGGTATGACCCGCGATGCTGCCGAGAAAGTGAAAGAATACATTGGGCGGGTTGAGTGAAGACCGCAGCAGGGCGAACGCAGGGGACCAGGGACCAGGGCGGGGCACGGGACGAGGGCGGCCGCCCTGGGGAGGGGTGCTCGGCTTACAACGGATGTTAACTTGACGCCTATTGGGCGGGGCGTGCCTCGCCCCTTGCGGTGACGATCCTTTTTGCTTTTCGGGAATACTTTCCTGTTCTTGTCACGTTATAGTCAATGAGACAGGTTCATTGTTAGCACTCCTTGCAAATGATTGACAACAATGAAACTGCACGCTATATAATAGTAGTGACCAAATGTAGTAATCATCCTTTCTATACGCTCATGTCGCGTAGTGAGATAATTTAGGGGTAACAGTTGTATGCCAACGTATGAATATCTCTGCCGGGGCTGTAGCCACCGATTTGAGACCCGGCAGAAAATGACCGATGAACCTTTGACAATTTGTCCTGAGTGTGGCGGGCAGATCCGCAGAGTGCTTTTCCCAGCCGGTATCGTCTTCAAAGGCTCCGGCTTCTACAAGACCGATCATAATGGTTCGGGTGCTGCGGGGGGCGCGAACGGTAACGCAAATAAAAGCGAAAAAGCCGAGGAGTCCACCAGGGAAGGCGAAACTAAGACCGCTAGCGAGAGCAAATCAAGCGAGAGCAGTTCTGAAACATCCAGTGCTAAGCCAGGCGAGAATAAAGTAGCCGCTAGCACGAAATAAGAAATAAGCAACTATGGCAGAGTCAGCCCTTGCCGTTATGCAACGGCGACAAATTGAAATAACCATTGGTGAGTTATTACTGACCTCTGACCATTACATACGTTTGGGAATTATTGAGCGTCTCCGCCACCTCATCGCACATGCTGATCCAAGTATGGATTTAGCGCAACTGAGCGAGGTAGCACAAGAAGAACTGCAAGAACTGGATCTACTGCCTGATGGGGATAGGTGAGACATGGCTACAGATAGGTGGGGTATGAGGACCTGGAGACCGCGATGGTCTCCAGGTTAACCACCCAATGATACTAGAGCGCTATTCTTTTTGGCACAGTGCAACTACTAACGGGTATACTACTCATTACAAAACAATCCTCAGAGGTATAAGAGAGATAGATTAGGTATGCAAGTGGAGCAGGAGCAATCGCAGGACGAAGTTATAGCGGCTTTACGATGCCAGGTTGACGAGCTTACAGCGGCCAACCTCCTTTTAAAAGAACAATTGGGGCGTAAAGAACAGTTCACCGCGATGATTGCCCATGAGTTACGTAGCCCGCTAACTCCCATCATCAACTATGCCCAGATCGTAGCTCGCCCCAACCAGCGTCGTGAGACCATTGAGCGTGGCACAAACATCATTATGAGCCAGGCCTGGCGTTTGTCACGCCTGATAAGTGATTTGCTCGATTCTTCACGCTTATCGAGCGGGCAATTTACGTTGTCTTGCAGCCCCTGCGATGCGGTTAAGCTGGTGAAAGAAGTGGTGGAGCAATTGCGCCCTGTCGCCCCCTATCACCGGTTCGCTATAGAAGCGCCGGACACTCCAATGATTGGCAACTGGGATTACGGCCGTCTCCAGCAAGCGTTAGGGAACTTGCTTGACAATGCCATCAAATATTCCCCTGAAGAAACTACCATTATAGTTCGAGCATGGCAGACGCCAGGCAAAGTACAAATCAGCGTGCATAACGAGGGAGAAAGCATTCCCCTCGCCGATATAGATCAGCTTTTCCACCCTTATAGCCGTTTACAGGGAACCAGCAGCCGCCAAAAAGGTACTGGTCTTGGCCTTTATATCACCAAAAGTATCATTGAGGCTCATGGTGGAGAACTCCAACTAGAACGACCAACTGAAGTGAAGCAGGGCACTACGTTTATGTTTGATTTACCGGTGTAGTGCTACCCTGTCCAAATCTACAGGATAGACCCGTCATAATTGTCTGTACAAAAAACCGTTGAAACTAGCGGTGCGCGGCGTAGAATTCGCGTCTATACTTACTCGTGTGCAGAGGAATCTACCAGCATAGACCTACGACTGGCACAGCGCTGATTGTGGAACCCGGCGCAGTGCCAGTTGTTCGGACAGACCGCTCTGAATTCTGCGTGCGAGGCGGACTACATTACAGCGTTTTGTCCAGAGATGTCATCGGATATGGCGTCGCAGGGCTATGCTGGTAGGAACCGTAGAACCTCTTGATGGCACAACGTATTTTTAGCATTGTCCGGTGCGATCTGAATACAAATTAGGAACGCAGCGTAGAGAAAGGAGAAGAGCATGGCGCAATGGGCTTATAAGGTAGCTTATATTGATTATCGTGGGCGTATTTCTAGCGAGGGGCTTGAGACGCTCATCGGCAACGAGCGGCGTAGCACCTTTGCCCGTCGCTACATGAACACTCTAGGCAAAGATGGTTGGGAACTGGTGGGTATCCAGCCTCTGACGGCAAACTCGGCGTATTATGTTTTCAAGCGTCCTGCGCAGGAAGGTGATTTCGCCGACGAGGCTCCTCCAGCAGCATCGAGTGAAGCAACTCCGGGCAGTGGGGGCCCGACTGTAGAGACGGCGTAAGATTAGCCCTGGTTTAATACAAGTAGAGGGCATCCGTATAAGGGATGCCCTCTACTTGTTTCCTTTCTTCGCTATCGTTGCACCATCTTTTTTGTGTGCTCCTGTTTCACCCTCCTGGCTCCCGCGCCAGGGGCACTCAGCGGCGAAAACGGGGAGCGCATCTACTGGCGCTGGTGCCTGCCGCCCAAAGGAAAGCGGTCCCAGGGGTTCTCATTGGCCGTAATCCGGTATCCATCGGGATCAGCAAAGACGAAAGTGCGCCCGAACGGACCATCGTAGGGTTGCTGGATGATGGTGGCTCCAGCCGCTTCCATTTTGGCACACAACTCATTGACCTGATCGCAGTCGATCCAGAGCGCCACACCCCATCCCGGATGAGGTGCTTCATCCAGGTTCACCGTTGACTGCCGGAGAGCAAACGGGATCGTGGTGGAGTCGAAGACGATCACTTCGGGAGTGTCGAATTGAGGATCAACGGTCAAGCCCAATACCCCCGTGTAGAACGCGCGCGAGGCGGAGAGGTCGCGCACCTGCAAGTTGATAAAATCGGGTCCGAGAAGCTTTGCCATGGATGTTTCCTTTCTTTGTTGGGTTGCACAATCCTTCTATTATGTACTAAATAGTACACAATAGAAGCAAAAAACTACGGGTTTACACCACCAAATTTCCCCCTCTCAAGGCAGTTACCGACTTTTGAATCGCCTGTTTGTAAGATGGCTTGTTCGCCTGAATAATGCTACAGATACGTAAATTTTATGCTACACTTTGCTATAAAGAAACTGATGTCATCAAAGGCAGGATAGGCATACATCAGGAGGCAATCATGGCAGAAATTATCGACGCACATGTACATATCGGGCGTTATCATCTTCCCATTGAACATATAGACCCGTTGCTCAAGTCAGCGGGTATCAGCCGCGCCGTGGTGTTCGCAGACCCTGAGAGCGACGACATGGTGAATGACTCAACATATGCGCTAGAAGCGGCGCAAAGCATGGGCTACTACGCTTTTTACTACTATGGAGGCAACGCCTATAGCGGGCAGCGCCCATATGACCGCCTTCCCGTCCCTGACAACCTCGGCCAATATAACGGCATCAAATGGCACTGCTGGTTCTCCCCAGCGCACGATGGCGGACTGCGCTTCAGCTACCCCATCGATATGGATAGCGTGCGTCGTCAGATGGACACGCCAGATTTTCAGGCCGTTATGAAAGCGATTCAAGCGCTCCAGTTTCCCATGACCTTTGAAGAGCATTTCGAGGTAACCTGTGAATTTGTGCGCCGTTACCCCGATGTCACGCTAATTATTCCGCACATGGGTATGCTCAATGGGGGTCAGGAGCGCGTGCAGGCGCAGTTTCGCGATAATCCCAACATCCATTTTGATACAAGCCTCGGCCAGATAAACGAGACCATTGTACAAACTCTGGGTGCTTCACGCCTGCTCTATGGCTGCGATTATCCCTACGGCTGGCCGGCAGACAATGTGCGCCGAGTGCAAAGGCTGAGGGTTTCAGAAGAAGAGAAAGAGTTGATGCTGGGAGGAAATGTGAAGAGATTGGTAAAAGAATAAGGGAACCGCGATCCTGGCGAGAGTCGTTATCTCTTCTGATTTTCCCACGCTGGAAATAGGCCCCAATGACTTCGAGTCCCCACCAGATGAAGCAGGCATGATTTAGTCATTTTATCTTTACCCAGAATCGGCTCCACAGCAAATCATCAAACGACTATACTTCTCAACCTGAGATTAAGAACAGCGATGAAATAAACTCATCAACATTATTGCTTGAAAAATCATTTGAAAAAACAGGTATATGAGCGTTTATCTATTCTAGAAGGTAATTGAGCAGCCATCTTCTTCTCATAGAGACGAGATTGCTCCTGTGTAGAGTGGCACGTCGCATCCATCATATTGCCAGGTCAGGCGTAGGCTGCCAGAAGGAAGAGTTCACATGGTTACGCTCGGGATTTTAGCCATATTGATCCTATTCGGTGTTGGTATCTTGTTTCTCCCACAGAAGCCACCAGAAAATAAGAAGTACACTCTTATAGAAGTAGAGGGACCCATCGAGACTGTGGAAATCAAAAAAGTAGAGGAATTGCTGATTAGATAAGGAAAGGCAGCTAGCTGCCGATCGTAAAAGCCTCGTTCAACTGCATACAAGTCCTCCTCAGGTTTCGCTTTACTTCGTAGAGCTTGTTAGCTGCACAATACGTTGCAGGAAGTATTCCCGCCACGCTTCTGGTAACGTCTCCACCGCCACTACTCGCCGGAGCAGATCCAGGTTGTGCTTATCTTGACGATAAAGGCGCGTGATATCATCAACCTTAATCTGGTGTTCGTCACGATACAGCAGACTGATCGGGTCATTAGCAGCAACCTCTCCTTCTTTGATCACTGAGAAGTAGAAACCGGTCAGCCTGCTCTGCAGGAAACGCTTGAGGATATCGTCACGCCCAAACTTGAGACCGAGCTTGTAGCAGGGCAGCCGTGGCTGCGTTACCATCACGTGGGCGGATCCAACCTGAAAGCGATCGCCAATATGCACAGTTTCGTCTAGCAGGCCAGTGATCGTGAGGTTCTCGCCGAACATTCCCCAGAATAGATCCATCTCGGGAAACTGCACCCGCCAGAAAGCGTAGTATTCGGCTGGATAGGCATAAATGGCCTTTTGAGCTCCCCCATGTACCGTGAGGTCCGCCTGGCGATCCCCCTCAAGGTTGAGACGCCGGACAGCGACGCGACCCACCACTGGCTCTTTAAAGATTCCAGTCACTACCGTTCGGCCTTTCCAGACCACTTCTCTCGGCAGGCCAACGTTGACCGATATCACTTGCATCTCAGATGCTGGCTGCATGTTTTTTCTCCTCATAAGGCACTGTCTTCACTCCGTCCGGGACATCGCACCATTCACAGCAATATACTATTCTACATCAATATAGATTTGTATATAGACCATACCATGGAAATAATATACTTGTCAATAGTCCGTTAACATTGTATAATTTCTAAAAGTACATCATCTTACTTGCAACAAGGTCGGTATGGATAGAGAGAGGGTCTCATGGTCGAAGTAGAACAGCACAAAGAAAGCAGACAGGCACACACCAATATGACGAATTACCCATTCCTGAGCGGGGTGTTAGCGCTTGACTTGGTCAATACAGAAGTGATTGTTCGGGGAAGAAGATACGACCTGCTCTGCTCGCCCGAGGATGTGGTACGCTGGTGGCAGGAAGCCCTCACGCATTATCCTGACAGGGAGAAGGTCAAGGAAGAAACGCAGGCCATCGCGTGGAGTCTGCCACTCCTGGAGAGAATCAAGCAGATCCGGGCAGCTATCAGGACAGTGTGTACAAACCTGGTGAAACAGCAGTCGCTCGACCAGGAAGCGCTTACTGTGCTCAACGCCATCCTTGCCATGGGCTATCCCGCCCTGGACGTTGCCTCAGAAGGGGAAATGGTCCCTGTCTATCGCGCACGCGAAGCCCATCAGGGAGCCATCCTCATGACCATTGCCCTGTCTGCGTTTCATCTGTTCACCCAGGCGGAGAAAAACCGGCTGCACAAATGTAAGAATGACCGGTGCATTTTATTCTTCTATGACACCACGAAAAGTGCCACGCGTCAGTGGTGCAGCCTCGAATGCTTGAATCGAGCACGCTCTTTGCAGCATTATCAACATGTGAAAGAGGAGCAATTGCGTCAAAGTGGCGAGGTTATGGATCTTACACAACCTCGCTGATGTGAAATGTGCTATGCTGAGCGTTTCACGTATTTCCTACAACTCTACTGCATCTTCACACGATTTGCTCATCGTTATTGATATGTTCTCTTTGTTGCGCCGTCGTTTTCTGACCTTTTTCAGGACTATACGGCACCCGAAGCATGAGCGCATCGAACTTGGCACGATCTCGCCTCCATGGTAACAGCATGGTACACTACACATAGGATTGTTGGCGTTGTCGTCATCGGCAGTCATGCACCCGCAAGTGAGGAGGCAAGCCCATGTACAGTACAGCCCCCGATGTACCCACCTATCTTCAACACGTTCCTGCGGATCGTGTTGCCTGTCTCACCACCCTTCGCCGACTCTGTCTTGATACCCTCATTGATTATGACGAGGCGATGGAATATGGTATGCCCTGTTATAAGATGAATGGAACGGTTGAAGTGGCATTTGCCAGTCAGAAACGCTATATTGCCTTATACATTCTTAAGCAAACGGTCATCGATGCCTATCGTGGAGAGTTAGGAGGGTTGAGCGTGGGAAAAGGATGTATTCGCTATCCTAAGCCAGATAAAGTAGACTTTACGGTCATTACCAAACTGTTGAGAGCGTCCCGTGATTCCCCAGAACAGGCATGCTAAGAGCGCAGCGACATTAGGGAGGAATGAGGACGGAGTCGAAACAATCATCCTTGCAAGTGACCGGTCTGTAGTCGGGATAGATCAATCACGGCAAATGTTATTGAAGGCACAGGCCAAACATCCTAACGTTCAGGTCGAGAAATTGGGTCTACAGGAAATGCCCTTTATAGGCGCTTTCGACGGTATTTGTCGAAAAGACCCTAACTTGAATCTTACGCAACTTGGCTGATCCTCCAGGTGGTAGACTCAAGGGTTGAACATGTTTGCTCTTTTTTTCTGCTTTTTTCGAGGACCCAACCACATCCGAGGAGCATTTTTCCAGAGCTTCCCCATGGCGAAGTGGAAGGGGGAGCAGGAGCTGAGGAGAGCACCCTGACCCTACGTACGACATCCCCAACAGCTTCTTGCCCTTCCTGTGGAACCGCCTCTTCGCGCATCCCAAGTCGGTAGAGGCGGACGCTACGTGATCTTCCCTCTGGTGGGCATCCCCTCGGTCTCATCATGCCTGGCCGTCGTTTGTGCTGTACAAAGAGCACCTGTACTCAAAAGATCTTCGTGGAACGACTCCCCGATCTCTGCCATCCGCAGGCGCAGCGCACGAAACGGCTGCAAAAAGCCCTCGGTGAGCTTGGACTCAAAGTGGGGGGCCAGGCAGGAGCCGACCTTGGAAGCGAGCACGGCATCAGCGGGAGTCGTGAGACGAGCTTGCGTCTGGTTCACCAAGCGGAACCGCCCGCTCTCCCAGAGCCACACATCATGGGTCTGGACGCTTGGGCATGGAAACGCAGGCAGCGCTGTGGAACGCTGATCTGTGATCTGGAGCAGGGGTTGCCCATTGACTGACTTCCCGAGCGCACCGTCCAGACCGTCTCAGCCTGGTTGAAGAAGCATCCCCCTCTTGACACGAGCAGTCGCGATGGCGCTGCAGCATAGGCCTCAGCGCTTAAGACAGGTGCTCCCCAAGCCAGAGCAGTGAGCGATCGCTGGCCTGTGGTGAAGCATCTTGCTGCATGGGTCTGGGTCCGGCTTGCCAACAGTTTCGCGCAGTTGCGGCGTGCCGCAGCTGCGGCAGCGGCCAACTCCCCTGAAGAGGTGCAAGACTCACACGAACCCCAAGGTCACCCCAGGACGCGAGCCGAGCAACGTGCGCCACCGGCCCGTCAAGCTGAGCGGAGAGCGCGTTACGAGCCAATCGCGGCTCTGCAAACCCAAGGGATGAAGAGGATTGAGATGGCTGCGGTGAGGGGCATGGCAGAGCGAACGGTTCGAGAATGGCTCAGCCGTGGAGACGGTCCTTCTGCTGGCCCTCGCAAGCCGCGAGCGGGTCTCCTTGACCCGTCTAAGACTTACCGCGTGGAGCGCTGGCATCAAGGTTGTCAAAAGGCGAGCACAATTGGAAAGAGCATTGAGAGCAACAGGCTACCAAGGGTCACCGCGAGCGATGGATCGCTATTTGGCCACCTGGGAGACATGTGTCGGCTCTCCTGCCAAGCGCCGTTCTGCATCAGCCAGGAGCCAGCCCAATCTCCTCTTGACTCTCTCCGCGCACCAGGCCACCTGGCTCTTTTTCCGCAAGGAAGCAGATTTGAAAGCACAAGAGCAGGAGTCCCTCCGACAGTTGAGACGAGCAAGCCCACAGCTGGAAACCAGCTCTCAGCTGGTGGAAGCATTGCTGCACCTGGTCCGTGAGCGCACGGGAGCACAGCTTGATGCTTGGCTGGGAGCCGTCCAAGCCAGTCATCTCGAAGCCTTTCAGTCCTTGGTGACCGGAGTGCAACCAGACCAAGATGCTGTCCTTGCGGGGTTGACACTCCCTTGGAGTCATGGCCCCCTCGAAGGGCAGGTGAAGCGCTTCAAACTCATTCAACGCAGCAGGTATGCTCGCGCCCAGTTCGAGCTGCTCAAGCTGCGAGTGCTTCATCACAGCCAGAAGAGGCTAGACAGAAAGAACAAGCAGAAGCCAGCACAACCAGGAAGTCGTCTGAAGACACCAAGGGGAAGAAAGCACAACACAACCTTTCAGCAGACCATACTTGGGATCAGCAAAGTTGCGTAAGATTCGTGATATGATTCAATCTACCATTTTGCAACGAGTATGCCAGAGTAGCTCTGACACCAAGACAACACTTTTTCAACTCATCGCGTTAAAATTGGCCTGGAAACGGTCCATTTTTGGTAAAGATTGGCGCATATCTCCCCTTTTGGTGGATTTACGAGTCAAACGGCCATTATATTTATTCTTAATGCATAATTGTTGTAAAATATCAAT
>Ga0137377_10001839_pt1 | contig 15263 bp, 14 predicted proteins | sample SagtaG_22_FD_104815 | JGI IMG/M metagenome (GOLD analysis project Ga0137377, IMG submission 104815) | Vadose zone soil microbial communities from Sagehorn Ranch, Mendocino, California, USA - Sage2_L_40_16 metaG | ecosystem: Environmental > Terrestrial > Soil > Vadose zone | place: USA... | reverse complement strand
TCATCGCTGGTGCCGATGAGCAGCCGTGACCGACAGCGACACCGCCGACGTCACATACATGTCCTCGACGCAAAAGCCCAGGTCAGCACCATGTTTACACCAAGATCGTTCGGCAAACCCGAGGATGACGGCCTGCCACCAGCCGCGCCCGGCTCCGACCATCACGCCCGGGTGCGCCTGACGGAACCGGGCCAGACGCATGACCTGTTCGAGCTCGTCGGGCACCAGACGCCGCGCCGGGCGCGTATGGCCGTCCATCGTGATCATCTCCCTGGGCGCGCGGATTGCTCGCGTTCACCCTTGCGCTGCGGACCGTAACAGTTCGATCCCCGAGCGGGTATCTCACGGTGAGATGTATTCTCACCGTGAGATGGCCGACAGGTACGGGCCCGTGAGCATGCCGGACCGCGAATGGCGCAAGCCCGAGATCCGGCACGCTCTCCGCGAGCGTGCCGCCGGGGCCTTGCTGAGCCTGGTGCAGAACACGCCGGGGTGAGCCAGGCCCGGCTCGCCACCGCCACCGGCATCGGCCAGGGACGGCTGAATGAGATCATCAACGGGCACCGGCAGGTCGCCCGGCTCGACGTCCTGGAACGGATCGCCGGCGGGCTGGCCATGCCCGACGATGCCCGGGTCCTGTTCGGGCTCGCGCCGGTGCACGCCGACACCCTGACCGGGCACGCCGAGATCAGCCGGGTGTTCACCGCGCAGGCCGAGGCGATCGCCGAGCTCCGCGACCAAGCGGCGGCCGCCGCGCAGGTGGACGTCCTGGCGGTACGGCGCTCGGGCTGATCGCCCTGAACGACTCGCTGCTGCGCGGGCCGCTGGCCGCCCGTGCATCAGCCGTCAACATGCGCGTCCTGCTGCTGGACCCGGACTCGCCGGCGGCCGCGATCCGGGCCGCCGAGATAGGCGAGTCCCCGGACTCGCTCGTGCCTGAATCACGGCGGGGCACGAGCCGCGGCGCGGTGAGGAGAAGGGCGACGGCTGCGGCGCACAGTGCGCTGGTCAGTTCGAGCTGGCCGGTGAGGGGGGCGGTCAGGGCGCTGGTGGCGGCGGTCGCAAGCGGTGAGCTGGCCGCGTGGGTGAGCAGGTGCACGCCGAGGGCGCCGAAGATTGCCAGGGCCGCGACCGGGATCAAGACGCTGAGCAGCGCGCGTCGCCGTCGGCGGGCGGCGGCGAGGCCGGCCAGGGCCACGGCCAGGTCGGCGGGCAGCAGGATGCGGCTGAGGGTGTCGGTCAGGCGGACGGCGGTACGCGCCTGGCCCAGAGCGGGGCGGTTGAGGACGGTTACCGACACCGGGGTCGCGGCGGGCAGGAGGCGCCCGAGCTGGCGGGGCAGGCCGCTGGCGTTGAGCAGTGTGCGGCCGGCGACGGGCACGTTGACGGTCAGGGCGGATCCGGTGATGGTGAGCAGGTGGCTGCGGCCGCGCGGGATGAGCAGCAGCTGAGAGTGCGCGCCGTTCAGCGCCGTACGCCACAGGCGCAGGAAGGCGGGGCTGCTCACGATGGCGGGCACGGCGCGGGCCACTACCTGGCGTTCAGTGATATCCGCCAATCGCGAGGCGAGGGTGCCGTGGGCTCGGCTTGCGCGCTGTAGCTGGCGGTCTAGCTGGGCAGTGATCTGGCTTTGCACGGCGGGGTCGCGAGGCAGCGTGCCCAGTGCTGCGACGAATCCGCTGGTGGACAGCAGCGTCCCTTCGGCCCAGGCCACCAGCTGGGTGACCGGGGCCAGCAGGATCGCCAGGGTCAGGCAGGCTGCGGTGATCCACCGGCTTGCTAGAGACCGGTGTGGCGGGTGAGCCAGCGGCGCGGGGGGCGACCCAGTCGCGGGCGCCAAGCGCCCGGGGAGGATCGGAGCTCGCGGACTGGCTCATTGTTGTCTCTCCTCGCGCTGCTCGGACGGTGCAGTGGCGCAGGTCCTGCAGGCGGCTGGCATTCCCGCAGAGCTGGGCACCTCTTCTCGGGACCGGCCCGGCCCAGGGGTGGTAGCCGGGCCGGTCCCTGCCGGGCTCGCTCTGCCCGATACCCGGGGCAGGTTAGTCCGTTTTGCACTGCGAGCTGCCAGGTCACCCTGCGGCTGCCAGCACGGGACGCGGTCGCCGCACGGCCGCGCGCGACGCCCGTCACCTGGCGGCATGGGTGGGTGCCCGAGTCCGCAGCGCGGCCCTGTTGGTGATGCTGGGCGGGCGGATCGGCTGGCGGGCCACTACTGGGCTGCCGTGCGGTGCGCGACCTGGCTGGCGGGTGCCGGGCTGGGCGGGTCGGGTGGTTCGGTGGCGGGTTCGATGGACAGGTGCGGCAGGATGCGGTCGAGCCAGCCGGGCAGCCACCAGTTCGCGCGGCCAGCCAGGTGCATGAGGGCCGGGACGAGGACGGTGCGCAGGAGGAAGGCGTCGAGCAGGACGGCCGCGGCCAAGCCGATGCCTATCTCGCCGATGGCCTGCTGGCCGGACAGGATGAACGCGCTGAACACCAGGATCATGATGGTGGCGGCGGCGATGATGACCCGGCCGGTGGTGGCCTGGCCGGTGCGGACTGCCTGATGGTTGTCGCCGGCGGTGGCCCATTCCTCGCGGATCCGGGAGACCAGGAACACCTCGTAGTCCATGGACAGGCCGAACAAGACGGCGAGCAGGAGCACGGGCACGAATGATTCGACCGGGCCGGCCTGGCCGAGGTTGAGCAGCCGCAGTCCCCAGCCGTACTGGAAGACGGCGACCAGCACGCCGAAGGAGGCGGCGGCGGCGAGCAGGTTCATCACCGCCGCGACCGCGGGGATCAGCAGGCTGCGGAAGGCCAGCATCAGCAGCAGGAATCCGAGGATGAGGATGACTGCGACGAAGATCAGCAGCTTGGGAGCGATCACGGCAGCGAAGTCGCCGTTGACGGCGGTGACGCCGCCGACGTAGACGCGCAGCGTGGTCCCGTGCTCGGCGGCGGGGATCACGCTATCGCGCAGGTGGCTGATCAGGGTGCTGGTGGCCGCGGCCTCGGGGGAGGTGGTCGGTGTCACGCTGATCAGCGAAGCGCCGTGGCCGGCCACAGGCGCGGAGACCGCGGCGATCCCGGGCTCCGTCCGCAGCGCACCCGCCAGCCGGGCGAACGCGGCCGTATCCGCGGGAGTGCTGGTGGTGCCGGCCACTTCCAGCGGGCCGTTGAAACCGGGGCCGAATCCGTTGGCGAGCAGGTCGTAGGCCTGGTGGGTGGTGGTGGAGGCCGGGTCGTTGGCCGCGTCGGAGGAGCCTAGCCGCAGCGAGAGCACCGGGATGGCCAGCACGAGCATGACGGTGGCGGCGACGGCGGCCAGCGGAGCGGGGTGGCGCTGCACGAACGCGGCCAGCCGCGTCCACATCCCGGAGGTGCCGTCGGGCGCAGGGCCTTCGGCGGCTAGCCGGCGGCGTTCCCGGCGGGACAGCACCCGCATCCCGAGGAAGCCGAGCAGCGCCGGCAGCAAGGTGGCGGCCGCGGCCACGGTGAACAGCACGGTGATCGCCGCGGCGATGCCCAGGCCGGAGATATAGCCGATGCGCAGCACGAGCATCCCGAGCAGGGCGATGCATACGGTGGTGCCGGCGAACAGGACCGCGCGGCCGGAGGTGTTCAGCGCGCGGACCGCGGCCTCGGCCGGGGACATCCCGGCTTTGAGGTTGTTGCGGTGCCGGGTGACGATGAACAGCGCGTAGTCGATGCCGACACCGAGGCCGATCAAGATGCCCAGCGTCGGGCCGGCCGAGGGAATGGTCACCGCGTGGGACAGCAGCCCGGCCGTCATCAGCCCGGGGATGAGCGCGGCGATCGCGACCGCCAGCGGCAGCAGCATGGCCAGCAGCGACCCGAACGCGATGAACAGCACGATCGCCGCGGCTATCACGCCGACGGCGGCGCTGATGCCGACTGAGGGCCGCAGCGCGTTCTCCACCGCCGGGCCGCCGATGTCGACCTGGACGCCGGGGGCCCGCGCGGCCTCGGCGAGGTGGACGACGCGGGTGACGTCCGGTACGGGCAGGCTCGCCTGCGGGGCGTCGAAGATCACGGTGGCGTAGGCGATCTGCCCGTCCTGGCTGACCTGGGCGGCGCCGCGGGCCGAGTACGGGCTGGTCACCGAGGCCACCGCGGGCGCGTGGGCGACCTTATCCAGCATGGCGGTGATCCGGTCGCGGACGGCCGGCGCTCTTACGCTGCCTGAGCTGGTCCGCCAGACGATTGTTTCCCGGTCCCCCGCGTGCCCGGGGAACGCCTGTTCGAGCAGGTTCTGCGCGGTGGTGGAGCCGGTCCCTGGCAGGGTGAGGGCGTCGGAGTAGGTGGACCCCGCGGTCCGGCCGGTCACCCCTAGGACCGCCAGCAGCGCCAGCCATCCGATCAGTACCCAGGCGCGATGCCGGAAGCACCAGCGAGCCATCGTTGCCATGTCAGTCCCCTGTCCTCAGGTACAGTATAATCTTGTTATGAGACATTGATGTCTCATATATAGACGTCAACGTATAACACTGAGTCAATGATGTAAAGTCGGATCCATGGCCAGAAGCACAGCTATCCACGACCGGGTCGCCGAGGCGATCCTCGACGCCGCCGCAGACCTGCTGGCCGGCGGCGGCGAGCCGCCCAGCATGGCCGAGGTCGCCGCGGCCGCCGGGGTGGCCCGGGCCACCTTGTACCGGCACTTCCCCACCCGCGAGCAGCTGCTGCAGGCCCTGAGCACCGCCGCCCGGGACGCCATCGCCACCCGGCTCGCCGAAGCCGACCTGGACGCCGTCCCCGTCACCGAGGCCATCGCCCGCGTGGCGCGCGTGGTCGCCGCCGGCGGCAGCAAGTACGCCGCCCTCATCAGCCGCTTCGGCGTCTCGGACTACGCTGACGACGCTGAACAGCAGATCGACACGATGATCCGGGCGCTGCTGCAACGCGGCCTCGATGACGGCACGTTCCGTGGCGACCTCACCGTCGAGGAACTACTCATCCTGCTCGGCCCGCTGCTCCGGGCCGCCGCCCGCATGACCGCCGAGCACCAAGCCGGCGTCGAGAAAGCCGCCGCCCTCGTCACCTCGGTATTCTTGACCGGCACCCAGAACCGCGCCAAACCGGCCCCGCGCCAGGGACAGGACCAAGGCTAGACGGCTCACAGACGCGGAGAATGAGCGCCGGGCAGGTTCCGTACAGCTGACTGGCGGCCGACCGGACACGGCAGATGACGAGGCCTGCCGCCACAAGCGGTGCGCGGCAGGCGCCCGCCCTGCATGCCGCCTTCCACGCCGCCGAGCAGCCGGACGACGCTCTGGTAACAGCTCCGCTGGGAGCCAGGTGGGGAGCCATCATCGGCCGGCATCAGGCTACATCGAGCAGACTGAATCGTTCGATTTCCGATATCCGATTGGCCGTTCGTGACCCCGGCTGCCCGCAGGCCCCGGTCTTGGCTAGGGCTCGCGGCTCCCGGCGCTGGTCAGGGGTTGCTCCTGCGGGTGGCTCAGGCCACGACCATCCATAGCGGCGCCGACAGCGGTACCCGGGCAAGCCCGCCGGCGTGCCGCCCTTACCGTCCGGTGACGATCCGGCTGGCGCCGGGACCCGGGTCTTGTGCGAGGGATCACGCCCCGAGCGCTTCCAGCAGGTTCCCGGCGCCAGCCGCACCAGCCAGATCCCGCCGATCCCTGCCCAGGCATCCAGCGCCGGGCTCCGGAAAGACATGAACCTGGCAGTCAGCAGCCCACCGTCTACGTCTAGGGCTCGACCGCCCTGGCGTACTGCAGTGGTAGCTGCCATGTGCCCATTAGGCGTGCTGGCGGTCCTCGGTGCCGGTGATCACGGCCAGGCCGGCGGTCACGGTGCGACCCTGGGCCGCGTGGTCGGTGACCGCGTAGCCCAGCTCGGCGTCCTGGTACTCGGCGTAAAGGAACTGCTGGCTGGTCCACCGGCGCCGCCCGGTGGCCGGGTCGGCGTCCCGGCCGCAGCGGACGATCAGTCCGGCCGGGGTGACCTTCTCGATGCGGAGCAGGTCGCCGTTGGGCCAGCGTGCGGCCGGACTCGCCCGCCTGGACGGTGTGGTCGTTGCGGGTACAGATGATTAGGTCCCTGGGCTGGCCGCGGCGCCGTCGGCGATCCGCACCGCGGGCTCGGCACTGACGATGCCGAGGCGGATCAGGTCATCACGGATGCGACGGGACAGTTCCCGGCGCAGCGCGTGATCGGCGGCCATCAGCAGCACATCGGTGCCGTCCAGGGTCAGCGCGAGATAGTCGGCCGCTGCGGCGTCCATCATCTGCTCTGGCTCCCCGCCGTGGATCCGAGCATGCTGGTCGTATTCGCCCAGCATCGAGGTATCCCCCGCGCGCAGCCGCAGGCTGGCCGCCTGTTCCCACCCGACGCGGAACCGGACCGGCTCGGCCAGCTGCACAAAACCGAGGGCGCCGGCGAGCAGGGACAGGCCGCCGCCGTTTTCCACCGCCTGCAGTTGCTGGGTATCCCCCGCGAGGATCACCTTGGCGCCGCTGCCAGCGGCCTGGCTGATGACGTCGGCCAGGTCAGGGTTGGCGACCATGGAGGCCTCGTCGATCAGGACCAGGTCGCCGGGCTGCAGCGCTATGGAACCGCGGGCGCCGCGCTGGCCGTGCAGGTGGCCCAGGAACTGGGCCGTGTTGTAGGACTCGGGCACCCCGCCGACGAGGGTGTTGCGGGCCGACTGGGAGGGCGTGATCCCGATGATGCGGCCGAGCCCGGCCGCGGCCCACGCTTTTCCTGCCGCTGTCAGGACCCACGTCTTGCCGGACCCGGCCGGCGCGTTGATCACCGAGACGCGCCGGCCATCGGTCAGCACCGACAGCGCGGCCGCGGCCTGATCCACGCCCAATCCCGTCCGCGTGCGTTCGCCCCGCGCGTCCTGCGCGTCACCGGTCAGTGCATGTTCAAGCTGAGCTAGGTCCGCGCCGAGCGTCCGCGCGGCCGGCCTCGACGCGGAGTTCGTGGCAGCGCTCGGCCGTCGCCTGCGGCTCGCCGGCGAGCAGCCGGGCGTAGATATCCGCCGCTTTGCGGCCGCCACCCGGGGGCCTGCCGAGCTGGGTGCCGTCCGGCGCTTTGCGCTCGCCGAACATCAGATCGTACGCGCCGCGCTCCACTATCTGGCCGGGCATGAAGCCGAGCGCCCGGGCTCCCGCGCCCCACCAGCGGCCGGGCGGCTCGCCCCCCGTCTCGCTGGCCTGGATGTAGTACCCTGCCGCGTCCTTGACCGGACCGCGGTCCACCTGCTTCCAGATGTACTCCAGGTCATATCCCTTGCTCAGGGTCGTGACAACCGCCACTAGGCAATCACCGGCCTGTCGGGGACGGCGGAACTGACCACAATCGTCAGGTGGTGCATGGGTGTGACGCTCGAAATGACCATGCATCCAGGATGGCGGCAACGGCCGATCAAGATCAGAAACCAATGAAGCGTGTAGTGTCCTTTGCCAACGAATCTGAGCTATTGCCAGCGCGTCTGAGCCATCGGCTGGCCTTTGCCATCTAAGTTGAGCCACCGGGGTTGCTGGCCGACATGGCAGAAGGATGAGCGATGGTCAAAGGACAGCTGCCGGAGGAAGGACCGGCCCGGCTTGGCCCGGTGACTTTGCCGGCCGGGAGGCTGATCACCGGTTATGGCGGGACAGATCATGTCGCGTGGGCGACGGTGGTTCCAGTGCCGGAGTCGGGCCGGGTCTGGGCCGCCCTGTCCGGGCTGCATCCCCGGACGGGCCTGGTGCCGATCCAGCTGGACAGCTTGGACGCCGATGCCGGGCGCCCGTGGGATGGCGGGGACTTCCTCGAGCCGCAGGACCCGCGCGAGGCGGACAGGCTGGAGGCCGGCGCCGTGCTGGAGAACCTGTGGCGTGGCTCGGTGTGGGCGGATGTGGACGACCCCGAGGCGATGCAGCGGTGGGCGCCGTTCACTCTGCAGTGGCCTGGCCTGGCCGCTCCGGAGCCCACGCCGCTGACCCCGGCCGGACGGCAGCACGCCCTGGACGTGGTCCTGCCGCGGATCAGAGTCGCTTACGGGGTGGCGCCGGAGGCGCGCATCGCCCTGGTCGCCGCCGGCCGGCCGGCCGACGTGCTGGCCGTGATCGGCTGGGGCGGTCTGGTCAACCAGCCGGGGTCGCCCCTATTGCCGCTGACCGCGGTGCTGCGCTCGTGGGAGGACCGGTTCGGCGCGCGGCTGATCGATGTCGGCTACGACACTCTGCGGCTGCTGGTGGACCGCCCGCCGCGCACTGTGGAGGCAGCCCAGCGCGTCGCGGCCGAGCAAGTCGTCCTCGCCGACGACTGCATCGACGAGGGCAGGGACGTCCCCGGCATAGCGGCCCGCCTGGTAAACGCCCTCATCTGGACCTTCTGGTGGGACTGAACTAGCGGCGCGGGAACACGGTGGCGCGATCGAAAAGCTGCCTCGACCAAGACAAGACAAGATCCACTTTTGGGTCAATCTGACCAGCGCCGCGCCATCGCGTGCCGAAATGGCTCGGATTACCTGGCAGGCGAGCGCCCGCACCTGCACAAGGCCTTGCCACTGAAACTGAGCCGCGCCAGGTCAGGGGGGCCTGGCCCTGGCTCGGATCCGATGGCAAAGGACATGTAGGTTCTCATCACAAATGGCGCTTTCTCAGATGAGATGACGCCTACTTGGCGCTTGCGCCATATCGATGAGAACGGCAGCTGCCCGGACATGCGCTCCGCAAGCGCAGACTTCATCACGAAGCGTGACCGCGTGTCCTCTGCTAACTAATCTGAGCTATTGCCAGTGTGTCTGAGGGAGTTGGCGTGGAGGAGAACCAGGCTGGTGGCGGCCAGCATCGAGTGGTTCCTGACGGTCCCACTGACCCGGCTCGACAGTTGCGTGTATCTGATGTCTGGACAGCACCTGCACTCCGGAGTCTCATAGGCGAGAGAGCCAGTCCCATTCGTGGGGAAGGACGTGGGTCAAGTTGGCGAACTTGATGAGCTACCAGGGGTTCGACGTGCATTGCACAGTTGAGGTGCGTGCGCTGTGCCTGTGATCACTCGCATCGCGGGGACGGGCGTTGCGGGGGGCGGGGGCGATGACGGTAGAGCGACGGAGGCCGAACTCAACGAGCCGGGCGGGGTCGTCGTCACTGCGGACGGGGGGTTCCTGATCGCGGACACGGGCAATCACGTGATGCGCAAGGTATCGCTAAAGGGTGTCATCACCCGTGTTGCAGGAACGGGCGCCGCAGGTAACAGCGGCGATGGCGGCCCAGCCATAGACGCCGAGCTCTTCTTTACCCTTGGGGTAGCGGTGACCGCCGACGGCGGATTCTTGATAGCCGACACTGGCAACCACGCAGTACGAAAGGTGTCTCCCGATGGCGTAATAACCACGGTCGCAGGAACCGGGTCTATGGGCAATGGCGGGGACGACGGCCCGGCAATCCACGCCCAGCTCAACCTTCCCCAAGGCGTGGCGGCCAGCAGCGACGGCGGCTTCTTCATCGCCGACACCGGCAACCACGTAGTGCGCAGGGTGTCGCCGGAGGGCGTGATCACTCGCGTTGCGGGAACGACCAGCATCACAGGTAACAGCGGGGACGATGGCCCGGCGACTGACGCCGAGCTCAACGTTCCGGCCAGCGTGGCAGTAGCCGCCGACGGAGGGTTCCTCATCGCCGACAAAGCCGGCAACGTAGTGCGCAAGGTTGCGGCAGCCGACTAGCACGAGTCGGCTGCCGCGCGCGGCTATCGCACAGCCAGGCCAGCGACGAGGTCAGGATTACTGGCAATGACGCCCAGGCCTTCGTAGAACTTGAGCGTGGCGGTCCCCGTTGCCTGCCGAGTGGTAGGTGTCGGACAGAACCGCCTGTGTTGCCCGTCGCGGTGAACGTCACGGGCCACTCAGCGCCGCGTACGCAGAACGAGATAAACCTGCCTACGCTCACGGCAGTGACTGACACGTCGACCCAGCGCGCCGAGTCGGCAGGGAGGAGCCGAAACCCGTAAGGCAGTAGCCCGCCACCGCTGACTCCCGGTGACGGCCGGGGCTTCAGCCGATGGTCGCTATCGGCCAGATCCGGGTGCCGCTCTCACTCGGTCGCCGAGGAAATGCCAGATCGGTGAGAAAAATCCGGTGACAAATCGATGAGACGGCCCGCAACGGACCAGGTCAGCGCAGTGCCGGGTGACAAGAAGGATGAGAACCTACAAAGCGTGTAGGTTCTCGTCGAGGACGTCCTATTCGCAGAAAAGATGTCCTCGACTTGTCCTTTCGGACATTCCGGTGAGAAGCCGGTGGCGGCTGTCCCAGCTCACTCTTGCTGGCCAGGGTCTCAGATACCCTGGCTTGGCCATGCCTTCACGCAGATCGCCGGCGACGTGCCCGGAGGGCCGTCGGCCCGCCCGGGACTGATTGCCAGCCTCAGGGAAGGCCGTTACTTCACCTGAGCACCGCTGATAGGAGTCCGGCGGGCGACGGCCTGGGTGACCCCGTCCGATGAAACGGGCAGGTTGCTGAGAAAGATCGCCAGCCAGGCGAGATGAGAACCTGCAGTTCGGGGCCGGCGTCCGGGCGGCCCGTATGGCGGCTCAGGCCCCGTTGCGCTGGGCGGCTTCGGCCACCGCGCCGGTGTTGCCCTCCTGCCAGCCGACATGCTGGATGAGCCGCTCGATGCGCCAGCCGTCGGGCGTGCGGGCCACGTGGTTGGCGTACCAGCCGCGTAGCAGGTAGAACTCGCCATCCGCCGCGCCGTCCAGGACGTGCTGGGCATACATGTACGAGTAGCAGACGGCGCGGCCGGGGTCTGTGTCGTCGAACTCGATGAGGTGGTTCGGGCTCAGGTGCTGCGTGGCGGTGAACCCGTCGAGCACCGATGAGATGCCGGCTACGACCTCGGCCCGCGGCGACGTGCCGGCCGGGCCGCCGAGCCCGGAGAAGTCGACGTAGGCGGGGTCGGTGAACAGGTTCGCGAACATCGTCCAGTCCCGCCGGTCGACGCCCACGGCGTACTTGATGACCAGCTCGCTGATCTCGGCCCTGTCCTCCAGGCGGCGGATCCGCGTCTCCAGGTCCATTGGCATCGGGGATGCCCTTCCAGGTCGTCGTCCCAAGATCGTATGAATCAAGACGATATATTGCAAGATGGTTTACGGCAAGATCGTCTGCGGCCGGACTAGTGCCAGGACCGGCCTACAGTGGTGTCATGGCAGGCAATGCGCAGGACGGCCCGCAGGAGACGGCACGCCCGCCCACGGCGGACCCGGACAGCGACCTGACCTGGCTGGTTTTCCGGGCCGCCGACGCGCTGGCCGCAGCCTTCAACCGCGCGGCACGCCAGGCGGGCCTCGCCGACCTGCGCGACTGGCTGGTACTCGCGCTGATCGGCGACGGCACGGACCGCACCCAGTTCGAGATCGCCACGCACCTGGGCATCGACAAGTCCACCCTGGTGCCGATCCTCGACCGCCTGGAGAAGGCGGGACTGCTGGCGCGGACCGCCTCCGGACACGACCGCCGGGTCCGGATCCCCCGCCCCACCCAGCCGGGCAGGGACGTCGTGGAGGCGGTCGCGGTCGCCCGCGACCACGCCATCGACGAGCGGCTCGCTGCCATCCCCCCGGCGCAGCGCGCCGCATTCCACGCCACGCTGTTCAGCATCGTCCGGCCCGGCGCTGCCCCCTGAGAACCAGCCGAGCAGGTCCGGGACCGCCGCGCCCAGCGGGCTGGCCCCAAAGGGGCGGCATCGACCCCTAGCTCAAGGAGGTCGCGCCAGAGGACCCCGTCAGCACGCGAGCTGCACGTCGCTGGCAGCAGCACGCATCAGGCCGTAGACGCACGGCCTGAAGAAATGGCCAGATCGATGAGAAAGATCACTAGCCAAACCAGCGAGAAGACTCGGCTAAGCGCAGGCAGGCCGCTTGCCATTGGCCAAGTCTGTTGAGAACCTACAAAGCGGCAGTGAAATAAGTGTCCTGTGCCAAGGAAGTTGAGGCACCGCCAGGGATATCGGGGCATGCGGTGGATCTTTGCCACGAAGTTGAGGTACTCCGGCGCCTGACTTGCGCTGACGGTCGTGGATGGCCGCGCCGGACGGGAATATATGCCTCGGACTTACTGGCAGGTCACGGTATCGGTGCTCGCCATCGGACTTGAGGCACCGCAGGTCAGAGCCCTGTAGTACCTCGGGTCGGAATGGCACAGGACAATAAGTTAACGATCTGGGTGTCCGGTGCGAACGAATCTGGGCCATTGCCATCGCTTTTGAGCCATCTGCGGGTTTCTGCCATCGAAGTTGAGCCACCGGGGTCTGTCTTCGACGCCGGAGTGCCACGCAGGTGACGGCAGTGCTAGTGCGCTGGCCACGAACGTTCACCGGGTCGGTCATGCGGCTTTAGGTTTCGGCCGGCCCCAGCGCTGCTGGCGTTCGCTGGGGATGCGGGCTCGTTCGCGGCGCTGGGCGGCCAGCACGTCGGGGTGGCGGGCGTGGGCGTTGCGCCAGCGCAGGTAGTCCTGCAGCCGCCGGGCCAGCGCGGGGTGGTTCGGGTGGTCCGAGTTGCCCATGACGAAGGTCCGCAAGGGACCGAAGTGCGCCTCGATCGGATTGGCCCGCGATGCGTTCGCAGGCGTGAAGCACAGCTCGACGTTCTCCCGCCTGGCCCAGCGGCGGATCGCCGGGGTCTTGTTCGCCGCCAGGTTGTGTAGGGTGGGCTGCCCAGCGAGGTCCCGTGTTCACGTTGGGTGAACTCGGGCCTTTTCCGGGCAGCCTCCCTCCAAACCCGGCGTGCATCGTTTCGATGCACCGGGCTTTCCCGCGATTTATGCCGCGTGCGCGACGGGGTTCGCGTGGATCCAGTCATGGCAGGTGGCGCAGATAATGAGGGTCTTGCGCCGCATTTTCGCCATGAGGGCGGCCCACGCGGGCTGGCCCGGTCCCGGCTGCCCGAGCGCTTTGAGTCCGGTGACCTGGTGGACTGCCACCGTCGCGCCGGTCTCGCATAGCTCGCATTCCCGTCTGCGGAGCCGTCTGATCAGCTCCTTGCGGGGGCAGGGCGCCGGGGCGGGCGCGGGGTCACGGATGACCGCCCGCCGGTCTTGCCGCAGGATGATCCCGCCGAATCGCGCTACTAGGTCCGGCTTGCCCTCGCGGTGCTTCCTGGCCTCGAAGCAGGCTCGCAGCCCGTCACTGGTCTCGATCTTGGCCTTGTGGCGGGCCGCCATCGCGGTGACGGTGGAGCCGTGCTTGGCGGCCAGGGTTTTCAGCATCGACGTCAGGGCGTTCCATTGCAGGCGGCTCAGCCGCCACACGTCCTGGGCGAGCAGGTAGTAGTTGACGACGCCGCGATATTCGGCTCCGTAGATCCTTACGATGTCGTAGTCGTCCAGGTTCTGGAGCCGGGACCGGTGCCAGGGTTTCCCTCGCTGCCGGTAACGGGCGCACTGGGCCCTGACCACGTCCGGCGGCACCCGCAGCGCGATCTTCCCGTTGACCGTCCTCTGGCCTCTGGTGCGCCTGGTATCGCGGTACTGGACGATGATGTCATAGCCGAGGAACCGCGCAGGCTGGCTGCGGGCGCGGGTGATCAGGGTCTTGGCCTGGCTGAGTTCCAGTCCGAGGGTCTCCCGGAGGAACGCGGCCAGCCTCGTCTTGATCTCCTCGGCTTCGGCCTTCGGCCCGATAAATCCCAGTATGTGATCATCCGCGTACCTCACGTACCGGAGGCGGCGGTAGCCGGGGTCCATCGGGTCGCCATAGGGGAGAGCGCGCAGCTGCTTTTCCAGGTCGCGGGCTTCCGCCCGGTCCCCGTGCCCCCGCGCGCATCTCAGCCGGGACTTTACCCTTTCGTATTCCGGGTTAACTTTCCGGCTTGCTCCCCGCGTATACTGCGGGATCAGTTCCCGCTCGACGAATTCGTCGAGCTTGTGCAGGTAGATATTACTGAGGATGGGCGATGCCACGCCGCCCTGCGGACAGCCGCTGAGCGTTTCATGGTATTCCCAGTCTTCCAGGTACCCGGCCCTGAGCATGTTACGGATAAGCCGCAGGAACCGCTGGTCGTGGATTTTCTCCGCCAGTATACCGAGCAGGATCTCATGATCCAAGGACCCGAAGCAGTCGGAGATGTCACCCTCGATAAACCATGTTGCCCCGGTCCAGGTATCGCGTATCTCCCGCAGCGCGGTATGACACCCTCGCCCTTTCCGGAACCCGTGCGACCGGTCGGAGAACCCCGGTTCGTAGTATGCCTCCAGCAGGAGACGGACCACTTCGCCGACAAGTTTACCGGACCATGACGGCAGGCCGAGAGGGCGGAGCTTCCCGTTCTTCTTCGGGATATAGACGCGGCGGGCCGGGGGGAACCGGTACCGTTCATGCCGCATCAGCCCTATGATCTGGTCGATCTTGTCCTCGGACATGCCGTCGGCGGTTTCCTCGCTGGCACCGGGCGTCATCGCTCCCTGGTTGGAGTAGATGTTCCCGTAGGCCAGCAGGTATATTTCCCTGTTGAACATCTGCCTGTAAAGCTGCGTGCACGGCAGGCCTTTCCTGCCGCGCTCGCGGAGAACGCTCAATACCACTCCGGCTTCCTGCATTGCGCATCCCTCATGGTCCTTAACCGTTCATCGCCTGTGCCCCTTCGCCCTGTGGACCGTCATTAGCGGTCTCCAGATTGGGCGGACGTTACCCCGCCGACTACTACGGGCACTCCGTCGCCATAGGACTCGCGTCCCTTAGGCGATCCCATGTTCGCAACTGCTGTACGTATCGAGCGTGACTTAGGCGTCCCTTCTGTCTCCTTAAATACCCTGACAGGGCATCGCTCCTGCGCCCCGGAGGATTACGGCGAGCTCATAGACATCTCGCCGCAGGGGCCGGCGCCGGTTACGGGTGTCTTTCCGGCGGGCGTCGTCTTACGCCTTCTGGAGACTGGGATTCAGGCAATCCGGCTTTCGCCATATCACGCGGACCCCCCGGCACACCGCCCCTGACACCTGGGCACGGCCGCCGGTTTTCTGGCATGCTATTTTCCCATGCACCCTTTCGGATTCCGGTTAGCCATCAGATCCAGAGATATCTCCTCTCATCTCTGCCCGCTGCACGGGCTATACACCAGTGCGCCTCATGGCGCACGACGAACAGCCGGTACCCGTCCGGCCGGGCAGCCCGGACCGACCTCAGCGCGGCCAGGGCGCGATCGGCGCCCTTATGCTCGCGGGTGATGCCCCGCAGCTGGTCATCGCCCACGCAGTAGCAGCCATGGAAGTAGCGGATGCCGTGGGTGCGATGATAAGTCGC
>Ga0137377_10001837_pt1 | contig 15271 bp, 20 predicted proteins | sample SagtaG_22_FD_104815 | JGI IMG/M metagenome (GOLD analysis project Ga0137377, IMG submission 104815) | Vadose zone soil microbial communities from Sagehorn Ranch, Mendocino, California, USA - Sage2_L_40_16 metaG | ecosystem: Environmental > Terrestrial > Soil > Vadose zone | place: USA... | reverse complement strand
TCAAATGGAATGGCCTTAAGAACCCGATGGACCCTTACTCAGAGTGGTGCATAAAAGCAGGACGTGGTGAAGGACTGGCTGATTGGATTTCAGTATATGCACACCGGGTTATCAATCTGTTCATGCTGGGCTATAGTATAGCAGTTGCTATTGCATTGATAATATTAGCTTATCAACTTTTCCCGCTTTTAATGCTAATCAAACTATAGCAGTAATGGTTGGAACAAGACGGTAAAAATGGCGAGACACAGCGAACAAAAAAACGTCTTTTTGAGCACACAGAGAACACCCACGAACGCCAGCGGACAACCTCGACCTAATCCGTCCCTTGGTACCGAGTGATCAATGGCAAGCCGTTAGAAAGCCGCCAACTCATTGTTGAGATGAAAGACACATGTTTGTGCCACATTGAAGTGAGGGCAAAAGTGAGGGCATAACAACCCAACATGCATCGACAGCGATAGATACAATTGGACACAATCAACATGTCTAGAGCTTGGGAAGCCAATCAAGGCACTTCCAAAGACCACTCAAAAAGCCTGTTGCAGAGTTCAACTCTCCCCCATCTCCACCACACGAGCGAGGCGGGAACAAGCTTCCCGCCTCGTTTCTTTTTGTCGTGACCAAAGCAAAAACTCTACCTTACAGCTTCACTTACAGTTTACAGCTTTCACACAGCTATACGTGCTTTGTCATAATTCCAGGCTCTTGCGCGCTTTCGCTGATCGGCAGAAGAGACCAGTTTAGCGCGAGTTGGAGCGGTCTATGCCTGGCCGCTCTCCTGCACGTGAGAGCGATTCTCCCCTGGCCCCTCCCGAGGCTTTCTGCTGCTTCACCGGGCGGATCCACAGCGAAACATGCGCGGGCTGCATCGTCTCCTGCACCACAGCCAGCAAGTGCTCGCGCAACTGGTCCAGGTCCACTTCCTGGCGCAGTGTAGCACTGAAAGCTGCCACCATCTTGGCGGCGTCATACTTGCTGCGATAGAAGCGCCGATCAATGACCCGCTGGATGCGTCGACGTAGCGGCTGAAACAGGTTAGCGATGGCCAGGGTGGAGATGACGATGGCCACGCTGCTGTCCTGGCTGATGATGCCACCCAGCAGCGCTTCCAGCCCAATCACCAGGCCCACATAGACCCCCGTCAGGATGACCGTGAGCGCACCATAGACCAGCGTGCGATTGATGAGCGCATCAATGTCCCACAGCCGAGAGCGCAGCATGGCAAAACCAAACGAGAGCGGGATCAAGAGAAACAGGAAGCCGACTTCATTGTAAGCCAACACAGCGAGTGCGTCGTGCTCAACTGCCACCGGGAAAAGCAGAGCCAGCACATCCACGAGCACAATGACCGCAATCGGCACCGCGAGACCGAAGACCACCCATTTGGTCTGCTGGCGCTGCAGGGGACTGGACACCCGACGGTAGCGGTAGAGTTGGACGAAGGCAACCGTGGCGAGCTCGCCCAGAAACACGAGCCAGTCAAGCTGGAAAAACGAGGTCTTGAGCATGAAAGGCGCATTTGGGAAGAAGGTAAAAGGGACTTGCACGGCCAGAAACACGACGAGCGTCCAGCGCATCCAATGAGGGACGAACCGCCCACTCGGGAACAGGAGGAAGACGAGCACGAAGAAGACTGATGTGAAGAACGCCACGCCTTCGTCCGGCAGCCACCAGGGGCTCGCCGCCGGCGCGGTACCGGTCACAGTGGCCGCGCCAATCGTGACGAGCAAGAGTGCGACCAGGACCACCATGCGGTCGTCGGGTCTGCGCCAGATGATGAGCGTGCTGACCACCAAACACACCCCCATGATGGCAAACATGAGCGCGACGGTCAACGTGGCGTAATCAGCGAGAGACAGGCCCATCCCTTGGAGCGTCTCGGCTTGTGCGTGAGTGAGTTGCTGGTATGGGCATGCGGTCGGAGCACACGGAGTTTGCAGTTGTGCCAGGTACATGGGGAGGCTGGCGAAGAAGATCGCCAGGGTGAGGACGACCAGGGCGATCCAGATGCCTCGGGCGAGCAGGAGCCAGCGCCCCTGCAAGCGTGCAGAGCTGTGCTGTTCACGGCTCTCAGTCATGGCTGTTGGCACATGTTGAACGTTCATTCGCGCACTCCCCTTTTGTCGCCCCGGTTCCTGCTGTCGCTGGTTCTGCCGACTCTCATGAGACGCCAGGCGCCTTCTTCTGTCTCTCTTATGAAAACAGGCATCTTCATCCTCTTCTCTGTTCCCAGAGACACTCCCATCTTACCATATGTGCGTCCTCCAATCGTGACGAAAACCGTTCCCGGGAAGCTGTTGAGCGGTCTGTGACAGACGGCGATCGTCAAAACGGTCCCCTCCTCACGTATCCCGCTCCCCTCCTGGTGGTGTGGGTCAAGCTCCCTCGGAACAGCGGAGAGCTTCCTTCATTGCACCACCATGGTCAGATTCATGCCCTGGTGCAGCGTACAATAGAGGTGGTAGACGCCTGCGATGGAAAATGGCCCGAGCTCGCGAGACCCTCCGGTGATCTCGACGTTGCGCAGGGTCGGTGCTCCCGGCTCGGCTCCCGCATGGGGGGTGCCATTGGTATCCCAGCTCCCATTTTGCAAGATGTGTTCCACCGAGCTGTCATTGACAATGAGTAGTTTCGAGCCCTTGGGAACCAGGACGACGTTCTGCACAAAATGATCGGGTGCCATATGCACCACCGGCTCTCCGTTCGGGTTTGTGCTTGCCGCACTTGCTTGCGGATTCGCTGCAACGATGAGCGAGACGATGAGCATGCCGGCCACGATACCAGCCAGTCCACTCAGTGACACGCCCAGAAAGCTGGGAGCACGCGGCTCTCGCGAGCCTGCGCGGTAGTTCTGGACGGTCGCCCCGATGCCAGCCCCCAGCGCGATGACGCTCAGCGCGAGCAAGACCACGGTGAGGGCAAACATGTAGGTCTCGTTAGGATGGCTGAGCGCATACGGGATGATGGGGATGCTCGCGGCGAGTATCGCTGCGTACACCAGGGCACCGAGCAGGGGGGACCACCGCCAGCGGGTCGCCACGATGATCGCGGTAATGATGGCGGCGAGGATGAGCGCGATCCCAGTGATCAGCAGATTCGTCACGTTCAGCCCGTTTACGACAAAGCCGGTGGAGAGTAAGAGCGGGAGCCCGAGCACCGCAGCCACCGTCAGCTTGCCGAGGGCCGAGAGCCTGGTGCGGGCAGGGGTGCGTGTCACACCCAGTGGGGTCTTCATGGTTTCAGTCCTCCTCTTTGAGCAAATGCAATTTCCTCTGAACTCGCTTCCTCGAGCTACGTAAACATCTCTACCTCTGTAGTATACGGGGGAAACGTCTTCTAATCGTTACGAAAAGCGTTACGATCCATCGTCAACATCAGCGAGTTTGCGCAAGAGCCAAAACCTTGCCTGGATGAGCAAAGCCATGTAAGATAGAACAATAAAGCCTTTTGATTCTCTTTTCTGTAGTGTGGTCTCTTCTGTATTTGTTTCGTAGCGAGGTCTGCTATGCCCAGGCAACGATATGAACGCCATGAGCCGACCCATGATTGGCAACATCTTCGCCCGCTCCTCAAAGACCCAACGCAACTGACCTATGAGATCATCAGACCCGTTATCCTCGGCTGGGAAACTCCGAAAGAGCGATCTGCGGAAACAGGGATGCCCCAACGCACGATTTACTACAAAGCGAGCCTGTTCGACCAGGCGGGCATGGCCAGTTTGCTCCCGCCAGAGCCACCGCCAGCTGCCCCAAAACTCGATAAGCGTAGTCTGCCTCCACCCATGAGACAAGCCATCGTCGACTTGAAAGTGGAATATCCCTCCTTCACCTTTCATGAAATCGCCACGATCTGCTATGCTCAATTCGGCCGCAGGCCCTCGCCTCACACCATCCAGCTGATTCTGGCCTCTGGCCCCAAACCATCGCGTCCCACACGTCGGTATCCTCTTTACGCAGCGTTCGATGACCCTGTCCAGGGTCGTCTCGCCATCATTCGGCTCCACTTCGAGGGATGGTCAGTGAAAAGTATTGCTGGGTATTTGGGGACAAGTCGCAAGCTCATCTATACAATACTCAAGCGATGGATCGAAGAGCAGTTCGCTGGGCTTCCTGACAAATCGAGTCGGCCTCACCAGCCCGCTACAAAAACGACGCTCAGGGCCATGCAGGAAGTCAAGAAATTGCAGATCAATCCTGAACTGGGGGAATATCGTGTGAGCGCAGCGCTGGAACAACTGGGGATCAAGCTGTCTCCTCGCACCTGTGGCCGTATCCTTGCATTGAATCGAGCACTGTATCATCTCCAGATGCCAAAGATCGGCGGGCGTCCGAAGAAAGAGATGCCTTTCAAAGCAGAGTATCGCCATCACTATTGGTTTGTGGATATCAGGTACCTTGACATGCACCAACTCGGTGGAGGGATGATTTACTGCATTAGCATTTTAGAGGGCTATTCGCGGGCGATCCTGGCTTCCGCTGTGACCCGACGGCAAAACTTTGAAGAATATATTGCGGTGCTGTATGCGGCGATTCGCAAACAAGGATGCCCAGCAGCACTGGTGAGTGACCACGGCGGCGTTTTTCGAGATCATCGAGGCATGCAGATTTACACTGCTCTTGGGATTGAGAAGAAAGAGATTGACAAGCGGCAAAGCTGGCAAAATCTGATAGAAACGGCGTTGTATGTTATGTGGAATTTGGAAAATTCCTTACATAACTTGCATTATGTGGATTTGCCGCTCGATTCCTATGATATTTTTAAGTCCAACGAGCGGCAATTCCACATAATTAATGTGCAAAGACGGATGGGAGACTGGTATTTTGAAACCGCGAAGAGCTGGGAGGACCTCGTTGCGGCACACGAAAAATGGGTGTTGGATTACAATTTCCAAAAGCACCTCGCGCACGAAAAACGCGAGGATGGTCGTCATTCGCCAGCGGAAGTCCTTGGTTGGGTGACTGGGAAACAATTTGAACCGGACTACATGTATCGAGCCTTCTCAGCTCTCTGTGAGACACGAACGTTGACCAAGGCAGGTTACGCACGTTTTCGGGATTTCTTGCTCTATGGTGAACGCGGTCTGTCGGGCAAAAAGGCGCTCATCAACATCTTTCAAGACACGCTGGCTCTAGAATATGGGGAGCAGCCCCTGGCGAAATATTCCGTGGAGTGGCAACCGGACGACAAGCATCTGTTGCGGGTTGGCAACCCGCGCCTCTACGATCATCCCTATCAAAGTCCGCAATTAGAACTCTGGCCCCTACATCAGGTCGAATGGTTTGTGATTATCCAGGCGGCTCCCTATGGACCGCGCCCACGACGCAAACGTGCCGCTCGGATCTTGGTCATGCAACCTCCTTTGTTGTCTGATGGAACACAAGGCTGAAGATTGGAAGAACATGAAACGATGACGCTCCTCACGACGTTTGCCCTTCCTCCCATTTCTCGTGGGAATATGGTGGCTCCGCGCGAACTGGCACTCTCGGACCTGACGATCGTCGTGCCAGTGAAAAACAACCAGATCGGCGTGACACGCCTGCTCGAAGCATGTTTGAAGATATTTCCCCCGAAGCACTGCCTGGCGGAGATTGTGCTTGTGGACAATCTTTCCCACCCGCCAGTGGAAGTCCCTGCCCATCTTGCCTCTTCCTTACCGGTTCGCGTTCTGCTCTGTACGCAATCAGGTGCGGCAGCTGCCCGCAACCTCGGAGCACGTCAGGCGCAAACGCGGTGGATTTTGTTCCTGGACAGCGATTGTCTCCCGACACCAGGGCTCATTGACGGATATAGGCAAGCTCTGAATGGGGCCATTGCCTATGCAGGAATGGTGCGAGCGGAGCAGCATGACCCGGTCTCGCGCTATTATGACACCCAGGGCATCTTGAACCCCCCGCCTCTCTGGGACGATGGTGAGAAGCGACCTGCCTACTTGATTACCGCCAACGCCCTGGTTTGGCGAGAAGCGCTCGCACAGCTTGGGGGATTTGATGAGGGGTTTCCATCGGCTGGAGGGGAAGATATTGACCTTGGCCTCCGGCTCTGGTCGGTTGGTCCACTAGCGTATGCACCCGCGGCTCAAACCTTGCATGCTTTTGAGCCGCACTTGCTAGCGTTTGTTCGCCGTTTTGTTCGTTATGGATGTGGCAATCGCTTGCTTGCGGCACATTATCAGGCTGATCTGGCACCTCGCTTGTTTGCCCCACACCGTCCATCTCTCTTCAATCGATTTCTGGCCGGTGTGCAATGGCTCTCTCTCTGGTGGGGATATCACACAGCTAAACCTGCTCAATGCTGGTCTCTGCCATCATCCCAGCGTGCCGGGTCAACAACGTTTCCTGAGATCTCTCCAACACTCTGCGACAAACAGCGGTAACTGTCATTTGTCAGAGAAAAAATACCGTCTGCCAAGTAAATTGCCACCCAGCCAAGCACGCTTCCGCCGATTCTCTCTGCCACATAACTCGGCCTGACATTGGAGATCTTTCTCCGGTTGCTCATTGTTTGCTTTTTTCATTCCCTTGCTCTCCTTGCGGCCACGATACCTGGCAGAAGTGCCAGCAAATGCGTCAAAGGGGTCGCATTTTCCGCCTATCTCAGGTATACTTCCTCTTGAGGGTGAAACATGCATTGATCGTGCGAGAGGCTATGGAATGAGTACCGTCACGACGCCCGAGGAATTCCATCCCTGGAGCCACCATCTCCAGCTCACATCAGAAACAGAAGCCCTCATTACCGCTCTTGGCTCATCTCCTCCGGTCCGTCGTGTGAGGGGACGCGCCAACGATGTCACCGGACGCTCTCCTTCCCCCAAAATGGGCCGCTCCATCCAGTTTGAAAGTCAACAGGTCGAGTTGTGGGCCAGATGATTGGACAAATGACAGAAAGGCAGTAGGTTCTATGTCAGCATCGGACCAATTGAAATCCGACATTGATGTACTCGTCCCCGACATGGTTGCCTTACGTCGCGACCTGCACGAGCACCCCGAACTCGCGTTCGAGGAGATACGCACCTCCGGTATTGTGGCACAGCGCCTGTACAGCCTGGGACTGCAGGTGCAGGCTGGTGTCGCAAAAACAGGTGTCGTCGGCTTCCTGCATGGGGGCGCCAGCCAAGCAGGAGCGAAAACCATCGCCATCCGCGCCGATATGGACGCCTTGCCCATCCACGAATTGAACGAGATCGACTATCGCTCCACCGTCGACGGTAAAATGCATGCCTGTGGACACGATGGGCATACCTCTATCGCACTCGCCGTGGCCGCTATTTTAAGTAAGCGCCAGGCAGAGTTGACCGGCAACGTGAAATTTATCTTCCAGCCCGCTGAAGAAGGCAGGGGCGGGGCCAAACTCATGGCAAAAGAAGGAGTAATGGAGGGTGTCGATGGTGTGATCGGCCTGCACCTTATGAGCAACTATGCCCTGGGCCGGGTCGGCGTACGTGCAGGCGCAGTTTTTGCCAGTGCGGACGGATTTGTGCTGAGCGTCAAAGGCAAGGGTGGTCACGCTGCCATGCCGCACAGCGCAGTTGACCCCATCGTCATCTCAGCATACATGATCACAGCGCTGCAAACGCTCATTAGCCGTGAAAGCTCTCCCTTCAGTCCTGCCGTCATCACCATCACCACTATCCAAGGGGGCATCGCTTTTAACATTATCCCCGAAACCGTGGAATTGCAGGGCACCGTGCGTGCTTTCAGCCAGGAGGATCGCGAGACATTGTTGCGCCGCGTGAGCGAAATTGCCAATGGCATTGCCAGCGCTATGGGGGGGAGCTGTGATGTGCAAACCTTGCATGGCCCCCTTGCGTGCGTCAACGATGCCTCCATGACCCAACTGGTACACGAAGCGGCGGTCGCCTCAGTTGGCGAGAGAAATGTAGAGAGCAGCGAAGAGGTCATGACCACCAGCAGTGATGACATGGCCTACTTCCTCAAGGCCGTTCCCGGCTGCTACTTCATCGTTGGTGCGCACAACGAACAGAAAGGAGCAAACTATCCCCACCATCACCCGCGCTTTAACATCGATGAAGATGCCATGCCCACCGCCGTCGAAGTGTTAGCCCGCGCAGCAATGGGCTTTCTCAAGTGAAGGCGAGAGGCGCGGAGCCTGTCTCCACCCTGGCAGCTTCATCATTGTAATTGGGATTGTTAAACTGTATCGCCAGTTTGCAGGTGTACTATTTCAGCAAGAACGATGAATGTGCGTGTTATTTGTCAGGATACTTGCGCGGTAGGCCCGTGTATGTGCCACGAGGTCATGCGCCCTCAGCCGATGGTTTCTTCATAGACTGGCGTGACATCATCACGAAGCCAACACGGCTTGATGGACCTTGTAACTCATCTATTCGTGAAACCTGCGCCGTTTTATCCGGCACAAGATCATCCCCCGAATGTCCCGGCATCTCTCGGCTATGCGCCATGTTATGTAGCAAATTTGGCAGTCCCATCCTTTGGGAACAGAGACGAAAAAGTGATCGCGACATTGACTTGGCATTTTTTGTGGCAGAGGCCAAGGCTCAAAAATCATCTCGAAGCACCTCTCAAGCCAAGTCTCGGCATTAATCCTGGCAGAAACGGGCCAGTAATCAAGTCAAATGACAGTAACACTACAGAATTTTTTTGCAAACAGTACTGCACGTATTTGTTACCAGGGTTGTGGCGGGGTTTCTGGAGGGGGGACCACGCATGTGCATAGGCAACCACTTTGCCATGATGGAAGCCCAGTTGATCCTCTCGACCATTGCTCAACGCTATCAGTTGTGCCTGATTCCTGGTCACCCGGTCGAGCCCCAGATGGTGGTGACCTTGCGTCCCCGCTCTGGTTTGCCGATGACACTTCACCCGCTCTGAACAATGGCTGAATGACGACCTTTATTGGTCAATCAACAGTAATCAGCTGCAAGTCCCTTCGTTCATCCCCATTTTAGGCTAGATTCCTATTCCGACTTTCTGTTCCAACCATGGGCAAAGCCGGAAACCAACAGAGGCACACTGGGAGGGAAGCATGAACCTCATGATTCGAGTCCGAAGTGAACCGTTAAGGGTCAATGCTACTCGTACCCAGTTCGGACTCGCCTTTTTCCTGCGTAGAAATCCACAGGATGGTCGTGGCGATGCCTTTGACATGAAAAAGGTATCTGAATACCCCGATCTCCAAACTTCGTGTTTTAGCGCGTTTGTTCTAACCCCGAGGAGCAAAAAGGATGAACACGGAGAGGAGGTTAGCATTGCTCACCCTGGGGTTTCCTGTGAAAATCGCCTGAAGAGTACAGTAATGCATCTGCTGCTCGATTTTCATGCTCTTCTCTGAGGCAGAGCATCATGGCGCTTGAAATGAGTTTCCCCCGCCTGTTTGAATTGCAGGCTATTCGTCGCGTCTTACCAATGAGGGACGATGCTATCGAATCCTGAAAAGTGTATAGTAAGCCAAAAACGGTATACTGATGCTCTCCTCGCATGTCTTGGCGAGCCGATGGAAGCTAGAGGTGGAACCGAAATCTCACAGAAGAAATGCCTATCAGGCGTTCGTGGTACATGCCTCTCCCTGCTCTACAGGCTGCTCCATTTGCTTACTGCACGCTTTTCGTGATTCGATATCAATCATCTTCACCCCTGAAAGTTCTTGTGCTTTTCTTTCTCACTCTGATAGGTCCTTCAATACCTTCTTCCATCTTCCTTTGCCCCGAGGCGGTAGTCCATGTGTGAACCAGTAATAAGCGATCCCCACGAGGGCAGCCAGCGCAACGATGATTTTGAGTACTTCAAAGAGTGCTTGCATTGTTTATTCGTTCATCCCTCTTTGCAAGTAAAAAGCATGAGCTTACGGTAAGCCGTACTTTGCCTTCTCCTGCTGCAACCAAGCGCGCCTGGCCTGCAGGGTTGCCCGTTTCTCCATAAGCTCGTGCTGTTTATTGCGTAGCCAGAATGATTGCCTCTTCCAGGATGTCGGATAATCACTTTTTGCCAGGGCATGTAAGATAGCCTGGCCCCAGCGCGCGCCTGTATTATTGTTATGCTCCCATATAGTCTGTTGCAACCATTGCTCCTCTGCAGCCAATTGGGTCTCTTCCATTGCCAACTGGCCATCTTGCATCCGCAGCCAGTTCATGTAGTCATTGGCTGAAGGCTGTTGCATAGATTGCCTCCGTGCGCTTAATTTGACTTAACTCTTTGCTGACCTGATTGTCTGTTAATGCATGCGATGCCAGGATGCACAGTCTGATCTTTGGTTCCGTTCGTATTCACAGTACTCGGTTCCCATCCATCTCCTATTTGTACTGCTTCGTGTTCGAATTGAACACCGATTCCATCAGCAGGCAATCCTTTTGTACAGTACCACCAATCGAGCTCGTACAAGCCTTATGTAGTCCCTCGTTCACAAGAAGTATAATACAGAGCTGTTCAATCGCATGATGTATGCTGATAGAAGTTAGTACATTTGGATACCCATTGAAATAACCGCAGCTGTCATCACCACCAGTGGACAGAAAGCCCTGATATACTTGACACTGTGAGTAAGCCTCTTGTAGAGGCGCTTCACGGGGATGTTACCAGATATCGTGGCATCATTTTTTCAAAAGAATGATGGGCATCCTGCATCTGCTCTCGCTACGACGTCTGCCAATACCACTAACGGGTCTGAAAGGTGTTGTTTTATGTTTCACGACATATCCGAATGTACTATTGCGTTTCATGAGGTATCTTGCAGCAGCAGCAGCTATTATATACTCACATCAAGGGGAAGCGAGCACTGTTGGTACCGATGGGATCAAAGAGACTTGAAGCAGTTGGCTAGGTACCACTGAGCATCCATACCTACTACACTGCCGGTGCAGGTCGGAAATGGAGTCCACACATGTCCATGATGGATCGTCTACTGAGAGCCATGAATGCCATGGCGAATGCAGATACAGAGGGTGTGGAAAGGGGAGGAATGCTGGGCGAGCAGTATGCCGAAAGCGTTATCGACGATGGACAGAATGGATGCTGCGTCCGCAACCCGATGATTCCGCATCCAAGAAGGCCCGGTGTCTTTTTAGAGACGGACTTCCTCGTGTACAAACAGGGTGTCATGTACTGCGTCGAGGTTAAAAACTTTAAGGGGAAGGTCTACTATCCAGCACGCTATAGAACTGTCTTTCTGGAGCAAGGCTGGTTCATCTTCAAGCGGCGTATCCCCCAAGTTGTGGTGGATGGATACGACTACTCAAAAATGGTCCAGCAGAAAATGGGGCAAGGAGGGAGGGGACCCGATATACGGGAAATGCCCAATCCCATCCTCAAGACACAGCGCTACATCGACGATCTCAAGCGCTACCTCTACAGAATTGATGCGCGCCTGCAATCCCTGCCCATGTATCCAGTCCTCGCCTTTTCAGAAAAAGCGGACATCAGCGCCATTTATCAGTTCGATGCAGGCATCATGTACATCTCTCAATTGCCCTCATTCTTTGAGAAGTACGGTAACCCGGCATTTTCGCGATCGCCGGCTCCATGGATCCTACAGTCCCTGCGCAGGCTCCCCACGTGGGATCTGGTCTTAACGTCCGGCAATAAGTGGTTCAACGGAATTCTCGCGGACAGAGACTTCCACTTCCAGACCACTGATGGGCGATGGCAGGTTCTTCCCTACACACAGATTGACTCCATTGAGGTACATAAAGAAAGGGCTTTCTCTTCAGTGTATGATTGCGTCTGTATCACTTTCGTGGATGGAACCCAACGGTCGTTCCCGTGCATCGCTGGGCAGATTCACCTGAAGCGCTTCAAAGGGGAGCAACAAGTTCACAACATAAGCAATGTGAGCAAATTGATCGTAGGCATCGCCAATAAATGCTAGGGGAAAAGAAGCAAAGAAAGGGGACATCATGCAACCATATACGAATCACTACCCACCGGATGATTACTCCTCACCGGATGCTCAGCAGCCTCCCGATTGGATCTATGTCTTTATGCCAAGCTACAGTGGAAAGGCATTCCTGGCGTTTATCCTGTACTTCTGTGGCTACCTTCCCGGCTTGGTTGTCAACATTGCCCTTCTGCTCGAGGCTCTCGACACGAAAGATAGGTTTGGGCGATCACCGGATGGATTGGGATGCCTCGTTGCCTTGCTCCTTCTCTTCACCGTGGGACTTGTTGCTCTCTTTGCCCTCGTCGCTTTCTCCTTCATCAACTGGACCCGATTTTAGGCTCGACATGCACGCCTTACTCCACACATGCACACATGTCGTCTCTGTGGCTCATGAAGCCGCTTGTGGCCAAACAGATTGTTAGTTTGCGGAAACGGACGTTTTCACAAATGAGAAATATATGAACTGGCCTCCCGGTGCGAAACTGACGAAAAGAGCAGTCATACCAGAAAGGAACCGCGAGAAGTGCTACTTTGCGGTCTATGACAGCCTGGCTCATTTTGCCCCATGAATGGCTGTGCAAACAGGTGATACAATGAGCTATCAAACATGAGAAGAGCAAATGGAAACATATGGAGAAAAATACATCGGATCGCCAACATGCGCAGGCGATTGAGGAGGCGTATCGCCGCGGATATCATCATGGCTTTGCCCGTGTGAGGGAGCTTCTGCTTCGTCTTCTGAGCGAGGGGATGCCGCCTTTTGTGGCTCTGGAACTCTGTCGTGTCTTTGAAGAGCACATCATTGTACCCTGGCGGAAGGATGCTGGCGCCAGTTCCGCCCCGCCGGTCTTTGATGTTGAGGAATGCCAGCGTCTGCTTCGAGCAGACAAAGAGCGAGAGGTCGCCATGACACCCACTTCGTTCTTCTCTACCTTAATGCTTTTCCTCTGGGATCCGCCAGCGCTTTCTAGCTTGACGTTTTGGGGTTCTCTCTCTATACTTCTTCCCTGAAAGGGTGGACAGCAGGGAAGGTCCGGTTTTCTCCACTCGAGGGGGTCCGAAAACCAGCAGTGACAGCGAACAGACAAAAGGCTGGGCAACGTCTCTGTAATGGAATCCCTGCTAGACTCCACCCTCAACAAGCCTCACCATTGCTTCAATTAGGCCCTGAATGAAACGTACGCGCTTCACTAGCAGCAACTGAAAGGCCTTTTCCTCTGCGAGACAGATGGGATCTTGTTGCTCGTCCTCGGCAAAACTGAGCTTGCACCACTTGTGGGACAAGGTTATATTGTCTTACGATGCTTGTGAAGAGAAACACAACGTCTGCTGCTCTACCGCCGAGAAGCGTCCGTCTCCCACCCTTGCCCTGGTCGGCGTAATAGCTATAATGCGCGCGTCAAAGAGACGCAACGCCTCCTGCACCACCGGGTGTTCTCGCATCTGCTGCTCAAGCGCTTCTGTAGCACTTAGAGTGGTCGATAGAGTTGGTGTATCCTGCTGCACTTTGAGGTTCTGCTTCCTGCGCATGAGAGGCTCTCCCTGGGCTGTCATTGATTTGTCCCTCTAGTAGCCACCACGCCGTCGGTGTGTTACTCTCGTTGGTAGCATCTCTTATGACCGAACGGCCTCTACTCACGCAATAACAGCTCTCGTAACTCTTCTTCTCGGAAGCAGACAAAACGGAAATTATTGCCGATCTCGCTGTTGTGGCAGGACCAACTTCAGGCGGCCAGGGTGACGACATGTTCGGAATTTTATTTCTTGTGCGTCACTCACCGGTGCAGTAGAATAGATCGAGACGTCTCTGTCCTGGCGTACCGGGCACCGAGCGAGCGGCGGAGAGGAGCAGCGCATGAAGACATTGGAAGAGTTGAAGGCGGACTTCACGCAGGAACTGCTCGAGCTGGAGCGGCTCGCGGGGATCTGGCCGAGTACTATCGAAAAGCGTCATGTGAAAGAGCAGGCAATCGGCCGACTTTGCTACCTCGCCGAAGAAGACCTGAGTCCGCTTGAACTGGGCATGTTGAAGCGGGCGCTCGGCCTCAATGACACCAGGTGGCGAGCCTTCAAGTCCAAATTTATTGAGGGGAGTTCCCCTGAAGATCTGGTGTAGCAGCCTGTTCAGGTGTTGTTTTCATAACCAGCCAACGCAATGTTGAGCGAGTCTCTAAAGGAGGCCTAAAATGCGCGAGCGTGTCACCAGGTGCAGAGTAGTTTCTCAGTCATGTTGCTGCACCTCTGCTCGAACGACCTTTGAAGCCATCCCTCTTCAATCAACTCAGCGCAGAAAACTCGTGGCGGATCACAGTAAATCTGTATCTCATTCATGGCAAAGCAGACTGGAAGCGGTTTATTACATCATAGAAAGTTTCTGCAACGTATACACCGAACAAAACAGAACACGGGTGGGTGTGGCACAAAGCGAGAATACAGGTTGTGGAAGGTTCTCGTGATTCTCTTCCACAACGTGGTTCTTTGTACGCTCTGTACGTTGTTGAATGCTTCTATCGCGGTCCAGATTTACTGCGTTCTGCTTCGAGTGGAACACCGGGAATAGCGTTCTCCTATTCAAGCAATACGAGCTTTTGTAAACAGAACGGGTAAAAATTCACCAGAGAAAAGAACAATGAAGGAGATGGTGGGCTACTTTGCCCCTGATGACACGCTCGCGCATTTTAGGCCACTTTGTGCTAGGGATAGCTATGATGGCGGGCGTTTTTCGACTTCGAGATGGGTGCCTTCCGGACCATCGATGACGTAGATTCTGACTCCAACTTGGCGGCTTAACGGCCACAGGGCTCGATAGATGGAATCGGGGATATCCGACATAAAGAGCACATCCGCCAACGAGCGAACGTGTTGCTCATCATTGATGAGTGCAATGAGCGCCTCCGCGATGCGCCCGCGTACCGACTTACTCCGATGCGCGTCCGAGAGCAAGGCCACCAACTGCGGGGCAATGCTCCGCTCCCCCAGCGCTCCTAGCGTCAGCGCGATGCTCCCACGTACCGATCCATCCATCTGGTCATTGGAGAGCAAGGTCACCAACTGCGGGACGATACTGCGCTCCTCTAGCGTTTCTAGCGCCTCCGCGGTGCGCCCACGTATATAATCGTCCACTTGCTTGTTAGGAAGCAAGTCTACCAACTGCGGGACGATACTGCGCTCCCCCAACGCTCCCAGCGCCAGAGCGATGCGCCAGCGTACCGACTCGTTCAGATGCTTGTAGGAGAGCAAGGCTACCAACTGCGGGACGATGCTGTGTTCCCCCAGCGTTCCCAGCGCCTCCGCGATGCCCCAGCGTACCGACTCGCTCAGGTGGGGATATGGCAAGGATTTCTTCCTGGGGCAGCCATTTGGACAGCAAAAATCTCAAATACTCGTGAAAATTGGTAATATGCGATAGTGCTCTCTA
>Ga0137377_10001836_pt1 | contig 15272 bp, 11 predicted proteins | sample SagtaG_22_FD_104815 | JGI IMG/M metagenome (GOLD analysis project Ga0137377, IMG submission 104815) | Vadose zone soil microbial communities from Sagehorn Ranch, Mendocino, California, USA - Sage2_L_40_16 metaG | ecosystem: Environmental > Terrestrial > Soil > Vadose zone | place: USA... | reverse complement strand
TGACCAGATTTTGCGCTCCGCACCGACCCGCAATCTCTTACAGCAAATGCACCCAGGCATTATTCGCATGCCGATACGTTCAAAACTCTCCGAAGCAGTAACAATACATACGGCTCAGATTATCAAAGACCTGGGAGCGATTCCCCTGGTTGTACTGCACAGCGTAAATGGGCCACATGTGCTGGATGATGATATACGCGTGATAAAGGATATGAACACCATCTTTGGCAAGAGTATTGTATATTATGAATTTGGCAATGAAGATGACTGGACGGGTATTAATGCCGCAACATATACGCAGGCATGGAATCGTCTTATACCCCAATTAAAGCAGGCTGCGCTGCACGGACAATTTGTTGGCCCCGTCAATTACCAGTACAACGGAGATTTCCTCTCTGCTTTTTTACAGCAAGCCAATCCACACCCTGACCAGGTGAGCTGGCACGAGTATACTTGCTCTTATAAGTGGCCCGATGCCGATTGCATCGCCAACATTGATAACTGGACAACCCATATCCAGGATAGCCGCTACAGAATGACAGCAATTCTTGGCGCGCCCTTGCCGATTATGATTACCGAGTGGAACTATGCCCCCGACGCTGCCTATAATGATGGGAAAAACAATGACCGGACCTTCATGACCACCTGGACAAACAAGGCCTTACAAACCCTGGCAGATAGCCATGTCTTTGCCGCGATGCAGTATACATGTACCAATACCGCGATGTCGCTGATCGACAACGACAACAAGCCCACGCTCCAGGTAACTATCTTTCAGCATCTTTATTTAAAAATGATTCTGAATGGGCACCAACCAACTCCCACACCCGACCCGACCCCCAGCATCGTCTTGAATGGTTCACAGGTATTTTCTTTTGAGGATGGGGGAACCGATGGCTGGACTGGACAGGGTATCGTAAAAGTACAGAACAGTACAGCCTTTGCCCTGGATGGTACTCATGCTTTACAGGTCACACTGAGCATTACAAGTAGTAGTAACTTTCCCTACATTGCTGTCAATCTCGCTAATATGCCCTCGTATCCACGTGCCGGGCAGACCCTCACCGCCTATGTCTACTTACCAGCGAGTATTACCAAAGTCAGCATCACGGCCAAATTGTTCATAGTAGATAGCAACTATCACTGGTTCTCTAAAAACACTGTTCAACTCTCACCCGGCACGTGGATTCCACTGACCTACCTGCTCCCTCCCACCATTAACGGGCAACCAGCGCAGTTGGGCATTCAGTTTAATAGCACAATCAGCAGCACCACCATCAGCGACATGTATATAGATGCTGTTGGGTGGAGCTGACCCTGGTGGGAGAGACCATTCCCAACCGGGGGCACACTGACAGCTAGGTTGGGAATGGTCTCGTGTTTTCCAGTCCTCTTGATTTGTGTATCCCGACATTGCAATATTCGCCCGTGATAAAGTTGTGACAACGAGGTGGTAGAATGCAGTTTGAAGAGGTGCCTCGGCATTTATAACCCAGACGCGACGTGGGTCAAAGTGATTTCATACATTCCTTTTTGGACGCCTACTACGATGCTGATGCGTATTGGGGTTGGCAGCGCGACCTGGTGGGAAATTGCACTCACCATTGTGCTGATGATCGTTGCGATCTTCGTTTGCGCGATCATTGCAGCTCGCATCTATCGCTTCGGCGTCTTGATGTATGGCCAGAAACCAGGGCTGGGCCAACTGATCAAAATGATACGAACGAAGTGATTGGTAGAGGAAATGCCTTTCTGCTAGCCTTTCGCATGCTCCCCAATGAACTGTATGATCGCATCCCTCGCCAGCCTATAGCCGCCAGCATCGCGTGTGAGTCGCTGCATGTGCCCAACGCGTTTGCGCAATGCTGGGTCGTTCGCGACCCGCTCGACTGCCTCGCGCAACGTGGCGACGTTTACGGTCTCTTTTTCCAGCGCGCTGCCCAGCCCCAATTCGGCAATGCGCCTCGCCGTCACAACCTGCTCCTGTGTCTGGGGCACAGCGACCATGGGGACACCATAGTAGAGGCTTTCCATGATGCTATTCATCCCGGCGTGGGTGACAAAGACGCGCGCACGCGACAGGATGTCAAGTTGAGGCACATAGGCTGAGACCAGGAAGTTTTCCGGGACAGGATCCAGTGCTTCGGGGTCGACCTGGCTGCCTCGTGAGAGCACGACTTGCCAGGGTTGCTCTGCAAAAGCCTCAAAACACTGCTTGAAGAACGCTGGCTCATTATTAAAGATGGTTCCCAGCGAGATGTAGAGCAGGGATCGTTCGGGACTGAGCTGGTCGAGTGGGAAATCGGTCGCCTGGTGACGCGGCAGGATGCATGGGCCAACAAAGAGGTAGCGTTCGTCAAAGGTGTCTCCCGCCGGCTGGAAGGCTTTGGGGAAAAAGACGATGTTGAGCGGCTCTGCATACATCAGGACGTTGAAAAGATCCATCGGTGGAAGATGATAGCGCGTGCATGCTTCTGCAATGCTTGCATTGGCCTGTGCCAGAACTTCGCCCATCTGAGCGAGACGGGCCTTCGGCATCTGCCCTCTCAGGGAAGACATATTGAAGTGTTCGTTCATGGCATAGGTGGGACGTAAGGCAATCGCAGGCACTTGAAGCACCTGGGAGACGATTCTGGTCCAGAGACATACCGGCTCATGCACAATCACATCTGGCGTATCCGCGCGAATGCGCTCCAGAACTTGCGGCAGGACCAGGAGACTCTCCTCACCCAGCATGGGCGACATCATCGCGATGTACTTCATCAACTTCGATTTATAGGAGTGAAATGTGGCTCCTGTGGCCTCCACAGTCTCTCGAAACTCCTCTGGCAGGTAGTAGATTACGTCCTGGCCACGATTGACGAGTTCCTGTGCGATGGCGAGCGTCGGATTCACATGTCCATACGCGGGTAACGTTAAAAAAATGTATCTTGCCATAGTCCCCTCATCCTTCACTTCAAAAACCTTGATCGCAGACTGATCCCGAGATCATTGTCTTTCAACCTACTGAGAGGGGACTGATTGAATGACACGAACGAGAGCCTCAAGGCCCTGGTGCAGCGCAGCGATATCCCGCTCGTCGAGCTGGGCAAGGTAGCTCTGAAGACGATCGAGGCGACCTTGCCGCAAACGTTGAAACATCGTTTCGCCTTGTGATGTCAGACGTGCCAGGGTGTAACGGCGGTCAGTGACATCATCTCTGCGCTCGGCGAGTCCAGCCTGCACGAGCCTCTCCACCAGATGACTGACTGTCGGATGACTGATTGTCAGGGCCTCAGCGAGCTTGCTGATGGTGACAGAGCCCTCAAAACCCAGGGTGACGAGCACCTTCAACTGGGCCATCGTCAGATCGAGGCTCTGCCAGTCTGGCATGGCAGTTTGTTGCATGCGAGACTGGCAGAGAAAGAACAGCTTAAGCACTGAACTCATGTGATCATTGTTTTCCTGTGACATGGGTGTTCCCTCTCTCATCTCTGGTTGCTGGAAGACAAGCAATTCGTCGATTTCCCTGGGACTCCTGGTCAGATGGCCTCCAGACGTTCCCTCTCTTGATCGAATCTACCATAATTGCGTAGATGTTGTCAACTGATTAGATCACATCTACGCACAAGCGTGTTGCTGAAGTGAGTTCGAACGTCCACAAAAAGCAGTCAAGGGAATGAAAGTGATGTTGTTGCGATATTCAGAGAAGAAAGTAAAATATATGCTCTAAGCATATATCTTTTATTGTAAGATATGCCAAAAGCAGGTATCGTTATTGATAACACTACATGAACTTACTTCACCGAAAGGAACCGTTGTTATGCGAATTCTGGTTATTGGTGGGACGAACTTTATGGGGCCGCTGGTTGTGCGTTTCTTGAGCGAGCAGGGCAATGAGGTGACGGTGTTTCATCGTGGGCAGACTCGGACGGATTTGCCGCGGGAAGTGAAGGAGATTCTGGGGGATCGGCGTCCTCTGGTTAACAGCGCTGCTAAGCTACAGCGTATAGCTCCTGAGGTGGTGCTGGATATGATTCCGGCCACGGAGCACGATGCCAGGGAGGTTATGAGGATTTTTAGTGGGGTTGCAAGGAGGGTGGTTGCGATCAGTAGTCAAGATGTGTATCGCGCTTTTGGAAGGGTTAATGGCAAGGAATTTGGTTCTATAGAGAGTATGCCATTGACAGAGGAATCTCCGCTTCGAGAGAATCTCTTTCCTTATCGTGGCGAGACACTACGTAATCAAGATGATCCGAAACGATGGCAGGATGATTACGATAAGATTCTCGTCGAACGTGTTGTGATGGGTGATGCGAACTTGCCTGGTACGATTCTACGGTTACCGATGGTGTATGGGCCAGGAGATTACCAGCACAGGCTCTTCAGTTACTTAAAGCGCATGGATGATAATCGTCCTGCCATTCTGATGGATGAGACTGAGGCACCATGGCGGTGGACTCATGGATATGTAGAGAATGTCGCTGCCGCGATTGCCCTGGCTGTAACCAATGAGCGCGCGGCGGGGCGTATTTATAATGTCGGGGAGCCATTCACGTTTACGATGGCTGAATGGGTGGGCAAAGTTGGACGGGCAGCAGGCTGGCAAGGAAAGGTTGTGCTTGTGCCTCAAGGCCGCTTGCCGGAACCATTGAGGTGGGGTATCAATGCGGAACAGGATATTGTTGTTGATTCCTCGCGCATACGCAGGGAGTTAGGATATGCCGAGCAAGTTGGTTTGGGTGAGGCGCTCGGGAGGGCAGTTGCCTGGGAACGGGCGAATCCTCCGAAGGAGGTTGATCCCAGGGAGTTTGATTATGCGGCAGAGGATGCGTTTCTGTAAATACTTGACATTCCAGGCAGCACGGCTTACGATGATACCACGCACAAGACCTTGAGTGAAACTGGCTCATTTGCGTGTTTGTGCGTCGTCTACTCACATAAGCAGATTTTATTTTTCAGGTTATTTATGGAAGCCCAGGGAGGAGTATTCTATGCCTGACAACGTTCACACTAAATTCCTTTTGAACGAAGACGAAATGCCACATTCCTGGTACAACATTGTGGCAGACTTGCCGAGACCACCAGAGCCAGTGTTACATCCTGGCACTAAACAGCCCGTTGGGCCAGACGATTTGTCTCCGCTGTTCCCGATGGCCCTGATTATGCAGGAAGTAAGCACCGAGCGCTACATTGAGATCCCGGAACCGGTTCGCCAGGTGTATATGCAGTGGCGACCAAGCCCGCTCTATCGTGCGCGCCGACTGGAGAAGGCATTAGATACACCAGCTCATATTTATTATAAGTATGAGGGTGTTAGTCCGGTAGGTAGCCACAAGCCGAATACTTCCGTGGCCCAGGCCTTCTACAACAAGGAAGAAGGGGTCAAGAAACTTTCGACTGAGACAGGAGCGGGCCAGTGGGGATCGGCGTTGGCGATGGCCGGAGCATTCTTCGGCATTGATGTTGAGATCTTCATGGTGAAGATCAGTTACCAGCAAAAGCCCTACCGGCGCAACATGATGGAAACCTATGGCGCGACCGTGCATGCCAGCCCGACTAACCTGACAGACGCAGGGCGAAGTATTCTGGCAATAGACCCTGAGAATATGGGCAGCCTGGGAATCGGGATCAGTGAGGCGGTGGAAGTTGCTGCCAAGAGCGGCGGTACGACCAAGTATTCACTGGGAAGTGTGCTTAACCATGTGCTGATGCACCAGACCATTATCGGGGAAGAGGCGCTGCTCCAGATGGAGAGGGCGAACGATTACCCGGACATCGTCATCGGATGTGTAGGTGGCGGCAGCAATTACGCGGGGATCGCGTTTCCCTTCATCGGCGAAGCTCTGAGGAAGGGACTGAAGACACGCTTCCTGGCTGCAGAACCAATGGCTTGTCCCAGCCTGACCAAGGGTATCTATGCGTATGACTTTGGCGATACAATTGGCATGACACCGCTTATAAAGATGCACACGCTCGGTCACGATTTTATACCACCGGGTATCCATGCGGGCGGGTTGCGCTATCACGGCATGGCACCTTTGATGTCGCTACTCCATGAGGAAGGCATCGTCGATGCTCAGGCCTATTACCAACTCAGTGTCTTCGATGCGGCAGTGCAATTCGCTCGCACCGAAGGGATTGTTCCTGCACCAGAAGCTGCGCACGCGGTACGTGCAGTGATTAACGAAGCGTTGGAGGCGAAAGAGGCCGGGGAAGAGCGGGTAATTCTGACCAACCTGTGCGGGCACGGTCACTTCGATATGGCCGCTTACGATGCGTACTTTGCCGGGAAGCTGCAAGATTATGAGTACCCGGCGGAGGCCGTGGCAGAGGCGCAGAAGAGGATGCCGCAGATGGTGTAGTCGCCATTGTTTGTCATTGATAAGAGAACTCATCATCATAGCTAGTAGCAGAGGTGCCGCCGGGAGTTGTGACGGTCACATCAACAACGCCAGTCCCAGCAGGGCTGACGGCCGTGATTTGCGTGTCGCTGATGAACGTAACCTGGGTGGCTGCTATCTGGCCAAAAGATACCCCGGTGACGCCGGTGAAGCCGGAGCCTGTGATGGTGACGGTGGCAACCTGGTCCAACCCGTCGAAGAGGACGAGACAGCGACCCTCTGACAGTTCGCCTGGAAGCTTCATCGCCAGATTGGGATGGCTGCGGCTCCATTGTAAAATGAGGAATTGTTTAAGCGGGAGATATTCCTTATCAAGCCTCACCGCATATTCCCTCATCTGTACGAGTATGGGTACCTGTTCACGTCCAAGCCAGGACGGGAGTTGATAGGCGCCTGGTGTAAGAGATGCGCGTGCCATATGAAGTGCGAGCCAGCAGAGGAAGGTGCTTTTGCCAGATCCCGGCGTTCCTAGAAGAATAGCTACCGGGTCATTTGGGGAGAGCCGTGATACTAACTCGTCGAGAAGCAACGGTTGCTGTGCTTGTTCCACATCTTCATCCCCACTCAATTGTGATTGCCAGATGAGGTGTCATCTTTGTAGGTAAGCATCGCGCTCTTCAATGCTCAGGTCGTCGCGCTGCCGCATAGCTTCAAACTGCCTGTACTGCTCAGCGGGCGCATCGTAGATCGGTTCGTCAGAGACGACTTGCAAAGGAACAAAGCTTTCATTCAGAGGTACCTCAGCAAAGACCATTGCTCTCGAGAGTTGGGCGAATCTGCCAGGTCTGATATTTTGATACAATTCCTCAATCGAGCGTAGATACGGGGTAAACGCTTCTCTGGCTTGCTGTATTTCATCCCTTTGTTTAGTCGCTTCAACATCCTTCTTGATGTAATCAAGAATGGCCTGTACTTCTGGAGGAGGTGAATAGGTAGAAATGACCTCAAACTTCAATAGTTTGCCCCAAAAGACCAAAAGGCGTATAATCTGTTACGGCAAGTCGAAGATAAAACCTTCCATAGCTTGCTTGATAGATGCGACAGAAGGATTGAAAAATATACCATGCTACTTACGCTGCCGTTGATGCTTTTTATGGTGATGACAGAACTTTCGGTGGGGGCCTTTGCTGTGCTCTTTGTACTTGATTGGCGCAATATGGTCAAACGAAATTTTCTGATTACGTATGCAATCATCTATGTGCTCCTGGCGGGTCTGACGGTTTTATTTCAGTTGAATTTTTCGACGCAGGTATTGCTCAATACTTTTACAATGCTTGATAAGGCCTGGACGGGCTATCTGACTCCTTCTCTACTGCTCTTTCTGGCGCTCATGGTTCCTTATACTTTCTTGCTGTTGATAGATAAAAAAGCAGGGGTGGATGGGAAATTTAAGAAGGAGGAAGAGGAAGTTGAGGGAACCCGGCGGTCGACCGTACGCTTGCTGCGCCTCATCTTTGGGAGTCTGGATGTACTGGCGGGTGCGTTGACGTTATTCGTGTTGGGGATGATTTTTCGACCCCTGGCTGCATCAGGCCCGGAGGGTGCATTTGTAGTTGGAAGTTTCTTTGCCTCGGCGCTGGCTCTGGGTGGAGTGATGACTGCGATGTGGCTGGGGCACTGGTATCTTGTGACTCCTGCGCTTTCTGAGAAGCCACTGCGGTTCGCTACAACACTTGTGCTGGTTGGTGTGCTGGCACAGGTGCTTTTCACGTTTACCGGTGGACTCAGCATGGTGGCACATTCACAGTCCAGCAATGTGGTGACGCCAGTTGGTACGACGACTCCTGCGGTTTCGGCGGCTACGCCGGTACCAAATTCGCAGGTCAAACCTTCGGATGCGCCTGTGGTGACGCCACTTAGTTCGGATGTGATTGGTTGGCTGCGTATTCTGGTGGCTTTTGTTCTACCTCTGGCGCTGATCGGCTTTATTTTGAAGTTGATTCATGATCGTTCGTTCCAGTCGGCTACGGGTATGCTGTACCTGGTGGTTGTGCTGACATTGGCGGGTGAGGTGATGTCGAGGGGGTTGTTTTTGGCTGGTTTACAGTAGCTTAGCATCGGTCATGGGTGATCCCAACAATCCAAAGCGGCATCTTTTTTTCTGCTTTAAGGCTCCAATACGAGCTTGTAGATAGGCTCCCCGCTAAATTCTGCGCCTGTCCTGGAATTATAGCTGCTGACCGGCACGTAGCGCTCGTTCGCGTTCTTTGAGTTCGCGACGCAGGATTTTGCCTGAGGGAACTTTAGGAATGGCGTCGATGAACTCGATGTAATGCAGCTTTTTGTAGCCTGCCAGTTTGCCGTTGACAAAGACTATCAACTCCTCGCCGGTGACGCTGTGGCCTGGACGAACGACGACAAAACCTTTAGGTACTTCACCAGCTTCATCATCGGGCACACCGATAACGGCTGAGTCTAAGACGGCGGGATGCTCCATCAGCAGAGCCTCTAGCTCGGCAGGAGCAACACCAAAGCCTTGGTATTTGATCATTTCTTTCTTGCGGTCTACGATGTAGGTATAGCCGTCGGCGTCCTCGTGGCCGATATCACCCGTATAGAGCCAGCCGTTGCGCAGGGCACTGGCTGTTTCTTCAGGAGCTTTCCAGTAGCCTTGCATGACCTGTGGGCCACGAATGATGATCTCACCATCTTCCCCGACGGGCAGCTCTCGCTCGCCCGTCTCAAAATCGACAATCTTCTGTTCGGTATTGTTGACTGGCATACCCACGCTATCGATGCGCGCAAGCGCGGAATCACGCGGCTGGGCGTGTGTGAGTGGCGAGGCTTCGGTCATGCCATACGCCTGAATTAGCTGGGCGTTTGACTTGCCCTGCAACTTCTCTATCAATTTGCGTGCGGGGTCAAGCGGTAGGGGAGCAGCGGCGGAGAAAATGTACTTGACGGTCTTCATCTTATTGAGATCAACAGGAGCATTCGCCAGCCCAAGGATAATCGGCGGTACAGCGAAGTAGTAGGTTACACCGTGCTTTTCGCACAACTCTAATGATTGGAGCAGATCAAAGCGCTCCATCAATACCTGGGTGGCTCCACCAGCAAGGCTAGCGCCTGTCAATACCACACCATAGATATGGTACATTGGTAAGAATATGAGCATGACATCGGTGTGACTGATCTGAAATGCGGTGGTGAACTGGAGATGATTAGTCGCCAGGTTGCGATGACTGATCATCGTTCCCTTAGGGAAGCCGGTCGTGCCTGAGGAATAGGGCAAGGCTACTAGGTCATCACCACTGATCTGAACATGCGCATGCAATACCGGAGATGATTCTCGTAACATTTTCGCGAATGGGATAGCCTGCGACATTCCTGCGGGGACCTTATCGCCGGTCACAATAATGTGCTTGAGGTTGGGTAGCGATTGCTGACTCAACACAATTTGGAGCATTGGCAGTAGCTCTCGCTGGATCACGATGGCTTTGGCCTCGGAGTTCTCAAGCTGGTAGGCTATTTCGCGCTCTTTGTACGAGGGATTCATGGGACTAAATACGGCCCCAATCGTGGCGGTTGCATTAATGGTGATGGTATACTCGGGACGATTGAGTGTGAACAGGCAGATGTGATCCCCCTTGTGTATACCCAGATCGTACAGGCCGTTGGCGATACTGTTGACCATGGAGACGACTTCGCGGTACGTCAGGATGAGATCGTGGTAGATAATCGCCGGACGGTCAGGATTGCGCGTTGCGGCTATACGTAAAAGATGGTCATAGTGCATTTCGGGGAAATCGACCTGTGGTCGAAATAATTCAGGTGTGTGCATTTATTCACCTTCTTTCCCAAAGCGCAGTGCTTTTTCGCGTTCTTTGAGTTCGCGGCGCAGGATTTTGCCTGAGGGGACTTTGGGGATAGCGTCGATGAATTCAACCTGGTGTAGTTTTTTGTAGCCTGCTAGCTTGCCGTTGACGAAGTCGACAATTTCTTCGGGGGTGGCGCTATGACCAGGGCGAATAACGACAAAGCCCTTGGGCAGTTCGCCAGCCTCATCATCGGGAACGCCGATAACGGCGGAGTCCATGACGGCGGGGTGCTCCATCAGCAGTGACTCAATCTCGGCAGGAGCGATGCCAAAGCCTTTGTATTTGATCATTTCTTTTTTGCGGTCTACGATGTAGGTATAGCCGTCGGCGTCTACATGGCCAATGTCGCCGGTATAGAGCCAGCCGTTGCGCAGGGCCCGCGCGGTCTCTTCGGGGGCTTTCCAGTAGCCTTGCATGATCTGGGGGCCACGGATGATGATTTCGCCGTCTTCCCCAGGAGGCAACTCGCGCTCGCCGGTCTCTATATCGACGATCTTCTGCTCGGTGTTGTGGACAGGCATGCCGACGCTATCGAGGCGTATAAGTGCTAGATCACCCGGTTGGGCGTGTGTGAGCGGGGAAGCTTCGGTCAGGCCATAGCCCTGGACAACCTTGATACCTGTCTTTTCTTGCAGTCTGTGGGCAGGGTCTAACGGCAAGGGCGCTGCGCCTGAAAAAACATACTTGACGGTTTTCAACCTGCTGAGATCGACGGGAGCATTCGCTAAGGCCAGTACGATAGGTGGCACGGCAAAGTAGTACGTTACACCATGCTTCTCACATAATTCCAGAGACTGTAGCAGGTCAAAGCGTTCCATCATGACCTGGGTTGCGCCGCAGGCGAGGAAACTGCCGGTGAGCATCACACCGTAAATGTGGTAAAAGGGTAGGAAGATGAGGGCTACGTCGGTCATGCCGACGCGAAGCGCGGTTGTGAATTGGAGGTTGTTGGAGGTCAGATTACGGTGAGTGAGCAAGGTTCCTTTGGGGAAGCCTGTAGTGCCAGATGAGTAGGGTAGGGCCAGCAGGTCATCTCCACTGATATCGACGTGCGGTGGGTGTTTTGGTGAGGATTCGCGCATCATGTTAGCAAATGGTATGGCTTCCGGCATGCCTTCTGGAACTTTGTCGCCAGTGACAATGATGTGCTTGAGATTTGGGAGCGTTTTCTGGGTCATTACGAACTGAAGTAGTGGCAGCAGTTCACGTTGGATGAGGATGGCTTTGGCTTCGGAGTTTTCAATCTGATAGCCGATTTCGCGCTCTTTGTATGCGGGATTCATGGGGCTGACCACCACACCAATGGAGGCCGCGGCTATGAAGGTGATGGTGTATTCAGGGCGGTTGAGTGTGAGCAGGCAGAGACGATCACCCTTTGTTAATCCCAGGTTGTGCAGGCCGTTGGCGATACTATTGACCATGGAGACGACTTCGCGGAAGGTCAGTATGAGATCATGATAGATAATCGCGGGGCGGTCGGGATTGCGGCTCTCTGCTGCGCGCAAGAGATGATCGTATGGGACATCAGGAAAATCTACGAGTGGACGAAATAATTCGGGTGCTACCATTTTTTCAGACATATCTGGAGTCCTTTCTGGCTCAACGGTGAGCATTTCAGAAGAGTATGCCGGGTATGAGGTATGCGTGGGTTTGTTCTGGGTGGCCACGCTTTCTTTGTGATGTAGCATACCCCAGACGAGAATTAAGGTCAAGTACCTGAGTGGAGGACTCTCCAGGCACTTGACTGGCCGCCTACGGCATGTCCAATTTGATGTTACAATGGAAAAAGAATAGATAGGAGCAACTAGAAGGGCTTTTTATGAATATCCGTATGAGAGAGACTGATGATGACTGGGCTAGCAGTGGACTGTGGCCGGCATTTCAAGCGCCGGATCATCTTGATGTTTACAATATACGGAGTGCGTCACAAGATGTACAACTCAGTGTAACCGTCATGACGGGGGTCATAAACCGTCAACAGCCGAAGGTCTACCTTCTCAGTAGTGAAGATGCGGCTTTCTGGCTCAATGAAGTTTTTGCTCAAATACCTTACGATGTTTCGCATGTAGTGGGTAATGATGTTCTCAGCGCAATGCTTACCAGTTATGGTAGTTATATCCGGGGTTTGATTATTTATGATCCCAACTGTGTGGAAAGTATCAACATTGCTACGATGCTGGCGGGTCAACGTGATGGAGTTGTTGTCTCCCCTGCGCAGGCGGATGCGCTGCAAGGGCCTCCACATCAATTGCCTGTAATAGCGGACTTACGGATCTATCAATGGAAAAATCGTATTCAGGCCTATACCTGGGCGGAACGTAACCTGCTGAAAAGCTCTACTCCGAATCTTGTTGCCGGGCTTGATCCCAAGATTTCGGGCGCGTTACGGTCGTTTCTGGTTGCGACTCGCACGTTCATTTACTGGCTTGATGCGCGGAAATTTCTTCCTGATATCTGCAATGGATGGGTATCAGAACGGGGGCTGATGCAGCGCATTTTCAAAGATTTTCCACCCGGGACAATCCATCTCGGCTGGTTTGTTGACGAGGGTCAGGGAGTGAGATTGACATCGAAGGCAGCAATGCCTGTGCTGGCCTCAGATTACTTCGAAAATCTGGAGGTATGGACGAGTACACAAAATGCGCAGGGCAAGGGGCAGGCGGCAAGGGACCTGGCGGGGGATCTGGACGTGGTAGAGGATTTGAATCAGGCGGGGGATGTAGGCCGGGCGGGGGCAAGCCCTGCCCTTACATTTCATGCGGAGGCTGGGTTTGCTGGGGGGCCGAAGGCGTATGTTTCATTTACGATTAGTGATGGAGATAATTTGCAATATAACCAGCATCGCATGGCTCGATTGTGGGGGGACCCTGTTCGTGGTACGATTCCAATTGGTTGGACGATTGCGCCTGCACTGGTACGGGTTGCTCCGTCACTGGCTGAGTATTATATGCGTACAGCCTCTGCGAATGATGAACTGATAGCAGGGCCGAGTGGCGCAGGATATATGTTACCTTCGGATTGGCCTGAAGAATACTTACATGCGTTCCTGAAATATACCGGTGAGTCGATGGAAGCGATGAAGTTGCGTGTCGTTGAAGTGTTGGACACGGGGTTGGGGCCGAGCATGGCTTTTATCAATCAAGGGCTGCAAGAAGCGTACGTGGAAGTGTTAGCCCCTTTTGGGGTGCGAGGGATATTGAGCGGTTCTGGACAGACACAGTCGAGCTGGAGGAATGTATCGGGCGTACCGGTTTTCCAAAACCTTGGACTTGCAGATAGTGTTGATAAGACGGTCAACCTGGTCAGGAATGCTTCTGAGCGGTTTTTGAATGTTTATATCCTTGCCTGGTCGATGACGCCTTCAGATCTGAAACAGGTGGTACAGCAGCTTGGGGCTGAGTATGAGGTGGTGAAGCCTGGGAGATTACTGGAGATGATTGCATCAGGCTTTTCATTCCCCAGGAAATAACTTACAATAGAGCAAAAGAGGGCCGATAAATCGGCACCTACACATGACCGGATGATTGTGTCAACGACCCCACACGTAAACGTGGGGGCTTGTGGTTCGCCGCAGGTCCGTCGTTGACCAGCCGATCTGCCAGAGCCGTTGGGCACGGTGTTGAAGGCAGAAGCGTTGGGTGTGTCAGGACACCCAGGAGTGCTACCTCAGCTCCTGGCTCTGTCGTTCATCGTTAAAAGATGCTTCGGGGTATGCGTCGGTGCGATGAGCACAACAAGCACATCCAACAGCGGCGAGGGGAGCGTCCTGGACTTGCCTATCCAGGGCCGTCACGAGCCACGTAAGTGGGCCTCCAGATGGCGGGGCAAAAATGAAAGGATCTCTTGATGTCGGTGTTTGTTCTCGATCAACGGAAGCAACCGCTCATGCCTTGCTCAGAAAAGCGAGCGCGGCTGTTGCTCATGCGCAAACGGGCAGTGGTCCATCATCGCGTCCCTTTCACGATCCGGCTCAAAGATCGTGCGCAGCAGGAGAGCGCACTCCAACCAGTCGTGCTGAAGTTGGACCCCGGCAGCAAAACTACCGGAGTCGCCCTGGCCCGTGTGGAAACCACTGAGGAGGGCGAAGTGCATCACGCGCTGCATCTCTCTGACCTCACCCATCGCGGCGAAGCGGTGCACCAGGCACTCGTACAACGCGCTGGCTATCGGCGCCGGAGGCGATCGGCGCATCAGCGCTACAGACCCGCACGGTTCGAGAATCGCCGACGCGTCTCTGGTTGGTTGCCCCCGTCCTTACGCTCACGGATTGGCAACGTGCTCACGTGGGCTCGGCGCTATGGACGTTGGGTGCCCGTCAGCCGCATTGAAGTGGAACGGGTCAAGTTCGATCTTGCTCTGATGCAGAATCCAGAGGTAGCAGGCGTTCACTACCAACGCGGAGAACTTTTTGGGTGGGAGATCAGAGCCTATATCCTGGAGAAGTATCATCATCGGTGCGTCTATTGCGGACGCGAAAATACGGTGTTCGAGCTTGATCACCAGGTACCTCGTAGTCGTGGGGGCTCTGACCGCGTCAGCAACCTTGTGCTCAGTTGCCACGACTGTAATCTCACCAAAGGGGATCGGACAGCTGCTGAATTCGGACATCCAAAGGTCGAAGAAGAGGGAAAGCAACCACTGCGAGATGCCGCCGCGGTCAATGCCACCAGATATGCCCTGGTCGAGGCGCTGCATGTCTTGGGCTTGCCCATTGGCACCTGGAGTGGGGGACGCACGCGCTGGAACCGCGACCGCTTTGGTCTAGACAAGCAGCACTGCCTGGACGCTCTCTGCGTTGGGGATCTGGTTAGCGTCCACTTGCCTCCGATGCGCACGCTGCTCATCACAGCGCAGGGACGCGGCAGGTATCAACGCACGAACGCGGATGCCTCAGGTTTTCCGCGAGGTTACTTGACCAGAGAAAAGCGTCTCCACGGCTTTTCCACTGGTGACCTGGTACGAGCACAAGTGCCAGGGCATCTCAAAACAGGAGGCATCCAGGTGGGACGGGTTGCAGTACGCACATCCGGCTCATTCCGGGTGGGGAGGGTCGATGGGATCAATGTCAAAT
>Ga0137377_10001831_pt1 | contig 15282 bp, 19 predicted proteins | sample SagtaG_22_FD_104815 | JGI IMG/M metagenome (GOLD analysis project Ga0137377, IMG submission 104815) | Vadose zone soil microbial communities from Sagehorn Ranch, Mendocino, California, USA - Sage2_L_40_16 metaG | ecosystem: Environmental > Terrestrial > Soil > Vadose zone | place: USA... | reverse complement strand
GGGTCTTGCGGCAAGCCCCCCGGTGCGCTATATATTGAAAGTGGAGAGGAGTGGGCACTCTCCGTCCCCTTGATCGTCCGCTGCGGACAGGCACCTCCTACGGGCCGCTTTCGCTGACACGCGCGGAATTTGTTAAGTCGGCAACGGGAGAAACAAGACGGCAAAGCACCCGTCACGCTGTTGCGTGAGGGGTGCTTTGTATTCGTTACCGGCTAGTTGGTGTCAGCCTTAACCTTGGCGGCGAAGGCTTCCCATGCCTCGCGTCCGAAGGCAAGGCGGGGGCCGTCCGGGTCCTTGCTGTCGCGGACGGCCATCAGGGGGGCGGCGGCGCCGACTTCGACGCAGTTGCCGCCGCTGTTCCCCGAATAACTTGACTTGCGCCAGGTCATGGCGCTGGTGCCTTCCATCGTTCCTCAGCCACTCTCACAATCAGCTCTCGCGAGGCCCCCTTGGGCAGGGCCTCACTCTGGAGGGACTTGTAGTGCAGCGTCACCCGCGACACCGTAGCGGGGTCCTCGAACACCCGCCCGTACGTAATGTCCTCCACGTACACGATACTCAGCGAACCCTCCAGATCGGCGATGACGAACGCGCCGAGCAGCCCGGTATGACCGCCCGCGCTGTACGGCACCACCTGGACGGTCACGTTCGGCCGCCGGGACACCTCAACCAGGTACATGAGCTGATCGTGCATGACCTCAGCCGGGGCAACAGGCCGGTACAAGACGCCCTCATCTATCAGCGCCCACAACAACGGGGCAGGCGGGTCATCCCGGGTCAAGATGGCCTGCCGCGCCAGCCGCGCCGCCACCAGGTTGTCGACTTCGTCCTCCGCGGTGTTCGGCCGGGTGGCCAGCACCGCCCGGGCATACCCGGTGGTCTGCAGCAAGCCCGGGATCAGGCTGTGCTCGAATACGTACAGCGCGGTGGCTTCGGTCTCGTAGGCGGCGAACGGCCGGAACGAGGCGGGGAAGGGCAGGTCCCGCAGCCTGCCTTCCAGCCGGGTGAAGGTCCCCGGAGTGCCGAACGCCTTGTCCAGGTTCACGGCCAGGTCCCGGGTGGGGACCCGGTGCAGCGCCTCGACCATGCTGATCGTGGACAGGCTGTAGGGGATCTGGTCGGCCAGGTCGGCCTGGGACCAGCCGCGCTGCTCGCGGGCGGCCTTCATCTCATCGGCGAACAGCGACAGCGCGGCGGTGTCGCGCTCACGGACCGGTGACATGCGCTCACGTCTCCTCACGCCGGGAGCCGGGCTCTTACGGACAGGCCGGTGCGCTTACCGACGCCCGTGACTTACTGCGCACGGTACGCCACCGCGTGATGCTTGTCATGCGCGCCCGGGGACTTGGGAACATTCCCCCGGGCGCGCCCCGAAGGGAGGACACAGCCGTGCCTGATATCGCCGAGATGGACAGCTACGCGATGCTGTGCGAGGACTGGGGCAGCGCCTACCAGATCACCCGCACCCCCGGCCAGGAACATCCCTACGCCGCCGAACGGCGCGATGATCCCGCCGTCATCCTGACCGCCGCCAGCCCCGGCGGCCTGCGCGAGCTGATCCGCGCGGACTACCTGGCCCGCCCCGTCCCCCGGGAGGCCGCCCCGTGAACGGCCCCCGCCAGCCCGCCAGGAGCCAGCCGGCGATGCCCGCCGAGCCCGGGACGGTGACCGTGCCCAGGCATCCGGTGCACTCACTGACGACCTTTGAGCTGCGCGACTACCGCCGCGACCTGGAACGCGCGATCCGGGGGATCGCCGCGGACGCCCCGGTGCAGGCCGACCTGCGCCGCAAGCTGGACATGGTGATCGCCGAGCAGGAGGACCGGGCCAGGATGGCCGCCGGTGGGTGAGCACGACGTGACCGCCCTGACCGCCGCCGAGCTGGAGCGCGCCCGCCGCGAGCTGGCGGCCAGCCTGGCCCTGACCCGGCCTGGCTCGCCGGCCCGGGTGCCGATCCTGGCGTGCATGAGCGCCATCGATACCGAACTGGCGCGGCGCCGGGGACGGCGCAGGCCATCGACCCCAGCGATCCCGTCCTGCAGGTGGTGTCCTGCGCGACCGCGAGGTTCTGCGTCGCCGTGGACAACGGTTCGAACTACATGGCCGGCCGGTAGCCAGGCCGCCGTTCACCGCCGGGGCGCCGTGAATGACCCGACCGCAGCCCAGCCGTCGGGTCATTTACGGTACCGGCGAGCCCGTGGTCCCTGGCGTTTGCCCGGCTGCTGCCGAGGTAGAGACGGGTATGCACTCTGCACAGGTAACGGACGCGGCCCGCACGGCCAGGCGGGCTTCCGACAGCCCGGCGGCGCACTTCCTGGCCCGGGCGGGCCTGACAGCGCGTGGTGTCATCTACATTCTGGTCGGCTGGGTCGCCGTGCTGGTCGCGCTGGGGCAGAGTTCGCGCGAGGCGGACCAGCAGGGCGCCTTGCAGGTGCTCGCGGGCAAGCCCTACGGGCTGGTCTCGCTCTGGCTGCTCGGCATCGGCTTCACGGCCTACGCGCTGTGGCGGCTGAGCGAAGCCGCGTTCGGCGTTACCGGCGAACCACCCGGTGCCGGACCGAGGCTCAAGTCCCTGGCCCGTTCGGTCATCTACGCGGGCCTGGCCTACCTGACGTTCGACGTGATCTCCGGTACGGGGCGCAGCCAGTCCCGCCAGCAGCAGGACATGACGGCCACGGCCATGCAGCACCCGGCCGGCCGCTGGGCGGTCGGCATCGCCGGGCTGATCATCGTCATCTGCGGCCTCGTCCTGGTCGCCGAGGGTGCCCGCCGCAAGTTCATGAAGTACCTGCGGACAGCGCAGATGAGCGCCAGGATGCGGCGCGTCGTCGAACTGTTCGGCATGATCGGGACGATCGCGCGGGGGCTGGTTTTCGCCCTGGTGGGCGTGCTGGTGATCGACGCGGCGGTCACCCACAAGGCGTCTCAGTCCGGCGGCATCGACAAGGCGCTGCTCACGCTGCGCGATCAGCCGCTCGGCGAGTTCCTGATGCTCGTGGCCGCCCTCGGCCTCGTGGTCTTCGGCGTGTACGGGCTGGCCGAGGCCCGCCGGCGGAAGGTCTGAGCCCAGCGGGATTACGGACCGGCTCGGGAAAGGAACCTGGCGTGGCTGACGTCGCCGTGGTGGCGCACTCGCGGAAGAGCTTCGGCGGCGGCCTGCCCGAACTGCGGAAGATCCTGGCCCGGGAAGGCGTCACCGACCCGCTGTGGTACGAGGTGAAGAAGAGCCGCCGCGCCCCCTCCTGCGCGCGCCGGGCCGCGGCCAAGGGGGCTGACGTGATGTTCGTCTGGGGCGGCGACGGCACGGTCCAGCGCTGCATCGACGCGGTGGCGGGGACGGACACGGCGGTGGCGATCCTGCCCGCGGGGACCGCGAACCTGCTGGCAGCGAACCTGCGGGTTCCGCACGACCTCGCCGAGGCGGTACAGGTCGGGTTGCACGGGAACCGGCGGCGGCTGGACACCGGTTCGGTCAACGGCGAGCGCTTCACGGTGATGGCAGGCGCGGGCTTCGACGCGCGGATGATCGCCGACGCCGACCGGGGCACGAAGGGCCGGCTGGGCCGCGCGGCCTACCTCTACACAGGGGTCAGGAACCTCGGCGCGCGCCGGGTGAAGGCGACCGTGGAGGTGGACGGCAAGCGCTTCTTCACGGGCAAGGTCTCGTGCGTGCTGGCCGCGAACGTCGGCAAGATACTCGGCGGAATCGAGGCGTTCCCCGGGGCGCGACCGGATGACGGCCGCCTCGAGCTCGGGGTGGTGACGGCCAGAAACCCGGTCCAGTGGGCCCGCACATTCGGCCGGCTCGCCCTCGGGCACCCGGACGAGTCCCCCTTCGTCAAGGTCACGCAGGGAAAGAGGTTCAGGATCCGGTTCGGCCAGAAGGTCCGCTACGAGCTCGACGGCGGCGCGCGCCCGGCCAGCAGGAAACTGCGCATCGAGGTCTGTCCCGGCTCGGTCACGGTCTGCGTCCCGCCCGAGCCGGGGGCGGATAGCCCAGGCCGTTCGGAATATTAAGGCCATGATCCCGGACGGGTGACCTGGTCAGGTCACCTCCTGAGGCCCGGTGCCGGGGGATTTGCCGCGGCGGCCCGCCGGACCGGCACCGCGACCGGCTGCATCGCCCATGGCGGCCACCGTGGCCAGCCCTCGGGGCCGTGCCGGGATCCTTCGGACTCTGAGGATCAGCTTGCCGCTGGTGTCTTGTGCCCGCTCTTCCCGGTCAGTACCATTCCACTAATAGGTTAGTGGAACCATTAGTTAGCGGAATGAGGGTGCGTGATCGAGTTCCAGCTCGACACCGCGTCGGGTGTCGCCACCTACTTGCAGCTGGTCCAGCAGGTCCACCAGGCCCTGCGGCTCGGCATCCTCGAGCCGGGCGACCGGTTGCCGACAGCCCAGCAGGTCGTCGCCAAGCTGGCGATCAACCCGAACACGGTGCTCAAGGCCTACCGGGACCTTGAACGCGAGGGGCTGGTGCGCCCGCGGCCCGGCCAGGGGACGTTCATCGTCGGGACGCTCCCCCGTAGCGACCCCGCCGCCCAGGAGCAGTTTCTCGTGTCGATGACCACCTGGCTGCGAAAGGCGCGTGCCGCGGGCCTTGGCCCCGACGACATCGAGGCGATCTACCGCACCGCCGTCCGCAACATCTTCGCGGAGGGTGCGGCATGACGGCCGTCATCGAGACGAACGGGCTCGGCAAGCAGTACGGGCGGACGTGGGCGCTCCGTCATTGCGACCTGACCATCCCCGAAGGCAAGGTGGTCGCGCTGGTCGGGCCGAACGGGGCGGGCAAGACGACACTGTTGCACCTGGCTGTCGGGCTGCTCGCACCAACCTCGGGAACGATCACGGTGCTCGGCGGACGCCCTGGCGGCGGCCCGGCACAACTGGGCAGGGTCGGCTTCGTCGCCCAGGACACGCCGGCCTACGCCGGGCTGTCGGTGGGCAAGCACCTGCGCATGGGCGGGTATCTCAACGCGAAATGGGACCAGGAACTGGCCGAGAGCCGGATCGGCCAGCTCGGCCTGGACCCGCGGCAGAAAGCGGGGTCGCTGTCCGGAGGCCAGCGAGCCCAGCTCGCGCTCACGCTGGCCATTGCTAAGCAGCCCGAGCTTCTCCTCCTCGATGAGCCGCTGGCCAGCCTGGACCCGCTCGCCCGGCGCGAGTTCCTCCAGGGGCTCATGGAAATCGTCGCCAGGCACGGGGTCAGCGTGGTGCTGTCCTCACATCTGATCGCCGACCTCGAACGGGTCTGTGACTACATCGTCATCATCGTCGCTTCGCAGGTGCGGCTGGCCGGCGAGGTTTCCGGACTGCTGGCCTCCCACCACCGCCTGTCGGGTCCCCGCCGGGATCCGCGCACTCTCCCCGCGAGTCAGCATGTCATCGAGGAGAGCCACACGGACAAGCAGAGCACGCTGCTTGTCCGTGCTAACGAGCCCATCCTCGATCCGGCGTGGACCGTGAAACGCGTCACGCTGGACGATCTGGTGCTCGCCTACATGAGCCAGGCACGTGACCTGGGTCCCGCCCGCCGATCCGCTCTGGGGGTCGTGTCATGATCCGGTTCGCCTGGCTCCAGTTCCGTATGCAAGCCGCTATAGCCGCCGGCGCGCTGGCGATCGTCGCCGTCGTCCTGGCGGTAACCGGCCCGAGCCTCGTCCACCTCTACGACACGACGGTTGCCGCCTGCAGCTCACAGCACGCCTGCTCGGATGCCACCACAACCTTCACTGACACCGACGGCCCGCTGCAGGTCTTCCTCGACTTTCTCGTTCTCCTCGGGCCGCTCCTGATCGGCATGTTCTGGGGCGCCCCGCTTGTTTCCCGCGAGTTCGAGACCGGCACCTTCCGCCTGGCCTGGACCCAGGGTGTCAGCCGCAGCCGCTGGCTAGCAGTCAAGCTCGGCCTCGGCGCATTGGCGAGCATGCTGGCAGCGGGGCTGCTCAGCCTCATGGTGACCTGGTGGTCGAGCGATCTTGACCTGGTAAGCGCAGACCCTTTCGACCCCCTGGGCTTCGGCGTTCGTGACCTCGTCCCGGTCGGCTACGCCGCATTCGCCTTCACGCTGGGGGCCGCCGCCGGGCTGTTCTTCCGGCGCATGCTGCCAGCCATGCTGACCGCGCTCGCCGGTTACGCCGCCGTCCGGGAGATCGTGACCCGCTGGATGCGCCCATACCTCTTTTCCCCGAGCCGCAAAAGCCTGCCCATCACTGCGGCCTCCCCCCTGAGCTTTAAATCCGGATCCACAGGCATCACGGTCTACGAGAACACCAAAGGCGTCAGTATCCCGGACGCATGGATCTATTCGGTCAAGATCGCCGACAACGCCGGCCATGCCCCCACGGCCTCGTTCCTCAACCGGGCATGTCCGCTAGGGAACTATGGTCCGCTGAACCCGCGGGACTGCTCGGCCAGGCTCGCCGCCAGGTTCCACCAACTGGTGACCTTCCAGCCAGCCAGCCGCTACTGGCCCCTCCAGTGGTACGAACTGGCGATCTTCCTCGGGCTCGCCGTCGTCCTGGGCGGCCTCTGCTTCTGGTGGATACGCCGGCCTGTCTCCGGACCCGGTCATCTCACCTCACGGCATGAGCCGAGGCCGCCCGCGAGCCGGGCTCGCGCTGTTGAGCTGACAAGGTTAGCCCCCGCCATTCAATCATCGAGGTCAGGTTGCCATGCGGCATCGGTCCGCGAGACCATTGCGACGGCTGGCGGTGCGTGCCGCGTACAGCATGCGGGCGCGGGGCTTCCTGGCACATGGCCAGCTGGTCCCTATCCGGCCAGGCATCAAGGGACAGTCATGAACCTGTTCGAATGCGAGGCGACGTTCGAGGCCGACCCGGACGCGGTCTGGAAGCTGTGGACCGACGTGGCCCGCTGGCCCGAGTGGGATGTCAGCAAGGAGATCGCCCAGCTCGATGGCCCGTTTGAGGCGGGTGTGCGCGGCTGGGCCAGGCAGCGCGGCAATCTTGGCGGCTCTTTCACCATCACCGCGGTCGATGCCCTGCGGCGCTGGGTGAGCGAGTGCCCGGTGCCGCTGGGCAAGGTCGTCTTCGAACACACCCTCGAGCCAGTGGCCGGGGGCCGTGTCCGGGTGGTCAAGCGAGCCGAGGTACTGGGCGGGGCCGCCCCGCTGCTGCTGCTGTTCGCGCCCAGGATGCGCCGCGATACCGCCGAGTCGCTGGCTGCACTGGGGCGGCAGGCCTGCCATCAGTGAGGGGGCTTCCCGCGCACATGGCGGTGGTACGCCGGGGGCGGCATCCTCGTCCCGGCGGGCGTGCTGGTCGCCGTGTGTCGTGTGGGTGACAATGGGGCACGGCTGAAAGTGGTGCATCGGCCGGCCCGGTGGGGCTGCGGGACCGGAAGAAGGCCAGGACCCGCGCCCTGATCCGGGAGCAAGCGCTGCGGCTGTTCGCCGGGCAGGGGTTTGAGGCGACGACGGTGGAGCAGATCGCGGCGGCTGCTGTGGGCGCGGCTGTCGGTGTTCGCCGGCGGGTGTGAGCTGGATGCGGCCGAGGGGATCTGCGCTGATGAGCGGCTGGCCGCCGCCGAGGTGCTGGAGCTGCTGGCCGCGCTGGTCGACAAGTCGGTCCTGATCGCCGAGCACCTCGATTCCGGCGTCCGGTACCAGCTGCCGGAAACCCTGCGCGAGTTCGGGCAGGAACGCCTGCAGCGGGCCGGGGAGTACACGACGCTGCGGCGGCGGCACCGGGACTGGCATGAGCAGCTGGCCGCGCGGACCGACATCGGCTGGCTCAGCCCGCAGACAGCGGCCGAGGAGGCCCGGCTGTTCCGGGAGCATGCCAACGTGCGGGCGGCCCAGGACTTCTGCCAGGACGAGCCCGGCCAGGCCGAGACCGGGCTGCGCATCGCGCTGCACGTCTGGCCCTATTACTACTGGAGCGCCGGGCAGGTCAGCGAGGGCCGGTACCGGCTCGGCCAGGCGCTGGCCGGCGGCCTGGATAGACGCGGTCTTGCCGTAGCGGGTGACGGTGACCTGCCCGGACACGGCGGTGGCGGATAGCTTGGCAAGGGAGGGCAGCCGGTCACCTTTCTCCCGGGGCCGGCCGTGCCGGCCGGTGCGCTCTGGCGGAAGCTCGTACAGAGCTGCGTCCTTGCGCAGCCGGGTCGTCCAGGTGACGCGGCGCGGGAGCTTCTTCAGCTCCCGCCGGCATAGGCGGAGTCGGCGACCACATGGATGGCCCGGCCGGGCAGCGCTTCGGCCAGCATCTGCGCCATGCGGCGGGCCAGCCGCAGCCGGGACGCGGAGCGGGTGTCCTTGATGACCAGCTTGGCTGGCACCGGGATGGCCACGGGCCGGCTGATGGCCGGCAGCCTGACGGCCACGGCCGCGACTACCCAGTTGTTGCCATACCCCGTCTTCGCAGGCCCCGGTGCGGACCCGTCATGGAACCACGACGCCGCCCGCGCCTTCTTGCCGCGCCTTCTGAACAGGGTGTCGTCGATCGCGACGACCACCGGCTCCCCGGCGGGCACCAGCAGCGCCGCCACCAGCTTCGCCACGGCCAGGCCCAGCTCCTCCGGACTCCACCGGGCGCGGGAGAAGAACCGGTGCGCCCGGTCGTGGCTCCAGCAGCGGGCAAGGCCCGCCCCGGCCAGCATGTATCCCCAGATCGCACGGAGTGTCGCGGACCCGGGATCACGTCAGCCGGACTCTTGTCAGGGCTGCTGGCACCAGGGCAGTCTCACCGGACGTGTCAGGCGGGCCGCGGCGCGGCGGGCATCATGATGGCGTGCGACGAGTGGTCATCCTCGGCCGGGGCGGCGCAGGCAAGTCGGCCCTGGCACGGCAGCTCAGCGACGTGACCGGCATTCCCGCCGTCGAGCTCGATGCGCTGTTCTGGCAGCCCGGCCCCACCCCGATGGACCCGTCCCGGTGGGCTGCCTGCCAGCACGAGCTGGTCCAGCGCAGCTGCTGGATCCTGGACGGCGACCTCGGACCTTATGACACGGCGCTGGCGGTCCGGCTGCGGGCAGCCGACACCATCGTCGTCTTGGACTTCACCTTCCTGCGATGCGCATGGCGGACGCTGCGCCGAGGCCGCGAGCAGGCAGAATACTGGCGCTGGGTGCGGGCATACCGGCGCCGCAGCCTCCCGGATGTCATGCGGGCAATCAGCTCCGAAGCATCCCACGCGAAGCTCTACGTCCTGCGTAATCCCGCCATGGCGCAGCGCTTCGCAGACGAAATCCGGCAGGCAGCCGCGCGAGAACGCCGCAGCGGGTGAGCGGATAACTCTGGCGCCGGCCTCCGGGGTCGTGGCGCAGCCACGAACCTGCCGTCAGTCATGATCGTCGGCTAACCACAAAAGTGCGAAAGTCGAGATGCTTGTCAGCGACTACGCTGCCACCAGCGAACAGAAGTGGAGCTTACTCATCGACCGCGCCCACCGCGGCCACGAGTAATGGGTTTCGGCCTGGAACGCATCACCGCCGTGCACGAGCTGATCGAATCCGGGCAGGCCAGGGGTGTGCCGGTCGCCATGCCGGCTTGACAGGTTAAGGCGAGGCGGGAAACCCGGTCCGTTCGGGATCATTGATCTTTTCCGGACCGAACGAGGCGGGCTTTCCCGCCCCGGGTCCGGCCAAGGCGGCCTGGCCGGCGCGTCTGCCTGCCGAGGCGCTGACCGCGGCAAGCCTCTGGTAGGCCAGCACAATCCGGCCGTCGGCCGAAATTTCCCGTCGCGATCTCACGGGAACGCCCTGGCGCGCGACTGCAGGGTGCGCCCCCTCCGAGAGAGAGCGCTGACAACTCACGACAAGAAGGGGAACGACCTATGTCGATCGAGGAGAACAAGGCCGTTGTGGGCCGGTGGTTCACCGAGTTCTGGGGTAAGGACTTCAACCCGGCCGTCATCGACGAGCTCGCCGCCCCGGACATCCGGTTCGAGTACTCGCTGCACGCGCCGCTTCGCGGCCGGGACGCGGTTCGCGCGTTCGCGGGGAAGTTCCGCGCCGCGTTCCCGGACCTGAACTTCTGGGGCACCGCCGACCTGATCGCTGAGGGCGACTACGTGGTCGGCCAGTGGGAAGGCGGCGGCACCCATACCGGAGACGCGTTCGACGACATGCCGGTCGGGTCGCTGCCGGCTAACACCGGAAACGTGATGCGGTTCACCGGCACCACCGTGCTGAAGGTCGAGAACGGCCTCATCACGGAGGAGATCGGCCTCGACGACGGCGTCACGGCACTCCGCCAGCTCGGGCTCATCCCCGAGGCCTGAACACGCCGATAACTCAGCGTGTGCCGTGGCGAAGCCGAGCTTCGCCACGGCACACCCGTGCCGAATGACGGAACTCGCTCTTGGCCGCGGTGCCCGGGCCATCGCTATCGGGAGCGGGAACTCCCCCGCTGCCGCGAGGGCAGTGGACCGCGGACGGCGGCGCCTGGCAGATCAGCCACGGGATTCTCCAGGTCACCCGGCTGTCTCCAGGCTGAGGAGCACCTTCTTGGCGCCGGGGCCTCCGACGTAGCCACCGGGTGTCCCGTCGGCCCGCAGCACCCGGTGGCAGGGCACGACGACCGGCAGCGGGTTAGTGGCACAGGCGGTGCCGACGGCCCGGACCGCCTGCGGGTTCCCGACGAGTTCGGCGACCTGACGGTACGTGCGGGTCTGCCCGTACCCGATCTCAGGAAGGTGCCGCTGCACCAGCTGCCGGAACCCCTTGGACAAGGACAGGTCCAGCGGGAGGTCGAATACCCGGCGCTGCCCGCTGAAATACTCGTCGAGCTCCCGCGCCGCCGCGTCCAGCCGCCTCGGCGCCCGCAGCACGCGCGGGCTGAGTCGCTGCGACAAGGCACAGAGCACGCGATCGTGGTCCTCAATGTCATAGGCCACGCGGACCAGGCCCTTCGGCGTCGCCGCGAGCAGGAGCGCGCCGACCGGGGAGTCGATCGTCGTGTAGGCGACGTCGAGCATACCCTCGGCCTCGGCGGCAAGCCCGAGCCCGTGCCTGAGCCTCGACAGCGTGTCAGGATCGGTGGGAGACGCGAAATAGTCAGGTGACATGTTCACGATGGCGCTCCTTCCGTGGTCGCGCCCTGATAGTTCTTCCGCAGGTTCTTGACGCCATCGGCCGCGGCCCTGCGGGCCGCATCGGTGGTGCCGCCGAGGATCCCCGCGATCTCGGCGTAGGCCAGGCCGGCCACATAGTGATACGCCACCGCCTGGCGCTGTTTCTCCGGCAGCGCCCCGACCGCCTGCCACAGGTCAGCGTCCCCGGCACCCGGCACGCCGAGCGCGGTCGGCGCCTCGGGTATTTCCCCGACCGGCGCGGGCTGCCGCTTGCGGGCCCGGAGCACGTCGATAGCCTTACGATGCGCGATCGTGACCAGCCACGCCTCGGCATTGGCGTCATCCGGGAGGTCCGGGTAGGCGCGCATCGCCGCCAGGAAGGTCTCCGACCACGCGTCCTCAGCATCGTGGACGCCGAGGATCACCCGGCACACGCGCAGCACGGTCCCCCCGTGCTGCTCCACGACCTTCTCGAACGGCTGCTTCATCCCCATGCCCACGCAGACACCGTCGGTTCCCTTCCTCACCAGGCAGACGCTCCGGGCATGCCGAACGTGAGGCGTCACCGAACCTCACCGCCGCGGTAGACCATCTGATCACCCGGTCCGCCGCCCTCACCGGGCACCGGTCGCACCAGGAAATTCGGCGGTCAGCGCTGCTCTTCGGCGCTCCCCGGTCAGGGGGCTTCGGGGAGCGGGAGGCGCTTCTTGGCCTCTTCATAGAGGTCGGCAGGGAGCGGCCCCCTCTCCGCGACGGCGATGTTACCGGCCAGGTGGACCGGGCTCGACGTGCCGACGATCGTGGTCGATAGGCCGGGGTGACTGAGCGTGAAGCGCAGGACGAACTCCATATTGCTCATGCCCGCCTCGCTCAAGAGGTCGGCCATGCCGGAGGTCTCCCAGTTCCGCTGGCCGACGCCGGGGTCCTGGCTAAGCGGCCCGCTCTGCCAGTTCTTGTCCTCCGCCGCGGCGCCGCGCGCCGCGCCGCCGCGGATGAACGTGCCCGCGCCCGCGTCGGCGGCCTCGGTGATGAGTTCCTCGTGATCGCGCTGGACCGCCGAGTACGGGATCTGGAAGACGTCGAAGATGCCCATCGCGAGGTGATCGGGCAGATTGGGCAGGGTGCCCGACATGCCGATGAAGCGGGCCTTGCCTTCGGCCTGAAGGTCCCTGAGCGTCTCGACTGTGTGGTTCTCCTCAAGCGTCGCCTTGCTCGGTGACATGTGCACCTGGACCAGGTCGAGGTAGTCGGTGCGCAGGCGCCGCAGCGACTGCTCGACGTCGGCGCGGACATTCCCCGGGCTGTAGTCATGCGGGTAGGGCGGAGGGACGTTGGCCGGGATCTCGATCGGGCACCCGCATTTGGATGCGAGGAAGAACTCGTCCCTGCGGTGGCCGATGTAGCTGCCGATCAGCTCTTCGCTGCGGCCGTAATCAGGCGAGGTGTCGATCAGGTTGATGCCGCCGTCGAGGACCGCGTTCAGCAGGCGCCCCGCGTCCTCGTCCGCAATCTCGGGACCGCGCGGCCGACCTCTCAGCTCCATGGCACCGTAGCTGAGAATGGTCACGTCCGCGCCGGTCCGCCCGAGGGTTCGTGTCATGATCGCCATGTCTCCAACGCTAGCCCGTGGATGCCTGGGCCGGGTTGGCGCGCGTATCCTCGAACCAAATGGCCGAGCTGATCATCACCGACAAGGACCTGGTAGTCCATCTCACCCTGGGCGAGAAGATCTGGAGCTTCCACGGCGACATCCGGGTCCGCCTCTCGTCCATCGTCTCCGTGGCGCCCGATCCCAAGCCGTGGACGGGCCTGCGGGGGTGGCGGATGGCGGGGATCAGCTTTACCGGGCACGCTGTGCTGGGCACCCGCCGGCACGGTGATGGCTACGATTTCTGCATCCTGCACCGCGACTGGCCGGCGGTCCAGGTGAACGCGACATCGGGACGTTTCAGCCGCCTCGTCATATCCGTGCCCGAGGGCGGCGACCCGGAGGCGGAGGCGGCGAGGATCGCGGCCGCAGCGTGGATCACCCCCTCGGCGCCGGTCAGCTAGCGCCGCTCCGGCCAGGCTAGAGATCCGGGAGTGGCTGCTGGGTGTTTGGCGCCTGCAGTCCGCCGTGCACTTCCAGCACGGTCCCGGTGAGGTAGGCGCTCGCGGGTGAGGCCAGGTACAACACGGCGGCCGCGACGTCGTCCGCGGTGCCCAGCCGGCGCAGCGGCGTGGCCGCCTCAACCCGCGACCTGAGGCCGGGGTCGGCGGTAATAGCCTCGGTGGCGGCCGTGGCGATGGTGCCGGCGGCGATGGCATTGACCCGGATACGCGGGGCCAGGTCCTGGGCGGCGAGTTCGGTGTAGCGAGCGAGCGCTCCCTTGGCCGTCCCGTAGGACAGGAATCCGCGGCCGGAGATCAGCGCCAGGACACTGGAAATGTTGATCACCGAGCCGGCGCCGTTTTCGAGCATCAGCGGGATCGCCGACGTGATCAGCGCGTGGGCGGTCGAGACGTTGAAACGGAAAGCCTCTTCGAGTGCCTCGGTCGTCGTATCGAGGAACGGCCGCGGTACGGCTCCCCCGATGTTGTTGACGACCACGTCCAGGCGGCCGAACGCCCCGCGAGCCGCACCGCTCAGCCGGGCCGCCTGAGCGGTGTCGCTGAGATCAGCTATCACGACGTGCGCGGATCGGCCGGCCGCCTCGATCGCGGCCGCGGTCGCTCCCAGCTGATCCGCGGTACGAGCGGCAATGACTACATCGGCCCCCGCCTGAGCCAGCGCGACGGCCGTGGCGGCACCGATACCTCGTCCGGCACCGGTGACCACGGCGACCCGGCCGTCAAGGCGGAACCGATCGAGCACACTCACGGCCCCAAAATAACAACCTCACCAGCCGGCCGGGGCGGCACCGTCCAGCAGAGCCTTATCGTCTGAGCTATCGTCATCACGCAATCTGGCAGCGGCTTAGCGCCTATCCGGAGGGTGCCGATGGATCACGAGACCGTGGCGGCCTATCTGAACCGCGTCGGCGTCACCGCGCCGACTGCTAGTGACGCGGCGGGCTTGCGCACGCTGCACCGTGCGCACCAGCTGACAGTGCCGTTCGAGAACCTGAGCATCCACCTGGCCGAACCGATCTCCCTGGATGAGCCCGACCTGATCGACAAGATCGTGCGCCGTCGCCGCGGCGGCTTCTGCTACGAGCTCAACGGGGCATTCGCACTGCTGCTCGAGGCGTTCGGCGCTCATGTGACCCGGGTCGCTGCCCGGGTATACGGGGAAACCGGCCTGGGCCCGCCGCTCGACCATCTGGCGCTCATCGTGCGCCCGGCCGACGGCAGCGGGCCATGGCTCGCCGACGTGGGCTTCGGCAGTCACAGCGACTATCCGCTGCTGGTGGAGGCCAGGGGTGACCAAGACGATCCGGCCGGCCGGTTCCGGCTCGCCGACGCCGACGCCGGAGACATCGACGTCCTGAAGGACGGCAAACCTCAGTACCGTATCGAGACGCGCGAGCGGTCGCTCGCTGACTGCGTCCCGACGTGCTGGTGGCAGCAGACCTCGCCTCTGTCGCACTTCACCCGCAGCACGATCTGCTCCAGGCTGACTCCCGGCGGCCGGGTGTCCATCAGCGGCCGGACGCTCATCCAGACCCAGGACGGGACCCGGACCGAGCAGCAGCTGGACACCGACGACGCGCTGCTGGCGGCTTACCGGGACCACTTCGGCGTCGTGCTGAGCCGGGTGCCGGACGACCCGGCAGCATAGCCGCATAGACGCCCCGCCGCGATCGTCACCAAGGTCGAGAGAGCACCGGTGCGGGCACAGATTGGCCAGTTAAGCACGTCATTCCGGGCTGGCCGCCGCGCCGAGGTCGTTGAAGAAGGCTGCGATGTCACGGCTGAGCAGGTCGGGTTGCTCGGCGGATGGGAAGTGGCCGCCGCTGGGCATGGGCGTCCACCGGACGATGTCGTAAAGACGTTCGGCCCACTCGCGGGGAGGGGTGCCGTCGTCGATGAACTGGTGGAAGACAGCAACCGCGGTGGGCACCGTAACCGCGTCGGCGAGGCTCAGTTCGGCGGCCAGCCACCGGTTGTCGACGTAGTCCCGCATGGAGGACGCGATCGTCTGGGTGGCCCAGTACAGGGTCACCACGGTGAGCAGGAAGTCGCGGGAGAATGTGGCGTCGATGTCCCCGCCGGAGTCGGCCCAGCCTCGCCATTTCTCTAGCACCCAGGCGGCCAGGCCCGC
>Ga0137377_10001830_pt1 | contig 15282 bp, 11 predicted proteins | sample SagtaG_22_FD_104815 | JGI IMG/M metagenome (GOLD analysis project Ga0137377, IMG submission 104815) | Vadose zone soil microbial communities from Sagehorn Ranch, Mendocino, California, USA - Sage2_L_40_16 metaG | ecosystem: Environmental > Terrestrial > Soil > Vadose zone | place: USA... | reverse complement strand
GAATTGGTACGCCTGGCCTGCCTGATGGCAAAAAAAGCAAAGCGCAAAGTTCACTTGGTCCACATTATCGAAGTTCCCCGTACATTGCCACTTAAAGCTACCCTCACCAAAGAGTCGGAATATGCCGATAAGTTACTTAATGAGGCTCTGACAATAGCGGACGATGCCGGATGTGAAGCAGTAGCCGAAGTCGTTCAGACACGCGATGCCGGACCGGCTATCGTTGATGAAGCAATAGACCATTCCTGCGCCTTAATCATGCTTGGGCTGGTACGTAATACCCACAAAGGACATACCGCAGGCAGTTATCTTGGTAAGACAATACCCTATGTCCTGGCGAATGCACCTTGCAGGGTGTGGCTTGTACAGGATCCTATAATGTAATGACCCTTTTGCTTGCTTATCTACGTGTTCTATAGCTACCAGCAGTTGGGATGAAGAGCGTTTTGCTCTCAAAACATCCTCATATGTTATAATTAAACATGCTACCATCGGTTTATATGTTTGTTATTACCCTGCTATTGTAATGCCTACTTCGAAAGGGATAATTCGATGACAACCAAATCCAATCCTGCTGGCACGTCCTCACGTTCGCATAAAGATTACTACACCGCACTCTACCAGGCTGCCTTGACCATCTCATCCAGCCTTGAACTGGCGGAGGTATTGCAAAGCGTCGTCACGAGCATTACAGAAGCCATGCAAGTAAAAGCATGCGTTTTGCGCCTGCTCGATCCCCGTACAGGTCAACTACAACTGAGCGCCGTCTACGGGCTGAGCAGCGGGTATATCGCTAAAGGGCCTGTCGATGTAGAGCATAGCCCCATTGACAGCGAGGCGCTTAGCGGCAACAACGTATTCATTCCAGATGTGAGTGCCGATACACGATTCCAATATAAAGAAGCAGCTAAACGCGAAGGCATTGTTTCCGTGCTATGCGTGCCATTGGAGGTACGCGGCGAAGCTATTGGCGTTCTGCGTGTCTACACAGAAGAGCCGTGCGTCTTTCACGAAGATGACATCCAGTTCCTCTCGGTCCTGGCGAGTCTTGCCGCGCTAGCCATTGAGAACGCTAACCTTTACGAGAGCCTGAAAAACTCCTACGATGGTGTGATGGATGTGCTCTGGGGAAGCAGTTTAACGTATACAGAAACAGGCTAATTTGTATACACCTTTTTCACCTCACCAGGGTATTCGTTAAATAGGGGGACGTAAATTCCGTTCGCTCACCCGCCTTTTTGCCTGGAACAGGGAAGAGGCGGGCTGAGAGTGGTTTGTTTAAACGTAGCGCCAGTGTAGCCACGTCAAGTAGCAAGTGAGCAATTACCTCCGCATCCGTATCCCCCGGCATTGGCAACGTATCCAGTCCTGTACCACAGACTGCTGAGTACAGCAACAATTGATGCGTATTCACAAGACCTTCCTCCCATCTTTGTCCCAGCACTGCATCTTCCAGCACAGGCAGCATCAACCCGCAGTAGCCACAAGTAGGTAATCCCGTCTTCTTCAGCGCTGAAGTAAGCACAGCGGCTAATGCCACCGTGCCAGAACTACCGATTGGCCCATACCCACCAAGTTCCAGGGCTGATGCAATACTATCTTCCCCTAATGGTGCAGGCGAAAGATCAATCCCACCAAATGCCAGGCCAAATTCGCTTGCGAGCGTCTGTCCTAACGCTATAATCGGCGATGCGCGTTCAATCAGCATCGCTCTCACTACCTCACTCATCTTCTTAAGATCTATGGGTGCTATGTTGCTCTCGTATTGGGGAAGTAAGGCTTCAGCTACGATACCCGCGCCTTGCAAACCAAGAGAGAGGCTAGCCGCACCTGCGTGGTAAGCAGAGGGAAAGAAAGGACTCCCCGGCGCAACACAGGCCAGTATCGCGAAGCGGAAATTACCAAAGCCCTCCGCCGTCTCATGCGCCAATCGTCTCATCACCCTGGCGGCGGCTAATGCTGCCTCTGCTCGCATGCCATGCTCCGTTGTCGCAAGCTGCACGGTAGCATTGAGTGCGTCTGCCGGAGCAAGCATATCAGCAATCAGCCCGATACGCTCCAGCGGAAAATCAGGACGAGCCGCCTGCGCAGTACCGAGCGAGCAGAAGCCAACGCCAACATCATCAAGCATGCACTGAAGTTCTTGAACATAGTCGATGAGCGCAGTGGACGACCAATCAGTCAAGTCATCAAGCACTGGACGCGTGGAGACCCTTACAGTCTGCACGTTATAACCGACGTCTGTATAGCGTGCGCTGGCCCGCTGTAAAATGGCGGAGGCTCGCTGAATGGCTTCGGAAGTCAGAGGGTGTGCATCGGCGAGACCGAGGGTAATGGTGCGAATAGGGGGAGTGTGCATCGGTTATACCTCTCTTCTTCTAAAGTATCTTTGACAGCATTATACCTTCTCTCCGATGATCTTTATCTCGAAGAGAAATGAGCAATATCGCTCCATTGTTCCCATCCACTTGACGAATATCTGTTCGTCTCGTACACTTCCTGCAACATCTACAGAAAAATCTTCCAACACCAGGGTTGCAGGAGAGTACATATTGATGGTAACACATGATGGTCACTACCAGGAGCAAACGCAGCATGCATGCTTTCTCTGCTCACTAGACCAGCAACCTTGTGCAGTACCAAAGCTTGAAGGTTACATCTCATACGCCCACGAAGCTAAGCTTGATGGTGAAATCACCCCGTTCATCACCATCGACATAGGAAATGATTATGCCTCCTTCAGCCTCACACGGCATTATCGCAGCCTTGTGAAAGGACTTATCGACTTAGGCAATGACTTGCGCAAAAGAAAACTCACGCTGCGTGTCTTCCATCTACCTCCTGCTACGAGCGCAACCGATCGCAATGGTCGTACTGTTTACCGTTACAGAGCCAACGACTATACACTGGCTATTCTAGAACCTGACACCATTCTCAACATCACAGACCTGAATCACGCTGAATACTGTGCTCGCCAATATTTGCTGCAACGCCTCGCCTCTTCGCCACAATCAGCCGCCGCTATTCGCGGTAATCTGGTGCATAGCAGCTTTAAAGAACTGCTCAAAGAGCACGATCGCGGAGAATTGATGACAGGCTATCCAGCCAACGGAGAGGAAACACCGCTGGCAACCCTGCACCGTCACTTTGAACAAGTACTGGAACGCAGCAGTATCGACCTGGCACTCATCAACACATCTGCCGAAGCGATACGCACTGAAGCGATACCCCACCTGGAAAGCCTGGCAACCTGGTTTCAGAACCAGCGTGCTACTCTATGGGACATGCCCGCAACAGCCACCTTTGAGGATGGAACCGACCTTGCAGAGAAATATAGCGGTAAGAACATGGTACGTGCCGAAACCTTCCTGCTGGCTCCTGAAATTGGACTGCGAGGACGGCTGGACCTTCTCTGGCGACAGACGGGTCGCCAGCGCTTGCTGGAATTGAAAACAGGTAAAGCAACAGGCGAGCTACCCAAACAAGCCCACAGGTGGCAGGTACAGGGCTACCATGCCCTTCTGACAGTACGTAGAGATCCCAAATTGAAGAAAGCCCTTGCTCTCCTACTCTACAGCGGCACACCCGGAGAAGCGCAAGCTTGCGATATCCGTTTCACCGAAACTCAACTTCAGCGTGTTATTGAGAAACGTAACCTTCTTGTACTCAGCCATGTTACAGGTATCCCCCCTGCACCTCCCGGACCATCACGCTGCACAAAGTGCGCTATGCTGGCTCGATGTGAACAGGTCTCCTCAATGCTCGATTGGCAACCACCTGAACCTGAACTAGATGTAGGGGCGCGATTCATCGCGCCCTTGGATGGGCCGCCCTCAGATGAAATCGATATCCTCCCATTAGGGCGCGATTCATCGCGCCCCCACACAATGTCACCCCAGTACCGCGAGTTTTTTGCCAGATATTATCACCTGCTCCAACTGGAAGGACTCGAGGGCGAGAAACAGCAGGCTGTGCTCTGGCGGACACCAGTCAAAGAACGTGTCGAGAATGGAACAGCGATCTGCGACCTGGTGTCGTTGGATAAACCAGTGCCAACCGGTCAGGGTGAATGGCAGCAAACATTCCGCTGTGAGAACACTTCAGAATTGCGCGAAGGGGACGAAATTCTACTCAGCGATGGGAATCCGATTACCGGTGAAGTTGTCCTAGGAACTATTCTCAGTATCAGTTCTGAAGAGGTCAGCGTCTGGAGTCCCGAGCTAATCGACCACCCAACGCTAATCGATCGCTATGATATCAACATCGTTCATGTACGTACGCTACAAAATCTGCTGCGCTGGTTACAGGCTGATCCGCACCTGCGTGGACTCGTGTCCGGTACAATTCGACCACAATTCGATACCACGATCGTCGTTCCACCACGAGCAGACTTCAACGCTGAACAGAACCTGGCAATCGAGCGTGCTATGCAGATGCAAGACTACTTGCTTATTCACGGTCCTCCTGGCACGGGTAAAACAAGCGTTATTTCCGAGATCGTCAAACGGCTCTCCCAGCAAGGGCAGCGTGTCATGCTTGCCGCTTTCACCAATCAGGCCGTTGATAATATGCTCAAACGGCTCGATACCGATGGCTTTCATAACTTTGTGCGTCTTGGAAACGAGCGCAGCGTCGATAGTACAATAGGCAATCGCTTGTTGAAAAAGCTCTTTGAACAAAAACAGAGCGGCATTCACGTTCGTCCCCCGAAAGCTGTGGATACTCTGGAAGTTGTACAAGCATTGCTCCGTAACGTTCCTGTTGTGGCTTCAACTACCGCAACCTGGTCTTCGGACAAATATACTCCTCCAGCACTCAATGGAGCAGAAGAAAACGCTCCTCTGCAGTTTGATGTGGCCATTATCGATGAAGCCGGGCAACTCACCATCCCTGCTATTTTAGGTGCGCTCCGTTACACAAAACGCTTCATCCTCGTCGGCGACGAGAAGCAACTGCCCCCGCTAGTGCTGAGCAAAGAAGCCGCTGAGGCGGGGCTTAAGGAGTCACTTTTCAGTACACTTAAAGGCATAGACAATAGCTATATGAAAGATCAAAATCAGACAGTGAGCGCATGCGTGCCTTTAAAGGTCCAATACCGCATGAACAAATGGATCTCACATTTTGCTTCCAGGGTATTCTATGATGGCCAATTGATTGCGCACTCATCGGTAGCGAACCGTATAGTGGATGCTCCTACCCCAAAGTCACTGTTGCGTGCAGAAACACCTTCGATTGCACGCGCTATTGATCCACTCTCTCCGTTGGTTTTCCTGGACGTTCGCGGAGAGTACGAAAAAGCAAAAATCAGCGATGCCGAGGCACGTACAGTGCGCGAAGTAGTAGCCGCTCTACTGGCACGAGGAATAGCTCAGCAAGAAATAGGCATTATCGCGCCCTACCGGGCCCAGGTTGCCAACCTGCGCAGGCACCTTTTCGGCGATGATACAACGATTGGTTGGCAGGCGCTTCCATTTGATACACCTCTAAGTGTAGATACTGTCGATCGATTCCAGGGGGGAGAGCGACCCGTGATTATCATATCGTTTGCTACCACCACGACACCAGAAGTAGAGAGTCAATTACGAGATCACCTTACCGACCCTAACCGTCTGAATGTGGCTCTTACCCGCGCCCAACGCAAACTCATTCTGGTTGGGGATGCTTCTGCGCTTCTAGAATTGCCTATTTTCCAACGCTTGCTTACCTATTGCCGGGGGTTGAATACGATTATCCTCTACGATCTGAACAGCCACTTCGACACAAAAAATAAGTAAAGCCCACTTGCGGGCCGATAAGTGCGAGCGTAACCAGGAAGTGTCAGGGGGCGAGGCTTGCCTCCACTACGTCATACTCCTCTAGTGACGTCAGAAAATCCACACGCTCACTTAAACCCAGGAATGAATAACAGCGCGCTCCAGCGAGGTTTGTATTTCTGTAGGGACATGCAGCCCTTTCAATACAAGCTCCGTAGCATGCGTCAAGTTCATACTAATGCGAAATGGACCATTGACCTCATGATGGTGCGCGCGAAATTGCTCTAAACCAAGACCCGATAGCACCAATACGACATGGACACCAGCAGCAAGACCAGCGCGTATATCGGTGATACTATCACCTATAAAAACTGCATCATGCATATCAAGGCCCAGTTCATCACGTGCCTGGAACAGCATACCAGGGCGAGGCTTGCGACAGGCGCAAGCCTCATCTTTATCATGCGGGCAACAGTATACTTTCTCTATCTTGCCTCCCATTTCGCTAATACTGGTCATCATCCTACGATGAATCTCATGGACAGTTTCTATCGAGATGGTTCCACGCGCCACCCCCGCCTGGTTAGTACAAACGACGATGCGATGGCCAGCCTGCGTTAGCTTTGCGATTGCTTCACGTGATCCTGGCAAAAAGCGGAATTCACTCCAACTTTTGACATAATCCGAGCGGTTTTCATTGATAACCCCATCTCGATCCAGAAAAATTGTAGACACTAGGCACCCCCTACAGATAGCTCTTATGGCCCATCGTGAATATCAATCAGACCCTTTCTCATTGCATAAATGACCAACTGAGAGCGATCAAAGATATTGAGTTTGCGATAAATGGTGCTGATATGATTGCGCACGGTTTTTTCGCTAATGGCTAGTGTTCGCGCAATCTCTTTGGCAAGCATCCCCCTTGCAATCAGGACTAGCATTTCCATTTCACGAGCCGTTAAGCCCCCATAATACTGCCCTTTATCAGCATTTTGCTTTTCCAATAACTGCAGCATGCGGTTAGTAATATCGGGTGCGGTAACCTGTTCCCCACTATCGACAGCACGAATGGCAGAAATGAGCCCCACAGCAGAAATATCTTTGAGGATGTAACCATTAGCGCCAGCAGCCAGGCCTTCCAGGACATAGCCATCGCTGGTGAACGTAGTTAAGAGGATGATCTTTGTCTCAGGAAATTCTGCTTTAATCTGGCGAGTTGCCTGAATACCATCCATCTGTGGCATTTTTAGATCCATCAATATGAAGGCCGGTCGATACTGACGCACCAATTCGATTGCTTCTAAGCCGTTGCTGGCCACTCCAACCACCGAAACGAACGACTCCGCTGCCAACATGCCTGCAATACACTCGCGGAAGAGACGCTGATCGTCAGCCACCACGATACTGATTTGACGCCGTGACTGTTCGCCGATAGACCAGGCACTGACTCGCTTATCTGTGAGATCTTCTATCTGTGTAGCTATCAAATTTATTCTCCAAAGCCAGGCAAAGGTATATCCACATCCACGCGAGTACCCTTACCTTGAGCGCTCTCTATGGTGAGCCGCCCGTTCAGTAAGGCTGACCGCTCCCGCAAACCTACGAGCCCCTGGTGAAAGCCACTATTTGAGCAATCCGTGACGTCTGGTTTTTTCAATCCTACGCCATCGTCACCGATACTAACGTGCAGATGCCCCTCAAAACTAAACATGCACATGGTGATAGAAGACGCTTTTGCATGCTTACATATATTTGTTAGGGCTTCGCGCACGATGTAGTAGATATTCGAGGTATATTCCAATGGCAAGAGAGCAGGCCAATCGTCACATTCGAACGCTACGTTATAGCCTGCCTCGCGTAGTTCAGTCAGAATAAGCTGAATGGCATGTTCCAGGCCCAGGTCTAATTCAGCAGTCTTGCGCAAGCCGCTCAGCGCCTGGCGCATAGAATCCAGACTATCACGCGCGAGTTCCTGCCAAATTTCCACTTTTTCAGCAACCTGGCGACTAGTCTGGTCTATAGTGGGAAGGCATCGTGTACGAAAATACTCCAGGTCAGCGACAAGCGCGGTCAGAGACTGCACAACACCATCATGCAATTCACGTGCGATCCGACGTCGCTCAGCTTCCTGCGCAAAACGCGTGGATGGGGAATCCAACACATCGAGCATGGTTTTGTATTCCTTCTACCTTCTTGCTTCCCGCATCAGGGCAATTTAAAAGTCTCTTTCTTGCGGGGTTCCAGTGGACAGCCTCCCTGCATCACTACTTTTCATTCGCCCCGCCTAATTTTTGCTTACCTCTTATATATAAGGGTTCATTGTTAATCTTTCATTGAGAGAGGACTGTGATAGAGGTTGAGATTTGCTAATTCAAGCTAAGAGTTCTTAACCTGCCAGGTTATTTAACTCATGTGTTATCCAGGACATCCCGGCATGAGGACATACATATGCCTATTGCTTTGGGCTTTTGTCCCAGATTTGCATGTCTATTCGGACATATCGTATGCTTCCTGACAGGGCATTGTACAGATTCAATTGATCAGGAGAGTACTATGTTAAATAGCATAATTCTTGTCGTTGGCAGCCTCAACATGGATCAGGTTGTACATGTTCCTCGTCTACCAGTCCTGGGAGAGACGCTGCTTGGGGCAGGTTCGCTCAAGCTTGTTCCAGGCGGGAAAGGAGCAAATCAGGCGGTTGCTATGGCACGCCTGGGAGCACCTGTCGCAATGGCAGGCCGTGTGGGAACGGATCCCTTTGGTGAGCAACTACTTCAAACGCTGCTGGCCAACAAGATCGATACTGGACTCGTTGCCACGGACCAGCAAGAGGCCAGCGGTGTCGCTTTTATCTTTCTTTCCCCTGATGCCGATAATGCTATCATTGTGGCTTCCGGCGCTAATATGCGTGTAGGCCAGGATCGAGCGCAACTCACGAACATTTTTGAGGCTATCGCTCAAGCGAGAGCGCTCGTATTACAACTGGAGATTCCACTCGATACCGTCAAAACCTTAATCGCTACTGGACATAATGCGGGCATTCCCGTCGTGCTGAACCTCGCTCCAGCTCAACCACTTGAATGGGAGACACTCAAGCAACTGCAGGTATTAATTGTCAATGAGATCGAGGCCGGTTTTCTTGCGGGTACACGGATCGACAATCTTGATGACGCCCGCGCTGTGGCTACAACACTTCACAAACATGGTATACCCATCGTCGTGATTACACTCGGAGGGCAGGGAGCTGTACTTGCCATGGACGATGGAACAGGACACACACAGATCATCTACCAACCTGCCCCGCGAGTACGCGCCGTCGATACGACCGCCGCCGGAGATTGTTTTGTAGGCGCATTCACCGTTGCCCTGACCGAGGGACAGAATCCTGTGGACGCATTAAAATTCGCGGTGTATGCCAGCGCGTTAAAGGTGACAAAATTTGGCGCACAATCAGGTCTGCCTACGCGAGCGGAAGTTGAGGCATTTCAAACGAAATGAAAGGGGTTTTCATGCACCGTATTATTCTCGACACCGACCCCGGTCTTGATGACGCACTTGCGCTTTTTCTTGCCCTGGCTTCGCCTGAAGTGCAACTTGTAGCGATTACTACTGTCAGCGGAAATGTACACATCGATCTGACCACGCGCAATGCATTGACGTTGCTAGAATTAACAGGACGCACAGACATCCCGTTAGCTCGTGGATGCGACCGGCCAATTATACGCCAACCGGTAATCGCCGACTATGTGCATGGCCACAATGGACTCGGAGGTATAGAGCTTCCTGAGCCACAACTCCAACCTGTAAGTCAGCATGCAGTAGACCTGATAATCGAAAAAGTAATGGCTGCACCCCGAGAAATTATTCTCGTCCCGATTGGACCGCTCACTAACATCGCGATGGCCCTGCGCAAGGAACCACGCATTGCCGAATACGTACGCGAAGTGGTGATTATGGGTGGAGCATTGCGTGTCCCAGGGAATGTGACGCCAGAAGCAGAATTCAATATCTACGCGGATCCACATGCCGCGCACATGGTATTTCATGCAGGTTGGCCTATACGTCTGGTGACGCTCGATGTCACGAATAAAACGCTACTCCAGCGCGAGCAGGTACAGGCGCTCGCATCCAACAGCAGCCCCGTTACCAGGCTCATCCAGCAGATGGTTGTTAACTTTCTAGACAGGTTTGGGCAATCACGTGGCATCACTGCTTTCCAGATGCACGATCCGCTCTGCCTGGCAGCGGCTTTCCAGCCAGAAATAATTACCTGGGAGCCGGCATATGTCGACGTGGAACTGGCAGGCAGCTTGACTCTAGGAGAGACCGTTGCCTATTTTGCAAAACGCACAGAAGACATTGACCCATCACTTGAATACCTGCATCCCCCAAATATGCTAACCTCGATAGGAGTCGATGTCGAACGCTTTATCTCACTGTACATAGACAGAATAAAGTCTACCTTCCAGTAGCAGGGTTCCAAGGGGCGCAGCCCTTTGGCAGGGGTTTGGGGGTGTCCCCCAATCTCTCTTCTCTCCCCTCTTCCAGGATGGGAAAAATATTTTTTGACAAGCCCATGGAGTATGAGCTATAGTAAAGAAGTATAATTCCTACTAATTTAGTTGGTTTAATGTACAAAGGAGTCAGAAACCATGGCAGAGATTAACGAAGCTGAAGTCATGGATGCGTTACATGAGTGTTATGATCCGGAGATTCCCGTCAATATTGTTGACCTGGGTCTCGTCTATAATGTTGATTTGAATCATGAGACAGGTCATGTCGAGGTCACGATGACCCTCACCGCATTGGGATGCCCTATGGCTGGAGAGGTGATTAGTGAAGTGGAGATGCGCGTCAGTGAAGTCGAGAACGTCAAATCATGCAAAGTCAATATGACATTCGACCCTCCCTGGTCCCCCGATAGAATGACAGAAGATGCGAAGTGGGAGCTTGGCATGGTATAGCCAGAAAGCAGGAAATTTGCTCTTTCAGGCTGAGCGCGGATATACTATACTGAGCCGCATGTAGAGCCACAGAATAGACCATATGATGAATGGTCAAATATGGGCAGGTGAAAGAGATGGCACTCGAAGGACCGCAAAGTGGCGACATTCGCGCTACGTTAGCACTCAGCCTGGCTGAAGCCCGGGCCGGGAGCAGTCGTACACTCACACTTCCAGGAGGACGGCGCATTACCGTGCCTATACGTGCAGGCATTCGCAATGGCGAAGAGATTCGTCTCAAGGGTCAGGGTGAACCTGCCTGGTCCGGTGGCCCAGCCGGTGACCTGATCCTGACGGCATCTATTGCACCCTCAGAGCAGTATGGTAGTCAACCGAATTTTATTGATGACCCATCCTCCCCTACAGATTTCATACAGGGGTCATATGTGCCACCAACAACCCCAACTCCTGGCTATCCGGTGCCCTATCCACCACCTGTTTCAGCCACCAATAACAATCCGGCTGGACAATACGGCCCAACGTCTCCTAACTACCCTCCATCAGGATCAGGCGCGAACTATCCCAATTACCCTGCCCGGACTCAGGAGCCACTCTACCTCTACCAAAACCAGCCGCCATATGCGGAGCTTTCTCAATATGCCGGGTATCCCCAGGCAGGCCAGCAAATTCCACCGCAATTCACACCCCCACCACCCAAACGGCGGGGATTGTCATTAACTGTAATAATCTTGCTGATCATCATTGTGCTCTTCCTGCTTGGAGGCAGTGGCCTCGTCTACTATGTGGGCGTCTACCAGCCTCAAAAAATGCATGCAGATGCAACTGCCACGGTGAACGCCCGGATAACAGGAACCGCGCAGGCCAACGCTCAAGCTACCGCAAATGCATTGGCGACTTCACAAGCCCAGGCAAATGCTACTGCTACGGCCCAGGCTTCCGCGACTGCGGCAGCCTCTGCGACTGCTACAGCGCTCCAGGCCATCTACAGCCAGGCAACGAGTGGCAACCCAACACTCAATGATTCATTAAATGCTCCAGGTAACAATAGCTGGGATCGACTAGCCGCGTCAAATTCGACTGCAAGTGGGAGTTGCGCCTATACAGGTGGAGCCTATCATTCCAACATGCCCACGAAAGGCTACTTTCAACCATGCTATGCCCAGACCCCAACTTTTAGCAATTTTGCCTACCAGGTACAGATGACCATCACACAAGGTGATGAGGGAGGCATTCTTTTTCGCGCTAACCCCGCGAACTCAAAGTTCTACCTCTTCCGCATTAGTCAGAGTGGGGCTTACGACCTCTATCTCTATATCGATAACCAGGGTACACACGCCAAAAACCTGTTAAGCAACTCTTCTGCACTTATCAAACAGGGCCTGAATCAGACCAACACTATTACCGTCGTCGCCCGTGGTGGCAATTTGTACTTCTACATCAATGGGCAGTATCTTGATAGTGTCAGCAACAATATGTTCACTTCCGGTAAGATAGGAGTGTTTGGGGAGAGCAACAACAACCCCACCGATGTTGCATTCAACAACGCCCAGGTGTGGACCGTGTGATTTCGCTATTGACAAACGACTAAACCACTGGTAATCTAATACTACCAAATAGACAGGCATTGAACGGGACAAGTACCTTTTGCCGGGCACCAGCGAGCTGCGGGATGGTGCAACGCAGCAGTCAGTAAAAGGGAAATCCACCCGCGAGCCAGCGCGACAAGCGCCAACGGTCGCCCCCATTAGCAGGCAAGAGTGAGTTTCAACTCCCTAATGAGAGCTTGAAAGAATCAAGGTGGCACCACGGCTCACACGCATCATGCGTCGTCGTCCTTCGCAATGGACGGTGGCGCTTTTTTATTGGTCATTTGTAAGTAATCAGGGACCATTCTGGCGGGAGAGACCTGCGGGGCTTACCTCCGCCAGGCTAAACAACAGTGGAAGGAGCATTAACTATCATGTTAGATCTCGCATTTATACGCAATCATCCAGACATCGTAAAAGAAGCGGCGCGAGTCAAATACAGCACAATTGACATCGACCAACTTTTAGAAGTTGATCGGCAGGTGCTTGACCTGCAGCACAAGGTGGAAGAAGCCCGCGCCGAGCAAAACAAAATCTCGAAACGTGTCCAACAAGCGGGCAAAGACAAAGCGCTACGCGACGCGCTAATCGCCGAGGGGAAAGGACTCGCCGAACAGATCAAAGCTTTGGAACCGGTGTTGCACCAGTTGGAGGAAGAACGACTGCAGTTGCTTTACCTCGTGCCCAATATCCCTGATCCCAGCGCCCCCATCGGCAAGGACGAGAGCGACAACGTACCCATCAGATACTGGGGTGAGAAACCGGAGTTCGACTTTGAGCCGCTCGACCATTATGCCCTGATGCAAAAACTGGACGTGGTGGACATCGAACGAGCCGTCAAGATCGCCGGAGCTCGCAGCTACGCTCTCAAGGGAGACGCCGCGCGCCTCGAGCTGGCTTTGATGAATTTCGCCATGGATCGCATCGCGCGCAAAGGCTTCACGCCACTGATCGTACCAGCCATGGCGCGAGAATTCTGCTTTATCGGCAACGGGCAATTCCCCAAGGGACGCGACCAGGTTTATGCTATCGAGGATGAAGACACCTTCCTGGTTGGCACAGCCGAGGTCTCGATCACCGGTATGTACAAGGACGAGATTCTCAGCTACGAGGACCTGCCCCTGACCTTCGTCGGCTTCTGCCCCTGCTTCCGTAAAGAGGCGGGCACCTACGGCAAGGATACCCGCGGCGTCTTCCGCATCCACCAGTTCAACAAAGTCGAACAATACGTGATCGCCAAAGCTGATCACGAAGAATCGCTGCGCTGGCACGAGCAGTTGATTGCAAACTCGGAAGAACTGGTTCAGGCGCTCGAATTGCCCTATCGCGTGGTCAATGTCTGCACTGGTGATATGGGCGATGGCAAAGTCGGCATGTACGACCTGGAGTGCTGGATACCCAGCGAAGGCAGATATCGCGAGACCCACTCGTGCTCGTACTTCCACGAGTGGCAAGCCCGCCGCGTGAATATCCGCTACCGCAACGAGAATGGCAAAGTAAAGTTCGTCCATACACTGAACAATACAGCCATCGCCTCGCCGCGCATCCTGCTGCCTCTCTTCGAAGTTCACCAGCAGCCCGATGGCAGCGTACGTATTCCACAGGCTTTACGCCCATTTATGGGCGGGCAGGAATATATCAGGCCACGTGAGGGGGTCAAACTAGAGAGATAGCTTCGGTGTGAACCACTGTGGGTGCGCGTAGCATTTTTGCATAGTCATTCTCGTAGAGGTCAGATTATGCAGATGAAACTGTTCATCTGCATAATCTAGCCAGTCCTCCGTTCAGAAACTGTATGTATACCCTACTGTTCTCCCTCACTCCTCACTAATGACAACATGGAATATAATGGAGCGACTGGCAAAAACAGCAAGCTTTTCAGGAGCAGATTATGGACACTGGCCTGGTAGACCAACAAAAAGACGACGAAAGCTCGACTAGTGGCTCGACCCTGTCAGCTCAACAGTTCTATCAACATGATCCCTTGCTCGTCTTGCTCAAAGACAAATTCCGTCTGAACGATCTCTGGATTATCGCTGGAGTAATAGTGTTTCCGGGAGGCTTCTTTCTAATTTCCTGGCTTGGGTGGGCCAGCAAAGGGCGAGTCTGGACCCTTGGCGATACCCTGAGTGCCCTGTTGCTGACCTTTGTTATCTTTCCACTTCTCTTCCTGATCTACTTGCTCGTTCCTGTCTCTATTGCTGGCCTCTTCAACACTCTGAGGACTACTGGGGTGATTGGCGAGCCTCGTAGGCATCAACCAGGTTCAGAAACATATGAGCACTTCGTACAGCAACTGATCACTTGGATGGATACGGGCTGGTGGACGGCAGCGGCCGTGGTAATTCTTGTCTTCTATGTCTACTATCGGCTGTTGCTGATAGAACCTCGGATTTCCAGTCCTATACCTTACTGGTATAGAGTCGGTGCGATTGTCATGTATTTGCCCTTGATGTATGCCGCATGTATGAGCGTTGTGCGGCTCCTGCTTTCGTTGGTCTTTACCAATTGGTTGTTCTACTTCTTCACTATCCAGGTCAAGCCGTTGCACCCAGACGGCTCTGGTGGGCTTGGTGCTCTTGGGCGCATTCTCTGGGTCAGTGTCGCCATTATGCTCTGGGACGCACTCCTGCTAGGCGCCGCATGGCTTTCGAACAACTTGCACTGGTTCTCCCTACTAGAAATGATCCTGCTCGCTGCTATTTATGTCGCCCTGACCCCAGCACTGTTGATCGGTTGGTTGGTATTCCCTCATCGAGTGATGGTGAGAGCGCGCGATGAGGCATTGCAGCCTATGGCTGATGAGTTTCAGCAAGCTCTTATGCAATCTTTGTCGTCAACAGAGCACGATACGCGGACCATAGTTGCTGAAACACGCCGGTTGGCAACACTCAAACAACGCTTTGATTTGGTGTGCGATACATTTCCTACATGGCCGTTAGAGGTCAACGCATTGAGTCGTTTAGTGGCAACAGTAGT
>Ga0137377_10001827_pt1 | contig 15295 bp, 10 predicted proteins | sample SagtaG_22_FD_104815 | JGI IMG/M metagenome (GOLD analysis project Ga0137377, IMG submission 104815) | Vadose zone soil microbial communities from Sagehorn Ranch, Mendocino, California, USA - Sage2_L_40_16 metaG | ecosystem: Environmental > Terrestrial > Soil > Vadose zone | place: USA... | reverse complement strand
TTGCCAGAACTTGCTCCCTTCAAATCGTTGAATTACTCGCCCAGTGCACCGAAACCTTGATCGCCGAAGGGAAAATTTGAATGATTCGCGTCGCTCAGGACAGCCGATCGCGACTATTTTGCAGTCGACCTCGGAATAGCCCGCAGAATCAAATTGCCCAACCAATCAGGATTCGCGACGCCTTCACGATATGCATTCAATGATTCGACGGAAGAATTGACGCGCAAGTTGCTGTAAGATTGATCGAGATTTTGCCAGCGCTCGTGCCAATAAACCGCCGCTTTGATGCGCGGATACCGGGTGCGAAAAAGGTCGAGACCTTGCTTGATCCACTCGCCTTTAGGGCCAGAATGCGGGAACTCGCCCGTCGCCCACTCAGCAATCATGATCGGCTTTTTCGGATCGAGCCTGCGCATTTCCTCATAGGGCCAATCAACCAGTGAAGGAATATTTGCCCACGGCTCATCTTTAAATTGCTGGCCATAAACACTCAGGCCGAGCCAATCGACATAATCTGGACCGGGATAATACGAGGGTGCAAAGTTCCACGTGTCGAGCGGATAGGAATAGTTGTTGGTATGAAACATCCACTTGATGTTTGTCGCGCCGCGTCCGCGGACACGATCGACTACATGACGGTAAGCAGCCTTGAAATTCTCCGGCCCTTTCCAATTGCGGCTCTGCGGTATCCATTCATCGCCTCCGTAATAAATGCCGGACCACGGGAACCAGTCGCCGTTCATCTCATTAGCAAAGACGACGATTAATGGATGACCGAAACCCCGGGCAGCGTCCGCCCATTTGTCGATGTAAACATCCCACTTTCCAGCAATGATGTCGTTGAGATTGAACTTATCAGGCCCGCGATTTTGCTCGTAAGGCCGATCCCAGGGCGACCAGAAAACGAGCGGCAGTGAACCATGCAGCCAAATGACGTTTAAGTTCGCGGTAGGAAAATCTTGCTCACCCCAATAGCTTGAGGATGCGATGATCGCCTGATGTTTGCCCACCATCGTTTCGAAATCCTCGATCATCTCCAGTGTGACGTCCTCTTCCTCTTCGCCGAAATCAATGAAAGCGCCCGTATAAGCGCCATGCTCGGGAATGACTACCTCAACCGGACCATTTGGGTCAACGCGCTGAACCGATACACGCTTGTGGCATCCAGCTAGCGTCAAACTCGATGCAATTGCTACAACAACGACTGCAAAAAATGCATCCACGCGCATTCGACTCGCAAGTTCTGCGCAAAGTAAGTAGCTGTCCAGCGCTCAGCGGTTCAACGAAAAGGGGCCGACTCTCCAAGGAGTGTGCGGCGGTTCTACTGAGTGTCGTCCTATACCATGCCCTTCCGGCCGGTGATTTATCGGCCGCTGGCCGGGGTGTTGGCAGACAAAATATTTTCTACGTAACTGTACATGCCGACCGGCCGGTTAACACGATTAATCCAACAGAGGCACTCGGGGCAGGGGTTGACGGTCATGAGCAAGGCGAGTGCGCCCGAATGTTCACGGATAAGAACATCGCGGAAATGCGGTCAGCCGGGTTCGGGCCGCTCACGTATCGGCTGCGGACGGAATTGAGTGGTGAAGTCTGGCATTGGAATCCGCGTGGCAGATGGACGGATGCCATTCACCAGTGCGGATACTGGACCTCGGATGATTCCATCGCTGACGCAATCAATGTTTCATACGGCTACCGTTTGCCTCGGCGCGGAAACACAATTGATCAAGCGAACGACGATGGTTACTCGCGCATTACAGACGGAGACGAAGACTCATTTTGGAAAAGCAATCCCTATCTCGATTCCTACTTCACGGGGCAGCCGGACGATGCGCACCCGCAGTGGGTCGTGATCGATCTGGGCGCGACCAAACCGGTTGACGCCATTCGAATTCACTGGGGCACGCCGTGCGCTGAACAATACCGGGTCGCGTCGTGGACGGGAAGCGATCCGATGCACTTACACAGCGGCCGCAAAGATGAATGGCGTCTTTTTCCGAAAGGTCAGGTAAATCATGGCTCAGGTGGGGACGAATACGTCCGGCTTAGTGGAGAGGCTCGTTCAGTTCGATTCCTCCGCATTCTAATGAGTCAGAGTTCGCGAAGGACGGCGCAACCCTCAAATGACATTCGCGACCGCTTGGGATTTGCCATTCGCGAAATCAACGTCGGCAGGATCGACGGCAACGGTCGCTTCCATGATTATGTCCGGCACATGCCGGATCGGCATAACCAGACGGTGATTTATGTGTCATCGACCGATCCATGGCACCGAGTCGAGGACATCGACTACAAAATTGAGCAGCCAGGTCTGGATTTCATTCTGACAAGCGAACTGACGAATCACTTACCAGTCCTCGTACCGGTCGGCGTTTTGTACGACACGCCGGACAACGCAACTGCCGAGATCAAGTATCTTTTGAAACGGCAATATCCTCTCGAAGGGATCGAGCTAGGCGAAGAACCTGACGGCCAGTGGACTTTGCCGGAGGATTATGCAGCGCTTTACGCAGCAGTCGCCCACCGGCTATCGGAGCTGTCTCCGAATCTCAAACTCGGAGGACCGAGCCTGCAGAATTTCGAGTCGCAATTACTCACGTGGCCTGACGTGTCCGGCAACTGTTCCTGGATGAACCGCTTCCTCAATTACGCTCATGCAGCAGGATGCCGCTTCGACTTTTTCTCGTTTGAATTCTATCCCTTCGACGACATCTGCTCGGATGCGGCGCCGCAGCTATTGGAAATCCCAAAACGTTTGCGCGCCATGATGACCAGCTTGCGAGCGGATGGAGTTCCTACCGAGATTCCATGGGTTATGACGGAATTTGGCTATTCTGTGTTTGCCGGTCGCCACGAAGTGGACGTTGAAGGCGCGCTTTTCAACGCGGATACAGTCGGGACATTCCTAACACTGGGCGGCTCCAAACCTTACCAATATGGATATGAGCCAAACTATCTGACAGATGAACTCAAGTGTTCCTGGGGCAATCTCATGATGCTGCAGATGAGCCCAAACGGTGACCAACTTAATCGCTTATCCGGTTACTATGCCGCCCAAGTCATTACGAAAGAATGGATGCAGCCTACGAATAAGGCTCACGACTTATTTCCGGCAAGCATCGAACAGCATGGCTCAAGATCGGCGCTTTCAGTTAGCATCTACGCGCTACGCCGGCCGGACAAGCAATGGGCGATTCTCGCAATCAACAAAGATCCGAAACGTTCGGTGCGATTGGAGGTGAAATTTAAGTTGGCGGGCAATTCAGTTACATTTGCCGGCAAAGTCGATGTCGTTCAGTTCTCGCGGCAGCAGTACGCGTGGCACGATGATGCACAAAACGGCCATCCCATCCGCAGCATGCCGCCTTCACACGTTCGTCGCCTGGCGTCTCCCTCGTACGAATTGCCACCCTATTCGCTCTCCGTATTACGTGGATACGTTCCAGACTTGTGATTCCGGACGGCAATCGGGGGACGCAGTTTAGGTTCCCCTGCTACGCACGCACTGGCACACTGGCTGTGCGCTCGAGTTTGCCCCAACTCACCCATGCACCTTTCACCGCGCGCAAGATCGCTTTCCAGATGCAATAGCTCAGCATCGGACGATAAATCAGCCGCATGGGAAGAATCCGCCAGGCGCGTACGATCGGTTCGCGCTCGAGAATGCAAGCGAGCGTCGCGAGAATCAGGTCCATCGCCAGGAAAGTGATGACGAATGGCATCACCGCGCTCCATGCACCAAATGGCAGTGAGGCGAGCAAAAACAAATCCACCATCGGCGTGGTGGCCACGAGAATGATCTGGAAAAACCAGATGCTTGGCAGACTAAACCAGCCGAGCGCGCGATAATTCCAGTTGAACACCATGTCGCGATGTTTCCAAAGACATTGCAGCGTCCCGTAGGCCCAACGAAAACGCTGCCGAGCGAGCGTGCGCACGCTTTCGGGCGCTTCCGTCCAGGCGATCGCACCGGGCACATAGACGATCCGTTGTCGATGTTTGTGCAGCGACAACGTGAGGTCGGTATCTTCTGCGAGCGTTTGCAAACTCAGGCCGCCTGCTTCATCGATCGCATCTTTGCGAATGGCACTGATCGCGCCGGGCACCACCGTAATGCAATTCCAGCGATTATAAGCGCGCCGATCGAGATTGAAACCGCAGGTGTACTCCAGCGCCTGACAGCGCGCGATGAATGTGCGCAAGTTTCCAACCTTCGCGTGACCCGAAACCGCGCCGATGCGCGCATCGGCAAACGGTTCAAGCAAGCGTGGGAGAGTGTCAGGCTGACATTGCGTATCGGCATCGATGAAGACCACGATCCCGTGACGCGCTGCAGCCAGACCATGCTGCAGTGCGCGCGCTTTACCGCGGTTCTCCTGTTGCAACAAACGAACGCGTGGATCAACATGCGCCACGCGCTCAACTTCGGCAGCGGTCTCATCATGCGAACCGTCGTCAACAACAATGACTTCGATTTCGCCTTTGTAGTCGCTGGCAAAAAGCGCGCGTAAAGTTTCCGTAATCACTTTCCCTTCGTTGTAAGCAGCCATCACGACACTGACTGGCGCAGCAAAATCCGCTTTCGGTCCCCGTCGAAAACGATAGGCCAGCCAGATCACAACGAGCGTGCGGATGACCACGAGCGCCGTCGCCACAATCATAAACGCCCAGAGAAATTCCTCGATTCCATGATAAACGCGAAACCCAGTGCTGCTGACGAGGCGCGTGAGCGATTGCGAACTTTGCTGCAACGGCGGCATAACAGCGTCGCGCGTTGTTCCAAGCAGCGTGCTCAATGGCACCACCGTGTCGCCCCGCGTATGCAGCCAATCCAAAATGCGCGGGAGCGCTGCGACAGTCTGCGAACGATCGCCGCCCGCATCGTGCAGCAAAATAATGCTGCCATCGCGGCGTTGTTGTTTCACGCGCTGCAGGATGACGTCGGCGCCCGGTTTCGCCCAATCTTGTGGATCGATGCTCTCCAAAACCACGAGATAGTTAAGGTCTTCCGCAATTTGCAGCGGAGTCAGCTCACTTAGCTGCGATGGACTGGTATCGGCCGCGTAAGGTGGACGGAATAACGTTGTCGCCCGACCCGTTATCGTTTCGAGCAAAAGCTGCGTAGCGTTCAGTTCAAGCCGGATATGCTCGGGCCAGCACAGCGCCAGGTTGGGATGATAATAAGTGTGGTTCCCGATTTCGTGCCCTTCATTCACAATTCGTTGCACAAGGCTTGGGTGATGCTCGGCGTTTACCCCAACGAGGAAAAACGCCGCCTTGACGTTCGCCGCTTTTAAAATGTCCAAGATCTTTGGCGTCCACCGCGGATCCGGCCCGTCATCAAAAGTAATCGCGACTTGATGCTCACCGCCTGCGCCTTGATGATAAAGCGTCGGGAACTCTGGGAATTTTACGTACTTCGCGGTGAGATAACCTTCCGGATCGACCGCGAGATTTCGCCTCCCATCAGAGCGGCTCTCATCAACGGTTACAATTTCGCCGTCGCCCACGTCCGTAATCGTGTCCGTGCCCTTTAAAACTTCGAGCGACCCGCGCGTTTGGTTGTCGATTTTGAAGTCACGCGGCACGCTTAAGGCGTCCCAGATCGCTGGGTCTTCGCTGCCGAGCCGATAGACCGCAAACCCACCCGCCTTTTGGTCGCGCAGTTCGCGCAACTGATTGAGGAAGGTTACGGCGTCGAGGAACCAGACGGCATGCTCCTTGTCTCCGTCTTCAAAATAAAAATATGGACTGTAGCCCGGAGCCTTCACTTCCGCGCTTCCGACTTCCGCATCATTGGCGCGACTCATCGCTTCGGGGAAACTGATCAGCTCCGCCTTTTTCCCGCCGATCGTCCAATCGTATCCGTAGCTGCCGAGCGCGATGATCCACTGTTTGTGGTCGGAACCTTCCAGTAGAACGTGCAGCCAACCTTCGAACCACGAGCGTGATCCTAGTGGGCCGGGCGGATCGACGTCGGACGTCTCATCAAACAACATTGCCACAAAACGATCGACGTTGTCCGCAAGAACATCGAAGTCGATGTAATCCAGCTCCTGCCCGGGCTGAACGCAGAGCCACAGTTGTTTATTGTCGTCGTGCAACGCGTCGGCGAACTTGTCGATGAATCCAGTGATGTCTTTCTTGTAGGCTGGATCGAGTTGCTCCCAATCGACCACCACTCCGGCGGCCTTCGCGTTGCGCAAAACCGCTAGCACATTGCCGATAAATCGCTCTTGCCGATCTTGCGGGCCGTGCGCCAGATTCTCAATCGCTTCCGGCTGCCACGTATCGCCAACCAGATTGGTCAGCAACGGCATGAGTGCGACGCCTTTGTTTGCAGCGAGCTTCGGCACCCGCGAATCCGCGTCAATCTGCAAATCGCCCATGCCGTTGGTAACAGTCATCCATTCCGGACAGACGTGCGTGATCTGCGCCGCATGCTGTTGGAGCGACGCGTAACTGTACGGGTCCCCATTCGTATAGAATGCGAGCCGTACTTCGTTCTCCGGCGATTTTTTGCGGGGGCGCGTCGGGGGTGTCGGCGCTGGGCCGCCGAGCTTTTTCGCCGCTTGTCGGGCCTGGCCAAATTTTTGCCAGAGCAGAGAACCCGGAGAAAATTGCCCAGCCGGATTTTCCTTTTGCAGTGCTTTCAACTGGCCTTTCAACTGCCGCAAGGAAAAAGGAATTCTCATTTGTGGTGCAACAAAAAGCGTTTGGACAAACAGCACCGTCCCGAGAAAAAAGAGCACTCCTGCGACGAGCAAAATCAGTCGCAAACGCGGCCAGCGTTTACCGGCCGGATCGGAAAAAACAAACGGCGTCAATTGTTCTGGAGGGAGTTGATGCATGCGGCGTTTACAATCATCGAGGCGCCAGAATAAGAAACCTCATTCTGTCATTCAATGTTGGACGTTCGGCTTTTGGCGTTAGACGTTAATCCCGAAATGCATATCGATCCAGACCCACTGCCTACTGGACACTCCGGCATTGCCGCGCGTTTAAATAAAGGACCCACGATCCATCCAAGCGCCTGGATCGTTCCCAGCGCAACAGTAATTGGCGATGTCACCCTCGCAGAACAATCGAGCGTTTGGTACGGCGCCGTGTTACGCGGCGACATCAACCGTATCATCATCGGGCCGCGCTCGAACATTCAGGACAATGCCGTCGTCCACCTCGATACGAGTTATCCGACAACAATGGGCGAACTGGTCACCGTCGGTCACAGCGCCATCGTGCACGCATGCAAGATCGACAATGAAGTCCTTGTCGGGATGGGCGCGATCATTCTCGATGATGTTGAAGTGGGTGCACGTTCCATTATCGGCGCTAATGCACTCGTTACTCTGGGAACGAAAATTCCCCCTGGCTCGCTCGTCCTCGGTTCTCCCGCTAAAATCAGGCGTGCACTCAGCCTTGACGAGCAAAACGACATCGCCCGCTGGGCCTGGAGCTACGTGGAAACAGCAAAATACTTCCGCGAATTTTACGCTTCGCGAAAATTGTAGGACGCCTCTGACAGACGCCATTCTATAATCCGGCGTTTCACAGAGACGCCCTACAATTTCTTCGCCAACTCTCGCGCGTTTTCCCGCAGCAGCTCTGCGGCGCGCGCCATGTTTTCCTTTTCGCTCATTCCGGGTTGCGCGTTCTCGTAAACCCCATCGAAAATTTCCCGCACGCGTCGATCTTCGCTCGCACGCCCAACAATTGCGAAAACGCGCTTGCCTAATTTCCGCGCGAGCCACGCCACTCCGGCCGCCGTTTTCCCCTCGAGCGTTTGCCGATCCAGGCTCCCCTCGCCCGTAATCACAACATCCACATCTTTTATTTTCGATTCGAACCCGATCGATTCCGCTACAACATCGAATCCCGGCCGAATTTTGGCGCCGCAAAAACTCACAAGCCCAAAGCCGAGTCCACCGGCCGCACCTGTACCCCGTTCGTCGCGAAAATCTTTCTTAAAGGTTTTGGCGACAACATCAGCGAGTTTCGTCAGTGCGGCCTCCAACTTATCGATCTTGTCTCCGCTCGCGCCCTTCTGCGGGCCGAACACTCGCGTTGCTCCGTTTTCGCCCAGCAACGGATTTCGCACATCGACTGCCGCAATGATTTTCGGTAGCGACACTGCTTTTGGCCTTTCGATCCTCGTGAGCGCTTGCAGATCGCTCACTGCGTGCGTGAGTTCTTGTTCTCCGGCAAAAAATCGAAACCCAAGCGCTCTTGCCATTCCAAAGCCGCCATCGTTGGTCGCGCTGCCGCCAAGTCCGATAATGATTTGATCCACGCCGCGTTGCGCCGCATCAAGCAGCACTTCGCCAACGCCGAAAGTGTTCGCGCGAAGTGGATCGCGTTGATTTTCGGAAAGCCGATGCATTCCGGCGACTTCGCTCATTTCCACGATTGCGAGTTTGTCTTCCTCGATCCAGACGTAACGCGCCTCGATCTCGCGGCCGAGCGGATCATGCGCCGGACAATTCACCCCGGAACCACCGAGCGCGTCATAAATAACTTCGGCCGTGCCTTCACCGCCGTCTGCCATCGGCACGATGTCGATCTTTGCGTCAGATAAAATATCGCGCAGACCAGTTGCGATATTCTCGGCGACTTCCCGCGCGCCAAGCGAGCCTTTGAATTTATCGGGAGCGATCAGGATGCGCACGAGACAAGTTCATTGCCGCAACCCTTTTTGTCATGTCGAGCGAAGTCGAGACATCTCTTATTGCTGTCTGTTGCACAGTAAGAGATTCCTCGACTCCGCGCAGAATGACAAAGGGGCAAGCCAGAGGTATGCGCTAGCTCAACTTGCGCTCCAAAATTTCGCCGGCCAACTGCGGGTTGGCTTTTCCTTTGGAAAGCTTCATCACCTGTCCTTTGAGAAAATTAAGCGACGCAGCGTTGCCCGCCTTGAAATCAGCAGCGGGCTTCGGGTTGGCCGCGATCACCTGATCGCAGAATGCCTCGATTGCCCTGGCGTCGCTCAGTTGCTCGATCCCTTTTTCCTTGACGATCTCAGCCGCACGTTTGCCGCTCGCAAACATTTCCGCGAAAACCTCCTTGCCTTGTTTGCCACTGATTTGCCCGCCGTCGATTAGATTGACCAGCTCGTCGAGCGCCTCCGGCCGAATCGGACAATCGCTGATCGTTTTCCCGGCGGTGCTCAGCGCATTTTGCAGGTCATTGAGGATCCAGTTCGCAATGTTCTTCGATTTGCGTGCGCCCTTTGCTGCAGCTTCGAAATAGCGAGCAAGTTCCAGATCGTTCGCCAAGACGCCGGCGTCGTAGGGACTCACTTGATACTGCTGGACAAATCTGGCGCGTTTCGCTTTCGGTAATTCTGGTATGCGCGCACGCGCATCTGGCAGCAAAACCTCGGTTTTCACCGGCACCAAATCCGGATCGGGAAAATAGCGGTAATCGTGGGCAAATTCCTTTGTCCGCATGAGAAATGTTTCCGTAGCCGCGTCGTCCCAGCCACGCGTTTCCTGTTCTAGCTTTTCACCACGTTCGAGCGCATCGACCTGGCGTTGGATTTCATAAGCTAGAGCACGCCGCACACCACTGATCGAATTCATATTTTTGATCTCGATTTTTGCGCCGAGTTCAGCCTGCGCTTCGGGCCGGACAGAAACATTGCAATCGCAACGAAGCTGCCCCTTCTCCATGTCGGCGTCGCTAACCGCGCCGTAGATCAAGATTTGTTTGAGCGAGGTCAGAAACGCGAATGCTTCTTCTGGCGAATTGATTTCGGGCTGGCTCACGATCTCCATCAATGGCGTGCCGGCCCGGTTGAAATCGATGCCCGTGTACGTTTCAAAATGAAAACTCTTGGCCACGTCCTCCTCCAGATGAATCCGCACGAGGGGCACTTCCTTGTCTGGCGTGGCGATATTTTTCTGCGCGTCCTTCGGATACGCGAGATCGTGCAGAGGCACGCTGCCGTTCGTGCACAGCGGCATGTCGTATTGTGAGATTTGATAATTCTTCGGCATGTCCGGATAGAAATAATTTTTCCGATCGAATTTACAGATCGCAGCGATGTCACATCCGAGCATTAATCCGGTGAGCGCTGTCATGCGCAGCGCTTCATGATTCATCACCGGCAAAGCACCGGGCAGACCTAGGCAGACGGGACATGTGTGTGTGTTCGGCTCAGCGCCGAATTCAACCGGAGAGGCGCAAAACATTTTCGAGCGCGTCTTAAGCTGGACGTGCACTTCGAGTCCAATGGTGGTGATGTACTGCATTGCAATTACTTCCGGGTTGCATAATCCAGGGCCTTCTGGAGGTCGAATTTTTTGATCTGGCTGGCGAGCGCCGGATCATTCGCCGCGTCGATGATGCGCTGGTCCTGCAAAAGATCGAGAAAACGTCCCTGCGCAATCATGTCAGAAATTTCTGGATCGTCTCGTAAAGCGACAATTTTCGGATGCTCGCTCAACTCATGTGCCCCTGGGAATGTGAGAAATTTCTGCGCGCTTTCGGGATTGGAAAATACGTTTCCGACTTTCCCGAGCATCTCATAAGTTTTCGAGGGAACGGGGTCCGTTCGCGTAATCGCGTTTCCGATAGCCCCAAGCTCGAGCGAATTCTTCAATCGCGTCAGCGATGCCGCCAGCGTCGATTCTCCTTCGGGCGCCGGAAAAGGATGTCGTCGCACTTCAAAAGCGTGTAGGCCCGCGGCTGAAGAATTTGATCGACCGCGGAGCTGCGCATCGGCCAGCGCGCCAATGGCACGAACGCTCACCACGATCATCCAGAACAAAAACGCGCCAAAAAATAATCCGATCACGGCCCCGCTGACTGCATAAATCAACCGGAGCAAACTTGCGTTCTGTTGGCCGGTGCGTCGGAAAAAAATCATTCCGAGAGAGGTGATAGACGCGTATACGACGAGGGCGAGCACGGCGCCGCCTAAGATCGACAGCACGATATCCGGCATTTTCAAAAATGGTCGCACCGGCGGAACGAGCAACCGGCCGCAGTAAAATGCAGCTGCATAGGCCGTGGCCAGGGCGGCGACGCGCACAAGTTGCCGCATCAGGCCGAGTCGCCAGCCGCGCACCACTTCGAACAAGACCAAAACGACGCCAAATGAAATAAAGACCGCTTGCCAAAGCGGCGAACCGGCCACCGTCTGCAGTTCGGGTCTCACTTCGACGAAGCGGGCAAACTAATCGCTTGCTGCCGTAGCGCGTGGTCGCAAAGCACGAGTGCCGCCATCGCTTCCACAATTGGCACCGCGCGCGGCAAAACACATGGATCATGGCGTCCACGCGCCGCGAGGCTCGTTTGTTCATGTGATGTGCTAACGGTTTTCTGTTCGTGTGCGATCGTCGCAGTCGGCTTAAAGGCGACCCGAAAGTAAATCTCTTCGCCGTTGCTGATCCCGCCCTGGACACCGCCAGAGTTGTTCGTTGTTGTGCGAATTTTCCCGTCGCGCATTTCAAATGGATCGTTGTGCTCGGAACCGCGCATGCGCGTCGCGGCAAACCCGGAACCGATCTCGAATCCTTTGGTTGCCGGCAGACTCATCATCGCCTTCGCCAGATCCGCCTCGAGCTTATCGAAAACCGGTTCACCGAGTCCGGCTGGAAGACTACGAACGACGCACTCAATCACGCCGCCCACCGAATCTCCCTTATCGCGAATTCGTTCGATGAGCGCGACCATCTTTTTGGCTGTTGCTCCATCCGGGCAGCGCACCGCATTCTTCTCCACCTCCTTCATTGTAATCCTGGAACGATTGATCTTCGCGACGATCTCATGAATCTGCGCGACGTACGCGACGATCTCGAATCTCGGATATAAGGTCGACAATGTCTTTTTCGCGACTATGCCCGCGGCGACGCGACCAATCGTCTCACGCGCCGACGCGCGACCGCCGCCCTGCCAGTTCCGAATCCCATACTTCGCCTCGTAGGTAAAATCAGCGTGTGATGGCCGAAATTTTCTCGCGATCTCTGTGTAGTCCTCCGCCCGCGCGTCTTTGTTGCGCACGAGGATCGCGATTGGAGTGCCGAGTGTTCGTCCCTCGAAAACTCCGGAGAGAATTTCGCAGCGGTCCTCCTCCTTTCGTTGCGTCGTGATATTGCTTTGACCCGGCCGGCGGCGGTCCAACTCGTGCTGAATCTCCGCTTCGCTGATGTCGATCTTCGGCGGGCAGCCATCAATCACGACGCCGATGCCGCCGCCGTGCGATTCGCCAAAGGTCGTGACACGAAAAAGTTGTCCAAACGTGTTGCCCATTGCGTAACACAGCCATCCTGGCTGTGAATCCAAATTGATCATAGGCAGGATGCCTACGCTAACGTCAAATCGCCTCGAAAGCGTTTTTCAGATCCTCGATCAAATCGCGCACGTCCTCGATGCCGACGGAAAGCCTAACAAGTGAGTCGGTCACACCGAGCGCATCACGCTGCTCTTTCGGAACCGAAGCGTGGGTCATGAGCGCGGGATGGTTGATCAGGCTCTCGACGCCGCCCAAACTTTCCGCGAGGGCAAACAGCTCCGTGTTCTCCAGAAAACGCTTCGTGCCTTCGAGATCGGTTTTCAACACGATAGTGATCATCCCGCCAAAGCCGCGCATCTGCTGTCGAGCGAGATCGTGTTGCGGATGCGATTTGAGACCGGGATAACTCACCGATTTTACTTTCGGCTCCTCCTCCAACCAGCGCGCGATCTCGATTGCATTTGCGCAGTGCCGCTCCATGCGAAGGGCAAGCGTTTTCAAGCCTCGCAGCGCAAGGAAACTATCGAATGGTCCCGCGATAGCGCCGACGGCGTTTTGCAGAAACGCAATCTTGTCGCCAAGCTCCTTGTTTTCACCGACGACGGTGATACCCCCAACCAGGTCTGAGTGTCCATTCAAGTATTTCGTCGCTGAATGAACCACCACGTCGAATCCCAGCTCGATGGGACGTTGAATCCAGGGGCTCGCGAAAGTGTTGTCGCATACAGAGATAATGTTGCTCTCACGAGCGGTTTTCGCGATCGCTTCGAGATCAATCAGTTTCAAAAGCGGATTGCTCGGCGTCTCAATCCAGATCATCCGTGTGTTCAGTTTAATTTCGGCCTCGAAATCTCTTGCGTCGTTTAAATCGACAAATGTAAAATCGAGATTGGCGGAACGGCGGCGCACGCGCTCAAAAAGACGAAACGTCCCGCCATAAACATCGTCACTCACCACGATGTGCGAGCCGCTCTCGAGTGCGTCGAGAATCGTAGCGGCAGCAGCGCACCCGGAAGCGAACGCGAACCCGCGCGTACCGCTCTCCAAATCGGCGACGCAGCGCTCGTAAGCACTGCGGGTCGGATTGATAGAGCGTGAATAATCGTAGCCTTTGTGTTTGCCGGGGCTTTCCTGCACATAAGTTGATGTTGCGTAGATCGGCGTCATGATCGCGCCAGTGGAGGGATCGGGTTTCTGTCCGGCGTGAATCGCGCGCGTGGCAAAGCCTTGTTGCCTTTTCATGTCGCGTAACACAGGCTTCCAGCCTGTTGAAAAGAACGCAAGCCTCCGGCTCGCGATTGGAATTGGTCACAATCGGGAGGCATGTGTTACAAATGTTCGCGTGCTGGCGGCACGGACTCTTTCGGCATGTGCAGCCGCAAATAAGAGAGCAGATCGGTGCGCGTAACGAGGCCGAGGAATTTGTCGCCTTTCATGACGATTGCGACGCGGCCACGATCGAACACATCAAGCAAGTCTTTGATCTTCGCACTCGGTGAAAGCGTTTCGAGCCGGTCGGTCATCGCATTTTTCACTGGATCATTAAAATGCCCCGGATCGCGATGCACTTTCACCAGAAGATCGGATTCATCGATAATGCCAATCGGCCGACCGCTTACGTTGACAACTGGGAGCTGTGAAACATCCGAGTCGCGCATGCGTTTGAAAGCTGTCAATAACGTGTCGTCTGGACCGATTGAAATGACTTCACCGGCTTCGTAGCGATGCGAAATCAGGTCACTCAAATCGCCGTGTGGCGGGCGATGAATAAATCCCTGCTCCGCCATCCAGAAGTCATTGAACATTTTCGAGAGATACTTGTTTCCGGTGTCCGCCACAAAAGTCACAACGCGTTTGCGTTTCTTTTGCTGGCGGCAGTAACGAAGCGCGCCCGCCACAAGAGTGCCGGTGGACGAACCTCCGAGAATCCCTTCTTTCTGCAGCAGTTCACGCGCGGTCGCAAAACTTTCCTTATCGTCGATTTCAAACGCATCCGTAACGAGTGACATGTCAGCTATTTCCGGAATAAAATCTTCCCCGATTCCTTCAACTGCCCAACTTCCGGACTCAACCAGTTTGCCAGTCTTGACATATTCGTACAACACAGACCCGGTCGGATCGGCCAGCACCATCTCGATCCCGCGCCGCGGTTTAACGCGGTTAAAGAATCGGCCAAGCCCCGTCAGCGTCCCGCCTGAGCCGACGCCGACTACGATTGCGTCGACATCATGGCGCATTTGTTCCCAAATTTCCGGACCGGTCGTGCGCTCATGCGCAAGCGGATTTGCCGGGTTGCCAAATTGGTTCACATAAAATCCGCCCGGAATTTCTTCAGCAAGTCGCGCGGCCACGTCTTGATAGTACTCCGAATGACCCCGGGTCACGTCCGAACGGACGATGCGCACTTCAGCCCCCAGCGCGCGCACGTGAAAGATTTTTTCCTGCGACATTTTGTCGGGAATGACAAGCAACACTCGATAGCCTTTCGCGCCCGCCACTAGCGCAAGACCAAGGCCGGTGTTGCCAGCGGTCGCTTCGATCACCGTGCCACCGGGTTGCAAAGTTCCCTCGCGCTCGGCCGCCTCGATCATCGAAAGGGCGATACGATCCTTGATTGAGCCGGTCGGATTTTGATTCTCCAGTTTTACAAAAAGCTGACAAGGCCCGGTGTCCATCTGCGTGATCTCCACGAGTGGCGTGTCGCCAATGAGTGAAAGAATCCCCGGCGGTTTCTTTGTGGAAATTGTGGGCGCAGCTGAAACTTCTAACATGTCGATCTTGCACTCATTGCACAGACGGCTCGCCCTTGTGCGACCACTCTGACTGGCTGTCTTCAAGAAATTGCTGGAGCACTGGAAAGTGGACTTCGCCGTAATTTAGCGCGTAACGCACGTCGCCGCCTTTGTAGATCCACGTCGTTGGAATCCACGAGAGGGGCAGACCGGCAAACTGTTTGATGTGATTTTGACCGCGCGGCCCGGGATCGGTCAAAATTGTGACGTTGGGCTGATCGGCAAGGTTGAATTTTTTCAACATCGCACGGCCATCCTCGCCACC
>Ga0137377_10001819_pt1 | contig 15313 bp, 10 predicted proteins | sample SagtaG_22_FD_104815 | JGI IMG/M metagenome (GOLD analysis project Ga0137377, IMG submission 104815) | Vadose zone soil microbial communities from Sagehorn Ranch, Mendocino, California, USA - Sage2_L_40_16 metaG | ecosystem: Environmental > Terrestrial > Soil > Vadose zone | place: USA... | reverse complement strand
TCTGGGATCGCAGCGACCAGGGCCCGCGAATAGGGGTGACGGGGTGCCGTGAAGAGGGCCTCTGCCGGCGCGATCTCGACGACCTTGCCGAGATACATGACGACGACGCGCACAGACAGCATCCGCACCACATTGAGGTCGTGGGAGACGAAGAGGTAGCTCATCGCCAGCCGTTCGCGGAGATCGGCCAGCAGTCGGAGGATGACGGCCTGGACCGACACATCGAGCGCCGATGTCGGCTCGTCCAGGATCAAGAGCGAGGGCTCGACCGCAACGGCGCGTGCGATCCCGACGCGCGCGCGCTGGCCGCCGGATAATTGATGCGGATAGCGCTGGAGCAATTCCTCGGGCAGTCCGACCAGCCCGGCCGTCGCGCGGACGCGCTTTTCGATCTCGTCGGCGTTGCGCATGTCGAGCAGGCGCTTCAGCGGGTCGGCGATAGCCTGGAACACCCGGAAGGATGGATTGAGGCTTTCGGTGGCATCCTGGAAGACGATCTGGATCCGCCGCCGGCCGGGCGAAGACGTAAACCGCGCCTGTGACATCGCGGTGATATCTTCGCCGCCGAGCAGGATCTGTCCCGTGGTGGGATCGATCAGCCGGCCGAGCAGGCGCACCATGGTGGACTTGCCGCAGCCGGATTCGCCGACCAGGCCGACGCTTTCTCCGGCGCCGATGGTCAGACTGACATCATCGACGGCGTGCAGCTTTGCCCCGCGCGCCGCTCCCTTGATCGGGTAGAATTTGGTCAGCGATTTGGCTTCGAGCAGCGGCGCCATCACCGTGGAAACCTGCAGCGCACGCGATGCGTGGGCGACAATTCGGTCCAGGGAAGCTCGCCTTCGTCGCAGATTGGCTGGCGCCGCTCGCATCGTCCGCTGAAGCGGCACGGCGGCAGCTCGCTGCGCAAATCAGGCAATTGGCCCGGGATTGCGTTGAGGCTCTCGATGCGGCTTTCCGGGACGGGCGTGGCGGCCAGCAATTGGCGCGTATAGGGATGGGCCGGATGATCGAGCAGCGTCTCGGTCGGGGCGATCTCGACAACATGCCCCGCATGCATGACGGCGATCCGGTCGCAATATTCTCCGGCGAGGCCGAGATCGTGTGTGATCAACAGTGTCGACATTCGCGCACTGCGGCTCATGTCCCTGATCAGGTCCATGATCACCGCCTGAGTCGTGACATCGAGGCCAGTCGTCGGCTCATCCGCGATCAACACCGACGGACTGCAGGCGAGCGCCATGGCGATCATCACGCGCTGGCACATGCCTCCCGACAGTTCGAAGGGATAGGCTTCCGCCCGCCGTTCGGGATCGGGGATGCGAACCCGCGCTAGCGCGGCGATGGCCGCCCGCTTCAGATCGCGGCTCGGCAGACCGGCGTGCTCGCGCAGCACGTCCTCGATCTGCTTTCCCACTTTCCGGATCGGATGCAGGGCCGTGCGCGGGCTTTGGAAGATCATCGCCATTTCGCGCCCGCGCAGTTCGCGCATCGCGTCCGGTCGCGCCGCAAGGAGGTCGATGCCACCCATCGTGATGCGGCCGCTCTTAATCTCGGCCGCCTCATCGTTGAGCGCCATGACGGTATAGGCGGTGACGGATTTGCCCGATCCGCTTTCACCGACCACGCCCAGGATCTCGCCACGCGCGACGGAGAGGGTGACGCCTTCCAGCGCCCGCACCACGCCATGACGGGTGCGAAACTCCACCGACAGATTGTCGATCTCGAGCTGCGCCATCACACGCGCCTCCTCGGATCGAGAAGATCGCGCAGGCCGTCGCCCAGCATGTTGAAGCAGAACACCGCGAGCACGAGGGCGGCACCCGGGAACATGAAAGCCCACCATTCGCCTGAAATGATGAAGCTCGCGCCTTCGGACACCATGATGCCCCATTCTGGTGTCGGCGGTCGAACGCCGAGTCCAATAAATGACAGGCCGGCGGCGTTCAGGATTGCCCATCCCATATTCAGCGAAGCCTGCACCATCATCGGTGGCAGGATGTTGGGGATGATGTGGTTCAAGAGAACCCGCACCGGCCCATTGCCTCCCATGCGCGCCGCCTCGACATAACCGAGATCGCGCCGAACATTCACCTCGGCGCGCGCGAACCGGCAGTAGAACGGCAGGTTGATGATCATCGTTGCGATGATGATGTTGGCCACGCTGTTGCCGAGCGCGACCACGATGCCCATCGCAAGCACGAACAGCGGGAAGGCCATGATGGTGTCCATGGCACGGCCGACGATCCGGTCGGTCCAGCCGCCGAAATAGCCGGCGAGCGAGCCCAGCGCCAAGCCGACGACGAACGACAGAGCCACGGCGGAAATCGCCATGCCGAGGTCCAGACGCGCCGCCACGATGACGCGACTGAGGATGTCGCGGCCTAGCGCATCGGTCCCGAAGAGATGAAGGGCGCTGGGCGGCGCCAGCTTGGTCGTGGCGGAGGTGGTCAGCGGATCGAACGGCGCGACGGAAGGCCCGAAAATGGCGCAAAGCGCGAGCAGCGCGAGGATGATGACGGCCGCGAGCGTCAGCCGGTTCTCGCCGAAGGCATATCCGGTGTTGCGGGCGAGCGCGACAAGGCTCATGGCGTTAGCCCTCGAACCGGACGCGTGGATCGATGAAGGCCGCAAAGATGTCGACCGCGAGATTCAGCAGCACGTAAAGCATCGCCATCATCAGGACGAAGCCCTGGACGGCGGCATAGTCGGAGGCGATCACGGCCGAAACGGCATAGGCGCCGACGCCCTGCCAGCCGAACACCTGTTCGATGAGGACGTTGGAGCCCAGCAGGAAGGAGAATACCATGCCGAGAACGCTGCTGATCGGCAGCAGGACGTTGCGGAACGCGTAGGTGATCAGGATCTTGCCGACCGGCAATCCGCTTGCGCGCGCCGTTCGGACGAAGTCGCTGCTGAGTGCCTCTAGCATCGCAGCGCGGGTGATGCGGGCGATGGGGGCCAGCGCAAAAAGACCGAGCGAGATCGCCGGCAAAACCAGTTGAGACAGTGTCGCTCGGAACACGACCCAATCACCCGCGATGAGGGCGTCGACCGTGTAGGCCCCGGTGACGTGCGGCGGCGGCGAGAAGGCAATCTCGTTCAGACGGCCGAGTGGCTGGGGAGCCCATCCGAGCAGGAAGTAGAATATATAGACGAGAAGCAGACCGACGAAGAAGGTCGGGAAGGCCGCGCTGACGGTAACCAAAGCGCGGCAGGCGTGATCCACAGGTCCGTTGACGCGCGTCGCCGCCCACACACCGAGGGGAAGCGCCAAGCCCACGGCGAACAGCAAGGCGAACGCCGACAATTCCAGCGACGCCGGAAGCCGTTCGACAAGGTCGGTCAAGACCGGTTGGCCGGTGGTCAGCGAATGGCCGAGATTGCCGTGCACGAGTTCGTTGACGTAGTGCAGGAACTGCTCGGGAAGCGGGCGATCCAGCCCCAGTGTGGTTCGGATATTAGTGATCGATGCAGCGTTCGCTGCCGGTCCCGCGAAGAATGCCGCCGGATCGCCTGGGAGCGCGTGCGATATGAAGAAGGTGAGAACGATGACGCCCATCAGACTGGGCACGGTTCCCAAGAGGCGTTTCCAGACGAAACTCATCAGCGGTTCGCCCTGTCATCAGGATCGATCGGCAGCCAGGAGCGATTGGCATGCATCTCATTCATGTCTGGATCGTAGCAAGCGCTGTGCCACCTCGTTCGGGCGTCGGCGTCAACGGACGAGATCGCTGTAACGTCGGGCGGAGCAGGCATTCCATGATGCCGGGACGGCATAGACGCCCGAAAGACAAGGCCTATTAGCAGGCTGCTGCCGCTCTTTGCGTCACATGCATAAAATTCATGCGCGTCCTGCACCCGATCCTTTGGCTCAGGCTCAATGGACTTGCGGCGTGTTGACCCAGATGATCCGCGCCTCGTCTGGTCCGACGTTGCGATAGTTGTTGGTTAGATAGGCCTTGAAGAAGAAGGAGTCGCCCGGCGTCATCAAGTAGGTGGTGTCATCAATGGTCAACTCAATGGTTCCGGACACGAGGTAGCCGACCGCTTCGCCTTGATGCGTGATTAGGTCGACCTTCTCACCGCCCGGGGCGACCACATGAACATTCGCCTCAAGCAGGTTGCCGGCCGCGACCGGGACCAGTCGCTCATAGGTCACGCCGGTGCCGCCGCGGAGCGCGTCAACAGGCACTTTCAGCCGATCCTCCGGCTTTTGCACCAGTTTGTACTCGTCGATCTTGAGTCCGAAGAACGACGCCATATCGCGATCCAAGGCGTGGACCATCTTGTTGAGCATCGGCAGCGACGGCATGACCTTGCCGGCCTCGATCTTCGAAATCATGCTTTCGTCGCAGCCGACGGCCTGCGCCAAGTCTCTCATACGCAGTCCCCTGGAAAGCCGTGCGCGTCTGAGGCGGGCGCCAACTTTCAAAGTGCCGTTTTCGGAGCTCACAGTGGCGTTTCCCGGGAAATGTGATGGTCGATCCACCAGTGTATGCACAAAAATCACGTGACTGACCAGCATGTCGGGCCGGTGCCGATGGAGCGCCCTTGGCTCCAAACGAAAGTCGGAGGCCTACGATTGATACGATGGTGTCGACATTCCTCCGTTTCGGCTGCCTTCGAAGCCTCGCCGAGCCCGACTGTGGACTCAACTCCTCAAACGTGCCGGGGCTGTGGATCACATGCCTACACCTCCCATGCCGTCTGAGAAAGCCGTGCTGTGTTTAAGCGTGGCCAAATCAGAGGCGTTCCGTGCCGCGCATAGTCCGGCGGCAACAAGCCGCTGTATCCGGATCACCCGCAGTTCGAGGGTTTCGAGGTTCGGTAGACAGTTGGACGCGGCAAGACTGCGTGAGGCTTACTTGCGAACGGCGTGCGAGAACCCCGTCAATGTTCGCTATCAGCGGGGCAGTCCGGAAAACATTTACTTCAGGCGACTTTTTTCATGTCGCAGTTTTGGTAACGGTCTTCGATTTCGGAGGGGATCCGGCAGCGGACTTTGTGCGAATGCGCATGGAGCCCCCTTTTGGATGATCGATTTCGAACGAATTTGTCTTTCGCACCAGATCGCTTAGCTTGCGAAAGCCGAACGTTCTGGGATCGAAGTCGGAAGCTAGGTTGGCCAGTTGTTTTCCAACTTCCCCCAAAGGCACCCACCCGTCTTCGCTTTCCATCTGCGTGATGACCTTCATAATAATGGGCGTGGCTGCGCTGGGGGGTTGAAGGGGCTTTGAAGTTGAGGCGGCATCTTGACTGTTCGCAGCACCGGTAAGCAGGTTCTCGGTGTACACGAACCTTCGACAGGCCTGCCGGAAGCTCTCCGGAGTTTTCTGCTCACCGAACCCGAAAACATCGACGCCTTGCTCACGGATGCGGGCGGCAAGCCGGGTAAAATCGCTGTCCGAGGAAACCAGACAAAATCCATCGAACCGACCACTATGAAGCAGGTCCATTGCATCGATGACCAACGTGATGTCGGATGCATTCTTTCCCGTGGTGTAGGCGAACTGCTGTTGAGGTATGATGGCGTGTTTCGATAGCGTATCGGCCCAGCCCTTAGATCGAGGATTGGAGAAGTCGCCATAAATACGGCGAACGCTGGCCTCCCCTATCTTCGCAATCTCCGCGAATAGTCCATCCACGATCTTTGCGGAAGCATTGTCCGCATCAATTAGAACAGCGAGACGAGGCGAGCGGGGTTCAGAAGGCATGACGTATCCCCAAGATAGACGGTGATGAAAGCAGAAATTCTGGCAGACCGCGATGGTGTTGGGTCAGCCAGCCAAATGGGGCGGGTTTCATCGTTTTCTCCCAGAAGACGCGGCATGGACACGCGGATAGATATACAGATGTCTAAACCGAAGTGACAAGCTTGCGCGAGATCGCCGCTAGTCGTGAATTTCCGCTACTGGCCGCCTTTGAGACGTGCCGTGATGTTCGCTGCTCTGTTGCTTTCGGCGGAAAGGGGACTTGCCAACACAATCGGCCTTGCGCCCCTCGGGTTCATCAAAATTGACTGATAATTCGGAGGCCCGATGTAGGTGTCGTCAGGTAAACTTGACGCCCAAAACCTTGTTGCGTTGCCAGGCGACTTCGCAACGCCCCCTATTGTTGGATAGGGAAAACACTAGTTCAAATTGGGTTGGGACCGATGACGGCATCCTCTCGCTAACAATATAGTCGACCTATCTCGCTTCGGCCGCGATGAATTCGGCCCGGCGTCAGCCGGTCAAGGCTCGCGCTCTGCGCTGGTGTCGAAGGGCGCAGCCTGGGTTGATGCGGAAATCACCGCTGCATACCGTCGTCACCGCCGCGGGTGTCGAAAGCCGTGCAATGGCAACGCATTGGCGAAAATGGCAGGTTGTGCCGGATATCCGCAATGTTTGGCGTGCGATTGAAATTGCTGGTGCTTATCACCAAATCGACCGGCCGCACCTTATGGCTTTTATCCTGCCGTCGATCGGTCAGCGGTCTGCGGCTCGCCGGTCCTGCGCTATCGTTCACTAAATTGCGATCTGACAAAAACCAGGTGCAGCGCCCAGGCGGCAGTTGCATGCAGACTCATTGCAGTCGTTCTGCCCGAGCTCTTTGGCGGCCGCGCGTGGCTCATTTTCGCCGGATCGACCGAAGTCAGGATGCAAGAGTTGCGGCGGATGTGCTCATTGTTTGCAGGCCGGACGCAGGGAGGTGACAAGTCACGGCCCTCGGTCGGGCGTGGCAATGTCCGGAGCGGTGGAGAGCGGACGAGAGAGCGGGACATGGCAAGTATGCCAGGTGCCCGGCGATATCTGAGTGACGATCTGATAGTGAGCACAGTTGATTACGAGCGTGGGGCGTATATCAACAGACAGACCGAGCTCGATCTGACGTGTGATCCGCTTAGGTAAATGCGATAGCGAGCAAGCCGGAGCAGAGGAGGAAAAGACCGGCAACGGTTACACCGAGGAAACTGTAAGAAGCGAATTCTTCGCGTGTCATGGTACACCACCTATCGTCGGCAATGCTGGTTGCCACTTGCAATCGGCGCTTCAGATTAGCAGCGAGGCTAGAACGATTGAGATTGATGACTCAATTGTACGTAGGTACGCGTCCGATACCGAAAGGGATCGGGAGAGGTATACGGAGGTTTCTGATGTTTGCCTTTCACGTCCCATCATTCTGGAGTTTCAGGCTTATCCCATCCTGACGAGTGCTCCTCTGGACCGTGGAACCAGTACCGAACCGATTTCCCACTGATCTAGAAATTAGAGCCTTATGTTGAGTTATGATAAAGGACCAGCCCGTTAAAATAGCCAGTATCAACGAATGTCGGTATCGGTGGTTGCGTGTCCGCGATTTGAAGTGCGTCAGAAGAAGCTCATGATGTCCAGCGGATGAAAGTGCCGCCGAGGTAGGTGTTAGCCAGACGCCTCGTAGCGAGTCTTGGGTTCGAACCGGTAACGGCAGGACCAAGCGTAGACAGCAGCGTGCAGCGTGTGTATTGGGCCCACGTAATCGGATCGTCGCGGTCGTTGTTCGCCGAACTGGGATGCGCCTATGGTGCGCGAGCGCGCGCCCTGATAGACGTACGCTTGCCGATAACAACGTACGCTGCGGCGGCCGGTCTTCCCGAGGAGCTCCAATGCAAAATCCAAGAACGGGCCTGCGGTGGGTGGTCGCCGCGATCGCATCGATCGGCATCACGACCTTCGCGCCCGGCCACGCGGCGTCCGTTGCACCGGTCGCCGCGGAAAACGGGATGGTGGTTTCCGCCCAGCATCTGGCCACGAAGGTGGGGGTGGATGTGCTCAAACGGGGCGGCAACGCGGTCGACGCGGCGGTAGCGGTTGGTTATGCGCTCGCCGTGGTCTATCCGGCGGCCGGGAACCTGGGCGGCGGTGGATTCATGACCATCCAGCTGGCCGATGGTCGCAAGACGTTCCTAGATTTCCGCGAAACGGCTCCCAAGGGCGCCACCGCCGACATGTACCTCAACAAGGACGGCAACGTCATAAAGGGCTTGTCCACCAAGGGACACCTCGCCGTTGGCGTGCCCGGCACCGTTTCCGGCATGGAAGATGCTCGGGAGAAGTACGGCACCATGAAGCGCGCGGAACTGATCGCGCCGTCCATCCAACTGGCCGAGGACGGCTTCTTGCTGGACCAGGGCGACATCGACCTGCTGCAGACGGCGACCAACGACTTCCAGGAGGATACTGCCTCAGGCGCCATCTTCCTCAACAAGGGCAATCCGTTCCAGGTGGGAGAGAGGCTGGTGCAACATGAGCTGGCCGAAACACTGCGCGAGATCAGCAGGAAGGGCACCGACGGCTTCTACAAGGGCTGGGTCGGCAGCGCCATCGTGGCATCGAGCCAGGCTGGCAAAGGCTTGATCACACAGGAAGACCTGGATGGCTACAAGACGCGTGAGCTGGCGCCTGTCGAATGCGATTACCGTGGCTACCACGTGGTCTCCGCGTCGCCTCCGAGCTCAGGAGGCGTGATCATCTGCGAGATGCTGAACATCCTGGAGGGTTATCAGCTCAAGGAGCTGGGCTACCACTCCGCGGAGGCTGTGCACTACCAGATTGAAGCCATGCGCCACGCCTACGTAGACCGAAACAGCTACCTAGGTGACCCGGACTTCGTGAAAAACCCGCTCGATCGCCTGCTCGACAAGAATTACGCGGCCAAGATCCGTGCCGTGATCGACCCAAACAGGGCCGGCGTATCCAAGGACATCAAACCGGGCGTCGCGCCGCATGAGGGCAGCAACACCACGCACTATTCGATCGCCGACAAGGACGGCAACGCGGTGTCGGTCACGTACACGCTGAACGACTGGTTCGGCGCCCGGGTGACGGCGGCCAAGACGGGCGTCATTCTGAACGACGAAATGGACGACTTCACCGCGAAGGTAGGCGTGCCGAACCTGTATGGCCTGGTGCAGGGAGAGGCAAACGCCATCGCCCCGGGCAAGCGTCCGCTGTCCTCGATGAGCCCGACCATCGTCACGAAGGACAGCAAACCGGTCATCGTGGTGGGTACGCCGGGCGGCAGCCGCATCATCACGGCCCTGCTGCAGACGATGATCAACGCCATTGATTACGATATGAACGCGCAGGAAGCCGCGGACATGCCGCGCTTCCACCAGCAGTGGCTCCCGGACCTGACCAACCTGGAAAATTACGCGCTGTCGCCGGACACTCGCAAGATCCTGGAACGCATGGGCCACAAGTTCGGCCCGCCGCAACCAGCCAACCATCTGGCGGTCATCATCATCGGCGCACCGTCGCTCACGGCCAAGCCTGTCGGCAACAATCGGTTCTATGGCGCGAACGACCCGCGCCGCAACACCGGGCTGGCTGGCGGCTACTGATCGTCATCGCACGATCGGCGCGCGACGCGACATTATCAACGGAAGGCAGCCCGCCTCTCGCCGAGTGGAGGCGAATATCTCAACAGTTACAGAGTGCCTGCTCTGAATGGTTTGCGCTCGCTCTAACCATATCGCCCGATTCCTGCTCACGCACGTTATGTTCCCAATTGACGTATGATGAGATTGAGTTGGTCGCGCTGTATCGGAAGGACGCGCTTGCTTTCGATTTTTGCGACCTTGTTGGCCAAATCGCGATTCCAGCGCGTATGGCCTTTCAACATTCAGTTTCGGGAGTGCTGGGTTCGCGCAGGCAGGTGGAACACCTTCATGCGGAAGATTGGAGAAGATATCCGAGGTTGGGTCGGTGTGGGGAAAAGCGGTAGCGCTCCCCCGCTCGTCCCCGAGACCTCGCTGCCAGGGCTGTGGGTCGTGCGCGAGCTCGAGACCGTCATCACGCACCGCGGCCGGCCGGCGATATGCGTCTCCACCCGACTAGCTTTTTCGGGCCTGTCTTTGCCTCTCCCGGGCTGCCCGCACTTTGGCGCGGTTGCCACATACACGCATCTCACACCAGCGGCGGCGATTGTTCTTGGTCGTGTCGAAGAACAGCCAGCCACATTCCTGGCCTGCACACCGCTTTGTGCGCAGCAAGTCCTTCTCCATTAACAGCGTCAAGGTCGAAAGCGTGATGGGGCCCAGGATGGCCGCTTGAACGTCCTTACGTGGATCCCAGACCCAGATGTAGCTGCCAGAGCGCATCTTCATCTCGGCGTGCCTCAGGTTCTCGGCGTGGGCGGCTGAAAGCAACTCGAGCAGCTTCGCCGAGACCGGCCTCTGCTCGGCAAGCGCTGTCCCAATCTTCCAAATAAGCTCTCGCATCGCGATCGCTCGTTCAAAGATGCGTCGCGACCGACGCGGATGGCTGGTGAGCTGGGAACGCGCATAGGCGCAATCGGTGGGCGGCAGGACGCGCGCGTGTTCGACCCACTGCATGAGCGTATCAAAGTCCCTCAGATGTTCCTGGTTAGAGGGAGACCCGCGACCCGAAGACGTGTTGGTGAAGTCCCACGCCAATTCCCCGCCGACGAGATCTAGACTGTCGGCGCGCGACGGTGGGAGGAAAACTTTGATCCGGCGATTAGCGGTCATTGTAACCATCAAACTGCATATTCTGAGCAGCGGCAAGCGCCCGGCCGGTAGGGCCGCGCCGTGAAGTCGCTCTATATCTCAAGCATTTCTGCCGCCGATATGTAACCATCTATCCGTTGTTGACTGGCCGCGACGCGCGTGACAGCCTGCACCAACGAAACGAAATTTGAAGGTTACCATGCCCGGTCGTCCCAGCGCACTTCCCTTGCTCGTCTTGGCTGTCGCGGTCGCGTTCCCAGCCGCCGCGCAATTGGGCGGCAAGGATATAAAAATCGGCATTGGCGGGCCGTTGACGACGACCTCGGCCGGTTTCGGTGTCGAGATGAAACAGGCGGTGGAACTCGCCGTCGATGAGCGCAACGACGCAGGTGGCGTCGCGGGCGCCAAAGTCGTTGCAATGGTCCTAGACGACAAGGCGGACGCCGAGACGGGGAAGGCTGTAGCCAAGACCTTCTGCGATGATCCGGCAATCCTGGGGGTGGTCGGACACGTCAACAGCGGCGTCGCCATTGCCACTGGCAAGATCTATGCGGACTGCGGCCTCGCGGTGATCACGCCGATGGCGTCAAACCCGCAGGTGACGGAGAGCGGCTTTGCGACCATCTTTCGCCTGACCAACCGCGACGACCGGAAAGGGCCGGGTCTTGCGCGCTATCTCATGCAGAGGATGGGCAAGAAGCGCGCGCTCGTGGTCGATGACGGAACGCCATACGGCGTCGGACTGGCCGACCAGTTCATTGCGGGATTCAGCGCTGGCGGCACGGTGGTCGCGCGTAAATCCGTCAAGGTCGGGGACCGGGACTTCGCCGATTTTGTCAAGTCTTGGCCCAAGGACTTTGACGTGCTCTTCTTTGCCGGCATTCGTGAAGGCGCACTCATCCTCAAGGAGATGCGGGCGCAGGGCCTTGTTCAATTGTTCACCTGCGGCGACGGATGTTGGGATACCAAGGCATTCATCCAAGCAGCCGAAGGGGCCGCCACGAAAGCAGAAGGTGTTCGTATTCTCTCCGCAGCACCCGCGATCGGCACTGTTCGAGGATCGTCCGAGTTCGGCGCCAAGTACACAGCGAAGTACGGGCCGATTAACAACTATGCAGCGAGCTCTTACGACTCGGCGCGTGTATTAATGATCGCCATCGCTGAGGCCGCCAAGGCCAAGCAAAGCATTCCAACACGCGCCGACGTCGTGGCAGCGCTGCGCAAGCTGACATTCCAAGGAATCGCATACGCCGGGCCGGTCCAATGGACCGAAAAGGGCGACAACAAGTCTGCCGTGATCTTCATCAACGTGGTTGAGGGCGACCACTTCAAACAGATCGACCAGATCGGCGAATGAAGTCTGCTACGCATGAGCGCGTGCGCGGCTTCCGCGAGCACTACGCGGGCTTGCGCTCAAGGCCCGCACGGCCGGATCGGTGAAAACGCCGCTGCTGGAGAAGATGGTGTCGACTAGCAGCGCCGCCGGCTTGATGTCCTTCTCCCGGATGTCGGCGATGGCCGCTTCCACAGCTCGGGCGAAGGCGGCGCCCACCTCGACGATAAAAATTCTATCGGAGAATTTGAATCGAAGCGCTTCACCCGGCTCAAACCCGAGCGCCGAGAGGAAATCGGAGATCCCGCATCACGACAATGGTTGCATCCTGCTTGGTAGCCCATGTCTGGAATTCATTGAGCTGCAACTTGGCTTGGCATGCAGCGCTAACCAGCCGCCGGACGCAACTAATATAAGCAATCAGGTTGCGGAAGCATGGGGAAAAATCGGATTTCGCTTATGCGACGGACCTTGGACAATTCCTGTTCAACCAAATCGCAAGAATCCAGCGGCGCGCGTAGAAGAGTCACGCTCAATTGGCGGCATTCGGCGAGCTATGAAATTTCTGCTTAGCGAGTTAGGCTGCCCGCCGATAAGAAAACAGTACTTCGAAAATGGTGGATTGAGCGGCCCGGGACATAGGTGACATTTCGTACCGGACACATGGGTTACACTTTGCGCTTTTTTTGGCGGGAGGTGTGCCTTTCTTTTAGCTCTCCTTCAGCGCAGTAGAAAACGCGAAGCCGCTCATACAACAGTGCTCACGCGGCGACAATCGTCTTATCGCGTGTCATTCGAGTTAGGCGTTGTTCGAGTTCACTAGGTCACTTGAGCGATTTGCAATTATATCTATGAATGGGTCAGGCAAATCCCTGAACTCTTTCCATTCCTCTGCCTCCGCCAACCAATACTCAGCCAGTGAGTATTCCATTTCCCTTTTGGCAAGAGCAGCTCGCTCACGACACATGAGCTCCAACGCAGCAAATTGCATTCTTGAATACATCTCACTTTCCTAATCACCTAAAGTCTAACCCACTCCTCATAAGTGCCAACTAACAATTTGGTAACGTGCCTTGACACACGCGTGAGATTATTTCCGGTAAGTGTTCCTGTCGTTTCCGTTATAACCGCGGAAGTACCGCGCGATTTCCGCTCAGCTTGACAGCATATCGGAAACATCTTGTGGCTCTTTGTCCGCCGTGACAGCTAAGCCGCTCGGGGTACAATAAGCACATACCAGTTAATTAGATAATTTGTGAAAGGAAATGACCACGAAAGCTCAAGGCTTTACAAAGAGATTTCGCGAAGGAAATCTCTTGAAGGTCGCGCACGATTTGAGCAAGGAGCGCGGAAGCTTTCAGATTCCTAATCGCAAAAGGCAAAAGCTTCCCATTCCGGATGGGCAACGACCGGACCGCGACCATGCGGTCGCCGTGGCCGGCAGCACAGCGCTAAGGCGTTGCGCGTCTCTTTTTCGTAGATCTATCTGTTGTAAATTCCAGCAACACCGGTTTTGTGGCCGCTCAGATGATTGAGCAAGGCCGCGATGACATGCGGTGTGGGAGCTGTCTTCGCGTCCGTTACCGGCGCCGGATAGTTTCTGGTGCGAAACTGGTGCGGTACGCGCTCCCTCGTTGTACGAAATCATCGTCCGCTCACGCGGCCTCTATTCCTTGAGCCTTAACCGAAATTGGCTCATTGGATTGAGGAGACCAGCTTTTCCTAAACGTCTGTTGGGCAGGAGCCGTGGTCGCGACGTCTTGCACGGAGCGTCTCTTCGCAAAATGAACGCTTATGGAATGGTCACTTATGGCAGCGCAAAGCGGCCATTCGACAAACTGCCGACGCGGGTTAAGCGGCGCAAGCGACGTTTAAATGCTGTCTGTTGAGTTCACCATTCCGGCGGCTGGCCTTGCGCAGCCCGCTTTTGAACCCAGGTGAAATCTCAGAAAAAACGCGGCGTTGTCGTCGGGCAGGTAGTCCCATTGCTCAATCAGTGCGCGAACGTTGCGGGGACCGATATCCAACGTCCCTCTGGCACAGTTTCGTAACCCGGCGTCCCCGCGCCATCCAGGCGATACGAGGCCGCCTCGCACGGCATCGCCAAATCGTCTGCATCGAGGTCTGGTGACGCATCACCTTGGGACGCATTGACAGCCGCAACACCCAATAGCAAGCTCCTTCAGGCGTCTTTGGCGCGGCCTGTATCAGCCGCGCCGAGAGAATTCACCTGGAGTTCCAACAGTGGACAGATCAATCCTGCTCGCCGCCGTCTGCGCTTCGGCGCTTGTGGTGGCTTCGGCCGCTTCCGCCAAAACCTTGGTTTTCTGCTCGGAAGGCAGCCCGGAGAATTTCTATCCCGGCGTCAACACCACCGGCACGTCGTTCGACGGCAATGAGCCGATCTACAACCGCATTGTTGAGTTCGAGCGCGGCGGCACGCAAGTGGTGCCGGGCCTGGCCGACAAATGGACGATCTCACCGGACGGCACCACCTATACCTTCAACTTGCGCAAGGGCGTGAAATGGCATTCGACGTCCAAGTCGTTCAAGCCGACGCGCGACTTCAATGCCGACGACATCATGTTCTCGATCGAGCGGCAATGGAAGGAAGACAATCCGTATTTCAAGGTGACGAGCCCGAACCATTCGTATTTCGGCGACATGGGCATGCCGAAATTGTTGAAGTTGGTCGAGAAGGTCGACGATTACACCATCAAGGTGACGCTCAATCAGCCGGAAGCCCCATTCCTCGCCGACCTCGCGATGCCTTTCGCGGCCATCCAGTCGAAGGAATATGCGGACGCAATGCTGAAGGCCGGCACGCCCGAGAAGATCGACCAGGATCCGATCGGCACCGGTCCGTTTTATCTGGTGCAGTATCAGAAAGACGCCGTGATCCGGTACAAGGCGTTCCCTGAATTTTGGGGCGGCAAGGCGAAGATCGACGACCTCGTCTATTCGATCACGCCGGATGCATCCGTTCGCTGGGCCAAACTCCAGAAGGGCGAATGCGACGTGATGCCTTATCCGAACCCGGCCGACATCGAGGCGATCAATAAAGATCCGAACATCACGGTCCTGGAACAGCCGGGCCTCAACGTCGGCTATCTGGCGTTCCAGACCCAGAAGAAGCCTTTCGACGACGTGCGCGTCCGCAAGGCCGTCAGCATGGCGATCGACAAGAAGGCGATCATCGACGCCGTCTATCTGTCGACCGGCATCGCGGCCAAGAACCCGATCCCGCCCACGATGTGGTCGTACAACGACGACGTCAAGGACGATCCCTATGATCCGGCGGCGGCCAAGAAGCTGCTGGCCGACGCAGGCTTTCCGAACGGCATGGAAACCGATCTGTGGGCCATGCCGGTGCAGCGGCCCTACAATCCGAACGCCAAGCGCATCGCCGAGCTGATGCAGGCCGATCTCGCCAAGATCGGCGTCAAGGCCGAGATCAAGTCATTCGAATGGGGCGAATACCGCAAGCG
>Ga0137377_10001809_pt1 | contig 15346 bp, 9 predicted proteins | sample SagtaG_22_FD_104815 | JGI IMG/M metagenome (GOLD analysis project Ga0137377, IMG submission 104815) | Vadose zone soil microbial communities from Sagehorn Ranch, Mendocino, California, USA - Sage2_L_40_16 metaG | ecosystem: Environmental > Terrestrial > Soil > Vadose zone | place: USA... | reverse complement strand
GCCGGTGAGGCCCGAGATCACGAGCTTCGTGTCGCCGTCAACGATGATCGACATCAGGCGGCCTCCGCCTTGGCGAGCTCGACGACCTTCTCCGCGGCGCCCAGCATCGTCTTCTCCACGTGCAGTTCCGGCAGGCCCGCGTCGGCCAGGTGCGGGTGCCGCACAAGCCGCTCCTGCTGCTGTGGCTATTCGGCCAGTTCGTAGCTACCGGCAGCAGCGCAGCCAGCTACCAGCAGGCCGAAGAGCCCGTCAGCCAGCTGATCAACGACTTCGGCCCGCCCGTAGCCAGCCCCGCCGCCGCCAGCCAGCGAGCCGCCATGCCCTTCGTCCACCTGGAACGCGACCTGTGGGACCTGCGCGACGCCGCTGGCCAGGAGATCGGTCCGGACGCTCCCGAGCGCCGCGCCTGGCTACTGGACCGCGGAGCGATAGGTCGGCTTCAGGCTCCCGTGCAACGGCTCTTTGCCGATCCGGGAACTCTGGCGGCGGCCGCCCGGCTGCTGCTAGACCGGCACTTCACACCAGTCCTGGCCGAGTTGATCTGCGCTGCGGTCGATCTTGACATACCCGCTCTCGACCTGGCCGGAAGCGAGGGAGTGGCCCGCGCTGCCCGCTCTTGGCCACGGCGCCGTGGATTCGCGGAAGAGGTTCTGCGCGCGTATGCATACCAATGCGCGATGTGCGGATTCGACGGGGCCCTCGGCCACTACCCGGTCGGGATCGACGCGGCCCACGTGCTTTGGCACAGCCAGAAGGGCCCCGACGAGATAGCGAATGCACTCGCGCTGTGCGCACTGCACCACGCGCTCTTCGACCTGGGCGTCCTAGGCATAACCGACGAGCGGCGGATCTGCGTGGCTGGCCTGTATGTCGCCAGAAGCGAGGCGGGCCGGGCCGTGGATGAGCTCGCAGGCAAGCCGCTGTTGATCCCACGGCCACACCAGCCAACGGTGGATGTTATTCACATCTCCTGGCATCACCAACAGGTCTTCAAAGGCGACATCAGAACGTAGAGCCAGGTTGTTAGGCCTGGACGTCCCTGATGAAGGCCCACCAGGTCTCCTTCGAGACGACGAGCTTCGCCCGTCTGGTTGCTCAGAGTCGCGTACCGCCACTAGCTCTGGCAGTGAGCGCGAATCGTTCGGCAGAAGCCGCCCGAGGACTCTGGGGCGGGATCTTCGGTTCATGGATGCTGGAGTCGGCCAGAACTACATCGAACTTGTCGGTGAACTGCCCAGCCCGTTTGCGGACCACGAACCGAAAGCCGGCGACGTGACCACCGTGGTCCATTAGAAAATCCGAATCTGCTGCGTGGCCCACAGTCCGTCTGTCTGGAACTGGGCTTTGGGTTTCCCTCTGGGAGTACTAACCAGGTCTGTATGGCAGCGCTTGTGCTGTACGGATAGGAGTCTTAGAGGACAAAAGGGGCCGATATCGTGACTCGGGATCCGTCCTGGGGCAGGATTACCTTGAAGTGGGTGTGATCGGTGCTGATTTCGAGCTCGTTCAGCGGCTCGCGAGGATCGTGCGTTAAAGTCGCAGGGTTTATGCTGCGGGCCGGAATGCCGGTTTGGTGAGTCTTGCCGCTTTAGCCGGGTACTGTTGGGTGGGGATCAAGGGGGATCGGCCATCAACTACAGGATGGATACAGTTTCGGCCCGGGACAGGCTAATCCTGGAGGCCGATTTCTTCGATCTGCTCGATGAGGTGCTCGGCCTTGTCGGCCGGGCGCCGCTTGCGCCGGGTGGCCCGGAACGGGCGATCATTTGCGTTCGGCCCGAGGATCGCGTGTTGCAGATCCTCGCGGGCGCTGGCTCGGGTAAGACAGAGATGCTCGTCTGGCGAGTTCTGTATGAGCTGCTGGTCGCGGGGACACCAAGTGGCCGGGTGATGGTGACCACGTTCACGAACAAGGCTGCGACAGAACTGTCGGTCCGGGTTGTGGAACGCAGTGATGCCCTGCTGGAGCGGGCGCGTAAGCGCGGTCTGGAACCGGCTGATCCGCACGTGCATGACCTCCGGATCGGCACGTTGCACAGCTTGTGCGACGCCCTGCTCGCGGAATTCGACGATGCCTACATGGCAGCTGGCACAAAGGTGATCGACGAGACGGAGACGCGTGTCCGGATGGCGCGGACACACCGGTGGACGCTGGGCTTCACTGGCCTGCAGCCTGGGCGGACAGTCGATCGCCTGCTGGCATGCGAGGACCTGGTCGCCTTGTTCCGGCCGCCATGGGATGAAGGCCGGTGGCCGGGCAATACCTTCCAGCGGATCAGCTTTCTCACGGCCTTGCTCGGCCAGCACACCGAGACCTGGCTGCCGCGCTGCGGCCCGTCCGGCCGACTCAACGGCGTCGAGGTGACCGCCGGGCAGCGAAGGCTGACCGATGACCTGATCACGCTACAGGAGCGATGGGAGGGCTATCTTGACGAGCAGGACATCCTCGACTTCGCCACCGTCCAGCGCCGATTCCAACAGCGCCAGCCGGCAGTCATTCCGCGCCTTGACCACGTGTTCGTTGATGAGTTCCAGGACACCAACCCGGTCCAGTTCGCCATCCATCTGGCCTGGCTAGCCAGGCCAGAGACGAGACTGACCGTCGTGGGCGATGACGACCAGGCCCTTTACCGGTTCCGCGGATCAGACATTGCCTGCTTCACTGGCCTGGAAGACGCCTGCCGCGAGGCCGGCATCGCGTTCCGGCGGGAGAAGCTCGAGCTGAACTGGCGGAGCAGCAGTCAGATCGTCGCCTTCACCGGCGCGTTCCGGCGCGGGACCGTGCTCGCGCAAGTCTCCATGCCCAAAACGGTTTGCGCCCCGCGCGGCGCCCCGGCCGGCGAACCACCCCGGCTGCTCCAGGGCACCTGGGCTGCCCTATGTAACCAAGGGGCCGCCGAACTCTCCGCGCTCGGCGCCGGACAACTGCCGCACGGGAACGAAGTCCCACCATCCGTCGCGGTGCTCCTATTTTCCACGTCCGAGAAGGAAAACCGCCGCGGCGGCGCACCCGGCCTGACCATGCGCCAGGCACTCGAGGCCCAGGGACTGCGGGTCTACAACCCGCGCAACAAGACGGCTGGACGCCGCGGAAGCCCGGTGCATAGCCTGGCCGCGCTGCTGTCCTACCTGATCGACCCGGTGACCCTCGCGCCCGCAGGCTCAGGCGGCCGCCCGGTCATGGTGTGGGCATCCTGCGGGAACCCAGCCAAGGCGGCCTTCGCCGTCACGGCCCCGGCCGCCTTCCCGGTCGCCACGGCGCATGCCACGATCCAGAAGGAATTCCGAGGCAGCACCGCCGGGATCAGGGCACCGGACCCTGCTATCACCGACCTGCTCCGCTACCTCGACCAGATCCGCGCCGACCTGGCCAATGCCACCGAGGCACACCTGGCCGGGCGGGGCCGCCAACCGCGGCTTACCCTCAGCGGCCTTGTCGCCCGCCTGCTGACCTTCCCGCGATTCCGCAGCGTCGGGTTCACTCCGTCCTTGTTCCGGGAAGCCCTGTTCACTAGGCTGCTGGAGGCCAACGTCGCCCCGACCCGCCGCTCACGAGCCGCGCTGGACCAGGCCCTGGCCCCGACCCTGGACGCTGACGGCAAAGTCGTCTGGCCCGATGAGATCTGGAACTTCCTCAACATCTTCGGCCCACTGCTCAAGGAAAGCGACCTGGACGACGTCGAGGATGACGCCTTCTCCGAGCATGCCGTTGCGCTGCTCACGTTTCACCAGGCCAAGGGCCTGGAGTTCGACCATGTCTACGTCGGACTGACCGGCCGGGAACCCAACGTGCATGCTGTACTCCAGACCATGCTGTTCAGCGGCACAGCCGTGCCCTATGAGGTAGACGAGAACGGTCAGCCAGCATGCCGGGATCCGGAAGTGGCACGGCTGGCTCTGGCCGACAGGGAGCGCGAGGTCTACGTGGCGATCACCAGGGCAAAGGAACGCCTGACCCTGCTGCACGACCCAGCGGATACGCGGCCCATGACCACCCTAAACCCCGGCATCGAGGCCCTGTTCGCCGGTCGGCCAACGCATCGCGTTCCCGGCCAGCCTGGGCTGGTCGAGCGGACGTGGCAGCCGTGACCGATGTCATCGAGGTCTCCTACACGGGCGACCTGCTGGCCCACCGCCGCTGCGCGCGGGCGTGGGCGTATGAGAAGCGCGCGGGATTCCAGCCCTACGAGGTCGTCCAGGCGATGGAAGGTCGGCTCGTCCATCACGCGATGGAATGGCTCACACGCCAGTACCAGGAAGCGCTGGACCGGCGCCGGCACGTCACCGACGAGGAACTGCGTCGGCAACTCGACCGCCACTTCAAAGTGCTGTGGGCCAGGGGCATCCGCACCACCTTCGAATCCAAGCAGGACACCCTCGACCGGGTCGTCGGGAACCTCTTCCCGCGCGGCCAGATCGCCCCGGTCGTGAAGGCAGTGGTTGAGGGAGCGGTCCACACCGAATACGAGTTGCGCGCCGTGAAGAAGGTCCTGCCCGCCGACGCGGCTGACTTCGCCGGGAAGTCCCGCATCCTCCTCACCGGCATACTCGACCTCGTCGTCCAGCAGCTCGAGCCGCTTACTTACGACCGGACCTGGGCGTGGGATTCCGCTGAGACGCTCGAGGGTCACCCGGAAGACAGGTCCCTGGCCGCCGCGCCGGGCGATATCGAGATATGGGACTATAAGGCCACCCGGGCCAGCAGTCCGTTCTGCAACGACTACGTCCGCCAACTCCTGACCTACGCGGCCCTATACCGCGACCGCACCGGAGAACTCCCGGCCCGCTGCGTGCTCTTCTTCATCAACGAGCCACCTGACAAGAGCCGCCGGCTCCTCGCTATCGATGTCAGCCCGGCCATCGTGGACGCAGCCCTGGACTGGACCTATCAGCAGGTCCGACTGCTGCGCGCGACGGATGCAGCTTTCCAGGACGATCCTGGCGCCATTGAGGGCGGCGAACTCGCGCGCCGCGACAGGCCGACGGGACACCGCCTCACCGCAGAGACCAAGCAGCAATGCACGGCCTGCTCATTCCGCTTCGACTGCGCCGAGTACACGGCGAACCTCGACGGCGGCGCGAGCCACCAGGACGTGGTCTTGACCAACGTCTTCAAGAATTGAACACGAGCGGGTGGGACGTCGTTTGTGCCACCACGCAAGGAAGCCGTGGCTTCGCTACCCCAGGCCAGCCGTCAGCAGAGGGGATACCGGATTTGTCCCACGGACGAGCACGCAACTCTGGCGAGGACGCCCGCTCAGCCTGGCCATCATGGCCGCAACAGGGACCAGGACAGGCTGGCAGGCAAGGCTTCACCAGTGATTATCGGAGATGCCTGACACCCTGGAGGCCGTGTTAGGCGTCTATGACATTGCGGTGGTGCTATCACGGAAGGAGGCACAGAAGCAAGACCAGCTTTACCAGTTGGCTGCAAGCTAAGCGGAACGTTGCATATGGCATGAGGAAGTCCAGTGATCGAGTTCAGGGCGGGACAGTTCGTACGGGCTGCCGTGAGCGTCCACAGGCAGCAACTCGGCATCGGCAAGTGCCTGCATGTATCCGGTGATGAAGTCGAGATCGAGTACTTCGACTCGATCAGCACGACCGGACGCTATAGGGCTACCGTCCGCCGTAGCAAGGTGAAGCCTGTTCAGGTGAGTCCCCAGAGCCGCTGCTACTGGGAGGACAAGATCGGTTGGCGCGTCGGGCGCGTCGTCTGGCAGGGCGACGGCGAGTACGGCGTCCGGCCTCCAAACTCTGACTTCGACATCAAGGTCCCGGAGGAAGAACTGTACGTCAGATGGGCTAAACCCATCGACGACCCGACTGACGTGCTCGTCGCACGTGGCAACGAGTCACCTTACTTCCATCTGCGCCGGTTCCCGTTTCTGGCAACGACCACCAGGCAGCGCGCTGCTAGCTACGGGATGCATGGCGTCATCTCTTCAGTCATCGATCTGTATGACCACCAGATGGAGGTGGTGCGGCGGGTGCTTGAAGATCCAAAACAGCGCTACCTCCTTGCTGATGAGGTCGGACTGGGCAAGACCATCGAGGCCGGTATCATCATCCGCCAATACCTTCTCGACCATCCCGAGGGCCACGTCGTTGTAATCGCCCCGCCCCTGCTCCGGCGTCAGTGGATGTCAGAACTTCGCCAGAAATTCCTCATCGACGACTTCGACCGCGCCGTCGTCTCAGTGCTGTCACATGACGATCCAGTGTCGTGGCTCAAGGGCGCCCGGGATGGACTTGGCCGGTATAGCTGGCACAGTAAGGCAGGCCTTGTCGTAGTCGACGAAGCCCATCATCTCGCCGCGTTGGCGAGTGCCGGTGATGACGCCGGGAATCGGTATCCAGTTCTTGCGGGGCTAACCTCGGCAGTCCCGAGGCTCCTGCTGCTATCGGCGACACTTCTGCTGAACAACGAGCGAACGTTCCTCGCGATGCTGCACCTGCTCGATCCAGACATTTACCGACTGAGCGACATCGAGGGCTTCCGGCGGCGGATACGAGACCGCCAGGCGCTCGGGACAGCCTTCTTCACCTTCCGGCCCGACATCCCGCCTTTCTTGCTCCGCGAGAAGGTGTCCGCCCTGCAGGCCATGTTCCCCGGCGATGAGCAACTCGCAGCTTTGCTGGACCGGGTATCGGCGGCCTTCAGCGACCCGTCAGCGCTTCCCGATACCGTGATGGCCGCCAGGATCCACATTTCGGAGACATACCGCGTCCACAGGCGCCTTCTTCGCACCCGCCGAAACGACGCGATCCTGGACGATTTCCCAGTGCGCGGGAGACAGCGCCTGGTCATGATCCCATTGGAAGACCGAGACGAATCGGCCCAAGAGTGGTTGGACGATTGGAGGGATTACGTCCGCTCCACGCTCGAGTCCTCCATAGCTACCCAGGCTGGAGCACGCCGCGCTTTCATCGCCATGGCAGAGCGCGCCGGATCCCATCCAGGCCTCGCCGCCGCCGCCGCCCGCTACCGACTGGAACCAGACGCCACTCACGTTCACGACGCCGAACTGACCGCAGCAGAACAGGACGCGCTTTCCTCCTGGGACCCCGACCCCATCGAACAGGAGATCCTCGTCAGGGGATCCCGCCTCGAAATCGACCCCGAAATACTGCCGGCGCTCGTCAGATTCTTGAAGGAAGCGCGCCGGAAGACCATTGTTTTCACCTCCTTCACCATGACCGCGCGGCGCGTCCGGGAAGCGCTAGCCGGTGAGTTCGGGCCGCATGCGATCGCCGCTCATCTTGCGGGCGAGGATCCTGCTGTGGTGGAAGAGGAGGTCGACCGCTTCCGCGATGCAGTAGGTAACTGCTGGATTCTTGTGTGCGACCGGTCAGCCGAGGAGGGACGCAACTTCCAGTTCACCGACCAGGCCGTTCACTTCGACCTGCCGTTCTCGCCGAATCGGCTGGAACAACGCATCGGGCGCCTTGACAGATACGGCCGCGGAACAGTGATCCCAACCTACGCAATCGAATCCACTCCCGGCACGATTACAGCCACTTGGAAAGACTGCCTGACCGAAGGCTTCGGTGTCTTCGACACGTCCATCGCGTCGCTCCAGTTCGCCATCGACGCTCTACTCCCCGAACTTCACGACGCCGCGCTCGACGATGGCGCGGCCGGTCTCGCCCGGATGACCGAGATCCTGCCCGGGCGACTCGCCGGAGAACAGGAAGCCATTGCGGAACAGGATGCCCTGGACGCCATCGAAGCCGGGGACCGGGCGGGGGAGTTCGCCTCCGCCATGAAGGACATCGAAAACACATGGTTGCAGATCGAGCATTCCACCGAAGGGCTGCTCTGCGACGGGCCGGGGAATCTCCGGTTCCACCGGGTATCAGACCCAAAGGATGAGCGTTACCGCTCGTACAGGCTGACGGCGCTAGGCAAGAGACCGCACCTCAACTCGATGCCCCTGGTGGCGTGGGACGTCCTCCGCACCAGGTTCGCGCCCGTAGTGAAGCGGACGGGAACATACTTGCGGGCAGCAGCAGTCGCATGCCCAGACGCACGACTCTTTCGGATCGGCGAGCCACTAGTCGATTCACTGGCTGACTACATTCGATGGGATGATCGCGGCCAGACATTCGCCTTCTGGCGGACGTCGCCGGACAGCGCCGACGAGTCGCTGTACTTCCGCTTCGACTACGTCATCGAAGCGGACACGGAGCCAGCAAAACGCGTCCTGGAAACCAGGGGTAGCAAGTTGGACCGCCGGGCCCTTCAGCGCCGTGCTGACGCATTTCTGCCGCCGAGGATCGTGACATTGTGGTCCGCGATCGACGGTACCGGCGTAGAGGACGGTAGACTCATCGGCCTGCTCCAGGCGCCGTACGAGCCGAAACGCGGGGACATCAACCTCAATCCTGAAAGACGCTGGGCACTGGACGAACTCATTGGCGAGTCTGACTGGGAGTGGCGTTGCCGTACCGCGCGGGCCCGTTCCGAAGAAGCCCTGCGCTACCAGCCATCCTTCTCTGTGGCCTGCGAGGATGCCGTGACTCAGTTCGAGGCCGCATGCCGAACGGCGGTCATGCAGCGGCGGGTCCGGCTCACTTTTCTCGCGGCACCCCTGCGCGCAGCAGAGGAATCCGAAGTGGCCGCCGACATGGACATCGACGCTGCACTGGCGCTCGGGATGCGGGAACCGCATGTCCGCCTCGACGGAGTCGGCACGATTGTGCTGTCGCCCTTCAGGCCCGAGGGGCCAGGCTTCGCAAGGCCACGGATATGACGGACAGCAGTTTCGTTGAAATCGCGCATGCCCTGGATGCGTGGCCTGAACTGCCCCCGCTCAGCGGAGTGCTGCCCGGCCCATACCAGCGGGTTCTCGACGCGGCCTGCCTCAGCGCGGTGAGGCCCGGGAGCGTGGGAGAGCGAGATCTCGCCGCTTTGGTCCGCCAGGTTCTCCGGAACGAGACCCTGGCCCAGGGCGCGGACCAGCACCTCCTAGTTCCGGGTAGCGCCGGATGGCCCACGATTGAGCATTGGCAAGATGCTGACTGCTCGGCGCTGCCAGTGGAAGCAGGAAAGCTCATCGTAAGCGCATCCGACTGGACCCCGCCGTGGAGTCCTGACCGGCCGGCCATCGCTCCTGCTGAGGCGGCACTCGCCCGCCGTCCAGACTTGCGGGTCCCGGGTGACCCTTTCCTCACCGACGTCCTGGGGTCGGCTTTCACCAGGTATTCGTCGCCTGGCCAGCGCCAGGCCATTCGCACTGTCCTTGCGGCGCAAGATTCAGCAACGGTTGTGGTCAACCTTCCTACCGGCACAGGGAAGAGCGCGGTCGCGATCGCCCCAGCGCTGCTGCAGTCGGCTGCCGGAGGGGTTTCCGTTGTGGTGGTGCCGACAACGAGTCTGGCTCTCGATCAGGAACGGGCTGTCCAGGCGCATCTGACCGAAAGCGAGCCGGGCCGCGATCATCCGGCACGGTTCGCTTACTTCGGCGGCCAGGCCCGTCCCGAGCGTGCCGAGATCCGCTCCGCGATCCGGGATGGAACGCAGCGGATCATCTTCGTGTCACCAGAGTCGCTGCTGACGTCGCTCGCCCCGAGCCTCTACGCTGCCGCCGCGGTTGGCCATCTGCGGTACTTCGTTATTGACGAAGCGCACATAGTGACCAGTTGGGGTGTCGAGTTCCGCCCCGAGTTCCAGGCCCTGAGCGGTTTCCGGCGCGACCTGCTGCGGGTGGCCACAGCAGCAAGGCAGTCGGGGTTCAGGACGATCCTCATGTCGGCGACAGTCACAGAAGACGCTCTGGACACGCTTACCGCGCTGTTCGGCGAGCCAGGCCCGGTCGAGTACGTCGCATCGGTCTTTGTGCGCCCCGAGCCCGAGTACTGGGTACATGCCTGCGAATCGGCGGGCGAACGGCTGAGCCTTGTAGTCGACGCAGCCCGGCACTTGCCCCGCCCCGCTGTCATCTACGTAAGCCGGCGAGAGGACGCCAGCCTCGTGGCAGACCACCTGCGTGCTGATGGGAACATGCGGATCGCGGTGGTGACTGGTGATAGCGCCCCGGGTCAGCGTGGCCGGATCATCGGGCAATGGCGTGGGGAATCCTTCGCCCCGGAACTCAGCGCCCTGGTGAGCGAGGTTGACATCGTCGTCGGCACTAGCGCCTTCGGCCTCGGCGTCGACCAATCCGACGTACGGTCCGTCCTGCACGCCTGTGTCCCGGAATCGATCGACCGCTACTACCAGGAGGTTGGCCGCGGAGGCAGGGATGGGCTGGCATCCGCGGCGGTCATGCTTCACGCCCCATCAGACCTTGGCGTAGCTGAAAACCTCAGCGCCAAGCGCGTCATCGGTGTGGAACTTGGCCTCGAGCGGTGGGCTTCAATGCTGAACAGCGCCCAGTCTCTTGGTGCCAACCGTTACCGAGTCTCGCTGGATACCCAGCGGAGCACGATCGCCCGCGGCAGTCGCGAGAACGAGGCGTGGAACCTGCGCACGCTCTCGCTGATGATGCGAGCAGGGCTGATTCGCGCCGACTCTGAGGCTCCCCCTGCCGCCGATGACACCAGCGAGGATGAGGCCAGCGAGGCGTTCCGCCACTACATCACGTCTGCTCTTATAGAGGTCACCGATCCGGGGCACCTTGATCCGGAGGTGTGGAAGCGAGCGGTTGAGCCAGCGCGCCAGCAGACCATCCGGGCTACTGCATCCGCATACTCCCTCGTGCTCCAAGCCCTGCGTGGCGACCGTGACCTTGCCGATATTTTCACAGAGGCCTATCGGATCGGCCCTGGCTCGCCGCTGGGAGCCCTGGGTGAGACTACCCCGCAACGTGGTTGCGGAGGCTGCCCGCACTGCAGGAAAATCGGCTGGTGCCCCTACGCGGGGCAGGCGGCCACCCCCGAACCTGTCGGCGAACCCCAGTCGCTGGTCAGCCCGGTCCTCAGTGAGATCACCGGCGGTTCAGAAGGAACCCTGATCGTCATGATCGATCCCCGGCCGATGCGCCGCCGTCATCGCTGGCCAGAGTTCGCCGAGTTGCTCATGGCACTCGTGCGTCATGGCGTCCGACTGCTCAGCGCCCCCCCGACGGTCCTCGAACTGAGCGCCGTCGCGACGGCGCATCGCGCAACCCGCGATGGCTTTCTGTTCCTAGAGCAGAATCCCGCGCACATATTCGCCCCGAAGGTTCCTACACTTATCGTCCATGATCCCTTGCCCGACCAGCCCGTCGCGCGGGAGTCATACTTCCGGGCGCCCAGCACCCCCTACCTGCGGGTGGTGCTTATTCCACCGGACGCGCGGGTTCCGGAGCGGCCAGACCGCATGGTCGCCGAGACACGTCACCCTAACCTTGACGCCGACACCCTCCTGGCGATGCTCTGATGGCTCTCCTCAACCCGCCCCAAATCCTGCCAGGCGTCGCCCGCGTACTTTTCCGCGCGCTGCAAGGAGCTGACGGCTTCGCAATGCCACGGGCCGAACTCACCAAGTCGGTGGCACCGGCGGCCCTGCCGCGGGCGGAGGGGGCGCCCGTTGGCCCCGGATCGAAGGGTTTCGACGACACCTTGACCGCATGTCTCACGATCGGGCTTCTCGACCGTGACGGCGACGCCATCTCTCTCCACCCTGATCTCCCCGAGCACGCTCGCGACAGACGGCAGCGCGATCATCACTTCCGGGCCATGGTCCGGGATCTGATGCTGCGCGATGCAGTGAACTACGGTCTGTGGGACTCGACCGAAGGGGCCCGCGACCTTACCCGTGCGCTCGCCTGGTACCTCGCCCAGAACCCCCTCCGGCCCCCTGCGCCGTGGAACGAGACAGGTGGCGTGGACGTCGCACAGGAACAGCAGTTCGGAGCCGGCGAACGTGTCTTCTCCAATGACACACGGTGGGGTGCGTTCGATCGGTGGGCCACCTTCCTGGGATTCGCCCACCATCTGCCACGCGGCGGAAAAGATGTCCTGGTGCCTGATCCAACCGAAGCTATCCGCCATGCGGTCCCGTCGGTGCTTACCGCACAGCGACTGGAGATCGGCGTAGTAATCGAGGAACTTGGCCATCGCATGCCGGTCCTCGACGGAGGCACCTACCGGCGCGACGTTGAGGCTCGCATGAGACCAGAGGCCATACGAAGCGGGGGTGACCTACTGTCACCCTCACTCGCATACGCGCTACTCCGGCTACGCGACGAGCAGTTCATCATGCTTGAGGACCTAGACGACGCACCCCAGAAGGTACGACTCCCGGAACACTTCGGCCCTGAGCGCACGATCACGCATGCGTCCCTTGCCTCACCCACCGGGATGCGGAGGCCGAAACGGTGACAGATCCATTCCAGGGCTACGTATGCTGGACGCCAGCCAACGTCAACGAAACGGTCGTCGTTGACGCAGTCAACCCCTCACCGGCGGTATTTCTCGCGACACATCGCACAAGCCAAATGCTCCGGCGGGACTTCTCGGCCGCTGAGGGCGGAACCCTCATTGATGAAGAGCAACTTCTCCAGGACTTCCTCGCGCCGAACCCTGGCCTGCTCTTCCTGCCCATCGTCGGCGAGTCCGGCACTGGCAAATCGCACCTCGTACGGTGGCTCCACCTGCGCCTCCCCCACGATGACAGCCGCAAGGTCGTCTATATACCTAAGTACGGAACCAACCTCCGGCGTGTGATTGAACTGATCCTGAGCGACATGACTGGGGACGCGGTCGTGGACCTGCGCAGCGAACTACGTAAGGCCGCGGACTCACTGGACGAGGCTGGAGCACCCTCGAGGCTGCTGAACGAACTCGCCGCAAGCATCGAGGACCGTTCTCGTGAGCCCCGCCCGTCACCCTCCCGCCCTAATGACGATTACCGTCAATGGCTTGAGGTGGAACTTCCGAAACTCCTCCTCGATAACGTGTTCCGCTCGAAACTTCTCGAACCTTCCGGGGTCATCAACCGTCTTGTCCGGGAAGCGCTCAAGGGCAAGCAGGATGGCGACACGTCGCAACCCTTCGCGTTCACGATCGAGGACCTCCCCCTCACCGTCGCCAACGCAGCACGTGCCAACAAAGACGTCCATGCTCTATACACACAGCTCATCGATTCATCAACCCTGAAAGCGGTCGCCGTTGAGCTTTTGAACGAGAACCTTGGTCCCGCCGTCCGGACGCTCTTCGGGATGGGCGGAACGCGACTCTCCGAGGTTATGCTCTCAGTCCGCCGGGAACTCCTCGCACAAGGATCTGAGCTCGTCCTGCTCATTGAGGACTTCACGGTCCTGCAGGGAATCCAAGGTGAGTTGCTGGACGCCCTGACGGAACCCCCTGTCCGCGGTGGGCAGCAGGTGCTCTGCCCGATCCGCGTGGCAATGGCAGTGACGACCGGGCCCTTCGCAACCATCGCCCGCACATTCAGCACCCGCGGCGAGTTCACCGGGCAGGCATATAGCCTGGACCTGCCTCTTTCCCAGACAGGCCGCGGGGTCGCGCTTGAAGACGTTGCTGACTTCGTAGCCGGATACCTGAACGCCTCAAGGCTCGGTCAAACACGACTCGAAGAGGCGCTGCAGGAAGCCGGGACGGAACGAGCGATGCACCGGCGTTGGGTCCCAAACGCCTGTGACGAATGCCCCCACCAGGACACTTGCCACGCGTCGTTCGATACCTCGCGTGAAGGCTTGGGACTCTACCCCTTCAACAGGTCGGCGCTTGATCGCGCGGTTGAGTCGCGCTCACCGAATAAATTTGACCCACGGCGGATCCTCGGAACGGTCGTGCGGTACACACTTGATCAGCAACGAGCCGACATTACCCGTGGCGACTTCCCGTCCAGCGCGTTTGCCCGGCATTTTGCATCTAGCAGTCTTCGCCCCCTCGACCCTGAACTCGTTGAGGATCTCCGGTCTCTGGACCCCGTGAACGCTGACCGCCGCGTGGTGCTGCTGACCTTCTGGGGCGGCCGCCCTGGGAAGGTTGTGAACCTTCCTGCCGGCATTCACGAAGCATTCTCGATTCCTGAACTCAAGGACACGGAGCTACAGCGACCACCTCGCCGTGAGCCGGGTACAACGCCGGAAGGGCCGGGAAGCGCGGAGCGCCCCGCGGGATTGCCGCTCCAGATTCAACGCAACCTCAGCAACATCGACCAGTGGAGCGGCGGGACAACAGAACTCGACCAGGCCCTCGCGGGTGAACTCCGCAGGTTCTTGCACGCCGCTGTCGTCGCCCATATCGACTGGAACGACGAACTCCTCCTGCAGTCCGATGACAGCGTCGGCCCGCGGACGGGGAAGTTCTTCAGGCAGTCGTCCATCGACATCGGCAACGCACGCGGTGGCGGACCCCGGCCAGTCTCCGCCACAACGATCGACCTCCCGGCGAGTGCCGAGTCCGCGGCACTTCTCCGTAGTGTCGTGCTCTACCAGCATCACGGGCACTGGGCCTTCGAACGCGGCGACGAGAGGCTCCGGCGCCTGAACGCCCGGTTGGATGTGTGGGCATGTGAGGTAGCGGCGACTGTCCGGGCGGGCGGGAGCCGTGAAGGAACCTGGGATCTGGTTTCCGCGGCAACCGAACTGCTGGTATTCACCGCCCGGGTCCTAGACCTGCCAGGCGCGCACAGTCAGTTGACCGCTGACCTTGCCAATGCACTCCTGACCAATGCGACAGTCGAGTCGCCTCGCCGCAACAGTGCCTGGGACCGACTCGCCGACGCATGCGCCAGTGACAACCGCCGGAAGGTAAGAGACGCACTCCTCGGGCGTATCGGCGCTCGCCAGGGCCAGGGACGCCCATACGCCATCGACATCACCGCGCTGGTGCCAGCGATAACAGCGATCAAGCGAACCTGGACCCTGACGTCCCCGCCCGACGAGGCGCCTACCGAGTTCAAGCGCCTATACAGCGACGTGCAGGGTCGGCTCGATCAGGCCATTACCGCCGAGCTCGCGCGATTGCGGGCCTGGCATGAACGCGCGACCGCAGCACTCGAGGTCGATGGCTCACCGGCGGATATCGCCGAGACAGTCACACGAGCTGCTGAGGTCGCCGTGGCATCTGGAAGCTTCGAGCCTCAGCGCCTGCGGCGCGAATTCGATGAGACTGCCAAGGTCTTCCGGCACACGAGATACTCAGTTATCCGGGAAGTGGGCGACCTCATCGCTCAGGCACCTCAGCCTGTGACAGGCAAGTTGCTCAGTGACCTCGCCGTGGACCGCGGTCGGCCCATGGCGGAGATCGACCAGTTCGTCAGCCAGGTATTACAGTCGCGATTTTCCGGCGCGTGGCCGTGCTGCTGCTCAGCGTGATGGATTGCCTGCTGGGCGCGGTTACATCGCGTTACCTCCTTCCTGGCCGCAGCTGGTTATCCGGTTCCGGT
>Ga0137377_10001806_pt1 | contig 15348 bp, 22 predicted proteins | sample SagtaG_22_FD_104815 | JGI IMG/M metagenome (GOLD analysis project Ga0137377, IMG submission 104815) | Vadose zone soil microbial communities from Sagehorn Ranch, Mendocino, California, USA - Sage2_L_40_16 metaG | ecosystem: Environmental > Terrestrial > Soil > Vadose zone | place: USA... | reverse complement strand
GCCAGTGCCAGGCAAGGAATGGCGAGGGCGACAGCGAGTGCGCCAAGCCACGCCTGCGCCGGCGCCACCACCACCGCCGCCGCAAGCGCCACCGACCACGAAAGGGCGACCACGAGTGCCGGGTTTTGCGCGAGAGAGCGGAGGCCGGGAGCGCCGCCAGGATCGTTCACAGCGTGAGATAGCGGCGAGCGATGACAAAGTCGGCCTCGCTCATGCGAAGCTATAATATGTCCCATGTCCCGAACTGCCGCCCTGACCGTCGAAGCTCCGCCCCGTGGTATCGCCGCCGTCTACGTCCGCCTCTCCAGCGACCGCACCGGCGCCGGGGTCGGCGTCACCCGCCAGGAGGAGGATTGCCGTCCCCTGGCCGAGCGAAGGGGCTACCTACCGGAGCAAATCGAGATCTACTCCGACAACGACATCTCGGCCTACAACGGCAAGGTCCGGCCTCGCTACCGCGACCTGCTGCGCGACATCGAGTCGGGCAAGGTCACGTTCCTCTGCGCCTGGCACCCCGACCGCCTCCACCGCTCGATGCGTGAGCTTGCAACTTTTATCGATGTGGTCCGCGAGTCCGGCATCGACGTTGAGACCGCGCGTGCAGGCGACCTTGACCTGAGCACGCCGACCGGCCGGATGATCGCCTTCAACGTCGGCAACATCGCCGAGTACGAGTCGGCGCACAAGTCAGAGAGGCACCTGATTGCAGAAGTTCGCATCGCGGAGAAGGGCAAGGCCCACGGCGGTCGCCGACCGTTCGGATTCGAGGCCGACCGAGTCACCGTCCGCGAGGAAGAGGCGGAGCTGATTCGCGAGGCGGCTCGCCGGGTCCTGGCCGGGGAGACCGTGTTCGGTATCTGCAACGACTGGGCCCGACGCGAGATCCGCACCCCGATCTCTGTAAGCAACAAGGGAAAGCAGACTGGCGGGCTGCGTTGGGGCATCAGCGGCCTAAGAAAGGTCCTGCTCTCAGGGCGGGTCGCGGGTCGCCGCGATCACCACGGTAAGGACGTAGCCAAGGCCGAGTGGCGGGCGATCATCACCGCTGAGGAGTCGAGGTCGCTGAAGGACTCACTCCGCCGCCCGAACCTCCGAGGCAAGGGGACCGGCAACCGACCCACCAAGTACATCCTGTCGGGCCTCGCCTTCTGCGGCGTGTGCGGCGCCCGCCTGATCGCGCGCCCGGCCAACGGTCGCCGCTCGATGCAGTGCTCACCTGACCCCCGCGACGATCCTCGAGACGGCCCCGCGCGAGAGCATCGCGGTCATGTGCGCGTCGTCGCCGACCCGATGGAAGCTCTCGTCATCGAGGCGGTGATGCTGGCGATCGAAGGAGGCAAGCTGGCGAGGCTGCTGGCTGGCCGACACGGCGACCGGATCGCGAGCCTCCGTACGGAGCTCGCCAGCGTCGAGACGAAACTCGAAACGCTAGCTGCGATGTTGGCGACGGACGAGCTCGCGGATGTCGAATGGAGGGCATTGCGTGAGCCGCTGACCGGTCGTCGCAAGGACCTGATCGCCCGCATCGAGTCGGCTCTGGAACACGGCCAGCTTGCCGCGATCCCCGACCCGCTTAGGGATGCCTGGCCGCGCATGGACTTCGCTCAGCGGCGCTCGGCGATCCAAGCCGTCGTCGACAAGGTCATTGTCAACCGTACGCGACATGGCGTTCCGCGCTTCGACCGAGGACGCATCGAGGTCTTGTGGCGGTGAGCGCGTCCATCGGTCCGGTGCGATCGCGCATCGTCCTCGGCAACCTACCGCACCGCCGCAAATGATCTAGACATCCACAGTCCCCAAAGCGCGTACGGTGGACATGCCCGCGCATTTTGGAGGACCGCCAACAATGTCGCAGACAGCGTTGACTCTTGCACCCAGCGCAATCGCTGTGATCATCGCCGTAGTCGTCCCTTGGTTCACTTTCCGATTGGCTCTCCGCCAGGACCGAGATCGACGCCAGCACGACCAGCGGGCGCAGCTTTATATGGACCTGCTCACGGAGGCGTACGCGGAGACGAAGCAGTTCGAATACGAGATCGCCGATGACGACACGAGAAGGCGGATGCAGGCATACCGGACCGACCTCCGCTTACCGCCGCTCGAGCGAGCCCGGCTTGGATCGCGGGGGACGCTCTTCGCGAGTCGCTTAGTCAATCGCCTGTTTACTCAGCTTCAGGGAATTGCCGCCCTCGCAACGCTCGTTGACCGAGCAAAGGATGAGAGTGAGCGAACCGCAGCCCGCGTCCGAATTGCGGGCGCGTTTGAAGCCTTGGAAATCCAGGTGCGGCTGGAGATGGGCGCAGACGCCGTCGAACCGAAGGATGTAAGGCGATGAGCGATCTTCTGGACCAGATCATGGTCGCTGTCGAGGCGAGGCTTTATTTCCTGGCATTGCTCGGTGCTCTGATCGTTCCCGACATTGCCGGAGCGATCGACCAACCAGGCGCAGGTGTAGGTGTGAGGTATCGAGCCTGGTTTAGGCAATGGGTAGCCGGTCACTTTCCGGTCTTTCAACAAGTGCTACCTGACGGTCAAGCCGCACCGCTGCTGACCGCGGACGATTGCTACCTCTTTCGGTGCACCCTCGTCCATCAGGCGGTTATCCCGTCACCTGCGCAGCACAGCGTTGGCCGGCGGATCATCTTCATTGAGACGCCGGTCGGATGGGCGGTTCACTACAACGCGCTTGATGACGCCGTGCAATTCGATGTCAGGGTCTTTTGCCAATCTATGGTGCAGGGAGCCAAGGATTGGTTTGCTGATCCGGGTCACTCGGCAGAGTGGACTGCTCGCTACGAAGCCTTAATCCGTAGGCATCCAGATGGACTCAGCCCCTACGTGCACGGAATGCCAGTCATCGCCTAGCCGGACTTCCCTAGGGTCGTAAGGTCGGGGTCGGTCCCGGGATGACTGGCCGGTCCGCTTCCGGGACTCCTGGTGGCTCTGGTGGCTCCGAACGGGCGTTCGATTGGGTACCCTACCCCGCGCAAATTGCCCGGAGCAAGAGCCGACGGGGTGGTCGCCGACCTGGAGCACGTTCCGAGAGCGGCTGCGTGGTGCATCGGTGGCCCGCCTGGCCGCGAAGAGTACTCGCTCTTCCCATCGAGCTTTACCCCCGTTACACTCGCGGGCAACTGTTAAGTCATTGTTCACTGAGGGGATGTAGCGCCAGCCGGCATGGCCCACCGAGCCGCGATATATACCGTACGGGTACGTCCGAAGCGCAAGAAGGCAGATGACGAATATCGGCTTCTTGGGGACATTGATGACGAGGGCACAAGCTTGGCTCAGGCCATTGGCAAGATAGGCGACGGACTGACCGAGGAGACCGATGAAGGCTCGACCCGGATCAGGTGCTTCGACATTACGAAGACCAGAGCCGAGGTATTCATGATGTTGACCCATGGTGAAAGCGGTACCGTCGCTGACATTTTCGACAAGGAGTACCAGCCTACTTACCATCAAAATCTGGAAGATACCTATGAAGTCAAATGTGGAGCGCTGTTTCAGCTCCCCCCAGCTCAGCGGCTGGGATGGCTTGGCGTTCACATAAATGCAGGACGAGGCGTAAAAGGCTTGCTCGTGAGGGGCATCGACGAGGCATTCCGTCTCGAATACCAAGACTTGGTGCTTGAGATCAATCCCTGTGTCTCGGCCTCCGCGCTGAAGAACGCGGCCCAGGCCAACCGAATCGAGAAGGTGAAGCTTGTGAAGCTCGTCCGACCCAACGATCCGGCGCGAGCCATATCAGACAAGTGGGTGCGGGGAAACACAATCGGCAGGCTCGAGCTTGATATCACCGGATTGGGTAGAGCTAATGAGAATGAACCCCAAGGCAGACGTGGCCGCCAGATCCGGGAATGGCTGCGACCGGACCTTGTGCTGCGGTACTTTCGTCAGGGCCAAAGGGATGCAGCATTCCGGGAAATGGTCGAGGCAATTGGTTTTGACTTTGACCAGGTCAAATTTGAGGTTCGTCTTCCAGATGGAGCCGTCAGGACGTACAACATCGAGAAGCCAGAAGCAGGCCACGCCATTACCGAAGACCTCAACGACTTAACCCTGCGAGACGGCGAGCCGACGACAGATAGCCTCCGTAGTAACCTCCGCGCAGCTATCGCGCACGCCCAGGAGGAACAGTGAAGTTCAGTCCGATTCGAATCATTCGGGCCCATCGGCAGACATACTCCGATGCGAGAACCGGTCGCGTGATGCCGAGCGACATCATCGGCTTTGAAATAGTCCCGGCACTCGTCGGCCTGATATCGGCGGCTCTTTATGTCCAACTGAATCCAGTGGCTGCCGCAGCTCTCCTGATGGTCACCGGTCTCATCGGCGCGCTTCTGTTCGGAGCTATGCTTCAGGCATCGCAACGGGCCTTGGACTGGGCCGATTCGGCGCCTGCGCCATCGGCGGAAACATCGTCTCACGCAATGTTTATGGGCCAGCTTGCTGCCAACGCCGGCTATGCCTCACTTGTTTGCATCGCCGCAGCGATCTCATACTTCTTCGCGACGGTCGCGACGGGCTCGGCATTGGCGTTGGCATCTGCCGTGAGCCTCGGCATCAGCGCTCATCTAGTGCTCGTCCTCTTGATGGTGATGCGTCGTGTTTATGCACTGACCGAAGAGCGTCTTAACCGAGCAAGGACAGGGGCAGACAGGCAACGGCGAGCTAGCTGAGGTCGTGGACCCCGCCCAGTCCAGCATTACACGTCAGGCTGAGGCGGCGATTGCTGCAGTTGTCGAAGCCGAGTGCCCGCTCTGCAACGTCGAGATGAAGGTCCACGACGGCCGCGCCTGCTGTCCTTGCTGCGGTGACAGCTATGTGGCCGAACAGAGGCGACTAGAGATCACTTCGTGCCCGACGCATGGTCGGCACTGCGAACACTGGCAAGCCGCCTGGGCGCAGATCACATGAATTGGCATCAAGCGGATACCGCCAAGCCGGAAACTGCCCCAGGACTTCCGTTATCGGCGTCCTACAGTCCGGGCCGACTTACGGGGATGAGGTATCTTCGGTGACGCAACGCGCGTGAAGACCGCGGTGGGGTCGTCTTGATGTTTGAGCTTAAGCGACACGCGCACGACGCCAACCTGAGCAAACTTGCGCTCGCTGAGCGGCTTCTTCTTCGAGTTGGTATCGGCTGGCGGACTGACCTTTTCGTGCTCGTCGAACCTCTGCTTCACAGAATCGACAGCCGCATTCAGTCGTTCAAGAGTTGTGTACCCACGCGCTAGGACTTCAGCCACCAGCTGGGATGTGTCCCCTTCATCTGGCTCTGAACGATCTGGAAACTTCCACGCGAGATAGGCGGTCATGCTGTCGAGATTCACATCTTGCTTTAGGTCAGGCTGTCGTGATGAAAGAGATTTCACGGCGGCTTCGCGCGACTTTACGCTTGACTGGAAGAACAACTCAAAGTGTTTATCCGCCATGTAGAAGAGACCGCTGATTGCATTGAAGTCGTGCTTGAGGTCGTCGGGGATGTCCGTGTCGCTCTTATACGACAGGTAGTGCGACACATTCGCCCACGAATGCATGAGCAGTGTCCGGATCTGAATTTCAAGCGGCAGGCCACCAATGCGCTCATATCGAGGCCCAACGTAAGACGCTTTCATCTGGACCAAATAGTGAACAGACATGTAGCCGAATTGCGAAGCACTGTACCCCTCAACCTTGTCATCAACAGCAATGACATCGAAGCTGGCTCTGATGATCTCGCCTAGTCTCGGCAGATCAGAAATAAAGAGGCAGATGACACGGATTCCGGCGACATCCGTAATGCTGCCGAAATCGCTGACTTGCTTCGTTATCCCCTTTGCGACAAATGACTTCTCCGTCTTGACCCGATGCTCGACCATTGCAACTCTAATCCCAGAGTCTTGTAAGGCTGGTTCGAGGATGAACATCGCTTCTTCGCACAAAGAGGTGTACCGCTTGGATACGGTGGAGTAGTGAGCGCGAAGTTCCTGTTCAGTGAGTGCTTTGGCCATTTGAGTGACACCGGAATTATGGAGGCAACCCGAGCACTGCTGGCGCATGCAGCGCGCTTGGCTCGGCAATGTAATGCGCGGTGAGTAGCAGACTGGCGCCAACGAAGATCGCGCTAGGCGATCAGGTGAGTCCTTGTCGCCGGTTTCGGTTCAGCCGCCTTGAGCACCGGCCGCTTAACCGCGAGATCGCTCTACCCCGTCCGTCGACTCCGCCACCAGAGCCAGCGCCAGAGCGCAGCCTGGCGCGCACTATCCGATCAGGTGCCCGGATGCAGGTCTCGATGAAGTAGTGCTCGGGACCGGCCGGTCGACCCCGAGATCGGAAGTCCTAGAAAATGGGGGCTGCCTGTCCTCTGTCGCCAGAAGCCTTGATCTGCTGCGCCCGCAAGCGCAGACTCCCGAAAGCCGGCGGGTTGCCTCGAGGCGACCCGATGGTGCGCCGGCACCTTTAATAGATAGCGCGCCCGCCGGGGCCAGGAGAAATAACCAATGGGTGGTCCGCTTCACCGTATTCGTATGTTCATCCAGCGACGCAGCGGCACCAGCGCCACCGTCGCGATCGGATTGCTCCTCCTGGCCAGCGGCGTGGTAATCGCCAGCATTCCGGATTCGAACGGCGTCATCAATGGTTGTTACAACAAGTCGAATGGCAGCCTTCGGGTCATCGATACCGCCGCGGACAGCTGTCGTAACAACGAGACAGCCATCTCGTGGAACCAGACAGGGCCGCAAGGGCCAGCGGGTCCCCAGGGGCCGGCCGGACCTCCAGGGACAGGGCAGGGCTCACCCGCATATTCAACCGTCATTGGGGAATGCGGCAGCGGAAATTTGAACGCAGAGAATGATGGAGGCGCCATCGCCGGTACGTTCAACGCCCCTACGAGCTTTCCTGGACTGGCATGCGGGGGTTTCGTGATGATGCGCACCTGGGACTACCAGAACGCGAATGGACCTGGGGGCCCGTTTGAAACTGGGACTGGAACCGCGACCTGCAACGCCTGTACCGTTGCTGGTCGAACCGGGACCGTCAGCTTTGCTCTTACGGTGGTCGGAACAGCCTTGACGGATGATTCGGGCGCAATCCTAGGGGCGAAGAATCTCGGCGGTTCGTGGGCGGTTTCCGGCGCCACAGGCGGCCTGGCTGGGCTTACCGGTCAAGGCACTTATAGCCAATCGCCCACAAACACAATCGTGTTCATCGGCACTATCCTTCTGCCGGCCTAACCGCTGCCTAAGCACACTGAATTGGATGCGCCGCCAAGCTGAGCGGGCGATCGCTTCGGTGAAGTCCGAATGCCCGCTGCGCAAGGTCGAGCTGCTGGTGCGTGGCGGCCCACGCCTGCTGTCCGTGCTGCGGGGACAGCTACCAAGCAGGCCACCATCGCCTCGAAATCCGGAAGTGCGCCGAGCATGGCCGGGACTGTGAGCATTGGAGGCGGTCTGGGCATCGCGACGTCCTGCTGCCTGCCCTCGTCTCGGCTAGTCCATATCTCTGAGCTTGTCCGCGACCACATTGAAGAGGTCGGCGATTTCAGGACTCAGCTCGCGACCGGGTGGCAGCCGGCGTCCGATGGTCTCAAGTCCGAAAGCCAGGGACTCTGCGCCGAGCGAAATGGCCACCGTCCAGTCGCGAGGCTTGGTCCTGTAGCTGTAGGTGGCGAGGGGCACCTCGTCCGCATGTGCCTGGAGATCCCGAACGTGTGCGAGTGCTCGAGTCGATGGGTGAACCAATTGGCAGGCAACTTTGTAGGTGACGTAGTGGCGGCCCTGTCCCACTTCCTCGATGCGTACATCGAAGGTGGGCAGCTTGCGAGGGATAGCCCCAGCACCGATCGCGTCAAGCTGCGGCTGCACCGCGTCGATTAGCGCGGTCACACGTTGAACTTCCACCTGAAGGGCGGTGACGATGGCTTGCGAATCATTTCGCTTGATCGCCTCGTCTACCACCCGCTGCCAAAACGCACGCTCTTCGAAAAAGAGCGCCATCCACCGGCGATCGCGCTCCGCGAGGTCGTTGGGGGCGAGCATCCAGGCCAACGTCACAATGCCCTCGTACGCAGAGCGTCCGGCCGCCGTGGCCGCAATGGCCAGCCGCGCATCGGCACGCGCTAACGTCTCGATCGCCCCCACATCGCCGATCGCGAGCTGCATGAACGCAAGAGCTTCGGTGTCGGCGTGACTGCCGGCCATGATCCAACCGCCGCCTTCGAGAACCTCTTCGACTCGTACTCGCAGCGCCGACAGGGCTGCGATCACCTCGAGTAGGGAGCTTGCCATCAGCCCCGCTGCAGCCGCTCGACTTCGCGCGTCGGGATCACACATCCGACCGCGATCGGCAGCGTCTCGACCACGCCGCGAGCGATCATCGCGTCGAGCTGCGCGCGACTCATGCCGAGCCGCGTTGCTGCCTCCCCGACCGTGAGCACTCTGACGCCGGGACTGTGCGCGATCGGAGTGGGAGCTGGTGGCGCCGGCAGCGGCGCCCGTGGCTTCGGTCTACCGCCGTAGTCGTCCGGTCCGTCCGGATCCATTCCGAGCGCAAACCGAGCCTGCCTGCGCGCTTCCCCCGCACGCTCCCGCCTTACTCGTCCGCTGTGGCCCGTCACGGGATGAGCGTAACGGGCCGAGGCGCGCTAGGCGGCCCGCCCATGCTGTCAAGGCTCTCGATGTGTGCCGGTGCGCACCGGCATTCGCTGCCTGACCGGAATTCTTTCGGCCAGGGCGCGATCGATCTGCTTTCGTAGGTCTCCGGCACCGACCTCGCTAGCAATCACCCTCCTCATGGCCTCCCTGTACCTAGGGTGGTCAGCGTAAGGGAGTCCGCACGCGCAGCCGGCAGAGAAGAGGTGTCCGTCCTCGGGGTCAGTCTTCCATTGGAAGCCGCAAGGCGGACGCTCACCCTCGGCGAGCGCCGGCTCTGGTTTCGGGCGCCGCTTCATTTCACAACCTCCAACCCTCGCCGATGTTCAGCCAGGTGTTTTCGGTAGAAGCCCCGGACGCCGCGATACTGGGGTCGCGAGTTCTCGTCGTCGGAGGGCATGCGGAGAGCGACCAGCAGCCTCGCGAGAAGCTGTGACTGCAGTCGGCTCTCGACAAGGGCGGGATGGATCCTGTCGCCGACGCCAAGGCCGTCACGCGCGACCACCGCATCGAGCTCTGTGATGTAGTCGGCCGTTCGGCACGCCCGCTCGAGCAAGTCGAGCTCCGCCCGATGCAGCTCAAAGTCCGAGACGACCGCATCCCAGAGGCGCCGGCCATCTCGCTTGAGTCCATCTGGTGCAGTCGGAAGTTCACTCATCGTTTCGAGGATGCCCCACCTCTCGCGCACGCGCACCCGCACGGAACTTTTTCAGGTGTCGTTCATCGCGAAGGGCCGAGACGTAGGTCCTCGTCCGGTTGAGTCCTTTCGCGGCCGAGGCCCCCGCCCCCGTCAGTGTTTCCGTCAGCGGTTCCAGGGGCTTGCACGGGCTTGCGTCACGCGGCGCGACTATGGGCGCGGTCGCAGCTGCGCGCGTCACTGGACCGGCGACAACCGCTTGCAAGGCCGGCGTTGTAGTAGCCCTGCCAGCGTCTACCACGCCTTCGGCCGAGATAACCGACGCGGACCAGTCGAAGTAGTCCCGCGCCGCGCCACGTCTGCAACGCCTCGAATGACCCTGACATTCACGGTGCCAGTGCTAGGACATTTCCATTGGGCCTGTCTAACTAAGGTCACGGGGCTCGGCGGCGTCACCCCGGACCCAGAGGCAAGCCGCGCACACAAGGAGCGCTCGTCATGAAAAAGTTCACCGTCAAGAAGTCGGCCGGTGTCACCGTCACGCTGCGAACCCTGGCTCGCGATTTCGGAGCTGGGAAGAAGGGCGAAGTTGCCCTCATCCTCAATCCGAAGCTCTATGGCAGCCAGGGCAAGAACTGGCTGGGAGGGCGGACCTACAAGGACAAGTCGGCGGCCATCGCAGCGGCGAAAGCAGCGGGGGCGACCATCGCCGCCTGACGCTTGCTCGTGAGCCCCGAGTCCATCGCGGACTCGGGGCTTCTTGTCTTTCCTCATTCGGGTGCGTTCCCGATGTGCCAGCCTTTGTGAACCGAACAGCGATATGGGGCTAGCAGGTAGTAATCGCGCTCCGGATTGGCCGCCTGGAGATGCTCGATCTCGTCCCAGGCTGCACGCTCACTGGAAAAGGTCGTCTTGTCGGAACGCTGGCAGACCGTGACCCGGCGGCGCTTCAGGGTCACGCTCACTTCGCAGGCTCGACATCGTCATCCAGGCTTATTGGGCCTGACCCGGCAAGGAGCAACCGGACCGCGCCCACGGGAATCCCTAAGGCGATCACGGATCGGGCGCACTCTTCTGTTGCTGCGGATACGGCGCCGTCGAAACTTTCGGCGCCGATGCCGCAGAAGGCAACGGCCTGCCGTGGTGGTCGAATTTTTGAGGACCTGGCGAGGACTGGCCAGTTGCGGGTCGGTGTGGCGATGGCGCCGGGGCTGTGATCTTCGCGACCACCGCGGGCTTGAAGCTAGGTCTCGTCATCGTGCTAACGCCCTGAGAGGGGACGCACCGCGGCTCAACATCGCGACGAGGTCGATGGCGCGAACGACCTGCAGCCTGCCGCCGTCGGGCTGGATTTCCCACGTCTCACAGATCTGCCCTCGACGCGCCAGGTCGCGGACCTCGTCGACGCTGATGCCGAGGACTTCGGCCGCCGTCTCGAGGTCGAGGCGAGGCGCCGTCTGCACCGATCGCAGCGGCCGGCCGTCGCCCAGCTGCATCAGTCGCGATCGCAGCGAGCCGACGTCCAGCTGATCACGCGTCGACGTGCCGCGCGCTCGGTTGCGTGGATTTCGGAACACGACCAGTGGCGGGAGTCCGGTGCGAAGTCTTGGATTGCAAATCACCGCGCAACCGGCCGCTGGGAGGTAGTTGTTGAGGCCGTAATGAAGCATCTACGCCGGCTCCACGGCCGGATCGACGCCTGCCAGCAACACCGGGATGAACGCCTGGGGTTGCTCGCGAACCATCGGGTCGCGGTACGAGAACCGCTGGCCCGGCAGCGCAATCGCGTACATGCCGGAGAATAACGTCGCGATCGCGATGACAGCGTCGGAGTCTTTGACGGACTCGAGGATCTCGACTGCACGGTTTTCGGTTTTCACTGTGCACCCCGGTGCGACCAGCTCGCCAGGGCATCGTCGACGTCTCGCCGGCGGAAGCGAAGCGGCCGACCGGGCTGGCCTCCAAGTCGCGTCACTGCGAGTTCCCGGCGGTCGATCATGCGGGCTATCGTCGATGGACTCACGCGCAACCGTTCGCCGGCTTCTTTCAGGGTCAGAAGCTCGTCGTCAAGCGCGTTCATGGGCACGCATAGTTTAGCAGATAGTTGCGTACGCAACTAGACTGACCTGCTGGCACGGGTTTCGATTGTTCGGGTCGGTGCTCTCCGCGATGAGGTACTTCGCCTGCCGCCAAGGTCCGCTCGACATCCCGACACCGCAGACCTCGACCGGGTACGTGGCTAAAGGCGGGACCATGCTGCATTCACACGGAGAGGCCCGAAGACAAGTGCGGGAACGCTACCTGCCGACATCGGCGTGCTGACCACGAAGCGGGCGGTGGACGGTGTCTGGCGCCGGTCCTAGACGACAAGGGTCGGGCCGACGGTAAGTGCTGGTGCAGGATGTTCGTTTCGACCAAGTCGTAGCGGCCCATGCCCAAGTCCTTAAGGCATCAAGCAGAGGTCTCGGTTGGCGACGTCGTCGAAGGCACTTGTCCTCTATGTAAGCTGGGGTTCACGATTCCTTCATGACCGCGATGGCCAGGTCAGGTGATGTCGATGCCGGTCCAGCGGCGCTCCAGCTTCTGTGCCGCGCCGAGAGCCGTGCCGATTCACCCGAGACGTTTCCTCAATCGGACACTGCGGGACAGGCGATCTGGAGATCACGCTTGCCTCCGGCGCCGATCTCGAGAAGGCTAAGCCACTAATCCTCGCCAGCTATGAGCGTGCATAGCGACATCTGGTTGGCCGGTGCGATAGGCCCCTTCAGTCAGCACTAGAGTCGGAGCCAGAGACCACGCCGCGCCCGGGCTAATGAATGACTGTTAGCGGCCCGACGCTCATCCAGTGCAGACGCAAAGGTGTAGTTCCGATCTTGACGATTACCAACTCCGGGGTTACAGCTCTTTTTGATCGGTCTAAGGACGCGAGGATAACGGTGTCCCCATAGGTCGCCAAGACAACTTCGGGAGTTGAGCCATCCAGAACGAGAAAGTCTTTGGTTGTGTGTGCTTCGACCGAGCCTGCGTCATAAGCCAGGATGCCAACTAAGAAAACGACCAGAGCTACCGTGAACAAGAATGCGCCGAGTCGATTCTGTAGCTCGGTCACCATGGGAGATGGGGGAGGTTCTCGGCGTGCAGCGTCGGCGCGCCTGAGTCGATCTCGCACTGTCCCATCGCGAGTGCGAAGTGCCGGCCAGAACGCGCCAATCACCACGATGACCAAAAGCACGCCAATGACGAGCACCTGCTGACCGGACGGCCAACTTAAGCCCGCCAAGAGAAGAGCGAGTGCGGTCGCGATGAGAATCAACCCGATCCGGCCCTCTATCGGCCCAAAATTACCCCGCGACCAACGTAGGACACGAGTCTCGAACATCAGGGTCACGCTAAAGATCATCAGGATTCCAATCCCGACCCCAAATGTTGTAGCGAGAACGTCGCCTAGTTGGGGCGCAATGAGATCGTGCGGGATGTCGAATTGATTTGCATATCCGAGCAGATGCACCCATGTCAGTAGGTAACCAACCGCCGGAGCAGTGGCCACCAAGAGTGCTGTAGACGCCGCATTCAATCCCGCTAAGAAGGGCATCGGTTCGGTGGATGCCTCTTGATGGTCCACGTTGACTTGAGAGCTTATGTCAGCGACTCGACTTCGGGCCGCGAAACAGGTCGCCTGCGGCGCCTCGCGGCCTTGGAGTCCTGAGTCGGGTTTGGACGGGCTCTACCGGCTGGATCGTGCGTACCTCGAACCGCTGACCGCACGTCAGCGTGCAACACTGCGGTAACGAGGACAATGCCGAAAGCCAAACCAGCATCAATGACAACCGCCCAGCTCTCATTGCTTAAGCGAGGCGCAGTTACCTTCCTGCACCGGCTTCTATGTAAATCGGTCCTTCGGTAACTGAGAAAAAGGTATCTAGGTACTGCAGTAGGAGACCGCAAAACCAGGCCGCCGTGCCCAGCAGAGTGAAGACAACAACAAACGCACCGATATACCAAGCGAAGTAATAAAAGATCAAGTACGGTAGGAGCGCACCTATTACGACGAGTCTGCGGTGAGTGTTCCTACTGCCAATCTTGTAGTGACTACCGCCAACGACGATGACCACGCGGCGGCTGCCCTTGCGCCCGCCGTCGTCGTCTGGAGGCGGAGGCCTATTCCACTTTCGGAAGAGCCGGAGGAGCGACAGAACGCCACCAAAGGCAGCACCTGCCACGATCGGGTTGAAATCGTGGGTAAACACTCCGACCGCGGTACCACCGCCGCCGAATCCGGTGAGCACTGCCTCGATCGCTTCAAGGGCCTTGTCCATTCGCAGTCCTAGCCCGTCCGGAAGACTAAACCTCGAAACGGCAGGCTGTCCAGCAGGCGGCGAGACTGTCAACAGCGGCTCGGCGGCCTGGGGCTACAGGATCGAGGCGCCGCGCCAATCAGGCTGAGCCCCTCGAGCGGACCAGTCGCGCCTTCGGCCGTTTGAAGTTGAGGGTAATGATGCTGCCGTCATGGACATGGCTTCGTGGTTCCACTGGTGGCAAAAGCGCCAGCAGCGACGCCCGGGTGGACCGACCCTCGACCAGGTGAAGGCACAGTGTGCGCAGCGAGGGCAGTTGATCGGCTTCACCCCGTTCAACGTCCTCGGTAGTCCGGGTCGTACGTGAACCGGCGGTTGGCGATCGCTCTGCGAATGGTCCGCCCGATGTACTTCTTCTGGCGTAGATGGGGACGGTTCAGACCTGATCCCGCCCAGATGCGGGCCAACTGCTCATCGTCCTGCGTGTAGCAGGCGAGAGCACCCATCAGCGCCATGTCGGCCTCCGACGGCGAAGCGTAACCACTTGTATCGCCGGCCAGGAGCCACTCCACCTTGGCGCCGTTTCTGGCCCGGGTCGCGACCCGGAGGACCTGGTCATCCGTCATCGTGAGCCCCCGTGTGTTCCTCTCGTCCGGCGTCCGGTAGCCCCCTGGGTTTGTCTTCGCTCCCCATCGGCAGCAGGCCACCGAAGGACGAACGAACGAATCCAGACGGTCCCGCTGGGCCCCTGCACCGGCTCCCTGCATCCCTTCGCACTTTTTGAAGCGCGCTCACACCACCCGAAGCCGTATGCAGTCCGCCCTGGCGGTCCCTGGATACGACCGTCTGCCTGTGAAGGTGTCGACCCCAGGACAGACGGAGCCATCCCCCTTTGACGGCATATAAGGCACCGCCCGAACATGCGGTGGAGGTTCCGAGGCTCATCCTCACCAAGCCTGCCGGCGCTATTCGGCGCACCTCGCCAGGCACGCCGTTGGGCATGTCAGGGCGATAGGGGTGTCCAGTCACTGTGGGTCTCCTTGTGTGAAGTGCTCCTTGGTCGTGAGAGCACGGTAAAGACGCGCGTTTGTACACACGACGCGAGCTCGCGCCGGCGATGTGAAGGGCTAAGCTGATCGTCGGGTTCGTGCAGGCTCAATCTGCTCGGACCTCCCTGATCGCCGCGGTGGTCCAGCCGCGGCGATTTTCTTGTTCGGTGCGTCGCTCTCAAGCGAATCGCCGATCAGTGCGGCGATCCGCGATAGGGTGGCGACGTCATCGATGTGGGCGGACTTGCCTTGAGCCCGTCGCGCGCTAACCAGCCGCTCGGCGGCCTCACGAAGCTCGCGCGCGGACTTTAGTTCGTCGAACACAAGCCGGGCGCCGACAACATCGCCGCCGCTCGTCTTGGCCTGTCCGATGCGGCCGCGCTGCTCGCGTTCGGCGCGCGACAATCGACTGATTCCGTTTCGTGCAACATCGCCCAAAGGGACGCCAACCTCCGTCGGAGATTGGTCCCTCTTCTACAGGGCGACTGAGGACCGCGCAGCGCCCGTGGCCCGTCTTAGGCTTCGCTAGCTTAAGTAACCTCGGCGCCGTTGTCCACCGGCATTTCCTCGAAGGATTTGCCCTACATGGGACATGCCTACGGCTTTCGTCATGCCGAGAATCTCCACCAGCTCGCGGGTGTTCTGGAAACCGCCGAAGTTGGTGCGATAGTCGATGACCTCCTGGGCGAAGGCGGCGGTGAAGCCTGGGAGCACCTCGAGCTCTTCGAGCG
>Ga0137377_10001801_pt1 | contig 15369 bp, 19 predicted proteins | sample SagtaG_22_FD_104815 | JGI IMG/M metagenome (GOLD analysis project Ga0137377, IMG submission 104815) | Vadose zone soil microbial communities from Sagehorn Ranch, Mendocino, California, USA - Sage2_L_40_16 metaG | ecosystem: Environmental > Terrestrial > Soil > Vadose zone | place: USA... | reverse complement strand
GCCATTTAAGATCGACCTTTGCCTGAAAGTTAGGGAGCGACTTCAAGGGTCCGCCATCGAAGTTCTCAATCGGGCTAGGAATAGATGTCCTACATATGAGCACTAACGCGCCTCGCTTCATTTTCTTTCTCGGAAAGTTCGGACCCTCGGCCGTGATGGTGCTTGTCAAGAACCATTTGGTCAAGCCCTCTTTGCTGAACGTCTCACACTTCTTGCAGTTTCGTTCTCGTGTCTGAGCAATAGCGGAACAAGGGCTCAATGCTAAAGATGTCGGGTCAGCGGAGCGACTGGCGCGAACGACTCAACGCCAACCCCTCACGAATGGAACAAGAACTAGCAATCAAACTGCAACAAGACCAGATAAGCTACCGCACTCAAGTCGAAATACCAATAACAACAGCCGACTTCTACTTCCCAGTAGAACCAAGACCACTACTCGTGTTCGTTGACGGCCCGGTCCATCTCAAGATGGCACAGATGTTGAAAGACGAAGAGACAAGAACGCTCCTTCGGAAGAAAGGGTACAGAATCTTAGAACTGAGCTACGACAATTACTCAGATAAGAAGAGAGATCAACTGTACAAAGAGATCCGGAACAGCTTGGGAAAGGGATAGCATTGACGGGTCAGGCACGAACCGGTCTTTCTAATAGTCAGTTCTCCAAAGATCTAGCTAAGAGCCTTTTGATAGTCGAAGGCAGGCTCAACGCCGCTGAAAAAGAGGCCGCCGAGATCAAGGCCGCACTCTCATCCTCGCGACTACACTAGCGGAGCGAGCACGACTCCGATAGGCTAACCATTCTAGTATTGTCCCAAGAAACCCCGGGGACTTGGTTGCTCTCAAGCGGAGAGAACTGCTCGGTTAGCATAGTCTTCAGGATGAAAGTGGCTAACCGATCAAATAAACCCGTGGTTTCTCGGCCAGGGACTTTAGTGACAGAGGGGGCGGCCCACATGTTCAATAAAAGAGGATGGAGAGGGTTTGTGTATTCCGTCTGGAAGGGTTCAGCTAACCGCTTGGACCGTTATCAGGAACGTAATGTCAGGAGTCCCGTCCCCATTAAGGTCCAGAGGGACCGGCGTCGTCCCGACAGGGAAGAGAGGATCACAGGGTGTGATACTCGGTGGCGCTACCCCCCTTATCGCCTGAATCTCACCGCATACCATTGAGGAGGTCCAAGTTTCAGGGTGGAACTGGAGGATCAACGCCCCATTGAAAGCCGAGAGTGCGACATTACCCGCCGCAGTACCATCTGAGAAGAGAGCAAAGCCACCCCCAATGCCTTGTCCATTCACATGCACAATGAACGCCACCCGACTCCCAGCCGCATGTGCCGGTGCAACTCCGAAAGCCAGAAATGCTAATGGTAGAAGGAATAGAATGCTAACAGTCTTCAAGGTTTTCATTCGTCGCATTCGCCCTCAATGGGTATTTAGCACTGTCGGAATCCAGAGGATGACTCGGATAGCAGAAGCTGTCGAGCGGCAAAATAGATAAGTTCCGATTATTACCCCTTCGCCCAGAAGTTCGCTGACCTCTAACCCTCATCTGGGGGCTGGCTGAGTCGAGTTTTACATCATTCCACTTTGGCTTCTTTGACCTGTTTTTCGATTTTGGGGATTACGTCCAATAACTGACAGTATGATTTCTCATAGCATCCGGGCTCAATCGCCTTCCTAAGCTTGGCAATTACGTAATGCCAATCATCTTCCTTCAGGACTACAGAGACCTCGCTTCGGGTCGAGGGTCTTGAGGTCGGCATAGTTGTCATGGCAAGACTCCGGTCACGTGGTTCTACTATTTGAACCGGCAGGTTGCGCTGAGCCGTTCGTAGACCTCTAACGCCCTTCTACGGTATTCGCTCCCAAAGAAAGGGCATGGGTGGCGGCACAATCTGCAAGTCCTGCTTCAAAGAGATAGAGGACGGGGAACCACGGTTGTGGACAAGTTACGTGCACCCGCTAAGCATTCCGAGTTCAAAAGAAAGAGAAGATGGAGAGTCAGAGGATAGGTGCGTGGCTCTTGGCGACGAATGGCCTGTTTTTATCCTGTCTAAGTGTTGATGTGGAAGAGTGTCTTGCCGATGACCGACTGCGAGAATCCGCCGGAGGTTATTCCTTCGACTGCACCTGGTGGAGGGCTTCCCACCAAACATGTTATGGTCGCAGGTATGTTAGCGGTTGTTGCGCCTGTAAGGCTGCTCGTCGCTGTTACGGTCAGGGTCAGCTTACCTCCCTGAAGGCCGGGGCTGGGGCCGCCGTATGGTGTGAAACCGATGAACGTCGTTATCACGTATGTTCCCTTGTCGACAATCATTCCGCTTGAAGTAACTATCTGATAGCTCCCGCCGCCGGTTATCGCTGTAGTGGACGTATCAAATGCGCCTGAACCCGTGACTATCAATGTGTCCGCCGCTAACGCGGGAGCGCCTTCAGGAGCCATCGCAGTATTCGGGCCAAGAAGATTGAATGAATAAGATGTTGCTAGAGCCGAGGCCCGAGTCAAGAAGACAGGAGCGACCACCAGCAGAAGTAGCAGAGTCATTGACGCAGTCAGATAAGTCGATCTTCTTCCCTTAGGATCAATCATTTTTCTTATACCACCTCCATTTCTTGGGGTTCTTTTCTCATCGCGCCCCTCCTCGGCGCTCCGCCAGAAGAATCGTATAGGGCCCCGAAAGAAAGGGGCGAGCAACCGATATGATATGGCAGTCTTTGTGTTCGCTCTCCGTCAGAATTTAACACTGCCGGTATCTCTGGATTGAGCTCGAAAGATATGGGCTGATAGTGTTTTATGCGACTTATCCAAACCAACGACTCAGAGCCTTTCCATAACAATATTGACGCACTCTTTTCACAGAATATTCTTGCCGTTGTAGCCCCACTTTCCTACGTGATCCCTGGCCTTCAGCACTACAGGTACAACGCCAGGGCCGGCTTGCTCGAACCAGTCCACGACCAATGCGTTCCGCCAGAAACAAAAAATGGCTGATGAATTGAATTAGAGTTTCTCAGCGCGAAGGGACTTTAGTGTCTTCATCTCAATCCAATTCTCGTAGAGCTTGTTTGCACCCATCTCGACTCGCTTCTGGTCATACGGATTTCCGAAGCCGAGTTCAGCGGCTCCATGATTCAGAGCTTCCAACGCAACAAGTAGTGAGTCGGCACGAACTTCTGATGCAGTGTAGCCGCGGCTCCGACTGTCAGAGAGCCGGTAGACTGATTTCCAGTGCTCGTCTGATGAGTTCTACAGACCCGACATCTCCGTCCCATGGCTTTCGGTCTTTGTTCCAGATTCGCTGGTTGTAGCTGTGAGTTTCTGACTGTGATTCGGACAACGGTATGTCCTCTATCGACCTGTAATTACAATTAGAGTCTTTGCTCTTTGAGGTATCCATAAGAACCCGAGGGCACCGTTTCTATCAGAAACACTTGGCAGTGCCCTCACCTGCTACCGGTACACCTTCCCAGTTTGATGCTCTCAAATCTTTCATGAAACGGCATCGAATTCCTCTGGCAATCATCTTGGTCGCGGGGTTGGTCGTGACTCCAATCCTCGTCTACTATGCTCTAAGCTACAATTCGGTGAATGGGACAACGATCCAGATGGCAACTGGATATAGGTCTCCTGGGTCAGGCTATGTGAATACATTCTATCTGGAAATCCACGTTTGGTCTTACGCTACGTCAATGGACACCCGTGTGAGCAATCCATCATTCTCTTTGGCTGTAGATTCCTTCCCCTTCGGCACGGTCATTACCACAGGCGGGACTTGGCAGACCGGCGGATACCTTTCCTACAATCTCAAGTTCACGACTACTGATTCCTCGGTCGCGAGTGGGGTCGGACAGACAACTACAAACCATCTCGTCTTGTCCATGGACGGGATAGTCAGTGCGGGCTGGTTCTCTGAGGAATTAACTCGATCTACTTCGGTCACTTGGACATTCACCGGATAAAGTTGGAGTTCCGTCAGTCAAAAAGGTCTTCAAGATTAATAGGTACGCGGCAGTATTAGCGGGAGGAATTGTCCAGGAGCGTCAGGCTATCAGAAGATGAATACTGGACGTTCGTTAGTCGTCCTATTTCGAGAGACGACCGTCTCATAACAGGAAAATATCTTTTGTTCTCCTCTGACCGTGAGAGACTACTCACAATCGCTACAGATGAAATAGAGCGTAATGGATTTCGGCTCGCTAAAGTGTCGAAAGAAGCGGTAGGTGGAGAACATGTCCTGTGTCTATACTACTATGACGATTCGAGGAAACACGAGCTAGCTAGTAAGTATCGAAACGTCTCCAGCCTGAAGTATCGTTACTGGAAGAGTGATGCAGATACTATCCTACAGTTGCACGGATTTGTCGTAGAGTTGCGGGTGGGGTCCGTTAGAGTTCGGACACAGGGTCAAACATGGAATGCGAGATTGGAAACCTGATAGTCCCCTGTAGAGTGCCTTGGAATCGCCTTAGAATTGGAATCTTGCCCGTGATCATGTTAATCCTCCAAGGTCGTCAAATGATAGCCAGCCGTCTCACACTTCCAGCAGTTTCTTTCTCGTGTCTGAACAATAACCGAACGATGGTTCAATGCCATAGATGTCGGGTCGGCCGAGCTGGCGGCTTGCGCTGCTGGATTTAGTTTGACGTTTTCGCTACGACCTAACTGCACGCCGAGAATGTCAGTTACTCAATGAATAAGTCTGCTCTGCGAACCATGTGGGATTGGCTGAGACGTGTAGTCTTGCCTTGGTTGGGCGTGCTGGGATGAGTCTAAAGCAGGGAGGATCATTATTCCGCCCGCCTCAGGGTCTGCAACCAAACGAGGAGGTTCTATGGGTTCAGCAGAGCGAGACGAGGAACAGCGGGAAATCCGGGGTAGTCTCGATGATGCTGGTTGGCAGTCTCTTCCTCGCCAGCGGACTCTACTACAACATACTCCCAGTCTTGGGAATCGGCATACTCATCATCATCGGTGGCATCTTCGTCGGGTACCAGTCCAAGACTCAGGGCGGGGTAAGATACTATCTGACCAACTTCCGATTCGTCAAATCAAACCACGGACGAATCGTAACAGAGCTACCTCGCAGAATGTTCCGTGGAAAGAGCTTCCAGCAATTCCTCAGCGTGTTCAAGGCCCCCCTCCAGAGAGGACCCGTCGAAATGTACGCCGTCCAAGTCCTCAACCCGGACACGGGAAACATGGCCATGAACCTCGGCCTACTACCCGGCGAGATCGTCAAGCGGCTCGAATCCATCAACGAGGAAGTCTACTGCCAATACTGCGGCCGAAAGAACGATCCCAACGTTAATGTCTGCTCCAATTGCGGAGCAAACCTCTAGAACGAACCCGTTTGAAGAAAACGAGAGAGACCCAAGAAGAGTGGGTCGGGTTTCAACAACTACCAAGGATAGTCCGTTCAAGCTGGTATTTCTTGCTGATGGGCCCCAACTTGGTCGTCTGCATTGGCTTCAGTCTTAGCCGGTCAGTTTCTTTTCTCGTGTCCGCGCGATAGCGGAAACATAGCTCTACGATACTGGTGTAGAGTCACCGTGGTAGCTGGGTTCTTTCCAACGTCTTTTCGTGAGCCCTATCCGGCTCAATGGACAAATTCCAACTTAATTCTGTCAGGGTCCTCGAAATAGACCGCATAGTAGCCCTTTCGATATTCAGGATATTCTTTCGGCCCACCGTAGAGGACCTTGATGCTCCTCGGAACAAGAAACTCGCTGTGAAGTCTGTCCACATCTGTTTTCGATTTCGCCTGGAAGGCAATGTGGTTCAATCCTACTCGTCTCCGATGGAATCCTAACTCCTTGTAGCGCTCCAAGTAGGTCACGAAAATCTTGGCTTCGCCGTTGTCCCATCCAGCAAAATCCTTCTCATCCAGGATCCGCTTGTAGCCCAACCATTCAAGAAAATCTTGGTAGAAAGTCTTGGACCTATCGAAGTTTGAGACATTGATTTCTACGTGCTGAATGTTGCCACGCTTGGACACCATTGATTAGTCGCCCTCGCCGACTTTGGATAATTGGCGGTAAGACATTTTCCGGTGTGGAGTCGCCTGCACTATATTTAACCGAGCCAGGAGGAGGTTCGTTACTGGCACAGACAATGGAGTGAAGGCGACAACCCAAGGACGAAACCCAATCGGAGGATCGTCATCAGAGGAAATCGGAACGAGGTGAGAGAATGACAAGAAACAAGATTCGAGAGGGTCCACCTGCCCTTAGAACTACTCACCAGTTTCGCCCTAGCGTCTGGTCAATATCCGATAGACGGCTCAACCCCATCGATGTCGAATTCGGCGGGGCTATTGGCGCGAAGGGCTACACGCCAATCCCTCACGAATGGAACAAGAACTGGCAATCAACCTACAACAAGACCAGATAAGCTACCGCACACAAGTCGAAATACCAATAACAACCGCCGACTTCTACTTCCCAGTAGAACCAAGACCCCTACTCGTATTCGTTGACGGCCCGGTCCACCTCAAGACTGCACAGATGCTGAAAGACGAAGAGACCAGAACGTTACTACGGAAGAAAGGTTACAGGATTCTAGAACTGAGCTACGACAATTACTCAGATAAGAAGAGAGATCAACTGTACAAAGAGATCCGAAACAACTTGGGAAGGGAATAGAACTGACGGTCAGCACGACGGGTCTCTTTAGTATTCAGTTCTCCAATGATCCGGCTAAGGGTCTCATGAAAGTCGAAGACAGGCTCAACGCGATTGAAACGGTGCTTGCCGAGATTAAGACTGCACTCTTATCCTCGCGACCGCCTCGAGTTGTGATGCTAAAGGGGCTCTGGAAGGTCTCAAAGTTGATGAGGCTCATTTGGTGAAGGCCAAAAAGTCCCTCTCTTCAAACATGCCTCCGGTTAGACCGCGCTCTCTAGCAGACAGGCAGTGATGCCGGACGCGTCAAGAATCAAGGATCTGGTGGAGACGAATATCCGCTAGGAGAAGGTGGGAAGCATAATCCAGATGGTCCAGTTCGGCTTCGGAAGAATCGACTCCTTTAACACTGAGCGAGTAACAGTCTACTACGCCCACGGATGAACCAACGAACCTCTACCGCTGGCATGCGTATCGCGCCGCCGAGAGGATCCGACGCACCCGTCAGGAATGTTACACCTCTTTTCTGATTCGCGTGGACCTATTACGGATCCGCCCAGATTGCACTGTACCTTTTTGGGGAGTCGGCCTACATTACTGGGCCTCCGTCAGGAGGCTGTTAAGGCAAGGAAAATGAATTTGAAAACTAGAGCATCATTGGCCGGTGCTGGTTTCATTGTCGGAGCGGCCGCAACCGCTTGGAGTGCCTCATTATTCCGCAATCCCGTTTCGGCCCCCGTAATCACCAGCACGTCCGCGATGATCGTGCAGATCTCAAGTTTCGTGGCTGCGGGATATATTGTGGGTCTATTCTACTATCTCGCGGAATTGTCTAAGGGGTTTCGCCAATTGAGACGGTTCGTTTTCGGATGGGCTTTCACCTCTGAAAAGACCCTCGCATATTTCAATTCAAAAAAGAAGGAAATGGATTGGGATAGGCTCAGCCATCTTACCCTTGACAAGTTGGGAACCGTCCTTAGCCCCTTTCTTTTGTTCATCTTTTCTGGATTGGCGGCAGTAAGTGCAGGGCTGACAGGAAGCAATGCCTACGAGCTGGCCTCGCTCGGGTTGTTTGCCGTCGGTGTGTTGTTTATGGTAGTCAGCTTCTGGCTTCTGCATACGGCTTCAGAGGGGCTTTCAACAATGACAGATCTCTTCGAAGCCCTGAAGCGAAAGTATGCCGCTGAGTAACCAGTGGTTGAGGATGATGTTGTATCCTAGGATACCTGCTTCGTCCCAGAGCGACAAATCTCTTAATATCCTTGAGTGTTCAAAGCCCTAAGTATGCAGGAGAACTGATCCTCTGAGTATAGACATGCGATGGGAGCGCATAGAGGTTGCCTCTTAGTATCTTCAAGCAACCTCAAGAGAAAGCGGACGATGAGTTTAGGCAAGCCTATGAGAAAGGGGTACACCTAGGATTTCAGAAATGGCCTGATGCAGCCCACCATTTCTCGGAAGCGTCAAAACACTATGCGACTGTGGGTGACGCCCAAAAATCCGCCGAGGCCTACGCTCTTGCCACACTCTTCTACGCATTGACAACGCCATCAGATCAAGCCTGGATGAGTTGCAGCCAGGCGATGGGAAGGATTCCTGACACTCAGATTAACGTGGGATTCTCAGCTCAACCATCGAGCCTTGCACAGCAAGCAATCGTTCAATCATACGATCTTGCAATTAGTGGGAAGCTCGACGCCGAGTCGAAGGATGCGTCCCGAGTCGACGCAGTGAGAGATCTGGCTCAGAAGTACATGAGCCTGATTGGGAGTGATCTTTCGCTATGGAAGCTAAAGAAGCAGGACATGGATCCACAGAAGCGCGCCTACTATCTTCTCGGACTCGCGAGTCTCATTCAAGCGAATAGCGTCGCCGATGTAGACCCGAAGAAGAGCGTATCGTTATTGTCCGAAGCAGCGACCTATTTGGAAATGGCTGGGACGGAACGGATGAGTGTCTTTCCAGTCACTCGAACGAAATTGGAGAACTGGAGCAAAGTAGGTCAATGCTGGTTCTGCGGTCGTGAAATGCAAGGTCATGGAATTCACTACGTCCTGCTTCGCGCTTCGGTCAGTCAGTACACCCGCCAGAAGTACGGCTCCAGCACCCCTCACACAATGGAAGACAATATGGTTGTTGCTTGTAACAGCTGTGCCTCATCGATTCGAAACGTGGCCGACGATGTGGCCAGAATCTACTTCGAGAGAGCAATGACCGAAATGCGCGCCCTCGAACAGCGACTCAACTCGAAGATAGAGTCTCTAGAGAACCAGATCAGCTCGCTCCGGTCTCAGGTCGGCTCATTTCGGACTAGGATATGAAACTGCCTTGACTTCTGTTCAGACGTTTCAAGAGCTTCGTTGCCCTCATTGCGGAGCCCCCGTCACCGCGGCTGGAGACTCTCAGATAGTCAAGTGCGACTTCTGCGGGACCTCCCAGCAACGAATGGATGTTGAGAAATACATCTCTCAGCTGAGGGCCGATGTGTATGGATGGATCAGGTCGTTAGTGCCATCCGCGACCGTGGGGGTCCAGAACGTGGACCCCGTCGCTAGATCTCAGATTTTCGAACAGAGCATCAAGGGAGAGGTGTACAGTAGACTAAACGCAGCCAGCATGCAATTGATGAAGATTGGTGCTGGACCACTATTCCTACCCCCCTACTCTGGCCCATTCCAGAGCATGATAGCTACTATTACCACAGATCCCAAGGATATGCTCTCTCAAGGAGCCAAGTTCCAAGGTCTCAAGCCTTTCGCCGTGTCCGAAGACCAGGCTGCCTTCATGAACGAGGCTACAGCGACCACGGAAATACTTGGTTACTTGTCCAATGTTATTAGAATCTACAATGGTCCAGCGCTACGAAGCTATGAGACAATCTCTAGGAACTTTGCAAGCGTCGCATCGACACTTGAAGGCGACAAGTCTCGTACGGGCGCGGCACTGCGAATGAGAGGATTAGCATCCCTGTCTAAGAGTACTGAGCTGATGATTCAAGGTGAGCTAGGGAAAGCCGACGAGAAGCTTGTCGAATCCGAAAAGTACCTGTCCACTTCACTCACCGAGGTGATTCGTCAACCATCCACGGTGTCCTGGTATCCGGGCATCAAGGCGGAGACGGGCATGGTGGGCTCGATGAGGTTAATCCTGCAATCTGTTCAAGCGTCCAGGACATATGCCGCCACCCACCTTGAGGCGCTTTCTCGATTCGAGGCCTACGTCAAAGGCTTCGAGATAGCACGCGCGAGTTCAGGCAGGCTCCTGTCTTCCGGTGAACGGCTCGATCCGGAAACATTCAAAGAAATGTCTGTCTCGTTCAAGGACGTAAGCCTGGCAAAGGCTGGCAGTCCCGTAGTTAACGGACTGGGAAGTGGGAATGTTTGGGCTGCTTGTTGGCTTGCAGAACTCAGCTATTCCTTCGAAACTGGTGCTCTGTTCATGAAGAAAGGTCAAGGAGTCCAAGAGCGGCTATTGGTTTCAGGCACTTTCACGATGCATCCTCACTACATCCAGAGTTCGCCTCAAGTCTTGGTCACTGACATCTTCTCGGTTCGGTCCCAGTCTAGTTTCTCTGACAGGATCATGGGAAGAGAGAAGACTCTCACAACGGGGACGGCATACAGTTCGCTGACACCCACCAAGATGCGACTACCGTCTTCAGCGCCAGTAGTCCCAGCATTCTGCACTAGGACAGAAGCGGAAAAGATGGCAAACATCTACCTGGAAAGAGTTAGACAGCAACTGCAGGGAAAGATGAGAATCGGGATTCCCTCGGTCAACCAGCTAGTCTACGTGGGTGGAACGATCAATAATGGTTGGCTGGAGGTACCTGGCCTTCCAAGGTCAATGTTCCTGTTCTTGGGTGACGCCAACACAATTCGTCAGTACTCGATTTGAAGGAACCCAACGTCGGTGATCTAGACGACATAGTCAGCTCTTCTAATCTTGGATTCTTTGAGTCGTTTTTCCACTCTTGTCGCCCATTTTTCGACGCTTGCTTGTGCCGCAGACTTGATAGTCGTAGCGGTCAATTTCTTCAATATTCTCCCTTCAAGTTCGGAAATTCTCTTGTCCAACATTTCTTTGATTTCGTACTGAATCACGGTAGAATCTACCAGTCCCCACAAATCGCTGAAAATCTCTCGGAGACTTAGCTGTGTAAGAATCGACTCTTCGAAAAGCTCTCGGATGAACGGCTCGTTTGAATGTATTGCTTTCTTTCGATAGATGTTGTAGGCGAATTTCAGTCTCGCTTTAACAATGGCTTCTTGTTTCTCTAAGTCCTTCTTCCAGCGTTCAATCACTTTCAGGTTGTAGTCTGTTGTCGGGTCGCTACTTTCGCTTTGGTCTTGGCTCAGATTCCTTTCCCTGCTTTTCTAACCATTCGTTTACGGCTTCTTCGATTGCTTCGCTGAGGTCTCCTTTCCTCCCACCGTACGCTTCTACGATAGCGAATCGGAGCTTACGCTCAACATCATCGGATAGCACGATGTTCAATCTCCCCACGGTTCTTTCCCTGACGTACCTATGCGTTTGTATGCTTATAGGTGTTTGTGTATAGGTGTATATGACGATACGTGCCATGCGGATAGGTCGTCTTATTTTCGCGCTAAGTTCTCGGACCTGTAAAGTCTAGGGTGTCATTGAGAGGCTTTTCCGGTTCGTTTTGTTTCTTTCTTGTTGGGTTGTCCTTTGCCTTTGGTGACCAGGTTTCGCACATACTCCAGAATTCCGCAGACCCGATCAGCGGGATCGGGCTCTAGCCCGACTCCTGCCCGGTTAGGGACGACCGTGAAGCAACTCTCTGCAGTGATGGCAGAGACCGAGCTCTCGATCCTTCTGGTTCTCCAATTCTGAGCCGCATCTCCGACACTTCTTCCCCTCGTGTTTCGGGTCCAATCGATGATTAGGATGATAGAACCATCCGTAGGAACCTGGGTATCCGATAGTCACAGGGACAAAGTGGACACCGCATGGGGTTTGATGGAGGTGGGCATGGGCAGGTACAGGTCGCCATCAAGATTCCAGCCGATTGCTCTGTTCATAAGACTAAGGATGCTTCGTGCATTCTTCTGCTGACGAGAACCTCCAGCTCCACTTGAAAAAGGGGCTACAAGCAACGATCTCTTTCCATAGAATAACCAGAATGTAGTAATCTCAGTCCAAATGTCGGTGCAAGACAACTGACAATTCAGCAATCACTCCAATCGCAAGTGCTAGACTCGCCGGAAGCAGACAGGCGACGTTTGCCCCCTGATGGTCACTGCAAAGTGCCCTGGAAATGGCTTGGAGTTGGAAACTTGCCCATGGTCATGTTAATCCTCCAAGGTCGTCAAGTGGTAAGCCAGGCGTCTTATCATGTTAGACGAGAATCTCTGACGACTCGATTGAGACACTACGTCGGATGACAAGTATCATGGTCTCTTTCCACAGCCTTTCTGCCGCCTCAACCAGCTCCTGCCGGCTCGAGTTTACCAATCCTGCAACAATCTCGACGAGTCGTCTGAGCTCTCGTGGTTGTTCTGAGCACTCGAACAGCTGCTTCCAGTACCAGCTCGTAGTAAGTACGTATGTCCTATTGAGAAGATAGACTACTCTCGCAGCGTCCCACGCCATGTAGAACGCTCGAGTCCTAAGGTCTAACAGGTCATCTTTGAAATCCGCATTGCGAACAGCTGCCAGGGACTCGGTCATGCGCAGCGCTGCAAAGCGCACAGCGTCTAAGAAATCCGCTGCATCGTTCTCCTTGACAGCCTCGTCGAGCATCCTCGTCCAACCATCTCGTTCAAACAATACAATTCTATTCCGGCACTCATCAGCCCCCACCGGCCAGTCTCGGCCCGGTTCACGCGCAGATTTGAGAAACTCTGATTCTTGCCGGTAGTCAATCTGGATAAGCAGCCCATCGTACACATAGAATCTCGTGGGAAGGTCTAGGGAACCTTTCACAATGGTCGTTATCTCAAGGTCGGAAAAGGGCCGGTCAAGTGCCTTCGCCGTAGAACCAGTAATGAAAACCGCGAGAACGCTTTCCTTGAAAGTCTCCAAGATCCGCGCGCAGATTCTTCGGCCAATTTCTACGCGATGCTCGTGACTGACTTTGCGGAGAGGCGGGTCTTCCAACAGAATAACCTCGAAACATGGCTGGGTCTCTTCGGGAATTTAGCTTAGAACATGCTGTACAACGTCAGCCACCCTCGAGGGGACCTTGTTCACTTGTTCCACTACTACTGAACGCTCGAAGATTCGGCAAGCTTCGGAGTGTCAGTTGCGTGAGCTACACTAACCACTCCTTAATTCAGCGAGCGCGATGAACTTTGACAGATAGTCTTCGAGTGTTTTCTCGTAGTCTCCTGTGGTGATATTGTCTCTCAAGCTTAGGAATACTTGGTGAAAGTAGTCAAAAGCTGATGAGGCGACGGGCGGCAGGGACGAGAGAAGCTTCTCATTTGCGTTCTTCGCAACCCCGGTGGGGTCGGGCATTTGATGTCTTTCCATTTCGGACGCGTAGTAGCAGTTGCGGACCAGGATCAAGGCGTTTCCCCACATTCTGCGTTTGGAGCTAATTGCGAGTGCTTTCCGAATCGCGCTTCTTAGTCTGAAGTATTCTAGGGTCACCTTTGCCCAAGTTGTTTTCGATCCTTCGAGGACCTTGAATGTTAGATCTTCTGTGAACACTTCTCCTGGGTAATACATTGCAACTCGTATTATCTTCGACTGCCACTTTTTCGGAAACCTCTTGACTATCGGGTCGTAGACTCCTTCGTAAGTTTTCTCGATATGGGATGGATGCTTCTTCTGGGTCAAGTAGACGTGGGACATCTCGTGAATTATGGTCTGATACAGACCACCAACTTTATCGCCGTATACGCTTCCAGGATGCAGAAGGATGACGGACTCGTCGCCTGCCGGGTATGAATGTCCCCAACTGTTTAGCATAGGGTCAATGCCTACCCAAAGCCGAGAGTCGTCCAGTCCATAATCAGCCTCTTTCATCGTGTCGAGAGCTTTTCGAGCCATGCTGTCAACCACTCGGGGCATTCTCTTCCACTCTATGATGAGACCAATGCTCAGGACAACGATTCCGATTCCAAGAACAATCGTTCCAATCGATTCGGCGAGATTCCGATACGGATAGTCTCTCGCGAAGAGGATATCTCCGTAGACACCTATCATGGCGGGCGTCCATCCAATGAAAGTGGCCATTGTTCCTGCCAAGACAAGAGTCCTTGCAATCCTCTTGGTCTGAGGTCCAAACCAGAATCGGGGAAGCTCGCCAATCCACATCATCAGGTAGAAGAAACCTCCAAAGAGAAACATGAATGGTATGAGGCCATACCAGCCGCTTGTTATCCAAGTCAAAGGCAATCCAAATGTCCCAGCAACCATAGAGGCCCACGCCACATAGAGCCTAGACCGATGCCTGAAAACGACCGGGTACAATGTTCACTGAATGGCTGTCTGGGACAGCCTTAACCTTGCCTCAGAAGACATAGGCGGGTCCATGGAAGAGGATTATGAGATTCTGAGGTACGCCCGGGGACTCTTCCGACAGATACAGCCCGGCAAACCTGAGCCTGGCACTGTCTCTTGGGATGAGGGTATGCCCTTGGACCGTGTCGTCGTCCGGTACGGCGAGGTGAAGCTTCCTAGTGGAATGCGGGGAAAGCTTACGCCAGGGGACTGGAGACCCCTTATCGCCTCATCAATAATTTACAATCAGTCTCTGTACAGAGGGCAGAGACGCGGTTTCATTGTCCGACTTGTCCTGCCCTTGGGAGTCGGAGAGGTCCCGCTGATTTTTGCTCTTCTGCAGATATTTCATATGAGAAATGAGCAGGCAACCATCGAACTCATTCTCGTCATTGCGGGCTGGATTCTGTTCGCCTCTGCTGTATTGTCGCTCTACATTCACTGGCTCTGGAGAAGCCTCTTCTACGCGGCCGACAAGCGTGCTGCAGAAATCGTCGGAACAGCGACGATCGTTGAATCGCTTAGAAGGAGCCGCGGCACTATCTCAACATTAACTGTTCAAAGAAAACGCTTCAGCCTTCTCCCCGGCATGAACCAGCGAGTTCAGAAGCTGGAGAAGCTCCTGAAACCATAACGACCATACACGTCGATGCGAGATTGAAAGCCTGGCAGTCCCCTGGAAGTTGCCTTGGAATTGCCTTAGAATCGGAATCTTGCTCATGATCATGTTAATCCTCTGAGGTTGTCAAACGGCAAGTCTGCGGTCTACCACCTCATTTCCATGCTAAATCCTGCGGACCCCAAAAAAATAGAAAAATAGGTATGCACGCTAGTCTCGTGGCACAGATCCGGCGTTTCCTATTTCCGGTTCTAGGCTAATATAGCGTCTTGGACCCACAAGGGTCCTAGGATTTCGGCTATGTTTTCGGTTTAGACTCTGCTTTAGCCGGTTTGGCTTCCTTTCCAGCCGCTGGCTTCTCTTCCTTGCCAGCCGGAGGCTTCGCTTCCTTTCCTGGAGCAGGTTTAGCCTCTTTTGCAGGTGCTGGTTTGGCTTCTTCCTTCTTCTCAGCCGGCTTCGCTTCGGCCTTCTTCTCTGCGGCCGGTTTCGGTTTCGGTGCCGGCGCTGCCGGCCTCGGCTCCACCTCCTTCTTCTGTTTCGAGACCCGCTGGTCCTTTGGAAGGTTCCTGTTCTTCACGTACGCTGGGACAATCTCGGCGCTCTTCGGGTCCTCGTACACCTCCAAACACAGAGCGCGCTCGAGCCTCCCGTCCGGGT
>Ga0137377_10001791_pt1 | contig 15393 bp, 16 predicted proteins | sample SagtaG_22_FD_104815 | JGI IMG/M metagenome (GOLD analysis project Ga0137377, IMG submission 104815) | Vadose zone soil microbial communities from Sagehorn Ranch, Mendocino, California, USA - Sage2_L_40_16 metaG | ecosystem: Environmental > Terrestrial > Soil > Vadose zone | place: USA... | reverse complement strand
AGCTCACTAACATCATCCGAGACGTAAAGGAAGACGCGACCATGGGGCGTGTCTATTTGCCCGCGCAGGACCTGGCAAGATTCGGTGTTTCAGCTTCCGAGTTGTCCTCCGTCCCTGATCCCGCCCGTTACCGGCCTCTATTGGCAATGGAGGCGGAGCGCGCCCGCGAATATTACCGTGCCGGAGACGCTCTGATTCCGCTTATCGAAGAAGACAGCCAACCTGCTCTGTGGGTATTGCTAACCATTTATCGCAGACTTCTGAACAAGATCGAAAGCCGCCAATATGACGTATTCAGCGGCAAAGTTACCCTTAGCACGCGAGAGAAGCTCGTCATTCTGGGAAAGGGTTTCCTCAAACGCCTGTCCTAATGACCGAGCCCTGGACACAGACTCCCCACGTAGCCGTGGTCGGAGGTGGTTTGGCGGGACTGGCCGCCGGTTCTGCCCTCGCCGACAGCGGATTCCGCGTCACGCTCTTCGAACGCCGCGCTTACCTTGGCGGACGGGCCTCCTCGTATCAGCATCCGGCCACCGGTGAGGTCGTAGACAACTGTCAGCACGTGCTGCTTGGTTGCTGCACCAATCTGATTGAGTTTTATCGGCGGGTCGGAGTTGAAGATAAGATCCGCTGGTACGATCAGCTGACTTTTCTGGAGCCCGGGGGACGCGCTTCCGTCATCGGACCGTCTTCGCTACCAGCACCCTTACACACCGCGCCTGCATTTTTGCGAGCCCGTTGCCTCAATCTGACGGACAAATTGTCCATCGCTGCGGCTATGGCGGCGCTTGCTCCTGCCATGCCGAGAGATACCGGAGAACCCTTCTTAAAGTGGTTGCATCGCCACGGCCAGACTGACCGCGCTATAGGACGTTTCTGGAAGCCAGTGCTGGTGAGCGCTCTGAATGAGGACATCGATCGCGTGTCCGTTCCATACGCGGCGCAGGTGATGCGCGAGTCCTTCCTCAAATCGCGTGCTGCGGGGCGGATGGGTGTGCCTACGGTTCCCTTGACCGAGCTCTATGGCACAGCCGGGGACCATATCTGCAGCCGTGGTGGCGAAGTGCGATTCCGTTCCAGTGTGGAATCGTTTCGCGCTGAGTTTGCAGCAGTCAAGTTGGCAGTATCCGGAGCAGAAGAGAGCTTTGATTTTGTGGTATTCGCTGTTCCGTTCGACGTGCTGGCGCGGGTGTTGCCCGAGACTACAGCGGCAGACCCTCTACGGCAAGCCTTGGACGCCCTTGAGACATCGCCGATTACAGGCATTCATCTGTGGTTCGATCGCCAGATTACCGACCTTAAGCATGCCGTCCTGCTCGACCGTACAATTCAGTGGATGTTTCACAAATCGATGCTGCTGGACAGCCGCGCCCCGCGCAATGGCAGTTATGTGGAATTGGTGGTGAGTTCCTCCAAGCTGTTAGTGGAGAAATCACGACAGGAAATCGTGGAGCTTGCATTGAGCGAACTGCGAGAGTTCTTGCCCGAAGCTCATCAGGCGAAACTCTTGAAGTCTGCCGTTATTAAAGAAATACACGCCACATACTCTCCCAAGCCTGGTGTGGACGTCTTTCGTCAGCAACCGGAAACTATCTGGCCCCGCGTTTTTCTAGCTGGAGATTGGACGGCGACCGGCTGGCCTGCCACCATGGAAGGCGCAGTACGAAGCGGCTATCTGGCCGCACAATGCGTAGCCCGGGTCGCGGGCTTGCGGGACGCAGCTTTCTTGGTACCCGACCTTCCACCTACAGGATTTATGCGGTTGTTTGGATAATCGTGCTCAGGCTGCCAGCAGCGCCACGCCACCCGCCACCAGCAACGCCGCCATCCAGCGATGTGGGTCAACGCGCTCGTGCAGAAAAATCTTGGCCGCGACTGCCGTTGCGACGAAAGTGAGAGAGGCCGACGCTGGCGCGACCAGGCTCACATCCCCCCAGGAAAGTCCGATCAGCAAGCTGTAAAACGCCACGGTCATGGCGAGAATGCCCAGAACAAAATTTACGTTGTGCAAGGTGCGTCCCACTACAGCCAATAGGCCATGAGTCCGCCAGAGTTCTCCTACGTCGCCCACTTGCTTCATGGCGCGCGAAAGAAGCACATCGCCGATCGTGGATGCTAGTACGATGGCTGCGACTGCGCCCCATGTGTAGATTTGCTTCATAATTCTGCTCTCGTGGAGACGGGTTCGGCATCGTAGTCTTCCGGCTGCCTAAGCGGGGGATGATGCGTTAGCGCGGGGCCTCTCGTCACAAACCCTACTCCAACAGAAATCAGGATGATTCCGAGCCAGCGAGTCGCGGTAACCTGCTCGTGCAGTAGAAATTTGGCTATGAGAGCCAATAGGACGTACCCAAGAGAAGTCGCCGGCAGCACATAAGTCAGGTCGGCCCAGGAGAGGGCAATCATGTAAGCCGCGAAGAACCCGAGTAAAAAAAGAATTCCCGCTAGGACCCACGGGTTCAGAATGGTCAAAATAAGATCTGGAAGTTGATGGAGGGAGATGTTACCCGCATCTTTCATTCCGCGGGATAACAGGGAATCTCCAGTTGCTCCGAAAACGGTCACTGCGGCCAATACCAAATATTTACGAAAGGTCACATCTTCTTTCCTACGCCTTGACCGGTTCCGGCGCAGTGGCGGAGTTTTCTTTTTCTCGCTTCTCCTTGACCCATTTGTTGCGCGAGGCGCGCAGCTTCAGAAAGCTCTTGGCCTCTTTGTACAGTCGCTTGCGTTCTCCGCCATCGAACGCGGCCTTTCTCAAAATGCGGTACACAGCTTTGGGCCGGAAATAGTACTCGTCATAAAAGCGGTGGACTGATTCCATGATCTCGTCCGCGGGCAAGCCGGGATATTGAATATGCGCCATCTGATGGCCGCCGTCATCCACCATCTTCGTATCGGCGACCATGAATCCGCTCTTTATTGCGTAATCGTAGAGCTCAGTCCCGGGATAAGCGTGCGCCACCGAGACTTGAATGGTTTCGACGTCGAGTTCTTTCGCGAAATCGATGGTGTTGCGAATCGTCTCCCGAGTCTCGCCCGGCAGACCAAGAATGAAGTCGCCGTGAACGACCAGTCCCAGCTTGTGACAGTCCTTGGTAAATTGACGAGCGCGCTCGATAGTGGCGCCTTTCTTAATGTTCTTCAGAATCTGCTGGTCACCCGACTCGTAGCCAACAATCAGCAGGCGACAGCCCGCATCCTTCATGGCTTTCAATGTTTCGTAATCAGTGGTGACACGGGACGTACAGGACCACGTGAGCTTCAACGGCTTCAGCTTGGAACACAATTCAACTGTGCGCGCCTTTTGAATGTTGAAAGTATCGTCATCGAAGAAAAATTCCTTCACCCCGGGCCAGTACTCTTTGGCCTTAGCCATCTCGCGGGCGACGTCGTCGGTGGAGCGCTTGCGCCACGGATGACCACTCAAGGTCTGCGGCCACAGGCAAAATGTACACTGCGCGGGACATCCGCGCGTGGTGTAAAGCGAAACGTAGGGATAGAGCAGGAAGGGCACGTTGTAGCGCTTCACGTCCAGATCGCGGCGATAAACCTCAGTCACGTGGGGCAGGGAATCCAGGTCTTCGATCTGCGGCCGATCCGGTGTGTGTACCACCGATCCATTGCTACGATACGAAATCCCCAGAATCTCATCCAACGGTTTTCCCTGGGCGAACTCCACCACCGAATAATCGAATTCTTTGCGACAGACAAAATCAATCGCCGGACAATCCTTCAACGATCTTTCCGGCAGCACCGTTACATGAGGACCCACAAAGGCAATCTTGATCGCCGGATTAACTTCCTTGATCGCTTTCGCCAGCCCGATATCGCCGGGGAATCCAGGCGTGCTGGTAAATAGAACCAGGAACTCGTAATCATGCGCGATCTTGATGGTCTCTTCAGCCGAGACGTGATGGGAAGGAGCGTCCAGCAAGCGCGCGCCCTCAAGCATTCCGGTAGGATAGGCAAGCCAAACCGGATACCAATAGGACTCAATTTCTCGAGTCGCCGGCCAACGTGATCCCGCTCCTCCGTCGAAATTCTCAAACGAAGGCGGGTTGAGAAACAGTGTTTTTAAGGGCATATGTTTGAATAACTTATACTAACATCCTTGAGCGGATTTTTCCCTACCCGCAGGGTACGTTTCGAGTACGTATCAGGCCTACGACCCGCTTATCAATCAGGTTAGGGGACACCCTCGCCATGCACAAAGGGTTTGCGTTGAATGGCCGCTCTTACTGCTCCAACAGGCTGCTCCCACAGGGAATGGGAGCATCCTCGGGGACCGCGATAGAGCTACTTGCCAACCCCGGCCCATGCAGCCAACTCATCCGTGGCGCGCAAGAGCGTGATGCGGGCTTTCTGCAACTCGAAACTGGTGTCCTGCAAAGCGTTGTAGCGCTCATTGGCCTGCATGCGCGCATCCTCCACATCGTGAAGGGTGGCAGTACCGGCGTCCATGCGGACTTGCGACGCCTCCAGATTGGACTGCGCCACCTGATATTCCAGATCCGCTACCTCGTGGGCCGCGCTCAGTTGTTCCACCGCGCGCTGCAGCTTTAAGGTCTCTTCCGATACTCGGTTCTTGGCGGCTTCGGCATCTTTTTTAGCGCGCAAGGCTTCGGCATCGGCAGCGGCTGCGTGGGCATGCTGTGAAGGACTCAGGAATGGAAAACGGATCGCCACGCCCAGAGTCGCGTTATGACGATCAAACGATTTGTAAAACTGGTCATAATTGTTATACCGGGAGAGCAGGGCATACTGACCGGCGAAGTCCACCGCTGGCCACATTGCCCGGTGTTCACCCCGCGCCCGGAAACTTTGGGCAGTGGCATGATGTTCCGCCGCCTTTACGGATGGGCTGACCTCCAGCGCCTGGCCAGCAAGATTGTCTTCCTGCTTCACCTCGGGAAGCGGCGGAATCGATCCGGGAATGGTCTCGATCGAGCTCGCAGGAATTCCTGTCATTTGTGACAACCGGTTGCGCAACACGTCGACTGCTCCTTGCGCCTCAGCCATCCGCATGCGCACCCGGGCGGTACTTAGACGCGCCTTGTTCCGTGCCAGTGAACTATCTATCCCTTCCTGGACACGTTCATTGACCACCTGCTCCATTTTGAGCGCAGCCGCCTGTTCCTCGCGGAGGTGACTTTGCAGTGCCTCCCATTTGCTGAGTTCGGCGTAGCTGAGGACGGTATCCTGAATAACCTGGTTTCGCTGGTCCTTGGTCTGCATGCCGGAACTTTTCCACTCCGTCTTCGCGGCTCTGACAAAATCGCGCAGAGCTGGATTAATGAGCGCGGATTGCGCATTGACGTTGATGATGGACGGTGCCGAGCCCTCCAAGCTCAAGGGAAACCCCCACGACGCGCCGAGGCCAGAGCCGAGAATGACCTGTGGCAAATATTGATTGCGCGCCTCATGGTAAGAGGCAAAGGCGCGCTGCTCGTCCGCGGAAGCGGCGCCCGACGCCGTACTGTGGCTCAGCGCCAACTGGACCGCGCGTTGCAGAGGCAAAGGCTCAGCCACGAGCATGGGTACGGCCACAAGAAGAAACAATAATCGGCTGAGACGACGCGAGATATAGTACGAAACAAGTTTCATCTTTCCACCTTTGAGCTGAAAGCATCGTAGAAAAAGCGATTGTAACTGAGGGACGAATAGGAGGAACTCAAGCGCAGGCACGCCTCAGATGAGACATCGAGAATGGAGAAACCGTGCTTAATGCATCAGCGATTGACGCGGTTCAAGGCATCTTTGGCCCGGGAGAAATTCCTCGCCAGCGTCAACGCGGCAGAATATTGCTGGGCCGCGCCTGGTTTGTCTCCTTGTTTTTCCAGAATAGTTCCCAACAGATAATGAGCCTTGAAGGTGGGCGCATCTTCTGAAGGGGAACCGGAAGCGATATATCGGCGCAACAACTGAACCGCTAAGGGAAAGTTGCGTCCGGCGCGGACCAGGGTCTCGGCCGCGTCTACCAGCACCACCGATGCCTTAATAGGTGCCGCGCTAATCTGGTCGATGGCCTTTTCCATATCATTTAACCGCCCTGTGTGCCGATAGAATGATGCCAAATTCAGCCATGAGTCGGCGCTGCCATTGTCTGCCCGAATGGCTGCCCGATATTCCTGCTCCGCAATTGTAAGGTCTTTTTTCTTCTCTGCGATCCGGCCGTTAATCCAGTGCGCCTTCGCATCATCCAAGACTGCCAGTTTTGCAGCCTGCGCACGCGCTTTATCCTGTCCTCCGCCGACGATTCCCGGCGCTTCGAGGTAGAACTCGGCGAGGTCGGTACGAGCGTCCACGTTTTTAGGATCCAACTCCACGGCACGCTCAAACTCGGTTCGTACTTTCTTGGCCAGTCCCGCGGCGGTAAAAAAACTGGAGGCATCTGCCTTTTCTCCATAGGTCCGACCAAGCCACAAGTGGTAGTTGCTGTTGTTTGGAGCAAGTTCGACGGCCTTCTCGCAGGCGGTTGCAGCGCGATCCCAGTCTTCCACGGCGAAATAGGCACGGCATAGCAGGTTATGAGCTTGAGCATCGTTGGGCGTCTGGCTCAATTCCCCCCGTAAAGTGCTAATGGCATCGTCCACCCGTCCAGCCGCCAATAAGGCTGGTGCGTTGTCGGCCGCGCCCGCTATGCAAGCGAAAGCCGCCAATAAAGCTGTGGTCAGAATTGTTCTCGCCATTTGCATTTGCTAACGAACCACCTTTACATCCGCACCGTTTTTCAAGGGCTTGGAGTTAGTTGAACCCAGCGCGAGGAGCGCGTTGTCAGTCAGTCCAGCGGTAATCTCGACTTGCGTTAAGTTAGAAATCGAAACCTGCACATCCCGACGGGCCAGTCGGCCGTTCGCGATCTCGAAGACGAAGGTGTTGCTGTCCTGCCGTATGGCCTCGCGCGGAACCGTAATCACATTGCGATGCTCGGCCGCAACAATGGTGACGCCCACATTAATGTTGGGAAGCAACTTGAAATCGTGGTTATCGACCACAGTTGTGGTTTCTCCCACATTGCGTGTGCCCCGCAGTTTGACACTAGCCGGTACCATATCCACTTTCCCCTCCCAAACCCGGCCAGGCACCGCATCCCACGTAATTTCTATTTTTTGTCCCGGGGACAGCCGTCCCACGTCAGGCTCATCCACGTAAGCTCGTACCAGCACGTGAGAGAGGTCGGCCATTTGCAATACCAGGTCTCCCGGGCCAACGTAGGCTCCCTGGCGCACCGGAAGCGAATACACCACACCATCGAAGGGAGCGCGAACATTAAGCCGGCTTAGTACGTCCTGCGCCGCTGCATAGGCGGCTTGCGCCTCAACCCGCTGAGCGCCTACCCGCGCTATTTCCGGTTGTGAGTAACGGTCCTTCTGCTTTTGCTGAAGGAATTTGAGATCTGCGTCGGCGCGTGTCAGTTGATTCTCTGCGTCTTTAACTTCACCGGGAGAGGCCGCGCCTTTCTGTTGCAAGCGTCGCAGAGCCTCCAGATTACGCTGTGCGGCATCACGATCGGCGCGTGCCTTCATCACCTGCGATTCGATGTTCAGCACTTCTTCCCGATTGCCTCCACTCTCGATAGCGCTGGTATTGGCCTGCGCACCGCGTACCTGGGATAATGCTCTCGCTGCCTGGCTTCCGGCCTCTGCGTCATTCAATTGCAGGAGTAGCTGTCCCTTCTTTACGTGATCGCCTTCCTTTGCCAGCACCTTTTTTATGGTGGTGCCGATAGGAGAATGCGCCTCAAAATTTTGTACAGGTTCGATCTTTCCATTGGTAGAAATTAAACTGCGAATGGTGCCGCGCTCGGCCTTGGCGGCCCGTACCGTCACACTGTCATCGCGCGACATAAAGGACGCAAGCAGGATGACCGCCACAATGATTCCCACTCCCCAAATGATCCAGGGACGCCGGGAAAAAAAGCCGGTATTGTTTACGGTAGATGCCATTCCAGTTTGTACTGAATAATCTATCACTTGCCGCCATTGCGGCCGGGAAAAGCGATTACCTGTTTAGATGCCGCAGCCTGCCAAAAAACGCAAATCCTTGCAGTCTTTGACCGTGCTCCTGGGCTGGTTACAATGGGGATATGCCTAATCGGCAACGCTATACCACAGAACACGCCGAGGCGGGTCTGGATGCTAAGTTTCCGGAGATCGAGACCTGGCCAAACCAATTTCCCGGCTACGAAATCGTAGTGGACGACCCGGAGTTCACCTCTGTCTGTCCCAAGACCGGACTGCCGGACTTCGGTGTACTTACGATCCGCTACATGCCTGACCAACATTGTTTGGAACTGAGATCACTCAAGGAATACTTGCAGTCCTACCGCAATCTGGGGATCTTTCAGGAAAACATCGTTAACCAGGTGTTGGAAGACGTAGTGCGCTGGGCTCGTCCTGTTTGGGCCGAGGTGAAAGGAGAATTCCGCCCCCGTGGCGGAATCTCAACCGTGGTGACAGCGCGGTGGCCCAGGCCCAAGGCCGGCAAAAACGGAAAATGATATAGTCCCACGCCATCGTGGCAAATGTTCGTCTTTACCCTCGAACCGCGCTTGTCCTGCTCACCGCGCTCAACCTACTCAACTACATTGACCGCTCCGTCCTGTTCGCGGTGCAGCCGCTGGTGCAGGCCGAATTTCATCTTACGAACGCCCAGGTCGCATATCTCACCAGCGCCTTCCTTCTGTTTTACATGGTCGCTGCACCATTTACTGGTCCACTTGCCGACCGCTATTCACGCAAGTTGATTATCGCGATCGGTGCATTCTTTTGGAGTGGACTTACTCTCCTAACCGCCGTTACTCATAGCTATCAAGCACTGTTGGTCCGCCATACCCTCGTCGGTATCGGAGAAGCCAGCTTCGTCACCATTGCGCCGACTTTTGTGGCTGACCTCTTTCCTGAAGAGAAGCGCGGGCGTATTCTGGGCGTCTTCTATCTCGCGATTCCCGTGGGCACCGCGCTGGGTTATGTGCTGGGCGGCAATCTTGGGACACGCTTCGGCTGGCGATTCCCCTTCTACATCGCAGCGTTTCCCGGGTTCCTGCTTGCGCTGATGATGCTGTTCATCCCCGAACCGCCTCGTGGCCAATTCGATTCTGTGAAAGAGACCGCCGAGCGCGGAACCATCCGGGGCCTTACCAGAAACCCTGCTTTTTGGACTGCAACTCTGGGCATGGCCATGATGACCTTCGCTCTTGGCGGTATCCAGGTGTGGATGCCGACGTTCCTCTCCACTATGCGTGGATACTCCTTGAAGGGTGCTAATCAGCTTTTTGGTGGAATCATTGTGTTGGATGGAACGCTCGCCTCGTTGGCCGGCGGGTGGTTGGGAGACCGCTTTCTTCGAAATACAAAAGGATCCTATTACATGGTGTCAGCGATCAGCATGGCCCTCGGAGTGCCAGTGATGATCATTGCCCTCTTCGCCAAGGGACCGGCAATGGTGCCTGGAATTCTGGTCGCCGCGTTTCTTCTCTTGCTCAACACAGCCCCCCTCAACGCGGCTCTGATCAATTCTGTTGGCGCTCATATTCGCTCCACGGCCATTGCGGTCAACATTTTCATTATTCATCTCTTGGGGGACGTACCTTCCCCTGCCGTGATGGGATGGATCGCTGACCGGCGTTCGCTGCAAGTCGCCTTTATTTGTCCAGTCGTCGCCATGGCGGTCTCTTCTGCCATACTCTTTTACGGCATGCGATTTGCTCCCGAGGTGCGAGTCCGAAAATCCCCTGGCGCAGTTGGGGCCGAGGCGGGATGAGCTATTTCCATTGGATTGCAGGCAGCATCCTGTCTATTGCGTGGCTGTCGCGTCTAGTTGGCGCAGCGCTAGGGATGCCAAAAATCCCCGATATTTCCCGCCCCGAATGGGATCGCAATCCAGTCCGTCCCACCGGCAATCCCCGAGTCAGCATCATTGTTCCCGCTTGCAATGAAGAAGAAGCCATAGAACAGGCCCTCACTCGCCTGCTCGATATCGCTTACGACAACTACGAAATCATCGCGGTGAACGATCGTTCCACCGATCGCACGGGTGAGATGTTGGATCGCATCGCCGCCAATGCCAAAGACCAAGGGAGGATGAAAGTCATCCACATCGCAACGTTGCCTTCCGGCTGGTTAGGCAAAACCCATGCCATGTGGACCGCAGCGCGACAGGCCGGCGGGGAATGGCTGTTATTCACCGATGCCGACGTGCTTTTCAAGCCAGACGCGCTGCGTCGTGCTCTGGCTTACGCGGAAGCTGAAGCAGCCGACCATGTCGTGCTGTTTCCCCGCATGATCATGAAGAGTCCAGGCGAAAAAATGATGATCGCTTTCTTTCAAACTCTGTTTGTCTTCGGACATCGCCCCTGGAAGGTGGCTGATCCAGACACTCGCGATCACATGGGAGTGGGCGCATTCAATATGGTTCGTCGCCGGGTATACGAAGCCGTCGGCACCTATCAAGCACTGCGCTTTGAAGTGGTCGATGACATGAAGTTGGGCAAAGTCGTGAAAAATGCCGGCTATCGTCAGCGCAACGTTTTCGGTGGGGATTTGATTTCCATTCGCTGGGCAAAGGGCGCCATGGGCGTCGTACGCAACTTGACCAAGAATTTCTTTGCCATCATGTCATTTCAATGGCCGCGAGCGCTGGCAACGTGTTTTGCTCTGGCATTTCTGAATCTCATGCCCTTCATCGGAGTGGGACTGGCGCACGGATGGGAGCGCCTACCCTACGCCGTGGCGCTGTTAACTATATTTTTGATTTATGTTGGCATGTCGTGGAAGTCTCCAGTGCCGCCGTACTATTTTCTGCTACATCCGATTAGTACAACACTGTTCGTCTATACTATGCTTCGCTCCATGACGCTCACCCTATGGCGTGGCGGCGTAGTCTGGCGCGGCACAAAATATTCATTGGCAGAGCTAAGGAAGGGAATGGTGTAGATGGCACTTACTGCTCTGTGCCCATTGGATCGATTTGTTCTTCTGTCTGGCCGGGCGCGCTCTGACGTTTCTTCTTGGTTTTCCGCCCAGTCTTTGGATGACTGAATTTCCCCGCACTATAACGGCCTTTTTTTTCTACGTCATAACCCTTGGGCAAAGGCGGGATTTGCCCAGCATCCCCGTCAATTGTCTGGCGCGTTCCAGAACTATCTCCGCCCGACCGTCATACTCCTTGACCGGCCCATGGATCTCAACCATCTTGCCTTGCAATTGACGTACGTCCCCGACGTGCTTGAGGTCGCTGGGGAACACCACCACGGTGAAGGGACACACCAGGTAATCCTCGCAGAAATCAAGAAAGGTGACTCCCCGATTGCCTTCTTTGACCCTCAGCACCTTGCCGCTAACACATCGAGTTTCACCTATGTGTTTTTTGGCTTCCCAAATAGCGATGCAATCTGCGATGGAAATAGCGGGCAAGAGGAGTGCCACGATCAGGGTTGGAAGGGCGGGCGGAACCCACACCAGCTCTCATTGTAAAACGTGCAATTCGAGGCGCAACGGAAACAGCGAGGAGAGAAATGGAAATTATTCCCGAAATGGAGAAGGGAAGTGGGGCCAGTCTCAGACCGGCCCACGCGGGAAGAATCTCAAGAACTTAGTTAAATGATTTGACGGCGGCCGCTTCGTCGTCCTTCACGTCGAAAACGGTATAGAGTTTGGTGATCTGAAGCAGATCGTGGACCTTTTTGGTCAGATTCAGCAGCTTGAGTTCGCCTCCCTGGTTGCGCACTGTGGTAAACGCGCTAACCAGTTCACCAATGCCTGAGCTGTCGATGTAATTGACTTCTCCAAGATTGAGCAGAATTTTTTTCCGCCCCTTGGAAAGCAATTCACGAACCGTATCGCGCAGGGTGACGCTGCCCTCGCCCAACGTGATACGGCCACTGCAATCTACGATGCTCACACCATCCACCTGCCGATTACTGATTTTCATGCTCACGGAGAAGCCTCCTTGCCGCCCACGGCTGGACCGTGGACGTGCTTGATAAGTTTGATTTCAGTGCCTGAATGCGAAGGATGAATATGTACCTCGTCCATAAACGAGCGGATGAGAAAAATACCCCGCCCGGACGTTTTTAAAAGATTCTCCGGGGCCAGCGGATCGGGAATCTTGCTCATGTCCAGCCCCCTACCCTGATCAGAAATGGTGATCACCAGATCGCGCGGGGTGCTCTCAAAATCCAGCTTTACTTTCTTCCCCGGATCGTAGGCATTGCCGTGCAGTACGGCATTGATTGCAGCTTCGCGCACTGCCATCGAGATCCGCATGACCTCATCTTCCTCAAAACCCGCTTCCGCCGCGATGCGCGTGGCTGTTTGCTCTGCGTTATCGACGGTCTCCAGCGTCGAATCCAGCGTGTAGGAGACCCGTTGTTTGGTCATGGCGAAGATTTTATGAATAAACTTGCCGACCCCAAATCCGATCCATTCGTCCTCATTGGCTCTAGCGGGGAAACCGCATGGCTAGTGAATTCGGTAGTTTGCCCTTCCCCTAGGCAAATGTCAACGCATGGGCTGAGATAGGCCGGGTTGGGCAGGCCGTCTGTGGCCACGACCACGATTAGACACCATCGTTAACAAAAACCCTCAAACTGTCTGGATTACCATTCGACACTTCAGTATTCTCAGGGCGATGGCGATGCTCGCACTCACCGAATTGCTGGGCGAACCGGTTTTCGACCTTGGGGGCAGCCGCTGCGGGCGCGTTCGCGAGCTGGCTTTGGCTCCCCAGGAAGATCACGCTCGCATCGCTGTGATCATCGTTCGAACCAAGACTGGCGACCGCTTACTGCCTTTTAGCTCTGTAACGTCCGTCAATGGCGGCATTCGGGCCGCCACCTCTTCCGCCGAATGGTTGCTGGGAGAGAGTGGGGAAGGCTTGCTCCTGTTGAGCCGTGACCTGCTTGATCAGCAGGTGATCGATGTTTTTGGACGAAAAGTCGTTCGTGTTAACGACGTGGACCTGCACCACGAGTCGGTCGCCAACCGTCCAGTGCTGAAAGTAGGTTCTGTGGACGTAGGTCCACGGGGCGCGGTTCGAAGGTTGCTGAAGGGGGTCGTGCCCCTTCCCGCCTTACGGGCCCTGTTGCGGAAAATCCCGCCACGCACGATTCCCTGGGAATTCGTCGATCTGATCGAAACTGATCCCGCCCGGCGCGTAAAGCTCAAGATCTCACACGAGCGTTTAGCCCGGCTTCACCCCGCTGACATTGCCGATATCGTCGAAAACCTGGCCCCCGATGAGCGCGAAGCTGTCTTCGAAACTCTAGACGAGGGCGTGGCGGCCGAGGCGTTGGAAGAAGTTGACCCGAAGGTGAAAAAAGCGATTGTCGAATCCCTTGATTCCGATCGCGCGGCCGAGATTGTTGAAGAGATGGAACCCGATGCCGCCGCTGACTTGCTGGCCGACCTCCCCGAGGAGCGCACCTCGGAAATCCTGCTCGAGATGAAGCCGGAAGAGCGCCGGGAAATGGTCGAACTCCTTGAGTTCGGCGAAAAGACCGCTGCCGGGCGTATGAATACGGAGTACCTGGCGGTCAACCAGGACGCCACGGTACATGACGCCATCGAAACATTGCGCCGCTTTGAAGGTGGCGTTGAAACAGTGAGCACGATCTACCTGGTGGACGAAGAGGGACGGCTGACAGGCGCAGTGCCCTTAGCCAAGCTGGTTTTAGCTCGTCCCGAAACGCCGTTAAAATCACTTACGCAGGAACCTCTGATCTTCACTAACTCAAACGCGAAGGAAAAAGACTTCGCGGAGTTGTTCGACAAATACAACTTGCTCACCCTCCCCGTAGTGGATGACAACAAGAAGCTCACCGGAGTCATCACTTCTGACGACATCATCAGTCTGCTGCGGGCGAAGCTGTAGGAAACTGGCAATCAGCAATCAGCACTCAGCATTCAGCCAATACGGACCCTTTCCAGTTTGCCCTTAATATCGCCCAGACAGTTCTCCAAATCAGCCCCTGCCCCTAATGGCTGAATGCTGACTGCTTAGTGCTGATTGCTTTCTTCTGTTCAGATCCCTCAACTGCATTTATTCTGATGCGTCACTCGCGGCTCGTATGAGATTCTTGAGGCGTTGGAAAACCCGCGCGCTGATTTTTTTTGCCGTAGTCGGTCCCGGGTTCATTACGGCAAATGTCGACAACGATGCCAACGGCATCTGGACGTATTCCTCCGCCGGCGCCCAGTTCGGTCACATGCTCCTATGGACCATGATCCCCACCACATTGGCGTTGATCGTGATTCAGGAGATCGCGGCCCGTATGGGTGCCGTTACCGGCAAGGGACTTAGTGACCTCATCCGCGAAGAGTTTGGGTTCCGAATCACGTTCTTCATGATGATCGGGGTCCTGATCATCAATTTCGGCAACGTAGTGGGAGAGTTCGCGGGTATCGCCGGCAGTCTCGAGCTGTTCGGGCTTTCCAAGTACATCACGGTTCCAATCTGCGCCTTCATCGTGTGGATAATCGTCCTCAAGGGCCAATACAAGACCGTGGAAAAGGTTTTCCTGGTCGCTTCTTTCTTTTATGTGACTTATATCTTCGCCGGTATCCTGGCGAAACCAGCCTGGATCGACGCGCTCGTCTCCACGGTTAAGCCACCTCCCCGCGAAATGTTTCGCCAGCCGAGCTATCTGTATATGGTGATCGCCGTGGTGGGGACCACGATCGCTCCCTGGATGCAGTTTTATCTGCAAGCTTCTATCGTTGAAAAAGGTGTGACCCGGCGCCAGTACAAAACGTCCCGATTGGATGTGATCACCGGCTGCATCTTTACTGACATCGTGGCCTGGTTCATCATCGTGGCCTGCGCCGCCACCTTGTATGCCCACGGCTACCGCAGTGTGTCGGACGCCAAAGATGCGGCCCAGGCCTTGCACCCGCTGGCTGGAGACTATGCCTACATACTTTTTGCCATGGGATTATTCAATGCCTCGCTGTTTGCGGCATCGATCCTGCCGCTGTCAACGGCCTATACTGTGTGTGAGGGGCTGGGATTTGAATCGGGCGTAGGCAAAGGATTTCGCGAAGCGCCGGTTTTTTACTGGCTGTACACGATTCTTATTGTGGCGGGAGCCGGCGTCATTCTCATCCCAAACCTGCCCCTGGTCAGGATTTCAATTCTCTCTCAAGTAGTGAACGGGGCAGTGCTGCCTTTTGTGCTGGTCTTCATGCTGCTGCTGGTCAACAAAAAGGAGCTCATGGATACCTACGTCAACTCGCCCTTCTATAATGTAATCGCTTGGGGGACGACCATCATCATGATCGGCCTCACTATTGCTTTGTTTTGGACGATGAAGGCGGCTTAATGACCGGGAACAATTTTCCCGGTTGCCAAATCTTTCACCAGCTCCCGATCGGCTTCCAGAAAATCGTACTT